>OGOQ01002513.1_pt1 | contig 11262 bp, 9 predicted proteins | sample 1552691 | NCBI WGS metagenome assembly OGOQ01 (sample SAMEA2580209, study PRJEB22360) | human gut metagenome | biome: human gut; feature: human-associated habitat; material: faeces | place: Denmark | collected 2008/2010
AAAGGAACAACTGCCACAATGGAAACGGAGAAGCAGGACGGGGTGCTCCGGGTCAGCGGTCAGACGGATCCCCGTTTTACGGATGACGATTCGCCGGTTTATATCAGCTTCTATGGGGAAAAGAACCTTCTGATGTTTGAGGCGTTTCCGTCAGTCTATGATCCGATGGACGAAAAAGCAGACCGTTCCTACAGCTACGGTGCGTATATTGACATCTCCTCCATGCCGTCAGATAACTATCGGCTGGAAATTATCACAAAAAAAGACAGAAACTACTACACAACTGGATTTCTGGGGGAATATGTGATAAAATGAGCGTGATACTGTAGGCATTGGTCTGTACATGGGGCAATCGTATGAGATCATCTGCATTGCAGATATTGTGCCAGCGGTTCGGAATCTGAGGACTGAGAAAGGATATAGGATTAATATGAAAAAAAATAAACGAGCACTTACAAGTCTGTTGGCATGTATTCTGGCAGTCAGCATGACGGCGCCGGCGTCGGATATTGCCGGTCAGGCAGGAATGGAAACAGTATATGTCAGTGCTGCCAGCCGTTCAACAACGACGACACAGACGCAGAAGACAACGACTTCCGGGAAGAAGACAAAGAAATCCCGGAAGAAGATCCGGCAGCAGAAGAAAAAGGCGAAGAAATATATTGGAAAGAAGCTGACCAGTCTTGTGAAGGCCATCGGAAAGTACAAGAAGCTTTCCAAAGCAGCAAGCTGCTATTATGAGAATGAATATGATGGTATTGCCAAATATGATGGTTTCGTCGTCTACTGTCACACCGAGAACAGAAAGACGTGGATCGTAGATAGTGTAGAATAGGCGGAAGAAGCATGAATAAGAACGGATTTTGGACGGGAACCGTCCTGACATTGACGGCAGTCCTGCTTTTGACCGGAGGTGCAGTGCGGACCGGTGAGGCAGCCGTAAAGGAACATGAGGCAAATGTCCATGCAGGCATTTCCTTTTATGATGATTCCAGAGGTGTTTTTCGAGTCGACAGCCCGGAGAACACTCCGGAGACAGTAAAGTCTGTGAATTCGCCGGAGCCGGCGGATGCAGCTTTGTCGGAAAGTCCTGCAGCGGCATCCACGGCGAAGCCGGCAGAGAGCAAGCCGCCCGCAGTAAAGCCATCGCCGACGGTCAAACCGACAGTAACACCGGTGCCGGGTAGGCTTGTGCACAGGAAATATACGACGAATTATGTTTTTTGCGGTGGAAAGAAGCTGAAGCATTCTTTTATTACCATACGGAAGAAGACATATTATTTCGATAAAAGCGGAGATATGCATAAGGGCTGGCTGAAATTAGCCGGTCAGTATTATTATCTTGACCGTGCAAGTGGTGTGATGGTACATCAGGGAAAGGTGGACGGTATCCGTATCCGGAAGGATCATGCGGTCAAAAGCAGGCTGAATGTACGAAAGATCGACACGATGCGCACGGCGGCAAGGGTCGCAGCAAAGATCACAAAGCCGTCGGATACGATGGAGCAAAAGAAAATGAAATGTTATCGGTACATCATGAAATGTGATTACCGACGATATCGTTTTCTGGAGCCGATCTACAAGAAAAAGGGCTGGGAATCCACCTTTGCCAATGATATTTTCAAGCATCATGCAGGCTGCTGCGTGTCCGAATCATCGGCACTGGCATTTCTGTTTCATGAGATCGGTTACCGGAACGTATATGTCTGCCACGACACCAGTCATGCGTGGGTTGAATTAAACGGCAGGGTATACGATAATATGTTTTCCAAGGCGAAGGATTTTTGGAAGTATTATGACTGTACGTATGAAAGCTTTGGACTTAACCCGGTGGACAAACGTAAGATCTAAGGAGCTCTGACGAGCTCATATTAAGGGGCTTTGAAGCTCTGCCAAGTGATGATAAAGCATATAATTTTATAGATAATGAGAAGAAAGGATGTAAGACAATGGAAAAAGAACTGGAGAAAAACTACAATCCTGCGGATATTGAGAAAAGAACTTATGACAAATGGCAGGAGAAAAAATATTTCCATGCGGAGGTAGATCGCAGTAAGAAACCGTTTACGATCGTAATGCCGCCGCCAAATATCACAGGACAGCTTCATATGGGACATGCCCTTGACAATACCCTTCAGGATATCCTGATACGTTTCAAGAGAATGCAGGGCTATGAGGCACTCTGGGTGCCCGGAACAGACCATGCATCCATCGCTACAGAGGCAAAGGTAGTAGAGAAGCTTCGTGAGCAGGGTATTTCCAAGGATGATATCGGAAGAGAGAAGTTCCTGGAGCATGTATGGGACTGGAAGAAACAGTACGGCGGACGTATTGTAGAACAGCTTAAGAAAATCGGTTCTTCCTGCGACTGGGATCGAGAACGTTTCACCATGGATGAGGGATGCTCTAAGGCAGTCAAGGAGGTTTTCGTTAATCTTTACAATAAGGGTCTGATCTATCGTGGAAAGCGTATCATCAACTGGTGTCCGCATTGTCTGACATCCCTTTCCGATGCTGAGGTAGAGTATGAGGATCAGGCAGGAAGCTTCTGGCATCTGCGTTATAAGACCACAGACGGCACCGGATATATTGATCTTGCAACGACACGTCCGGAGACACTGCTCGGTGATACGGCAGTTGCTGTTAATCCGAACGATGAGCGTTACAAGGATATGGTTGGTAAGATGCTTGATCTGCCGATCGTACACCGTCAGATCCCGATCATCGCGGATGATTATGTAGATATGGAGTTCGGTACCGGTGTTGTAAAGATTACTCCGGCACATGACCCGAACGATTTCGAGGTTGGAAAGAGACACAATCTTCCAGAAATAAACATCATGAATGATGATGCTACCATCAATGAGCTGGGTGGTAAATACGCCGGCATGGATCGTTACGAAGCAAGAAAAGCCATGGTAGAGGATCTGGACAAGCTTGGTCTTCTGGTAAAGGTTGTTCCGCACAATCACAGCGTTGGAACACATGACCGCTGCCATGCAACCGTAGAGCCGATGATCAAGCCTCAGTGGTTTGTAAAGATGGATGAAATGGCAAAAGCTGCTATCAAGACTCTTGAGGATGGAGATCTGAAATTCGTCCCGGAGCGTTTTGACAAGACTTACCTTCACTGGCTGGAGAACATCCGTGACTGGTGTATTTCCCGTCAGCTGTGGTGGGGACACAGAATTCCGGCTTACTACTGCGATGAGTGTGGTGAGACTGTAGTTGCAAGAGAAATGCCGGAAAAATGTCCGAAATGCGGATGTACGCATCTTCATCAGGACGAGGATACTCTGGATACCTGGTTCAGCTCTGCTCTGTGGCCATTCTCCACACTTGGCTGGCCGGATAAGACACCGGAACTGGAGTACTTCTATCCAACAGATGTGCTGGTAACCGGATATGACATTATTTTCTTCTGGGTTATCCGTATGGTATTCTCTGCTCTTGAGCAGACTGGCAAGACACCGTTCCATCATGTACTGATCCATGGTCTGGTAAGAGATTCCCAGGGCCGCAAGATGAGTAAATCCCTTGGAAATGGTATTGACCCGCTGGAAGTAATCGACAAGTACGGCGCAGATGCTCTTCGTCTTACTCTGATGACTGGTAATGCACCTGGAAACGATATGCGTTTCTACTGGGAGCGTGTAGAATCCAGCCGTAACTTTGCAAATAAGATCTGGAATGCTTCTCGTTTCGTTCTTATGAATCTGGAAGGAAAGGATGTAACGGAGCCGGAGATTGGTTCTCTTTGCGCTGAGGACAAATGGATCCTTTCCAGACTGAACAATGTGATCAAAGAAGTAACCGACAATATGGAAAAATATGAGCTGGGTATTGCGGTTCAGAAGATCTATGATTTCCTGTGGGATGAGCTTTGCGACTGGTACATTGAGATCGCCAAGGTTCGTCTGTGGAAGGCAGAAGAGGATCCAAAGGCGGCAAACGAGGCTCTCTGGACACTTCGCACAGCGCTGACCCAGGGACTGAAGCTGCTTCATCCGTTTATGCCATTTATCACAGAGGAAATTTATTGCACACTGCTTCCGGAGGAAGAGTCCATAATGATCTCTGACTGGCCGGTATATAAGGACGAGTGGAATTCTCCTGAGGCTGAGCTTGCAATCGGAAGTTTCCAGGAAGTTGTCCGTGGCATCCGTAACACAAGAACCAGCATGAATGTTCCGCAGAACAGAAAAACACATCTGATCATTGTTGGAAAAGATGCTGCTATCTGTCAGATGTATGAGAACAGCAAGAAATCCTTTGCAAATCTTGCTTTTGCAAAAGAAATCCATGTTCAGCAGGATAAGACTGGTATCGGTGAGGATGCAGTTTCTGTTGTTGTTTCCAATGCAGTTGTTTATATGCCTCTGGAAGACCTTGTTGACAAGGAAAAAGAACTTGAGAGACTGACAAAGGAGCAGGAGAGACTGACTAAGGAAATCGCCCGCTGTGAGGGAATGCTGAATAATCCAAATTTCGTAAATAAGGCTCCTGCTGCCAAGGTTGATGCAGAGAAGGAGAAGCTTGCGAAGTACAAAGAGATGAAAGAAAAGGTTGAAACACAGCTTGAGCAGCTTAAGAGATAAAAAGGAGATTTTGCATGAAGCTGAGCAAATTTTGCAATAAGATTTCCCTGATTCTCCAGGCACTCTGGTGCGCAGTGCTCTATTTCCTTATAGAGGCACTGTGCCGCCACTCTGTAGTGGAGGCCTGGGATTATATGACGGGAAAACCGTTGGTATTTGCTTATAATACGATGTTTATTTTTACTACAATGCTGATCGTTTATCTGTTTCACAGGCGGTGCTTTTGGAGAGTTGTGGTTTCCGTTTTCTGGCTGTTTCTGGGAATCGTAAACTGTATTCTTCTGATGAACCGTGTTACACCATTTACCGGACCGGATCTGCATATGCTGACGGATGGTATTGCGATCATGCAGAAATATCTGCCGTTTTATGGTGTGGTGATCGGATGTATTTTGATCGGAATTGTGGTGCTGGGGCTTTTGATCCTACTGGTCAAGGGACCGAAGTATGAACAGAAGATTAAGTACCGGTATGTGATTCCGCTGGTAATTGCTGGTTTTGTGGCTTTTGGAGGCGTGACACAGCTGGCTCTTGAAAAAAGGGTTTTGTCTAATTATTTTGGCAATATTGCGTTTGCTTATGAGGATTATGGTTATCCTTATTGTCTGGCGACTACTATTTTTAATACAGGCATCAGTGAGCCGAGGGATTATTCTGAGGATGAGATTAACCGGATCGAGAAGACAGAGTCCAATCTTCCAAAGACCAAGGAGGATGGAAAGAGACCGAATATTCTGTTCCTTCAGCTTGAGTCTTTCTTTGACCCGACACTGGTAAATTACCTGGATATTTCTGAAGATCCAATTCCGAACTTCAGGAAGCTGATGAAAGAGTATTCTTCCGGATATTACAAGGTTCCTTCTGTTGGAGCCGGTACGGCAAATACGGAATTTGAGACCATTACAGGTATGAGTCTTCACTATTTTGGACCAGGTGAATATCCTTATAAGAGTATTCTTAAGGAGACTACCTGCGAAAGTGTGCCCTATGTTCTGAAAAATCTGGGGTATTCTACACATGCGGTACATAATAATGAAGCCAACTTCTATGGAAGAAGGTCTGTTTTCCCCAATCTGGGATTTGACACCTTTACCTCTGAAGAGTATATGGCAGATGAGAACCTGCAGAATCCTCTTGGATGGGTAAAAGACAGTGTGTTGACGGATGAAATCATTAAGTGTCTGGATTCTACTGACAGTCCGGATTATGTGTATACCATTTCCGTGCAGGGACATGGTGATTATCCAAGCGAGCCCATTCTGGACAATCCTTCTATTACAGTTTCCGGTTCTCCTACGGATGAGCTGAATTGTAAATGGGAGTACTATGTGAATCAGATTCATGAGATGGATCAGTTTGTGAAAGAGTTAACAGATGCTTTGGCAGACTATCCGGAGGATGTGATCCTGGTTATGTATGGGGATCATCTGCCGACTATGGGACTGACTGTGGAGGATCTGAAAAATAAGTATCTTTTCCAGACGGAGTATGTAATCTGGGATAATATGGGACTTACCAAGAAGGATGAGAATCTGGCTTCTTATCAGATCGCAGCAGAGGTTCTGGACAGAGTTGGTATTCATGAGGGTACGATCATGAAATATCATCAGGCAAGAAGAAATACCAAGAATTATCAGGTCGATCTGGAGACACTGCAGTATGATGTGCTGTACGGTCAGCGATATGCTTATGGAGGAGAAAATCCTTTTGAGAGAACAAAGATGCGGATGGGACTTTATGATGTGACCTTAGATTCCATTCGGTTAGTGTCGGATACAGATTGGACTTATTATATCCAAGGCACGAATTTCACCCCGTCCAGTCAGGTGAAGCTGAATGGAGAGTGGTATGATACGGCATATGTAAGTCCGAACATGCTGGTGATCTCGGGTACGGAGCTGTCGGATTTTGACAGACTGGCAGTTGTACAGAGAAGTAACAGTTCGACGAGGAAGGCTCTTAGTAAGAGCTTTGACAGAGCGGTTTATGCATTGTATGATAGTCAGTGGAAAGTGAATTCCCGATAGGAACGTTTCCTGGCTGGGCACCTGGTCTCATCAGGTCTGCTCTGAGCGCGGTGTGCGGCCAAAAAAAATTAAAAACATCAGAATTTTGCTGAAACCGAAGAAAGGAGAGGACAAATTTGCTCCGCTGGAGCTCAGACTGTGTCCTCTCCTTTTTTAACCCCAAATTCTGCCGTATGAGATTTTTTCGGAACCTCTCTGATTTCTTCTGTGCGAGGTTTGTCGGATAAAAAGTTACGATTAGGGGTGGACTTCTGGTGTGACTATTATATAATGGTAGAGGAATGGAACTATTCAGAAGGCAGTATATTCTGCCAGACTTACGATGAGAATGAAAAGTTACGGATGCAATACGATAGATAAATGGTGGTTAAGATTATGAATTATGAGGAAGCGGTTGCTTATATTGAGGAGACTCCGAAGTTTACCAAAAAGAACAGTCTGGAGCATACGAAGGAATGTTTGAGGAGACTGGGGAATCCACAGGAGAAGTTTAAGGTGATACATGTTGCGGGAACGAATGGAAAGGGGAGTACCTGTGCGTTTCTCACATCTATTCTCAGGGAGGCAGGGTATTCCTGCGGTCTGTTTACGTCTCCCCATCTGGTGAAGATCAACGAGCGGTTTCAGATCAATGAGGTGAATATTGATGATGACACCTTTTTGAAAGCTTTTGAGAGAGTGAAAGTGCTGGCGGACGAGCTTGTGGCTGAAGGTAGTTACCATCCTACTTATTTTGAGATGCTGTTTCTTATGGGAATGGTGATCTTTGCAGAGGCAGGGGTGGACTATGTGACTTTGGAAACCGGGCTTGGCGGAAGGCTGGATGCGACTACAGCGGTAGAGAATCCTGTGGCTTGCGTGATCACATCTATCAGTCTGGATCATATGCAGTTTTTGGGAAATACGGTAAGAGAGATTGCAGGGGAGAAGGCTGGAATCATTGTTCCGGGAGTTCCTGTAATCTATGATGGAAATGACAAGGATGCGGCAGAAGTGATCGCTGCGAAGGCAAAGGAGCTTGGAAGTCCGGCTTATAAAGTAATTCAGGCTGGAGCAAAGGTACTGGGAAATAATAAAGACGGCATTGATTTTTCCCTGGAGGACGATTATTATGGGGATACCAGGTTCCATATTCCTTTTATTGCATGGTATCAGGTGATGAACGCGTCTCTGGCGCTTACTACCATGGAAGTGCTGAAAGACAGGATTCCGGTGACGCTGGAACAGCTGCAGGCAGGAATTGCAAATACCAGATGGCAGGGCAGAATGGAGACTATTTTGCCAGGTGTGATCGTGGATGGTGCACATAATGAGGATGGCGTGCGCAGGTTTGTGGAGACTGCAGAGCGGTTTCAGAAGGAGTATCCGCTGACACTTTTATTTTCTGCGGTGAATGATAAGGATTACCAGGATATGATCCATACAATTTGCAGCAGGATAAAATTCCGTAAAGTTGTGACCACAGAGGTTGGGGGATACCGTGAGGTGCCGTCTGCAGAGCTGGCAGAGATCTTTTGCAAAGAAGGCTGTAAGGATGTTGGAAACTCTGATAATATTGAAGAAGCTTTTCATATGGCTCACGAGGCCAAAGGAGAGGACGGAATGCTGTTCTGCGTGGGTTCTCTTTACCTGGTGGGAGAGATTAAGACACTCTTGTTGAAAAAGTAAATTGTCTGCAGGAAAAAGAAAACATGGGATTTCTGGTTGATTTTCCAGGAGTCTGTGGAGGAATTTTATGATCGATTACGAAGAGGAACTGAAGAAATTTGAGCCCTGTCTGGATGTGACAGACGCGGAAGAGGCTATTTACGATAGAGAGCTGACGGATATTCTGGACATTCTTCAGGAAATGCTCAGGGAGTCCAAAAGCGGACGCAGGATGAAATAGAATAGGAGATACTTAATGAACTGTATGAATTGCGGCGCGTTCCTGGCTGACAAGGATCTGGATTACTGTCCTCATTGCGGGTGCAACGTCCTGATCCAGAAAAAGGTGGAGTATCTATCCAAACTTTATTACAATCAGGGCTTGGAGAAGGCAAGTATCCGAGACCTTTCAGGAGCTGTTAACTGTCTGAAGCAGAGCCTTACCTTTAACAAGAGAAATATCCAGGCGAGAAATCTTCTGGGTCTTGTGTATTTTGAAATGGGAGAGGTGGTCGCTGCTCTTAGCGAGTGGGTGATCAGTAAGAATCTGCAGCCTACCCGGAATATTGCGAATGAATATATTAATCGTCTTCAGGCGAATTCGAATAAACTGGATGCTATTAATGAGACAATAAGAAAATATAATAATGCCCTGGCTCTTTGCAGGGAAGGTCATGAGGATATGGCTGCTATTCAGCTTCGCAAAATTCTGAACCAGAATACCAAGCTGATCAAAGGTTATCATCTGCTGGCGCTGATCTATATGAAGAATCATGACTGGGGCAAGGCAAGAAGAACCTTGAAAAAGGCGGCTCGTATTGACAAGACCAACTACATTACGTTTTCTTCGTGAAGTAGATGAGAGAACTGGTGTAACGACCAGACTTGAGAAACAGAAAAAAGGACTTTTTGGTGCCAAGGGCAAGACAGAAGGTTCGGATGAGATTTCCAGAAGTACTGTGGTACAGCCGGCAGTTTACAGGGAAAATTCCAGAATTTCACTGTTTGTGACACTTATGGCGGGTGTGGCAGCAGGTGCGGCTGCATTTTGGTTTCTGGCAGTTCCGGCTATCAAGCAGGGGATTTACAGAGAAGCCAATCAACAGATTGTAAAGTACAGCGAGTCTCTGGTCAGCCAGGGTGCGGAGCTTTCCAAAGCCCAGGGTGCGGCGAAGGAATCCGGTGATGTGGCAGAGGAAATCACCCAGCAGCTTGATGCCGAGCAGAAGAAGAGCACCAGTTATCAGGCACTTCTGAATGCGTATGCAGCTTATACACAGAATGAGTATGATGCAGCAGCGTTGGAAATCCAGAAGGTTTATGAAAATCAGCTGGGAGATGATGTAATGGGAATTTACAATACCATCTGTTCAGCTACTGGCGTGTCTGGAATCAAGGAAGACAGTAAGTCTGAGGGCAGCGAAGATTCCTCTGGCTCTGAAAGCAATGATGGAACTGACAATACAACAGAAGGCTCTGAAACAGATTCCTCTGGTTATGACAGTTCTTACAATGATGCATCTGGTGACAGTGGGTATGATGAATCCGGATATTCTGATTACAGCGACGAAAACGGATATTATGATGAAAATGGTGATTTTCAGTATTATGAATAAAAATTTCTGAATTACAATAATGAGAAACCTCTGAATCGGGGATGTGTGGGATAGACCTGCACATCTCTTTTTCTTTTTTCTGTGCAGAGGGTCAAAATAGAGTAAAAAAGGGGGACTTTATTTATGAAACCTGTTTTTGAAACTACGGGAACCTGTCTGAATATTAAACTGCCTGAGGAACTGGATCATCCGGCTTCTGAGCTGATCCGGAGAGAATCAGACAGGATTATGGGAAAAATATATATCAGAACCATTTGTTTTGACTTTGGAAATACTGTTTTTATGGACAGTTCGGGCGTAGGTTTGATCATGGGGAGATACCGGGCTCTGGGGATGCGCTCTGGCTGCATGAAGGCCTGCCATGTAAGTGGATATATTGAAAAACTGCTGCGGCTTTCAGGTGTGAGTAAATTTCTGGAACTGGAAAGAATAGAAAATGAGATGCAGCTGGAAGGGAGGGGAGTCTGATGGAAAATTCCAACGAAATGACCATTATTTTTGACAGCCGTCCGGAAAATGAAGGGTTGGCAAGGGTAGCTGCCGCGGCATTTTGCACCCAGCTGAATCCCACACTGGAGGAAGTAGCAGATTTGAAAACGGCTGTGTCAGAGGCTGTAACCAACTGTATCATCCATGGCTATCAAGGCGAGGTGCATAAGATACGGATGAAGTGTGTCAGAAAAGAGAGAACAATTTATCTGGATATTGAGGATGACGGCATAGGGATTGCAGATGTGGAAAAAGCAATGGAGCCTTTATATACGACCCGCGCTGATCAGGACAGATCAGGAATGGGGTTTACTTTTATGGAAGCATTTATGGATGAGGTTAAAGTCACTTCACAGGTTGGAAAAGGAACCTGTGTGCATATGAGCAAAAAAATCGGCAATTGATCAGGAGGAAGCATGGATCACACTCTTGCTCTCATTGGGCGTATTCACCAGGGAGATAAAGAGGCAAGAGATACTTTGTTTTCGGAAAATATGGGACTGGTATATAGTGTTGCCAGGCGTTTTCTGGGGAGAGGGGTGGAAATGGAGGATCTTTTTCAAATTGGAAGCATCGGGCTTTTGAAGGCTGTAGATCATTTCAATCCTGAATTTGATGTGAAGTTTTCTACTTATGCAGTACCAATGATCATTGGAGAGATTAAGCGGTTCCTTCGGGATGATGGAATTCTGAAGGTGAGCCGCTCCATAAAAGAGAATCAGTATAAGATCTGTAAAATGAGGGAGGAACTGGAGAAAAAGTTAGGCCGTGAGCCGGATCTCAGAGAACTTTCAGATGCTATGGATATGCCGATGGAAGAAGTGGCGATGACGCTGGAGTCGGTTGCAGAGGTGGATTCTATTTACAAGACTGTGTATCAGGGAG
>OGOQ01002514.1_pt1 | contig 11253 bp, 5 predicted proteins | sample 1552691 | NCBI WGS metagenome assembly OGOQ01 (sample SAMEA2580209, study PRJEB22360) | human gut metagenome | biome: human gut; feature: human-associated habitat; material: faeces | place: Denmark | collected 2008/2010
GCCTTTTGTCTGGTTCCGTGTTGAGTCCCGCCGGAGCGGGACTCAAGTCGAATTAGGATCAGAACATGTGGGTCAGGCCGAGGTAGGCCTGACCGACCTGGTTCTTGGCTTCCACATCCTGACCGTTGTTGTTGAACTCAAGCTTGGACACGCCGTAGCCCACGCCCGTGTAGACGGTCGTTCGCTTGGAGAGCGGGTAGCCATAACGAAGGGCGGCACCGTAGTAGGAAAGGTCGGCATCGTTTTGATTGGCAGCGTTGGCGCCGTTTTGGAACTTGGCGTCGACGAAGTAAAGACCGGCCGTGAAATCGCCGCCGAAGACCGGCGTGACCGTGCCGAGGTGCAGGCCGTAGCCCTTGGCGCCGTCGCTCCACATGTTGTCGGCGGTTTCAGCCCTCGTCTCATCGGCGATCGCCGTGAGCTGAGTGGCGCTCAGGCCCTTGAAGTACTGGGCCATCGCGAAGAGGCGGGTGACGCCGAAGTCGTAGTTGCCGCCGAGGTAGACGGTGTGGCCGTCTTCAACGCTGGGGTTGACGTCCGTGCCGAAGGACTGGTAGTTCTGGAATTCGTAGGCGAGAACCGTCTGGAGGGCGCCGAAGTCACCCGTGAGGGCGGCGGACGCGTAGCGGTTCACGGCGGAGGAGCCTTCGCGGTCCTTGTCGTTTACGGAGTCTTCGTTGAAGGAGTACTGGACCGTAGCCTGGAGACCGGCGAACTTCGGGGTCTGATACGTGACCATGTTGTCGTAGCGGTCGGAGGTGGCGAAGCCGAAGACGTTGTTGTCGCCGCCGTCGAAGGCATCAGCCGTGGCGAGGACGAGGTCATACGTGCCGGCACCGGAGCCAACGCCGCCCATGCGGCCCATGGAGAGCGTACCAAAGTCGGAGTAGACGGAGACGGAAGCTTCGCGGTCGAAGATGCGCTTTTCGGACTTGAGTGCGCCGGAATCGGACTGGAAGCCGTTTTCGAGCTTGAAGCCGACCTTGAGGCCGTTGCCGAGTTCTTCCGTGCCCTTCAGGCCGAAGCGGGAGGCGGAGGAGACGCCGGAGTCCATGGAGAACTTGTTGACGTCAGCTTCTTTGGAATCGTCGAAGGACTGGTGCGTGTAGATGAGGCCCGTGTCGACGACGCCGAAAAGGGTCACGTCAGCAGCGGAGGCATAGCCGGCGGCAGCGCCGAGAACGGCGAGCGCGGCGAGAGACTTCTTGAACATTTGTGTATTTCTCCAATTTCCTCCGTTTCCGGAGGCTCAATGGGTTTGAATTGATCGCAACATAAATCTAGTGCCGATGCGGGCGGTACGCAAACCCATCTCAACGACGTCCGGGCAATTGAAAACGCGCGTCTGCGAGCGACGCAGGGCACTTCGGGAAGACTTATGCGGATCCGGACGAAATATGCGCTCCCCTTGATGCGCGAGGGTTTGCGGGCTTCTTTTCGCGAAGAAAGGGTATTCCCGAAGGGCGGTAAGAGTGGCCTTCAGAAAGGGGCGATCGTGACGTCAGGCTCGGTTGTAAAAATATGTGTTTTGCGTGCGGAGTGTTGCTAATTTGCAACAACTGGCCCAGGAGACTGACTTTCAAGGGCGGGGGAGGGTGTCTTGTAAAGGGCTCTCCTGCAGGTGTTTGTAAATGACACCCAGCCGTACATCCGCATAGGGGATGAGACTCGATGGGTGTGGATCGGCGCAAAGGAAACGGGCGACTCTTCACTGGGAGCCGCCCGTCCTGTTTTTCAACCCTTAATCCCGGTCCGCGGAACCAATCTTTCCCATGCGGACCGAAGGATCAATGCATGAGCCTCATCAGAAGCAGTGCGTGAGGCCGAGGTAGGCCTGGTAGGCCTCTTCGTTGTAGACGTCGTCGGCGGAGTAGTCGACCTTGGCCTTGTACCAGCCCGTGCCGCCATAGACGGAGGTGCGCTTGGAAAGCGGGTATTCGTACTTGAGGGCGACGCCGTAGTACTTGCCGTCGGCGTCTTCCTCGGCGTACTTGACCGTGGAGTCGACGTAGTAGAGGCCGCCCGTGAAGTCGCCGCCCGCGACCGGGACGATCGTGCCGACGTGAGCGCCGTAGCCCTTGACGCCTTCACCGACAACAGGATGTCCTTCGAAGGCGTCGGCTGCGAACGGATTTTCAGCGAGGCCCTTGAAGTACTGGCCCATCACGAAGACCTTGGCGACTTCGAAGTCGTAGTTGCCGCCGAGGTAGACGACCTGACCGTCTTCGGTGTTGGCCTGAGCCTTGTCACCGAAGGAGGCGTAGTTCTGGGTTTCATAGGCGAGCACGCTCTGGAAAGCACCGAGTTCAGCGGTCAGTGCGAGGCCGAGGTAGCGGTCGACCTGAGAGGAGTTTTCGCGTTTCGTGTTGTCGACGCTGCTTTCGTTGAGCGAGTACTGGACCGTGGCCTGGAAGCCGGAGAAGCTCGGCGTCTGGTAGGTGACCATGTTGTCGTAGCGGTCGGACGTGGCGAAGCCGAAGACGTCGCCGTCACCGCCGTCGAAGGCGTCGCCGTAGCCGTAGACGAGGTCGAAGCCGGCGCCGGAACCAACGCCGCCGACGCGGCCCATGGTGAGCGTACCGAAGTCGGAGGAGAGGGCGACGGTGGCCTGACGGTCAAAGAGCTTGCCTTCGGTCTTGAATTCGCCGGAGTCGGCCTTGAAGCCGTTTTCGAGCTGGAAGCTCACCTTCATGCCGTTGCCGAGGTCTTCAGAACCCTTGATGCCGAAGCGGGACGGGGAGGAGATGCCGCTCTCAAGAGCGAAGGAGTCGGTCTTCGTCGAAACGCCGTTGGTTTCGACCCTGGAATGCTTGTAGAGGAGGCCGTTGTCGACGATGCCGTAAAGCGTGACTTCAGAGGCGGAGGCAAGGCCCGCGGAAAGGCTGAGAACCGCAAGCGCGGCCATGGACTTCTTGAACATTTGAATGCTCCTGATGGTTTGTCGCGCTCCCGAAGGAGGGAGCAGCTTGGAAATGTCGGAAGAAACTCTAATGCGAGTCATTCTCATTGCGCAAGCGTCATCACGAACCGTGGAGAATGGCTTCCAATGACTTTCCGCTCGAATCGAACTGTCGTTCGCAAACGGCAATGCGACCTATTCTCATTGCAGGAGAAGGCTTGCCGACAATCGTTCTCATTGAAAACGGCAATGGTGTGGACGCGTGACAGGGGGATCGGGACGCGTTCCGAATACCGCAAACATGGTATTTGTTAGAGCCTTTTTCGTTGCAAACGCGCCACACGCTGGCGCTTCAGGAGGGCTGCCAATGGGGGCGCTTGAGCTCAAGGCGCCTCTCGGGACGGGGTTATGCGCCCTGCGCCCCGAGGAAAATTTCTTCTGACGGGAAATGGCGAATTTTCAGGTTCCCTTTGACAAGACGGGGTGGGGCGGTGCATCATGAAGGTGCTTAACAGCTGCAACGTGCATGCTGCAGACTCCGGTCAAGCAAGCACAATCTCCGCCGCCTCTTCATCTGAAGAAGGCGCGCGTCACATCTTCAACCCCACGAGGGCGTTTGCCCTCGGGGCCCTGCACATGCGGGGTACATGGGGTCGGGCGTCCTCGTTTTCTTTTTTCAAAGGAAACAAAATGACTCCCGACATCAATCTCTCCCATCTCACTCCCGCAACCCGCACGGTCCCGGCCTCCGTCTTCGGCGAACATCTCGCCGGCGAACGCGACTGCCTGGGCTACCAAGTCGAAACGCTTCCTGCTTTCGCCCGCACCCGCATCCCCGTCCTGAACCCGTGCCACTTCTTCAACGAGGCGCACTACCGCACGCTCGCCGCGTGGTGGAACCTCGCTCGTCGTGAACCGATCTACGTGTCGGGTCCGTCGGGCTCCGGCAAGACCAGCACGGCCATGCAGTTCTGCGCCCGCCTCGGCATTCCCGTGGTGAGCGTCACTGCACGCGCCCGCATGGACCGCCGCGAGCTTCTCGGTCACTGGGCTCTTCAGGGCGGTGAGACCCGCTGGATCGACGGTCCTGCGCTTCTCGCCTGGAAGCACGGGTGGACGCTTCTCATCAATGAATTCAGCGCAGCACCCGCAGACATGTGGGTGAGCTGCAACGACATTCTTGAGGGGCTTCCGCTCGACAACGGCGCAACCGGCGAACTCGTCGTTCCGCATTCCATGACCCGCGTGATCGTCACCGACAACACGCGCGGCCATTCGAGCGAGATCGACGAAGGGTTCTTCGGTCGTCAGATCCAGGACAGGTCGGTCATCGACCGCTTCTGGCACATGCGCATGGAAGGTCTCGGCGAAGCCGAGGAAGCTTCCCTGCTTGCAGCGACGGCCGATCAGGACTGGCTCGCCGAGTTCGAGCCCGAGGTCCTCGACAGGCTCTTCAAGGCGCTCGCGCGTCTTGGAGCCGACAGCAGGGCCGCGGCTCAGGCTCAGGCCATCGGCTTCGAGTCCAGAGCCATCCCGCTCAGCTTCCGCGTCCTCTCGAGAATGCGGAACATGATGCTCGATGCCGCAAGGATGCCCGCAGCTTCCGACGATGATCCTCTTCGCAGGATCATCAGGACCAGTCTGACCGAAGCCCTCGACTCCACCGCTCGCGAAGCGGCGGAGACGCTGGCGGTCACGGCGATCGGCAACCTCATTCACGAGATGAGGGTGTCACGCGCCAGAATGGTCCTCAAGAACGCCACGGGCTCTGCGCTCAAGGCAGCGTCCGTCTGACAATCGTCGGAAGGACCTTTTCATCAACCCCGAGGGGATGCTTCATCCCTCTCGGGGACGGACGTCTCCTCATTCATTTGAGAGACGACCGTCATGAAACGCAGTCTTGACATGCGCGGGAATCAGGCCCCCGCTGCGGTTGCAGTGCAACATCCGTTCAACATCCTTTCCGAAGGAGACGAACGATGCGCACCGTAATCGTGGAAGACGTCGAAACCGCCGAAGCGAAAAAGCAGAGGCTCGCCACCACCGCCGTGGATGCAGCGCTCGAGATCCTCCGCACGGAGGCCTCGGGCCTCGTCATCGAGGCTGCAGCGCCCCTGGTCTTCCAGGGACTCTGCCGCCGCGACAACATCCGCGTCGAGTTTACGCAGACCCCGATGACGAACGGGCGCGTGATCTGGCTCGGTCCCATCGACCTCGGCCACAAGCTCGCGTCCATCTACGTCTACGGACACGGATGCCACGAACGTCATCACGTGATGTACACTAACTTCGCGGCGATGAAGGGGATCGGCGATCCCGGCGTTCGCGACCTCGCGAACGTCTTCGAGGACATCCGCGTGGACAAGCTCGGTGCAGCGGACTACGAAGGCTACCTTCTCTGGCGACTCGTGCTCTTCAAGGCGCACGAGTCGACGGGGACGGCAGGCTGGAGCAATCCGAACGACCTTGAGCCCGCACACCTCTTCGCAATGATGCTGCTCACGACCCTCGAATTCGAGGTGCTCGGGATCGACATGTTCGAGGAGATATCCGCGAACCTTCGCGGGGAGTGCGACCGGCTCTTCGGACCAAGGCCCATGGCCCGCGTCCTGAAGATCGTGCGCACAAGCTTTCCCCTCGACTCCACGGAGGCGGCGGTGGAACTTGCGCACAAGGTCATGCGGTGCATCCGCGCCGAGAAGAACAAGGCGCTCAAGGCTGTCGAGGAAGCGGCAGGCGAAGGCTCTACGGACAACTTCGAGTTCCGTCAGGGCGAAGGCCAGTCGCTTCTCTTCGACGACGACGGCGCGGTGACCCCCGAGGGTGATCCGCGTCTGATGCACCCCGAGCTTGAGGCGATCAACCGAAACGCCCGATGCCTCTCGGTCATTTCAGACCAACGGCAGTGGCCCGATCGCGAGCCCGAGGAGGAAAGCTTCCGCAAGCTCATCGGCAACGGTGAATCCGGCAACGGCGATCCGAACTTCGCTTCGCCCGAGCGCCACTTCGCCAATGACCGCGAGTTTCCGACGCTGCAGCCTGAGAAGGCGGCGATGAACCGCCGTCTCTTCTACAGGGCGCTCGCCAACAGCGCATCCCTCAGAAGGCTCCTTCAGAGCGCGCTCATCCACCCGCAGTCGAACCCCGACAGGCTCGACGAACGTGGAGAGGAGCTCGACGGAGATGCGCTTGCGCTCGCCTCCACGGGTGAAACGGCGGTCTTCCGCCGCGAGCTCGTGCGTCCGGGTCGCGAAGCGGTCGTCGAGATCGTTCTCGACGCTTCGGGTTCCATGGAAGGCGAGGTGATCACGCTTGCCAAGGTCGCCTGCATCCGCCTCCTTGAGGCGCTCCGTGCGGTGACCGGCGTGAAGGCATCCCTGACGATCTTCCCCGGCCCGAACCGTCGCAGCGTCACCTGCGCGGCGGACTTCAACACGCCGGTGAGCCGTGCGCTCAAGCACGTCGACTTCCTTCCGGGGTTCGGTGCGACGCCGATCCTTCAGGCGCTCTTTCACTCTGCGATCGTTCTCGATCAAAGACCGGAGCCCGCGAAGATCGTCTTCGTCATCACCGACGGCTGGTTCCCCAAGGGGCCGGTCGACAACCTCGTCAAGGCACTGGAAGACCGCGGCATCGCCGTCGCAATGGTCGGCATCGGCAGGCACAGCACCCCAAAGGGGAGCATCATCGCCAAGGCCGAAAAGATCGCCGACCTTCCGCGGGCCGTTGCAAAGGTCCTTTCGGGCCTTGCGGGCAAGCTCCGCGGGATCGCCGCATAGGCGAAACCCAAGGGGCATCTGAAGGCACGCGTCTTCGACTTTTCGACACGACCGGGATCGACGGAGGACTTCTCCTCCGTCGTCCGGCCGCCGTCGATTCTTCAATCATCTCCCTTCGCTTCAGGCTCCCTGCCTGAGGCCGCAGTGCGGCGTCCTCTTCGCGCCCGTTCCGTCTCCCGCCCATCATTCTCCGCATCATCCTCACACGAAGAGGCCGGCGCACTGCGAACCTGTTTCACCCATTTCACCCCGCATCCAGCCTTGCGTCCTTCCTCTCTCCAATCTCCCATGCAGCCCACAGAAACACGATTCCTCACGCGCGCCTCCGCAGGTCCCGAGCAGTGGCAGAGCGCCGTCTCGGGGTACGCGTCCGACCCGATCCGAAGGCCTGTGCCGCTCTCGGACACGAATCCTGACGACTGTCTTGTCGCGCATCCCGCCGACGGGCGTCTGCGCACGATCCTCGCGCCTGAGGATCCCGTCCGCATGCTCCTTCGTCACAGGGCCGCCGTCGAGCAATTGAGGATGGCCGTGGGATCACGCAAGCTTTTCGAAGCGCACCTCATGCCCGCCATGGCGGGCTGGGCCGCGATGGTCCAGGGACTTCCTCGAGACGAAAGGGGGCTCTGGTCGGGGCCGGACGGCCTCTTCGAAGCCGGCCTCATGTTTGCAAGAGGCGCGATCAATGCGGTCGACGCACGCGTGATCGGTCCCGAACTCGCGCCGGGCATTCGTGACGACTGGACGCTTCGCCTTCGAATCGCCTCCGCACTCGCCGGTCTCATGAGCGACAGCCGCAAGCTCGCCGCACTGAAGCTCGAGGCGGGAAGCGAGGATCCTGCCACGGGCACCTTCACCGTCACGAGCCGCTTCAATCCTTCGGAAGAAACGGCACTGTCGTTTTGCGTGCACGAGATCGGGCGGGTAATGAGGCTCGAGCGCCACACGGCGCGTGAATCTGCGGGAAGACTCCCAACGCTCAACGCCGACGTCCTTCGTCTCGTCGTCCCTCGTGAAACCCTGATGTGGCTCGGCGTCATCGAGCGCCCCGACGGCGAGACCGTTCTCACGGCCCTCAAGGCCGCCGTCACCTATGCGGCCGGCCAGACGGAGGCCGAACGCCTGATTGCTGAAGCCGCAGCCCGCGGTCGCGAATGGGCGATCAACCGTCGCGCGGCCGAGGCCGCAAGACGAGAGGGCAAAAGTCCGCTTCTTCGCGGCTTTGCATCCGTCTATCGTGCCGAATTCAGCCAGAGGCTCTACGACGGACACTGGCGTCTCAACCGCGGAGACTCGCCCGTCGTGTGGGCCGACGACGGCCTCGCACTTCGCTGGCCCGAGGGCTTCACCGCCATTGCCGCCACCGCCGACGACAAGTGGCTCTTTCGAGACGTCCCCGACGAACCCGACGTTGCGGCCGAAATCCTCGTTGCCGACGGATTCGCGATGGCCGATGAAGCGGGCAATCCGCTCTGGCTCACGGACTCGGACTGCATGGCGGGCGAGGGCGCGTGGCTGCGCCTCACCGACTGCGACATGCTGGTTGCGAACGCCCGCCGAGCGGCGGACGCCGCAGGCGAATCCCTTCCCATGCGCTTTCCCGCACTCTTTGAAAAGCGTCCGTCGTCAAGCGCCAGGTCGGGCGGCACGGTGGCAAGACAGTGCTGGGCTTTGTCCGTCCCCTCTGAGCTCGAAGCTTCCGACAAGGCAGCGGCGCTCGCAAAGGCGCTCGAAGCCGTGAACACCCGGGACGACGCCGTCATGCTCGTGCATCCCGAGGGCGTCTTCGTCCCCGAGAGCCTGCTCCCCGTCGGATGGATCGAGGATCCGGCCGAAGCGGGGATCCTCCTGAGAGTCAAGGCCATGCCCTTTGCCGAAGGCGTACGACACATGAGGGGCTCGCCCATTCGCCGCGTGCGGATGACGGGATCCTCCGCCTCGCGTGCCGCTCGATACGACCCCGGCCTCAGGGGCGCAAAGGACGGCTCGATCGAACTCACGGGCGTCGTCATCAACCGGCATTCCGTGCGCCCCGTCGTCCGATTCGTCAATGGCGAAGGGCGCACCGTAGAAGAAACCGAAGGCCACTGGCCGCGCGTCCTCGACATGGAGGCGATCGACCGCGATCCCCCGAAAGGAACCGAAGCCTTCAGGGCCCTCAAGCGCGCCGTCGGCTGGAAGCCGAGGGAACGAGCCTCAGACAAGGCATGATTGAAGGGAGAACAATAAAATGAAGACAACAGAAGCCGTCACGAGCGGCGTATCCTCCTCGCGACTCACGGGCTGGCGGCCCGCATGGGAGGGCTGGAGCGCGGCCGCGGGATTTGCAGCCGCAGGGACAACCGCCGCCATGGTTCCGGGCTGGTGGGGCGCGGGTCTTGCCTCCGTCCTCGCCCTCATGGGTGTCGTGCGCACCGCCGAAGCACTCCGGACCGCTTCCCGCCGCATTCCGCTCACAGGCTTTGCGCCCGCCTTCATTCACGCGGGCGACCTCATCCGCATTCTTCGTGAAAAGGGGATGGACGAGAAGAAGGCTGTCGACTTCGCAAGGAAAACCGCCCGCGAGCGTCTTGTCGCCCGCTACGAAGCGGGCCGGATTGCGCTTCTCGACTCGATGCGCTTCAATGCAGGCCGCGAAGGCAGGCTCGTCAAGAACCTCTGGATCGGCCGCGGATTCGAGTGGACTCCCGCACACGCCCAGGCGCTCTATGAACTTGCCGCCACGCCCGTCAAGCCCGTGATCGTCCCGAAGCGCATCCGCAAGGCGCTCTCACTACCGGACCCGCTCGGGGCCGGAGACATCGGAAGTCCCATCATTCACGGGATCGGTGCGACCGAAGAGGACGACATCGTGCGTCCGCTCTCGAGTCTCGGCGGCGGCACGCTCATCGTCGGCACGACTCAGGCAGGGAAGGGCGTGATGCTCACGAGCCTCGTCACCCAGGCGATCCTTCGGGGTGAACCCGTCATCGTCATCGACCCCAAGAGCAGCAAGCGTCTTCGCAACGCCGTCTGGAAGGCGGCCGAGATCGCGGGTCGTCCCGCTCCTCTCGAATTCCATCCCGCCTTTCCCGAAACGGGCGTCAGACTTGATCCGCTCGGCGCATGGACGCGTCCCACGGAACTTGCCACCCGCATTGCGGCCGTCATGCCGCCCGACAGCGGGGCCTTCGGCAACTTCGCCTGGATGGCCGTCAACGTTGCCGTCGAAGGTCTCTTCTACGTGACCGAAAGGCCGAGTCTTCTGGGGCTTCGCCGTCTTCTCGAAGGCGGCATCGATCCGCTTCTCAAGAAGGCTCTGGCCCGATCCTTCAGGGACGCAGGGATCGACGATTGGGAGGAGCAGGTCGAGCGCATGGACAAGCGCAACATCTGTCCGCCTGCCGCCAATGCCGGCATCGAGCTCACCGCTGCCGTCGCCCTCTGGGAGGAGACCGTCGGCAAGAAGGACGAAGGGGACGCGAACGCTGTCGTGGGCGGTCTTATCGCCGTCTTTCGTCACAACCGTGAACACTACGCGAAGATCACGGCCTCGCTACAGCCCGTTCTCTCGATGCTCACGGGCGGCACGCTTGCCAAGAGCTTCTCGCCCGATCCGTTCGATCCCGACGACGAGCGTCCGATCGTGACGGTGGAGAGGGTTGTTGAAGGCGGCGACATTCTCTATCTCGGCCTTGACGCGCTCCCCGACTCGACCGTCGCCGGCGCGCTCGGTTCCATCATCCTCGCCGACCTCACGGCCTATGCCGGCAAGCGATACAACCGAGGCGAATCGGGTACCGACGTGAAGTCCGTCTCGCTCTTCGTGGACGAGACCGCCAACGTCATCAACGGTCCCATGATCGAGCTCCTGAACAAGGGGCTCGAAGCCGGCATTCGCGTCACCGCAGCCATGCAGACGGTGAGCGATCTTGCAGCAAGACTCGGGAGCGACAGCCGCGCCCGCATGGCGCTCGGCAACTTCAACAACCTGATTGCGCTGAGAAGCAAGGACCGCCTCACGCAGGAATTCATCTGCGAAACGTTCGGGAAGACCACCGTCTGGTCGACCTCCGCTTCGCTCTCCTCATCGGCCGACGGCTCTCCCGTTCCGGACTTTCGCGCCTCCGTCACGCGCAGCATCCAGGGGCGGCGTGACGAAGTCGTCCCGCCCGACGTTCTCGGCCGACTGCCCAACACCGAGTTCTTCGCAAGCGTCTCGGGCGGCAGGCTCTACAAGGGTAGGATTCCGATCCTTCTCTCCGACGACTGACCGCATCCATTCAAATCCCTTTGGAACAAAATGATGAAGTACATGCTGACCGCGACCGCGCTTGTTCTCATCCTCATGGTGATGTGGCTGCCAGCCAGAACCCCGCCCGAGATCTTCGAGGAGACGGCCTTGAGAGAGGCGCTGATGCTGAGAACGGGCGAGGGGATTCCCATGCCCGAGACGGCCGCGAATCTGGCGGTTGAATATCTCGACGGGCTCGTCTGGGTCTCGGGCGTCCCCGACCGCTACACGCTTCGACCCTACGGCGGCTCACCGATGACGAAGGACGAGTTTGCCGAGATCGGCAGGGCCGCCGAGCGTAC
>OGOQ01002519.1_pt1 | contig 11243 bp, 12 predicted proteins | sample 1552691 | NCBI WGS metagenome assembly OGOQ01 (sample SAMEA2580209, study PRJEB22360) | human gut metagenome | biome: human gut; feature: human-associated habitat; material: faeces | place: Denmark | collected 2008/2010
ATCAAAAAATTACCTGTCATTCCCACGCTACCCCTTTCATACGGTTTTCATTTTGTGTATAAAATACTCCCGTTGCTCTGTCGTCCCAGTCTTCTACACAAAATACTCTGTTTTATACCCGGACTTCATACTTCGATACAACGCGAAGCATCATGACCAGACTGACCGCATACAGCGCAGCTGCTACAACTGCACCGATCAAAAGTCCCATCGAAATGACACTGCCGGACTGTCCCTGAAACCATGCAGTCAGCGTATCCGCCAGATCGCTGCCCATAATAAAACCTGCACCAATACCCATCACAACTGCAACTGTCACAATGATGCCGACTGCTATTCCCTTTTTTCCATAACGCATCTGCAGAACAGCGCAGATCTGACCGAATGCAATACACAAAACAAATGCTTCCGCGATCAGTATATTCTTAAATCCATCCATTCTGCCTGCGGACATATATCCCGTAAAAAGGATAAACAGATATGCAGTCACCGCATAGCCCGCATATAACAGCTGCGCACCCCATGCAGCTTCCTTTCTGCCTGATCCAAATGAAAGCACCATCGGAATATAGGCTCCTCCATAACTGATCGGTCCAATATAGTTAAACATGATGCCGATCAGGACCGCAAAGAAATTAGCGCTCTGCCAGAATCCACTGTCAGCACTCTCACCCATACTGAAAAACAAACCGTACAGCAAAACAAATCCAATCAGGATGGCTGTCATCTGTATTCCATATTTTCCCCAGAAAAGCAGGTTCCTTTTTATTATCATTTTAGACTGTTCCATTTTCCATTCCTCCCGCTATTTCCTAGTCATCTAATCCGCACAGTGAAACAAATAATTTTTCCAGGCTGATCGGCTGGATCGTCACATCATAGTCCTTTGGCAGCTCCTGGCCTTCTTTTAAAAGGATCGTCACACTCTTGCTTCTTCCCATCTTCTCTTCATGATGTCTCTCATAGCCTTCCGTTGCCTGATCCACAACTTCTGCAAGACCACTTACATGGTAGCTTCTCTCCAGAAGTTCCTGCGTATTTTCTTTCAGCAGCACCTCGCCATTTTTGATCATGACCACTTCTTCCATCAGGTCTGTTGCTTCCTCGATAATATGTGTGGAAATAACGAAGGTACGTCCGGTCTCTGTATATTCCTCCATCAGTTTATGGTAAAAATAATCACGCATTACAACATCAAGGCCTGCCACCGGTTCATCCATAAACGTAAAATCGGCTTTGCTTGCAAGTGCTACGATAATCGTCACCATGGACAGCATACCTTTGGACATTTTATTGATACGTTGCTTTGTATTCAGTTCAAACTTTTTGATCAGTTCCTCCGCAAGTGCCTGATCCCAGTCTGGATAATAATAGGACGCAGTTTTCAGATAATCTTTTACTTTCATGCCGCTCACGCCGCTTCCATAGAGATTGATGGACAACTCTCTGGAAAAGCAAATGTGATCTAACGCCTTGCGGTTCTCCCATACATTTTCACCATTCCATGTCACAGTTCCTTCGGATGCCGGATTCTGTGCGGACATAATGGATAACAATGTCGTCTTTCCGGCACCGTTTCTTCCGATCAGTCCATAAATCTTTCCTTTCTCCAATGTGAGATTGATATTCTTTAACACCTGTTTTTTTCCATAAATTTTACCAATACCATTACATACGATTGATTCCATGAATCATCTTCCTGCCTTTCTTTTCACAACTTTAAAATACATTTTCCTGTATCATTCCTCTTATTTGCATGATTCCATGCTTCCGGTATCACTGTTTTCCATCCGGACAGCTCTTTACGCTTCATTGCCGGATTGTATCAACTGAATGACTTCTTCTTTTCCAAGTCCGATGCTCGCTGCTTCCTCTAACAGTTTTTTTACATAGTTATCATAAAATTCATTCTTTCTCCGGCTTAAGATTGCCTCTTTCGCACCTGCTGACACAAACATTCCAATCCCTCTTTTCTTATATAAAACACCTTCATCCACCAAAATATTCACTCCTTTGGCTGCTGTCGCCGGATTAATGGCATATAGCTTCGCCAGTTCATTCGTGCTCGGCACGCGTTCCTCTTCCAGAAGAATATCCCTTAAAATATCTGTCTCGATCATCTCTGCAATCTGCAGATATATGGATTTCTCCTGCGTCAAAATCTCATTCATGCATGATATACTCCTTTCTTTCCAGAAATTATTCTGTTGCTGACAGCTTTTCAAATGCGCTTATCTGTCCTCTTGTTTTTCGTTCGTTATGTGGTTCATTACTTATGTAATTAACCATAGCACTATGGCACTTTGTTGTCAATACATTTTTTCAAGATTGGAATTTTACCGGAGTTTTACTTAGGAACTGCCGATTGCAGGTGGTGCGGATTTTTAGATTGAATTTTATAATTTAGGTTATGAACAAAATATTGCAGTCTGACATGTTTATGAAAACATGAATGTGAAATGGACGAATATTGTGTTTCGTTGCGTTAAACATTGCGATGAACCTCTCTGATCATTTGTGTTCAGCAGAAGCTTCCACAAATGGAGAGTTTCATCTCCATAACGCAAAACGAAAACAATATTCGTCCATTTTACATTCATTACTCCATAAGTTATGAAGCTGCAATATTTTGAATATACCCTCCATAGAAATTCAATTTAAAAATCCGTCAATCCGGACATTTCCCTTCTTCGCTTATCACTGTTGTTTCCGCACGATCCTGCCGCTTTTGGAATTTCTCCACACATCCTGTTCCACCGCGATCTCACCGCCCACCAGCACATAATCAAATCCTGTACAGTACTGGTTTGGATTCTGGAAATCTGCGTGAACGCTTAACTGGTCCAGATGAAATACATTGATATCTGCGGGCATTCCTTTTTCCAGAGTTCCCAGAGGGAGCCCCAGAACATGCGCCGGTTTTGCTGTCATTTTATATACAGCATCTTCTATGGAAAAGACCTTTTTATCACGCACATAGTCGGTTAGCAACTTTGGAAAAGCCCCATAAACTCTGGGGTGATATTTGCCCCCTGCGGGATAGATCGCATCTGAAATCAGATTTGCCCGGCTGTCTTTCAGAAAATACAGCATGTCCTCTTCTGAGGCAATGGTATCCAGCATGGTAACCTGACAGCGCTCTGCCAGGAGGATGTCATACAGGGTATCATAAGGATCCTGTCCAAACTGTTCTGCGATTTTTGCAATAGACTGTCCTGCAAAGCTGCCGAATTTCTCCGTATGTAAAGTGCTGGCATAGATCATGTCAAAGCCAGCCAGCTCCACAATGTTCTCAAAAATATCGGAAGGCTGCTTCAGCACCTTCGTAATCTCTTTCCTGCAAGACGGATCTGCCAGCCTTGCACAGATTGCATCGATACCGCCCTCCTGAAACTGTGGCGGAAGAAGATGTACCAGCTGGGTGGAACCAGTCAGATAGGGATACAGGTCAAAATCCACCTTTCCCCCCCGCTCTGCTGCCTGGTCAAACAGTTTCAGGATCTTCACCGGAGTCTCCTTCCAGTTTTTCCGTCCGATGCATTTCATATGGCTCACATGCAAGGGAATCTGCAGCTCTTCCGCCACGGAAATCACTTCCTACAGAGCCAGCAGGATTCCATCTCCTTCATTTCGGATATGGGTGGTAATGGGAATGTCCGTCCCCTTCAAGGGCTGCAGTGCTTCCACAAGCCCATCTCTGTCATATTCAAATTCCGGGGCATAGGCAATTCCAAGGCTGATTCCAAGCGCTCCTGCCGACAGAGCTTCCTCCACAGCCTTCCAAACCTGGTGTAATTCTTCCTTGGAAAGCTTCCCCGGAGCATAGCCTTTTACACCGGCGCGGATGGTTCCATTTCCTGCAAGCATTCCAGTGTTGACGCTGCACTTTTCTTTTCCAAGAGCTGACATGTAGGCGGACATGGTTGACATAATTCTAAGAGCAGCTATCTCGATTTCTTTCTCTGAAATTCCGCAAGACTCCTCTTTCTTTTTTGAGAAAAGTACACCTTCGGTATCATCTGTATTTTCATCTTTTCCCCAACGAAAATCCCCAGTCACACTGCTGAGAAATCTGGCAATCTCTTTCCCAAATTTCTCCCCAGCCGGAGCCACCGAAAGCCCACAGTTTCCATTCACCACAGTCGTCATTCCCTGCCGGTTCAAAAGCTCATCATCCCCGTTTCCAAAAGCCTGCCAGTCTCCGTGTCTGTGAATGTCAAGGAAGCCGGGGGTTATATAACCACCGGCCGCATTCAAAACACGCTCTTACGCTCTACAGTTATGCTTTATTCAGCGGTTTCCGCATCTTCTGCTGCAGCTGCTTCTTCTCCCTCGCCGGAAGCATCGATCCATTTTGTCCAGAGTGTATCATAAGTGCCGTCTGCATAATACTCGTCAATACATTCATTGATAAATGCAAGCAGATCGTCTTTGCCCTTCTGTACGGCGATGGCGTTCTCTGCATGGGTAAATGGATCACACACGATTTTAGCACCTTCGTATTCCTTGGAAAGGATCTTCTAGTTCAAAAGGTCGTTTACCACAACATCCACACGGCCTGCCAGAAGGTCTGATACACATCCTACCGTATCCTTGTACTGAACAATTTCATAAGAAACATCCGGATTCTCATCCAGGAAGCTCTGCGCTACGTTATAAGAAGTTGCGCCCTCTTTTACTGCAACCTTCAGACCATCGCAGTTATGCTATCCCGATTTCCAGCTTTACTAACGCAAAAAGGACCGCCCTGTGGCAGCCCTTTCTGCATGGCAGAAATGCGATATTGCATTTCTCTCTTATGAAGTTTCGGTACGTTATGGAAACAAGTGCAAAAATGCTTTATCAGCAAATACTCTGACCTGCCATACCATAAACGCAAAAAACGGAGCAAACTCTCTAAGTAGTTTGCTCCGTTGCAACTTATGATGGAATTATAGCAAACACATTGCTATCTGTAAATCCATAAATTCAACAATTATTTTGTATGCATTTTACAATTTTTGTATATTTCTGTTAACCTTCGATCACGTTGCTCATATCATATCTTCCAGCTGGTTTTCCGGCAAGATATTTCGCTGCTTCTACAGCACCCTTGCCAAATACAGCCTTAGAATATGCTGTGTGCTTAAATTCGATCACTTCATCCGGTCCGGCAAAAATCACTTCATGCTCGCCAACAATAGAGCCTCCGCGAACTGCGGAAATACCGATCTCCTTAGCGTCACGTTTCTCTCTTCTCTGGCTGCGGTCATATACGTAATGATACTGGTTGTCCATTGCCTCGTTCAGACTATCTGCAAGGGCAAGAGCTGTTCCGCTTGGTGCATCCACTTTCAGGTTATGGTGCTTCTCTACAATCTCCATGTCAAAACCAGCTGCTGCCAAAACCTTAGCTGCATCCTGAACCAGTTTCAAAAGAGTATTGATTCCAAGGGACATGTTGGCAGATTTCAGAACGGCGATCTTTTTTGCACTCTCTTCTACTCTTGCAAGCTGCTCTTCACTTAAACCTGTGGTGCAAAGAACTACCGGCATATTTTTCTTCTCGCAGTAGTCCATCAGCTTATCAAAAGCCTTCGGGGAGGAAAAATCGATAACAGCATCTGCTTCCACCTGGCAATCGTCGATGTTTGTAAATACCGGATAGCTGTTTTTCCCCTGGTCTGCAATGTCGATTCCTGCTACGATCTGGGCATTTGCATCCTTCTCAACAATATTGGAAATAACCTGTCCCATATGACCGTTACATCCGTGCATGATAATTTTAACCATTTTATTTTTTCCTTTCTTACTGTAAATTAACGAGCTTGTAAAAATTATTTCAACAATATACGCGCTCTGTTTTTCTCTGCTTACATATTACAAAGAAATCCCGTCAGCCGCTGTCAGACAATATGCTGCCGCACACCAGAGCTGACAGGCTCTGTCCGGGATTTCAACATTATTTATGCAAGCTTAATTCCGTAATCAGCAAGAGCTTTTTTCAGTCTCTCCTCATTCTCCGGCTCCATCTCACAAAGAGGCATACGGGTCGGTCCCACTTTCCAGCCCATCAGGTTCAGGGCAGTCTTAACCGGAATCGGGTTTACCTCGCAGAACAGTGCATTGATAAGCGGAACAGCCTCAAGCTGAAGTCTGGCAGCACCAGCAAGGTCTCCCTCCATAAATTTCATAACCATGTCATGTGTATTCTTCGGAGCAACATTGGATAAAACAGAGATTACTCCAAGTCCGCCAAGGGAAAGGATCGGAAGTACCTGGTCATCATTTCCAGAATAGAGCTCAAGAGCTCCGTCAGCCATGGACATCATCTTGGCAATCTGGGAAAGATCTCCGCTTGCAGCCTTGATTCCCACAATGTTCTTCACATTCTTCGCAAGAGCAACTGCTGTAGCAGGCTGGATATTGCAGCCTGTACGGCTTGGCACATTATACATGATGATCGGAGTTTCCGGTACAGAATTGGCAATCTCTGTATAATGACGGATAAGACCCTTCTGGCTTGCCTTGTTGTAATATGGAGTCACGATCAGAAGTGCATCAGCGCCATAAGAAGCAGCTTCCTGAGACATCATAACTGCAGTCTCTGTGCAATTAGAACCGGTACCTGCAATGACAGGAACCCTTCCAGCTACCTTGTCAATTGCAAATTTGATGGTCTGGAGATGTTCTCCATGTGTCAATGTAGAAGACTCGCCTGTAGTGCCGCAGATAACGATTGCATCTGTGCTGTTCGCAATCTGATATTCCAGAAGTTCTTCCAGTTTCTCATAATTTACCTTTCCATCTTCATGCATCGGGGTTACAATTGCAACGGCTGCACCTTTGAAAATTGCCATATTATTTCCTCCTATTCATCCTTATCATGAGTTCTGCTCTCTTCCAAGAGTGGTAATGGTAGTCACACTGTCTACATAATCCAAAATGCCAGGGTCTACCCGATTTCCCGTAAGTATCAAATGCATGGATTCGTCCTTCTGTTTCAAAAGCCCGACAACCATATCAACAGTAGCAATATGCTTATCCAGAAGTCCCAGAATTTCATCCAGTACCAGGAAATCACATTCCTGTGTAGCAATCACTTTACGGGCAAAATTTAAACCATTGAGAATATTGCGCTCCTCTTCAGCCTGCTCTTCCTCATTCAACTGGTCGTAACAGGTCTCCATCTTTTCGAAGCGGAAGATCTTGATATCCAGCTGATCCAGTTCTTCCAGAAAGTCCAGCTCACGCCGTTCATTTCCCTTCAGGAACTGAATGATGATCACACTTTTGCCCTGAGAAGAGGCCCGCAGTGCCTGACCAATTGCCAGTGTGGTCTTACCTCTGCCATTTCCGCAATATACTTCTGTTATTTCTTTTTCCATACTGATTCCTCTTATTGTTAAAAATAATGTTACCGTCTGCCATAGATCAATAACATTCCTCGCAATGCCGTCTCCGCAAATGATACCGTTCATTATATTCCAGATATCGCGCTTTGCAAATAAGAACCGCAAACTGCGCCATTTTTAATATGCTTATATTACCGCAAAACAAGCAGAAATGCAAGCAGAAGAAACTTGGAGAAAAATCGGGCTGGTGCCTTCCATAAAGTAACTGGCAGACCATGGCGTATTTCCCGCCACTTCGGTTGGTTTACACATACTCCAGCTTGCTCACCGATACCTCATAAGCGATTCTCTTCTGTGTCTCATTTTCCCCGATGCGCTTCATGTATTCCCTGCTTTGGATCCTGCCCCAGATCAGTACATGGCCACCCACTTCAAAGGCTGAAGCATAGCGGGCATTTCGTCCCCAGCAAATACACGGTATGTAATCTGATTTTCCATAAGGTCGGTTCACTGCAAGAAGCAGATCGGCAATCTCTCTTCCCAGCGGTGTTTTCCGGTAAACAGGCGGCTTACAGATATATCCGTCCAGGAAAATCTGGTTTACCGGTGCCAGAGAATCCTCTTCTTCCAGAAATTTTAATTCCCGTGCAAATGCGGAAAGCACCAGCCGGTTGTGTTTTTCTTCATGACGGTTATAGGAACGGAACTGTCCGTGAATTTCCACATACTGTCCCACGTAATCCTGGGTAACGTCCACCAGCCTTTCAGATACCATCACCGGAATCCTGTCTTCAGAATCGCTAAGCCTTTTTACCAGAAGATCCATGGTATAAAATCCTTCTCCGTAAACCTGGTGGCTGAATGTGAAACCTGTAACGATTTTTCCCGTGATGGAAACCTGATTGTTTTCAATAATTTTATCTGCCATGTTGTAGTTCTCCTTCCTTATTTTCACTTTTTTCTGCAGACTTATGAGGTGTCCTGGGTTTATGCCCGGATACCTGTTGCCGCTCACTTTGTGACCATTAACCGCTTCGCGGAATATTACCCGTGAACAGCAACCAGTACTTGTCTTACTTGTTGGTCTATAATATCTATGAGAAAATCACCTGGATTAGAACCAGAAATTTAAAAAATTTTTTTCAACACCTTGTAATCTGCGAAAATTGTGGTAAACTGGGGATTTGGACAATATAAAGAAGAAACTACATTAATATGGAAAGAAAGAGGCAGAATCCCTCTGCCCGATAAAGAAAGGATTTCGATTTTTATGAAGACGAAACGCGAAGATGTACGTAACGTAGCCATCATTGCCCACGTTGACCATGGTAAAACCACTCTGGTAGACCAGCTTCTGAAGCAGAGCGGTGTTTTCCGTGCCAATCAGGAGGTTCAGGAGCGTGTCATGGACTCCAACGATATTGAGAGAGAGCGTGGTATCACAATTCTCTCCAAGAACACAGCAGTTCATTACAAAGACACAAAGATCAACATTATCGATACCCCAGGACATGCTGACTTCGGCGGCGAGGTTGAGCGTGTACTGAAAATGGTAGACGGCGTTATCCTTCTGGTTGACGCTTTCGAAGGCGCTATGCCTCAGACCAAATTCGTTCTGAAAAAAGCTCTTGAGCTGGATCTGCACGTAATCGTCTGCATTAATAAGATAGACCGTCCAGAAGCAAGGCCAGACGAGGTTGTTGACGAGGTTCTGGAACTTCTTATGGATCTTGGTGCTTCCGATGAGCAGCTCGACTGCCCATTCCTCTATGCATCTGCAAAAACAGGACACGCTGTTCTGGATCTGAAGGATACACCAGAGAACATGGAGCCGCTGTTTGAGGCTATTCTGAAATACATCCCGGCTCCGGAGGGAGACCCGGATGCAGACACACAGGTACTGATCAGTACCATTGATTATAACGAATACGTTGGACGTATCGGCGTTGGTAAGGTTGAGAGCGGCACTATTGCCGTAAACCAGGAGCTTACTCTTCTGAACCACCACGATCCGGACAAAAAACAGAAGGTTAAGATCAGCAAGCTTTATGAGTTTGACGGTCTGAATAAAGTTGAAGTAAAAGAGGCAACTATCGGATCAATTGTTGCAATTTCCGGTATTGCTGAAATTCATATCGGAGATACCCTTTGCGGCGGAGATAACCCGGAGGCAATTCCATTCCAGAAGATTTCTGAGCCGACTATCGCCATGAACTTCTTGGTAAATGACAGCCCGCTTGCAGGACAGGAGGGTAAATACATCACCTCCCGTCATCTCCGTGACAGACTTTACAGAGAGCTGAACACAGATGTCAGCCTTCGCGTAGAAGACACCGAGACAACTGAGTGCTTTAAGGTTTCCGGACGTGGTGAGCTTCATCTTTCCGTTCTTATTGAGAATATGAGACGTGAGGGATATGAATTTGCAGTCAGCAAGCCAGAGGTACTTTACAAAATTGATGAACGCGGCAAGAAATTAGAGCCAATGGAAATTGCCTACATTGATGTTCCGGAGGAATTTTCCGGTACCGTTATCCAGATGCTCAGCGAGCGTAAGGGTGAGCTTCAGGGAATGAGCACTGCAAGCGACGGTTCCGTTCGTCTTGAGTTCCATATTCCTTCCCGTGGACTGATTGGTTTCCGTGGAAACTTCCTTACTTCCACAAAGGGAACTGGTATTATCAATACTATTTTTGATGGCTATTCTCCATATAAGGGTGATTTCCAGTATCGTAAGCAGGGTTCCCTGATTGCTTTCGAGGGCGGCGAGGCTGTTACTTATGGTCTGTTTGCAGCTCAGGAGCGTGGTACTTTATTTATCGGACCTGGTGCCAAGGTTTACAGCGGTATGGTTATCGGACAGAACGGTAAGGCAGAGGATATTGAGTTAAATGTCTGCAAGACAAAACATCTTACCAATACACGTTCTTCTTCTGCTGATGAAGCACTGACACTGGTTCCGCCAAAAGTTTTAAGCTTAGAGCAGGCGCTTGACTTCATCGATGTCGATGAATTATTGGAGGTTACTCCGAAATCCCTTCGTATCCGTAAGAGAATTTTGGATCCGACTTTAAGAAAAAGAGCGAATTTTAAGAAATAAAAAACGGCTCTACGCCTTTTTTCCAGAAACTATAAAAACCTATGCAACATTCAACGACAAAAAGGAGACTATGTATGAAAAAAATATGTACATTTTTCGGATTGCTGATATCCATGTGTCTGCTGCTGAATGTCGGTTTTGGCTCTCTGTCCGTAAAGGGCGCAGCTGTCGGGAATACAGAACAGACTTCTGATCCAAACTTTACAAATTTAATCGTATTTGCCAGATTTGCAGATGAGAATGAATTTGTGAATGTAGAAGCACATACGGTTGAAGAATTGAAGCAGATGATCTTTGAAGGAAAGATTGAAGATTCCAAGACTGTAGCTGCTATCCTTGCCTATGATGCAAAGTATAACAGATAAAGTGAACGCATAATTGACAACTCCGGTCATATAATGAACTATGTGAAATTATTGGAGGCCGGAATGTGGAATTTTATTGGAAGAAATATCAGCTGCCCATGCTATATCTGATCGGTTTTGGAACGGGGATCTTATATGCTAATTTTATTGCGAAAAATTATGTTACGATGACTGGAATTTTCCATGAATATTTTCTGAATCAATATACACAGGTGAAAATCATAAATGAAGATTACCTATGGTACCTGCTCAGATGGAGAGTGATGCCTCTGGCGTTAGCGGTCTGTGTGGCAAATCTGGGATTTCGCAGACTGACAGCAGCTGGAATCCTCCTTTGGACAGGCTTTGCAGCAGGGATACTGTCTGTGGCGGCAGTTTTAAGGATGGGCCTTTGCGGAATGCTGCTGTGTATTGCCGGTATTTTCCCGCAATATATTTTTTATG
>OGOQ01002523.1_pt1 | contig 11218 bp, 10 predicted proteins | sample 1552691 | NCBI WGS metagenome assembly OGOQ01 (sample SAMEA2580209, study PRJEB22360) | human gut metagenome | biome: human gut; feature: human-associated habitat; material: faeces | place: Denmark | collected 2008/2010
GGAGGGGGGATTCGAAACACCCCTCCCTACCTCTGGCCCGCGCGGAGCGCAAGCCGCTTGACCAAAAGAAAAAAACTGCCCCGCGCCACCGGCGCGAGAGACAGCAATATACCTTTTTGATTAATGCTATTTTTGAAAATTGCGATAAGTTTTTGTGAAATGAGGACAAGTTTATGATCGATAAGAACCGGCTGGAACAGAAATGTTCCACATGGAACATCGCGCTCACCGGAACCCAGCTCGACCAATTGGACGCCTTTGCGGAAATTCTGGTGGAGTACAACCAGAAGGTCAATCTGACTGCCATCACCGACCCGGAGGGCATCGAGGACAAGCACTTCCTCGACAGCCTGCTCTTTGCCTCTCAGCCTGAGGTGGCAGGGAAGATGGTGGATGTCGGTGCAGGCGCGGGCTTCCCGGGCATCGTGACGAAGATTTTCAAGCCCGAGTTGGAGCTGACCCTGATGGAACCCACCGGCAAGCGGGTGGAGTTTCTGAAATACGCCTGCGGCCAGCTGGGCCTTACCGGTGTGGAGTTCGCCAAGGAGCGCGCCGAAGAAGCTGCTCGCAAGGCGTGGCGTGAACAGTTCGATTTGGCTTCGGCCCGCGCAGTGGCGGCTCTGCCCATGCTGGCAGAATACTGCCTGCCGCTGGTGAAGGTGGGTGGAAACTTCCTTGCCATGAAGGGTGCTTCCGGCGAAGAAGAGCTGGCCGCAGCCCGGGGCGCCATCAAGAAGCTGGGCGGCGAGTACAAAGAGACCCGTACCCTCCATCTGCCGGGCGGTGATACCCGCACTCTCATCCTCTGCAAAAAGATTTCGCAAACTCCGACTGCCTACCCCAGAAACGGCGGAAAAATTGCGAAAAGTCCGCTGAAATAACGGAGCATCGAATAGAAAATGCAAGACCCTGCCGAACGAATCTTCTGGCAGGGTCTTTTATTTTCTGGTAAACTGGGGATGTAAGCAGCTGACTTTTCCACGTTTTCCCGGGAAAGGGTGGAAAACCATGACGATTCCAGACGAAAAGGGGCGGTATCATGTTTGAGAGAAAGAAATCTGCCGGAAAAATCTACGCTCTCCCGATTGAGAGCATCCAGCCGTCGCCATTTCAGGCGCGGACGAATTTCAACGAGCAGGAGCTTGCGGGGCTTGCGGCCAGCATCCGGGAGAACGGCTTACTGCAGCCGATCGCCGTGCGCAAAAAAGAAGACGGCTATGAGCTGGTGGCGGGGGAGCGGCGCCTCCGCGCCTGCAAGATGGCAAAGATGCAGACCATCCCGGCCATCCTTTGCGACTATGCCGACGACAAGACGGCGGCGATGGGGCTTCTGGAAAATCTTCAGCGGGAGAATCTGAACCCCTTCGAGCAGGCGCAGGGCCTGCGGGATGTGATGGTCTTGTGGGACTGTACGCAGGCGGAGGCGGCCAAGCGGCTTGGCATGGCTCAGCCGACACTGGCTAACAAGCTGCGATTATTGCAGCTCACTCAGGACCAGCGGCAGTTCGTGCTGGACAACGGCCTGACGGAACGCCACGCCCGGGCAGTGCTGCGTCTGCCGGAGAACCGCCGCAGTGAAGCGCTCATCACCATCGCCAAGCGCAAGATGAACGCCCGGGCTACAGACTTGTACATCGAGCAGCTGCTGAACGCAGCTGCCCCGGGACGTCACCGCATCTCAATGGTGAAGGATGTCCGTATTTTTGTGAATACCATCGACCACGCCATCCGCCTGATGACGGACAACGGTGTACCGGCAACGGCCCATCGGGAAGAGCGGGATGGGTACATTGAGTATACCGTGCGCATCCCGACGGCAGCGGCGCAGAGGTGAGGGGAGAGGGCCAGTGTTCCATGTGGAACATTGGCTCTCTTTTCGTAAAGTTGGGCAAAACGTAATACCATCGGCAAAGCCGTAAATCGGAGAAACGAGAAAAAAGCGTTAAGCGAAGCGGCTAGCTTTTTTCCGTTTCGACAACCCCTTTGGGGTCTGAAAGGGGCGAGCAGCCCCTTTCCCGTGCCCGCGCCTCGGAAAAGCGGTGCTTTTCTGGTTCTCTTTTGGCACGCAAAAGAGAACATAGCACTTGAAGGAAAATCGATATACCCCGCGCACAGGCGCGAGTACCTGCTTGAAAATGAATTTAGAAAATGTTAAATTGCCCTAAAGTTGCAAAAAGAGGATAGTGAACCTGCATTTCCTACCGTAAAATTATAAAGAACCAGTTCAAAAAGCCGCGCTGATGTGCTATACTAAGCTGTATAAGGGACCTGCTGAGGGGAAAACGGCGGGCTTCGTCCTCGAAATGTTCCATGTGGAACAAATCTTTTTCCCGGAAGGAAGCAAGTAGCGTGGCAAAAATCGTTGCTGTTGCAAACCAGAAGGGCGGCGTGGGCAAGACCACCACAGCCGTCAACCTCTCGTCCTGCGTGGCGGCGCTGGGCAAAAAAGTGCTCATCGTAGACCTCGACCCACAGGGCAACACCACCACCGGTTATGGTATTTCCAAGCGGAGTGTAGATATTGGTACATATGAAATTCTCATCGGCGAGGCCGACGCGCGGCAGGCTGTCCGCAAGACGGAGTTTCGCACCGACGTCATCGGCTCCAACACCCGCCTCGCGGGCGCCAGCCTTGAGATGATCGACCTGCCGGGCCGCGAGAGCCGCCTGCGCAAGGCGCTGGCCCCCATCCAGAAAGATTACGACTTTATCTTTATCGACTGCCCGCCCAGCCTTGACCTGCTGACGCTGAACGGCCTGTGCGCCTGCGACAGCATCCTCATCCCGGTGCAGTGCGAGTATTATGCGCTGGAAGGTCTGTCGGAGCTTATCAGCACTCTTAAGACCGTCCGCAAGAAGTACAACCCCTATCTGGACATCGAGGGCGTGGTGTTCACCATGTTCTCTGTCCGCTATAACCTGACACTGCAGGTGGTGGAGCAGGTCAAGAAATACTTTGGAAACAAGGTGTATCAGACCACCATCCCTCGCAGCATCCGCATCTCGGAAGCTCCCAGCTATGGTCAGCCCATCAACTTCTATGAGCCGAAGGGCAAGGGCAGCGAGGCGTATATGGACCTTGCCATCGAGTTCGTGAAGAGCAACCGCCCCGCCGAAGCTGCACCCAAGCGCCGCCGCGGAAAAGCTGCAGCGGAACCGGTCGAGACGATGGGGCTGGCCGATGTGAAGATGGACGGCTGAGGGAGAGAGGAGACCAATGGCAAAAGGAAGAGGAGGACTGGGCCGGGGGCTGGAAAGTCTGTTTGAGGACGCCGCCCCCAGCTTTGAGTCAGATACCAGAATCGAGACGCTGCCCCTGCGGGAGATCGAGCCAGACCCCAGCCAGCCCCGCAAGACCTTCGACGACGAGACGCTGGCAGAGCTTTCGGCCAGCATCGCCGAGCACGGTTTATTGCAGCCCATTGCGGTGCGCCCGAAGCCGTCCGGCGGCTACCTCATCGTGGCAGGCGAGCGCCGCTGGCGGGCCAGCCGGATGGCGGGCCTCACCGAGGTGCCGGTCATCGTCAAGGACGTGACCGATGAGCAGGCCATGGAGCTTGCGCTGGTGGAGAATCTGCAGCGCGAAGACCTTGACCCCGTGGAAGAGGCGGCCGGCATCCGTGAGCTGATGACCCGCTGCGATTTGACCCAGGAGCAGGCCGCCCGCAAGCTGGGCAAGAGCCGGAGCGCACTGGCCAACAGCCTGCGGCTGCTGAGCCTGCCGGAAACAGTGCTGGAACTGCTGAAAAGCGGCTTCATTACGATCGGACACGCGAAGGTCGTTTTGGGCCTGCCTACGCCGGAGCTGCAGGAGGAAGCGGCTCAGATGATAGCGGACAACCAGCTGAACGTCCGTCAGGCCGAAGCTTTGTGCAAAAAGCTGGCAAAGCCCGCAAAAGAGCCTGTGGCCGCGCCGCTGCCGAGCGCGTTGCCGGTGGAGGTGGAAGAAAGCCTCAAGCAGGCGCTGGGCAGCGAAGTCCGCGTGGCCTACCACGACGGCAAGGGAAAGCTTACCGTCCATTTCTATTCGGACGACCAGCTGAAAGCCTTTGCAAATCTGCTGGGGCAGTACAGCGTGGAGTAACCTCTCAGTCTCGCTATCGCTCGACAGCTCTCCTAATAGGAGAGCCTAAGCAGAAAAGTTATTAGAAATGCGTACCAAGGCGGGGAACACCGCCTTTGAACGGCACAGCGGGGAACGCCCCCTGTGCAAGCAATAGAGTATAAGGAGAGTTATCATGCTTGACATCAAATTTGTCCGCGACAACCCGGATGCGGTCAAGGAAAACATCAAGAAGAAGTTTCAGGATGCAAAGCTCCCTCTCGTTGACGAAGTCATCGAGAAGGACGCCAAGTACCGCGAGTGCCTGAAGGAAGTCGAGTCCCTGAAGGCTGCCCGCAACAAGCTGAGCAAGGCCAACGGTCCTCTGTTCGGCCAGCTGAAGAAGTGCGACGACGAGGCCAAGAAGGCCGAGCTGCAGGCTCAGATCGACGCCAACAACGCCGCTGTCAAGGCTGATGCCGACAAGATGGCAGAGCTGGAAGCCGAGGAGGCAAAGCTGGCTGAACGCATTCAGGAGATCATGTACACCATCCCCCAGATGATCGACCCCAGCGTACCCATCGGCCCGGACGACACCTACAATGTCGAGGCTCAGCGCTTCGGTGAGCCGGTCGTGCCTGATTTCCCCATCCCGTACCATACCGAGATCATGGAGAGCTTCGACGGCATTGATATGGACGCCGCAGGCCGCGTGGCCGGCAATGGCTTCTACTACCTGCTGGGCAACATCGCCCGCCTGCACGAGGCTGTTCTGGCCTATGCCCGCGATTTCATGATCGACAAGGGTTTCACCTATGTCATCCCTCCCTTCATGATGCACGGCAACGTGGTGCAGGGCGTCATGTCCTTCCCTGAGATGGACGCCATGATGTACAAGATCGAGGGCGAGGACCTCTACCTCATCGGCACCAGTGAGCACACCATGATTGGCCGCTTCATCGACCAGACTCTGGATGAGGCTACTCTGCCCCTGACCCTGACTTCCTACAGCCCCTGCTTCCGCAAGGAGAAGGGCGCTCACGGCATCGAGGAGCGTGGCATCTACCGCATCCACCAGTTCGAGAAGCAGGAGATGATCGTCGTCTGCCGTCCCGAGGAGAGCGCTGACTGGTACGAGAAGCTCTGGAAGAACTCCGTCGAGCTGTTCCGCAGCATGGAGATCCCTGTCCGTCAGCTGAACTGCTGCTCCGGTGACCTGGCTGACCTGAAGGTCAAGAGCTGCGACATCGAGGCATGGAGCCCCCGCCAGCAGAAATACTTCGAAGTCTGCTCCTGCTCCAACCTGGGCGATGCACAGGCCCGCCGCCTGCACATCCGCGTCAAGGGCAAGGATGGTAAGACCTATCTGGCCCACACTTTGAACAACACCTGCGTGGCTCCTCCGCGTATGCTCATCGCATTCCTCGAGAACCATCTGCAGGCCGATGGCAGTGTCACCATCCCCAAGGTCCTGCAGCCCTACATGGGCGGCCTCGAGGTCATGGTGCCTGTCCACAAGAAGTAAGCCTGCTTTCCACCATTCTCCAATAAAATGTTGAAAGTCCCCGCCATTCATACAGGATGGCGGGGACTTTTTGCGTACGGACGTATAAAATCAGAAAGAATGAAAAAATTGAAGATTTTTTTGAAAAAGTTGTTGACAAAACGGGGGTTGTTGGATATAATAATAAAGCACTGTTCAAGTGCAACAAATAAATATGGCGGTATAGCTCAGTTGGCTAGAGCATTCGGTTCATACCCGAAGTGTCACCGGTTCAAATCCAGTTACCGCTACCACATTACAGAGTTTCGCTAAGATAAGGGGGACGGTCGTCCGCAATAGTGGATGATGAAAGTCGGAGGTTTTAGCGAAGCTCTGTATTTCTAAGGCCCGTTGGTCAAGCGGTTAAGACACGGCCCTTTCACGGCTGTAACATGGGTTCGATTCCCGTACGGGTCATAAAAAAGCTCCTCAATCTTAGGATTGAGGAGCTTTTTTAGTGTTCGGGTCCCAATCTTCAGGAATGTCTACCGTGGTTGCTGCCGCTTCGTTTGACCCGTACGGGAATCAGAGCAAAAATCACCCCCGCCTGCACCATCCGGCAGGCGGGGGTTCGTTATGTAAGGAAGCAGATGATGTCGTTTTACGGTCTCTGGCCCATGCCGCCTTCCAGCGTCAGGGTCTCGCCGGACATATACTTGAAATCCGGCATGGCCAGCTGGACGCAGACACGGCCAATCTCCGTCTCAGCGTTGCCGTAGTGGCCCATGGGGGGCATCTTGACGTTGGCCTTGAAAGCGTCAGGGTAGGCGTCCCTGAACTGCTCGAGCTTGGCCGTCCATGCCAGCGGGCAGACCACGTTGACGTTGATGCCGTCCTTGCCCCACTCGGTGGCGGCGACGCGGGACATACCGCGGATGCCCTCCTTGGCGGCAGCATAGGCCGACTGGCCGAAGTTGCCGAAGAGGCCAGCGCCGGAAGCGAAGTTGATGACGCTGCCGTGAGACTCAGCCAGATAGGGGTAGCAGGCTTTCATGTAGTAGAAAGCGGCGTAGAGGCCGGAGTAGATGGCCAAATCGAACTGCTCGGTGGTGTGCTCGGCCAGCGGCACGCCGGAGGCCGAAGCCTGTGCATTGTTGATGAGCACCTGAATGCCGCCGAAGGTATCGACAGCCTGCTTGACCACATTTGCCACAGTGGCCTCGTTGTCGCCGCCCGCGCAGACATCGGCCTGCACGGTCAGCACCTTGATGCCGTAGAGGCTTTCCAGCTCCTGCTTGGCTGCTTCCAGCTTCTTGACATTGCGGCCTGTGATGACGAGGTTCGCGCCCTCCTTGGCGTATGCGGTGGCGATGCCGTAGCCGATGGAGCCGCAGCTCCCATCCTTCAGGACAGCGCGCCCTGCGCCGGTAATGATGGCGGTTTTACCAGTTAAAAAGCCCATAAGTTGCAACCTCCTGATTCGATGTCCCTCGGTGTTCTGCCGGGGGTCGTTCTATAGCTCGAGTATAGCAGAAAAGCGGAAAATTGTAAAATAGCGCTTTTGAATCGTTTTTTCTTTGCTTGAGGAATGGCTCAGACGCTCACTCGCGGTATTTTTTCATCATTTCCTTTTGCAAAAACTACGGCCCTGCCAGGATGCATTTCAGCGTCCCGGCAGGGCCGTGCTTTTGTTTTTCAGTGCTGGTGGAGATACGTCAGAATATCTTCCGGCTTTGCGGCCAGAGCATCGGCACCGGCGGCGGTCAGCTCTGCTTCGCCCCGGAAGCCCCAGAGAACGCCCAGAGCGGGCAGACCGGCATTGTGTCCCGTAAGGATGTCTACGTCGCTGTCGCCCACGAAAAGGGTGCTCTGCGGGTCTGCGCCGAGGTCAGCCATCAGAGAGTAGACGCCAGCCGGGTCGGGTTTGGTGGGAACACCGGGGCGGCTGCCCCGCACCAGCGAAAAGCTGTCCGGGCCGAAGTAGTGCTCGATGATCTTTCCACAAAAAGCGTCCGCTTTGTTGGAAAAAACGGCGGTCTGGACGCCCTCGGCCTTCAGCGCGGCCAGCAGTTCCAGGATGCCGGGATAGGGGGCCGTTTTGTCTTCCTTGTGGGCGTCATACCTGGCCGAGAACTCGGCCAGCGTGGCGGCAAGCTGTTCGGGCGTCCGGGCGTTTTCCGGGGAAAAGCGCTCCACCAGCTTCGGGATGCCGTTGCCCACGAAGTGCTTGTAGGTCTCTACTGGAAAGGTCGGCCAGCCGTGCTGGGTGCAGACCCAGTTGGCCGCGTCGGCCAGGTCGTCGATGGTGTTCAGTAAGGTGCCGTCCAAATCGAAGAGAATGGTTTTTATCATGAGAATCAGACTTCCTTTTGTTTTATGTTTCCTGTTCCAAAGCGTTGAGACAGGGGGCAGCGTCCCGCACGGGGATGCTGCGCACCTTGAGCCGCACCTGCCCGGGCAGAGCCAGCGTCAGCGTCATGCGCTGATAACGTGCCGCCCAGGGCGATTGGAAGGTGCGCAGGCAGACATCCGGGTGGAACACACAGATGCAGTGGAGATAAACACCCTTTTGCCGCCGCAGGGTGAACCGGCCCTCCCGGAGCCAGATGCCCTCTTTCAGCCAGCCCATCAGCCCGCCCGCCAGAAAGACGGCAAATACCGCTGTCGGGATGAGCAGTGTCCCCGTGAGGGCGGGCAGAACGCTGCGGGAGACCAGCACCAGCAGCAGGCACAGCCCGAACGGGATGCCGGCAGGCGCAAAGAAAACGGCGCTGCGGTGGGTGAGGTCGTGCCGGGTGTCGGGCGGCATCCGGAACTCGGGCAGCAGCTCCCGGAACAGCTCTTCCTGCCCGGAGCGGTAGACGAAAAGCGGCAGTTCCGGGCGGCAGCTGCCTGCCACCACGAATACCGGCCAGCGCTTCATAAGCCGGGCGATGGGGGAGACGCGGACGTCCGCGTAGCTTATCTCACTGCTCCGCACCCGAAACTCGAACCGGGACAGCCAGCCGCCCCGGCTGCCCAGCTGGTCGGCAGTGTGCCAGACCGTATAATGGACGGTCTGGACAAAACTGCGGGCCAGACTGATGCCGAAGAGCGACCCGGTCAGCACCAGCATCCACGCCGCACCGGCGGGCAGCCAGTGGGCCGCGAACCGGACGAGGACGTTCAGCCGGGAGAGGGCTACCGCCTCGGCGGTGAGGGGAAATGGTCGGCTCTGCCGGATGGCCAAATAGGTCAGCGCCAGCGTGGACAGACCGTTGGCTCCCAAAACCACCAGCGCGGCCCGCTCGCCCCCGGCAGGGCGGTGGCAGACCGGGTCCCGGACAGGCATCAGGCGGTCAGCAAGCTCCTGCGCGTCTTCTTTGTGCAAATAAAGGGTGACGGCTCGCTTGGCAGGCTGGCCCACCGGGTAGAGCACCACCCGGCTGGCCCCGAGCAGCCGAAAGAAAAGCGGCCGCTCAATGGTCAGTGCGGCCAGAGCTTCGCCCCGGATGATGCGCTCCCGCTTGGAGATGAACGCCCACCGCAGCCGGAGCACACCGGCCTCATCCAGCGCCCAGCTGCTGGCTTCCAGCAGGATGGAGCTGGCCCCGCAGAGGAAGAGCAGAAGCGCGGCGTCCTGCCGCAGAGCTGTGAGCAGAGCGTTCAGGCTGAACTCCAGCAGGGCATTCGCCAGCGGCAGCAGGCAGACGACGACCGCCTTGCGCAGGAAGTGGAGGGCGGCGAGGGGGTGGTAATGCCGTTGTCGGGTCATGGTGCATCCTCCGCCAGAATGTGGGCCAGAAGCCCGGCCTGCTGGGCCGGGATGGCGGGCAGAAAGAGCTTCGCGCCCGGGGCTGCCACGATGAGCAGCGAGACGCCGCCCAGCCGCAGCAGGGGCGTCCGAAGCAGCCGGACGCTGGTAACGGCCCGGCGGGGAAGCACCTGACGCACCGGCAGCGCAACGCCGGAGTAGACCGTTACGGTCCGTTCCCCCAGCACAGCAGCAAAGCTGCAGGCCCGCGCCCAGAGGCAGTAGACCAGAAAGCCCCAGAGCAGGCAGAAACCCGCTCCGGCGACAATGCTCTGCCAGAACACGAAAGGCGCAGCGAACAGCCCCGGCACCGCCGCCCAGACGCAGAGGACGGCCCGGCCAGTAGGCGGGATGATGACGGCGGTGCGCCGCAGCTCCTGCTCCGTCACTTATCGCTGAGGCCCCAGGCCTCGGTCAGCTCGTGCAGGCTGTCGTCACGGGTCAGGCAGAGGATGTGGTCCCAGGGCAGCAGGATCGTGCTGCCGTGGGGGATGATGAACTCGGTGTCGCGGGTGATGCTGATCAGGATGGTGTCGCCCGGGATGGGGATGTCCATGATGGCCTTGCCCGCGTAGAGGAAATTCTCGGGCAGCAAAATTTCATTCAGGCTGGCCGTGCCGCCGCCCAGAGAGAGGAGCTGGCGGATGGTATCCGTCTCGATCTCCCGCTCGAGAATGTGGCTCAGGTTGTCGGTGCCGCAGACCACGGTGTCCACGCCGAGAGTGTGGAGCAGTTCGCGGTTCTTGGGGTTGGAGGCCCGGGCCACGGTGCGGTCTACGCCGAACTCCCGCTTGGCGATCTGACAGGCCACAAGGTTGTCTTCGTCAGAGCCGGTCACAGCCACAAAGGCGTCGCAGCTGGCGACGTCGGCGGTGCGCAGAGTGTCCACGCTGATGGAGTCGCCGCAGATGACCGGGATGTCCAGCGTATCGGCCAGCATCCGGCACTGGCTCTCCACTGGCTCGATGATGACGATTTCGTGGCGGTTGGCCAGCAGGCTCTGAGCCAGATACCGGCCCACACGCCCGCCGCCGGCAATACAAACTTTCATAATGCTACCTCATTATACAAATGGTATCGGTTATTTGGCAAGAGAACGGAACACGGCCTGCTCGGTGAGGACGGTGGGGCAGATGGTGTCCAGTTCGTAAGCCTTGTGGTAGAGTACCTGCAGGTGGGGGTCGGAGACGCGGCAGATGACCTTTTCGCGCTGAAAGAGGCTCTTGGCGATCTGCGCGGCCATCAGGTTGAGGGAGTCGTCCTCGCTGACGGCGGCCACGGCGTCGCAGTTCTCGATGCCTCCCTGACGCAGTACATCGGGGTCGGTGGGGTCGCCCACAAGGGCGTTGCCGCTGAAGGTGTAGTCGTCGAAGGCGTCCAGACGCTTGAGCTGTTCGGAGTCCTTTTCGATGATAGAGATGTCGTGGCCGATGCGCTCCAGGTCCCGCACCAGCGATGCGCCCACCTGGTCGCAGCCGATTACAAGAATGTTCATGAAATTACCTCGCTGTAAAATATATATGGACTTCATATATGGACTTCGTCTCCGATAAATCTACATCCCAGTATAGCATATTTTCCCCCGCAGATAAATAGAAAAGCTGTAGGGGACTCCAGAGATAAAATTTTTGAATTCCTGGTGCGCAGAGAGTCGGAATATGGTATACTGAAACAGTATGACGATAAGAATCACAAAAGCCCGTGCGCCCGGCGTACGGCAGGAGGAGTGCTTATATGTTTCTTGAGATCATCAAAGCGATCTTGATGGGCATCGTGGAGGGCATCACCGAGTGGCTGCCCATCTCGTCCACAGGCCATATGATCTTGCTGGAACAGGTGGTAAAGTTCAACGCCAGCGAAGAGTTCATGTCCATGTTCCGCGTGGTCATCCAGCTGGGTG
>OGOQ01002524.1_pt1 | contig 11217 bp, 8 predicted proteins | sample 1552691 | NCBI WGS metagenome assembly OGOQ01 (sample SAMEA2580209, study PRJEB22360) | human gut metagenome | biome: human gut; feature: human-associated habitat; material: faeces | place: Denmark | collected 2008/2010
CCATCGCCGTCGAGCGCAATCTGGCGCGGCTGGCTCCGCACCCCTATCTCTCCCGCCACCTCACCGGAGGTCAAATCCACCATCAAAACGGCATCGTCGTACGACCAGCACGACACATAGAGCGTATCGCCCCATATGGCCATCTGCTCGGTAGAGGTGTGGTCGGGCGTCTCGATATAATCCGCCACGGCAGCCGTTGCAACATCCACCACCGCAATCCGCGGCTCATACAGCGAAGTCACATAAGCCACGCTGTCGTTGAAACAGATATAGCGCGGCGAGCCGATACCCCGTATCACCCGCTCTATCCGGAACGTCTCCGGGTCGATTCCGAAAACGATGCCCGAATTATTCACCACGATGTAGGCCGTCCCGTCGTGTATCGTCATCGACTGCGCCACGTCGCCGAGTTTCATCCCGTTGGCCCGGGCGAAGACCTCGTTCTGCAGCTCGCCGGAGGAAGGAAGATAGAAAGAGAGCGACGCGTTCCCGTACATGAAGTTACCCTCGCAGACGATGAAAACCCCTTCGGGCTCCTCCCCCGGAGGCATCGGATACGAGAAGTGCTCCTCGGGTACGGGGCCGTACTTCATACATCCGCCCACCGAGAAGACGGCACCGCACAGAAGGGCCCGTACCGCCGTTTTCAGAATATATCCGGAAATCCTTTTCAATGCCTGCGGCAGTTCCCGGTGCATCCGGAACCCCTGCCGCACAAATATACCACAACGCCCGAAGATAACCAAAACAGCCGGGCGCCCCCCTACAAACAAAACAGGGGCGGCCTGCTGAGACCGCCCCCCTCTTAACCCAACCTGTCCCGGGCACTGCCCGGACGCATGAAAAAACTATCTCTGCGCGCGTTCCCGGTAGACTTTCACCGAAGCATCGTAACGCACGAACGGAGCGTTGTAAATATACTGAGCCGCCGCGGATGCGGGTTCCACGAATTCGGAAACGGGCGAAGCCCCCTCCTTCGTGAAAGTTTTGCTGAGCCGCAGTACGGGCCCGCTGTTGTCGTCGCTGCCAATGGCCACGCCGAGCACGGTGTACTCCGCATCCCATTCGCACCAATAGAGTTTGCCCGTCGGGCACCAGGTACCGGACGCCACGAGGGTTTCGGCTATCTCAGCATCGGAAATGGCCCCTGTCGGGTCGGAGGGGTCCTCCTTCACCATCGTGCCGTACCATACCACCGCCTCGTCATTGGCACTGAACGTCACCTCCACATAGGCCATTCCCCGACCGGAGGCATACTTTTCGGAATCGAGGGCATAAAGGTCGTCGCCGTTAAAATATTTGCCGATAACGGCGCTCACCCCGGCATCGCTCACCTGATTGGGCAGCGTCTCGAAGGGGGCGCTGACGACGACGTCCGCCGCAGGCTTCCCGAACTCGTCGATGCAGGCGGCCCAGACGTAATAGGTGGTTCCGGGCTCAAGCATCTTGGAGAAGATGTTGCCTCCCACACCCCGTTCGCGGTTGTAGTCGAGCGATTCGATATCAGCTGCCACATAATCCGTCACATACTGTTTCATGTTCCCTTTGAACTGTTGGTAATCGGCATCCGCTATCAGGTCCCACATATAGACCGACGTTTCGTCCGAAGGGGTTATCGCAACGGTCGCGCTGCGCGAAGTAAGTCCGGTTACCTCCACGTCGAAACGGCACTCCGATGGCGGGATATTCGGTTCGAGCGTACGGAACGGGAAACGGTGGATGTTGGTGGTCGCTGCGCCGCCGGCCCATCCGAACACCAACACGAGATAACCCGTATCGGTCAGCCATACGTTTTCGTTCTCATATTCGTAAACACCTGTCGTCGCATAGAAATCTATCATGAAACCGTCCTCGGCGACCACCTTTTCGAGCAGCTCCTGGTCGGAGAGCTCGTCGTACTGGAAGGCGGGACGTATCGTACAATAGTACGGAAATTCATCGTCGGAAGGCGTCACGGTAAAGTCCGCGCCGTCGTAATAACGGTTCGTGAACTCCACCTCGAAAGTCACCGCATCGGAGAGCTCCTCCGTCCGGAACGGTTCGCTGACCACCTCCGTATTCACCGCACCGTCGGCTCCGAGCCCCACGGCGAAAGCCACATGTTCGCTGGCCGGCGAGAGCCTCGTGAAGGAATGCTCCTGCTCCCCCCGTGAAGCAAGGTTGGCGAGCGCCTCCTCCATGCTCCCGTACATCTGCTCGGCCTCCGCCATCATACGCTCCATCATCCGGCCTATATCTCCGCCGTGGTGTTCGTCGAGGGTGGCCTTGGCGATTACGTCGAAGTAATAGCTGCCCGCCGCATCGAGCGGAACGACCCGCATGTCAACCCCGGTAGCCGTAATGTTGGAGAGGGTTATCCCGAAAGGCGGCTCCTCGGGCACCACCTCTTCCGCACCCCGCTGGTACACCTCCAGAACGACGGTCCTGGCATTGTTTCCCGTCCCCGCAGTAACCGTCACTTTCGCCCGCGGCATATCGTCCGGACTCTCGTTGATACCCGCAGTCACCGTGAAGCTCGCATCATCCGCTGCCTGCGCGACACACCACGTCTGGTCGGAAAGCACACGCCACGTATCCTGATTCGTCGTGACGGCAATCACCCGCGTCCCTCCGGTCGCCTCGAAGACGAGCGCTTCGGCAGGCTCGATGGAGAGGGTCGGAGGAGCCGTCTTTGGCTCCTCTTGCCGGCATCCTCCCATGAGGACCGCCGTCACCAGCAAGAGTGTCGAAAAGAATAAATTTTTTTTCATTTCCATAGGTTTTAGATTAGCAATAAAAACACATCTATAAGTATATAAAAAAACAAACAGCCCTTCCAACCTGCGTCTGCAAAAACAAATGTAATATATAAAACCATATATTGCAAACATTCCTGACTCTTTTATGGAGTAATTTTCCATTTTCCCGACCAAATCTTCCCCCGAAAAGGGGTATTTTGCCAATAATTATGCAACCAATACATACGACCGCCGTGCATTCAACAGATAAAGAGGCAACGTCATACCAAAAGGGGACGGTCATCACGACCATCCCCTTCCCTTCAACTAACCCATTAACTCTTCGGGCATCGCCCGAAAAACATGAAAATGAAAAAACTACTTCTGCATGTATTCCCTGCGACCTTCGCCGAAACCGGCGGGAACGGCGATACCACCATAGGAAGTCTGCAATTTTCTTATCCGGACCGTAGCATGCGCAACCGAACGCCGGCAGATTCACCGACGGGACGACAACTCCCGTTTTTATCGTCTAAAGAACTAATCTCTCGATAACCGGTCGGCGTTCGCTGCTGACAGATGCGTTCGCCAAACCCACCTCATTCCACGAATGAGACCTTCCGCCATCACTCGTAAAATTTCTGCCGAGAGCAACCGAATTATTCTTTACCGATTCTATTTTCCCACCATATTCTATCACCGACAGCCTCTATCTGCTGCCCATTCTTATCCGTCTGCGCTTTCTGTGTCCAGAAATCGACGCTCTCTATCTCCGTATTCATTTTACCGTCCTCACTCAATCCGACCGCATAACCCACACACTCGACACCCGGTTGCAATTTATTAATCGTCTTCGTCTGTTCGCCCTTACCGGTTAGTATCAAAACCGCGGCCTCCATGCTTCCATACCACGATGCGGCGAAATCCATCAACTGACTCACAAACTCACCTATATCATCATTAAAATACTGGAGCGAATTCTTTTCTATGATATCACAGAAGTAACGGTTCTCCTTATCGCGCGGCACAACCGTTATGGTCGCTTCCGTATCGGTAATCTCGGTGATTTTTATATCAAACGGCGCCTGAGCTTTCCGTTGGGTTACCTCCAATACGACTCGTTTGGCATCACGACCTGTTCCGGTAGTCACCGTAACTTTCGTTTGCCTCTCTTCTTCTCTGTTCTTATTGACGCTGGCCTTCACCACGAAACTCGAACCTTCCACCTCCTCGACCGTGCACCACTTCTGATTTCGAGCGGCCTGTACCTCCCATGTCTTCTGATTCGTCGTCACGGTTACTTTCGTCGTTCCGCCTTCCGCTTCATACACGATAGGCCCGGACGGAGTAATGGACAAGGTCATGGCTTCCTGCCTCTCTTTCCGGCATCCCCCCAAGACGGTAGCCACCGCCGGAAGGAGCATAAGCAATAACAATCTTTTCATTTCAGTACAGTTTTTTCAATAATATTCGCAAACCGATAGGAAAGGCAACCCGCCTTCTCCTGTGATTCGAATGTCTACACACCCGCTTCGGCGGGGGTGCTCGCTCGCTCAAACTTTCCCCCTTTTCCACGTCCGCGGCCGGTCTGCACGGTCCCCCACCGCGCAGGCGAGCAGGAGCACCCCGTTCGTCGAGTGCAAATTTGATGAATGGAAACATTACCGACGAACCGTTTCGTTCACAAGAGCCTGCGTTCCTTTCAAAAACACCGGGCATATCATACAAGGAAACGAACGGGATACGGCAACATGCGCCGTATCTCTTTCATGCCGGAAATGCGATACCGCCATGCCGTCGGAATCCGGAACGAACTATGGAAAAACAGCCGGAAAACGTCCTGAAAAAATGCACATCCGCCGCTCGAAACAGATACGACACAAGGGAGAGCACGACCTGCAAGGACGGACACACCCCCGAACGGACGGGAACAGACGGCCGGACAACGACGCACACTCGGCGAGAATTCCGCCGATAACGAAAGAAACCGCTGTTATTCAGCGGTTTCTCATTCAAAAAAGTAGTCCCGACGGGAATCGAACCCATATCGTAAGAACCGGAATCTTATATTCTATCCATTGAACTACGGGACCGAAGTCGATTGCGTCTGCAAATTTGCGATTTTTTTCCGGTATTTTCCAATAAAAATAGGGAGAATCTGCCTAATTTTGGCCTGAAGAGGCAGGAAACGCCCCTGAGACGGGGTAAGGGAAGCGGAAAATCCGCCTGCCGTATTCCGGCGCACCACTTGTACGCACACCGTTATGTTGCTGGACGACTGGCAGAGAATAGAGAAAATAGTCCGTTGGACGGGACTTTCGGTCAACTCGTTCGCCCTGAGTATCGGGCTGAACAGGGGCGAAAACCTCTACCGGATAAAACGGGGCGACAACGGCATCAGCAAGGAGCTCGCCGAACTGATAGCGGCCAGGTATCCGGAAATAAGCCGCGCATGGATAATCACCGGTGAAGGCGGGATGTTCATCGGCAATACGGAGGAGCGGAATCTGATTCCGGCCTACGACATCGACGCCTTGACGCTGGCGGGCATGGAACGGTTCCCCGAGGCGTCATACGTCCTTTCGCTGCCCAGAGCGGAACATGTGACATTCGCGGCACTGATGCTGAACAAGGCGATGGAACCGGAAATTCCGGTGGGTGCCACGCTGCTGCTGTCGGAAACGGAGGAGAGTGCGCTGATACCGGGCTATCCCTATCTCGTCGTAAGCGACAGGGTGACCGCCGTCCGCAACGTATTCCGCAATCCGGAGGCCGGAACGCTCCGTCTCCGCGCAGCCAATCCCGCTTTCGGCGACATCGAAGTGGAACCGTACCGGCTGCGGAAACTGTTCCTCGTCAGGGGACACATACATTACAACCGTTAGGCAAAGACGACGGGGATGGCATGCGGCCGACCCCGACAACCGATAAAAAACCATACGATTATGTTTTCAGGGATAGTAGAGAGGATGGCCACCGTCGCGGACATCCGGGAAGATGGAGAGAACAAGACCTTCACCATGCGGAGCGAGATAGCCGAAGTGCTCCGGATAGACCAGAGCATCTCCCACAACGGCGTCTGCCTGACCGTGGAATCCATTGCGAACGACACCTATACGGTGACCGCCATATACGAAACACTCATCAAATCCAACCTCGGCCTGCTCCGGCCGGGCGACCGGGTGAACATCGAACGCAGCATGCGGCCGGACGCCCTGCTCGACGGACACATCGTGCAGGGGCATGTGGACCAGACAGCCACCTGCACCGCCGTGGAGAGTGCCGACGGCAGCTACTACTACACGTTCGAATACGAACAGCACGGCGACAACGTGACGGTCGAAAAGGGTTCGGTAGCAGTGAACGGCGTCAGCCTCACGGTAGTGAACTCCCGCAGCGGCTCCTTTCAGGTAGCCATCATCCCCTACACCCACGAGCATACGAACTTCAAGGATATCCGGCCGGGGTCGGTAGTCAATATCGAATTCGACATCATCGGCAAATACATCGCCCGGCTGATGAAAGGCTATACGGAGGGCCGTTAGCGCCTCTTCGCCGGGACAGCGTGCTGTCCCGGCAAGCGTGCGGTTCCGATATGACGGACGGCGCCGCAGCGAATCACTCGGTACGGCGCCGTCTGAAAAGAACCTATCAACTAACTAACACTTCGCTCTCAACCTACCCGGATATCGAACGTTCCCTTATAGGAACCCTCTACACGGTATCCGGCATCGCTTTCAAACTCGAACACGATTTCGTACTCATCCTCACCGATATTCGTCACGGTCATAGTACCGCTCCGGATACAGGCCTCGCCGTTGTAAACGCCGTTCTCCATGCGGACGAACCATGCGTAGCGCGGCCATATGGGGTGCAGGTAATTCCCTGCGACGCCGGCGCTGATATTGCCGGGCTGCTTCAGGTCGGGATTGTCGTCGAAGTTCGCCACGACGGTATAGATGCCGTCCGGCAGTATGTACACATTATCGTCATTCTTCTCCAGCACTTCCGTGATTAACGTGAAAGAGATTCTGCCTCCCGTGCCTTCGAAGCGAGGCTGCTCCGGGAAGGGCGGATTTTCTATAAATTCAACGCCTTCATCCCAACACATTATCTCCCATGCGGTCACCTCGTCATGACGCCAGTAGTCATTCGGACTGACAATAATCCTGCTCTTGGTAAATTGGCCGAAATCGACATCCTCCTCCAGCGTACTGATGAAGTCGGGTTTTCCCTCCTGCGTTACCTTTACTTCATAGGAGCCCACCCCCTCCGCATCGGAAGAGACGACCACCCAGCCGACACGGGGCTCAGGGGATTCGTTCTCGATACCGCCGACAATACTCACACGGGTATCGTCATCAAAGTCAATGGCATTAGCCTTAATCCATCCTTCGTCCGTACCAGACTCGTACCGTACCGATACACGCCACTCGACATTGACGGCAGTGACCAGAATATTGTAATCGCCGTCCGTCTGTCCGCGGTAATCGAGGACGAATCCCTCCTCGGGGGATGCGCCGTTATTCAGCGCTATGTCGAGCGACGGAGGCAGTACCAGCTCCTGCTGCGTCACCCGCACCACCTTCGGCGAGGCTGCCTCGCTGTCCGGCACGACGGTGATGTTCCCCGAACGGGGGGCCTGTCCGGGATTGTCCGCAACAACCACCGTGAATCCGCCGTCACGTTCGGTAACGGTAATCCACCCGCGTGCGACCTCCTCCACTTCGGTGCTCCACATAAGTCCCTCGCCTTCAGTGGTCACCTTCACCTCCTGCGCCGGAGCATTCTCAGGCTCGAAGGTGAGTGCGGCGGGTTCCACCGTCAGCGAATAGACGACAGGCGTATCGTTCCCGGCCTGGGCTATTGTCACGCTGCGCGGTTTGACCTTGATATTCCCCTGCGGATTCACCGCCAGGGAGGCGGTGCGCCTTTCCTGTGCGGGGTTGTCCGCCACGGAAACGGTCAGGACACCCTCCCGGCTGTCGTCCACCGTCACCCACTCCGAAGCGCCTCCGGCGGTGAGGCGGCACTGAACGAGATCCGGGCCGAGCTCAAGAGTCAGGGCTACCTGAAATACTACAAGCAGCGCGACAAGCGCCAGAAGCCTGCCGACTTTCTGCGCTTTACCTCCAGCGACGGCTGCTGTTCGGGTTCCTCCCCGCCGTTGCAGGCGGCCAGCAGGCAGGCTGCCGCCAGATATAAAAACTTTTTCATGGTCCGAATCAATTAGGTTAGCGATGAAAACATTTCGTCATTCCATTACTCCGCCACGGGCGGAGCCACGTACCATCCGGGGAACTTCATGTGTCCGCCGGCCGAAGACTCCAGATACCGGCCGAAGACTACCGTTCCGTCGGGAGAGATGCTGGTGACATAGCAGTTCGGGATGATGATGCCGTAGTTATCGTACACCCACTCCTGCGTTGTACCGAGGTCGGTCCGCGTATTGCAGTCGTAAACGCGGCCGGAGGAGATGCCGAGTGAACCGAGGCCGATGAATCCGATGCCGTCGTCGGTCACGTGCGTTCCGGTCGATGCACCGTACTCGTCCACGATGACGGTGGTTTCCGTTTCGACGTCATAGAAGGCGGCAACCTGCGACGTCACCGCATCCATCCGGTTTTCGGCGAGGGTCCACGTCCGGTACGACCCGGCTATCCATTTGCCCGAGGGGCTGATGTTGGTGCGGTTCGCCTGACAAATCATGCCGTCCGCACAATAGTAATCGTATTCGAGCCCCTGGCTGTCCAGTGCCTTCTCGACCTTCCGCACATGCACATCCTTTCCGACGTATTCCGCCTGGCCGCCGTTCTGCCAATCCTTCCAATAGACCATGCCGAAGTCCCAGTTCTCCCACGTCGTACCGTAGATGACGGAACCGTCGGCGGAGATGCCGCGCCCCAGAATACCGTACCAGAAATCCTCTCCGACGAAATTCTTGTCCGGCATGGGGAGCTGTTTGGCCAATACGCCGTCCTCCCACACCAATGTATAGTGCAGTCCGTCGTTGTTTTTGGAATAGCCGACCCAATACCTGCCGTCGGCGGAAACCGCCTGTATTTCGGGAAGCGTCTTATACCCCTCAGGAATCTCCGGCACGAACGAATTGCCCGTGATGTCGAAAGCGACCTGCCCGCCGTTCTGCCCGTCGGCGATGAACAGCAGTCCCTGGTCGCTTATCGCGTGGGGCTCGTGAAGCATGTGGAGCGACTGGTGAACGGGACCGAGCACAATCCGTTCGTCGGCCTCCACATCAATGATGACCGGCCAGAACTCAAACGTATTGCCATCCTCCAGCAGCGTCGATTCGAAGCCGCCCACATACCTGCCGCTCGGGGAGACCACCGCAGTTCCGTTGTCGAAAGTATTCGTCGTACGGTAACGGGCGATGCTGTTGTCCTTGGGAAGTTGATAAACCCGGATTGGCCTTACGGCTTCACCCGCCTGCACGGTAATATCGGCACTCCGCTCCGTTCCCGTATCGTTGTCATCCACCGTAACGGTAAGGGTGGTCGCATCGGTACGTTCCACTTTCACCCAGGATGCGCCGGACTCGGCCGTCCACTGGGCCGGAGCCGCATCTACGACAATGGCGAGCGGTTTGCTCCCCTCGCCCAAGAACGAACAGGCCGCCTGGCTGACATTCACGTAATGAACCTCCTCGGCCGGATTGGTCGTACAACCGCCCGACAGCACAAGGGCGGCGGCCGCCAATCGAATCAGAATTGCATTTTTTTTCATAAGTCGTTTGGAATAATTTGTTAGGTTACTCTTCTTAAACCGCAGGCGACGCTGTTGTCACCCTACGAATGCAAATCTAATCATAAAACAATATAATAATATTCAGTGTTATAACATTTTCATATTTACCAAAAAGAGTTTTTTAAAACAAATCGCCACCGAACAAGCGACATTTATGTATAATTACCCGCAACAACATTCATTAAATCCAACAGACAGCGTACATATCATCGCTTTTTTCACGCTTTCCACGGCATTCAATTGTCGCGGTACCTTTCGCCGCCGCCATGGTCCCGGCGATATCCGAAAAAATTCTGCATATATGCAACAAAATAGATATACACAGGCCCCCATACGATGCCATGCAGGACAGGACGGCGGCGGCATTACGTCGGATGCAGCGGACAGCCGGCCAATCGGAACAAGAAATGCCCGGACACGCATCCGGAACAACCTCGCCGAACGACACGGGCTGCCGGGGTCATCCCGAAAATGCATCTCCGCCGCAGGGTCGTAAACGACAAATGCCGCAGCTTTCAGCCACGGCATTTACCCCTTGTTATTATCCCATCTCCGTCCATCCTGCAAAAAAGCGGAAGGGAAGAGCCTTTGAGGCTCTCCCCTTCCATACAGAATACTTTCGGATTGTCCTGCAATTATTGGGCATGAACATTGAGCGCACCCTCGAACGAACCGGTCACCTTGTAGCCGGCATCGCTCGTAAAGTCGAACGTCAGCGTGTAGGTCTCCCCGCTGCGGGCCACGGTCATCGTACCTTCCTTGATGCAGGCATCGCCCGTTACGGCATCATCCTGCATCCGAATATACCACGTACCGTTCGGAAACTTCGGATGGGAATAACCGAACGCACCGCCGCTGATTTGACCGATTTCAGGCGTTATCGTTCCGCTGTCGAAGTTGGCGACTACCGTATAGGTTCCGTCCGCCAGATAATATTCGTTGTCATCGTTCTGAGTCAATACCTCGCCGGCAACCTTCAGGCACATCTTATCGCCGGAGCCTGCAAACACATTTACCCCGTCGTATGAGATACCCTCGTCCCACAAAATGAAATCCCAGTCAGTATAGGGCATCTCCCTGTAATCGTTGTTGGGATACACTATCACCCGGCTCTGGGTGAGCACTCCGAAATCGACATCCTCTTCGAGCGTACTGAGGAATTCGGGCTTGCCCTCCTGCATCACGGGAATCTCGAACGGACCGATATCTTCCACATTCGTGGTGACCACCACTCGGGCGGTACGCGGGTCGGAGGAAGTGTTCTCCCGCTTGTCGAGATTGCAGGCAATATGGATTTTGTTTACATTCTCGCTCTCAACCTTATTGGCCTCGAGCCAGCCGGAGCCGCTGGCTTCGTATTCCACTTTCACGTTCCATTCGACATTCACCGGAACCACGTCCACATCGTAGCTGGTTTCTCCCTTATAGTGAATGGTGAATCCCTCTTCGGGAATCTCTCCGCCGTTGTAGGACATCGAGAAGGAGGGAGGCAGCACCTTAGCCTCCTGCGTCACGCGGATGGCCTTCGGGCCTACCGACTCCACGCTCGGTGTCAGCGTAACGTTCGTTACGCGCTGTACGGTTTCGGGATTGTCCTGCACCGTGACGGTCAGCGTCGTCTCTCCCTCGCTTCCTTCCGTCGTCGAAAGGGTTATCCACTCTTTGGCGGCGTCCTCCACCGCGGCGCTCCAGGTCATCCCCTCGCCCGAAGCGGTCACCTTCACGCTCTGGCCTG
>OGOQ01002529.1_pt1 | contig 11193 bp, 7 predicted proteins | sample 1552691 | NCBI WGS metagenome assembly OGOQ01 (sample SAMEA2580209, study PRJEB22360) | human gut metagenome | biome: human gut; feature: human-associated habitat; material: faeces | place: Denmark | collected 2008/2010
AAAGGCGCAGCCACGACCGCAGCGACCAACATAGCCGAAAGCGTGGGTTCTCTTTTCGGGGGAGGAAAAATGAAAGCATTGGAACACAGGAATGAGGATTTGCAAGACCGCATCCTTGAACTTGAAGAAGAAGCCCGACAAAGGGAACATCAACAAGCCAAGCAGATACAGGAAATAAAAAACGCTTACGAACAACAGAACAGTAAGCTGTCCGAGTTTGTGGATTTTGTCAAACGCTATTTCCCTTATGTGGAAAAACTGATGCCGACCATTAAATTCTTGCGTGATACGCTGAACTTTGGCGATGCCGTGATTAGGAAACTATGCGCATTCAAGGATGTTTCCATTAAAGGTGAACTGTATTCACGAGAGTTTAACCAACATTTCAGGGCAGACAAAACGATATGTTCACTTAAAGAGGACAAGGATGGTAATTTCAACCTCAACATAGACGGTGTTTCACATGTCAGTTGGTTCAGGCGCAAGAAAGACGAGTTTATGCAAGCATTGGGAATGCCTACAAGGAAACAAAATCGGGGTATTAAGATATAATTCTCATTTTTTGCGGATAACAAACGCTCTAAAAAGCCTTGTTATCCGTATTGTTTTTTGTGTAAAGAGTCGTTTTTGCCAATACAACATATTAAAAATGAGTAAAGTTGTGCCCTTTTCTATTATTATCTGCCAACCTTAGACTGTATGTGAATTAAAATGAGTATCTTTGTAAATTGGATTTGGTGTAAACTGTTTCCAAAAACAATATCAATGGATCACCTGACAAAAGAACAACGCCATAAAAATATGGTAGCCAATAAGGGCAAAGGGACCAAATTAGAACTTCTATTTGGCAAATTGCTTTGGAATGCCGGAGTAAGGTATCGCAAAAATGATACATCTGTATTTGGCAAGCCTGATTTTGCAATCAAAGGTCATAAAATTGCTATATTTTGCGATGGTGAATTTTGGCATGGTAGAAATTGGGAGATAAGGAAGAACGACCATAAGAGCAACTGTGATTTTTGGCACTCTAAAATTGAACGAAACATTGAGCGAGATAAAGAGGTTAATGCCGAATTGCAGAAACAAGGATGGAAAGTTTTTCGATTTTGGGAAACGGACATAACCAAAGAACCGGATAAATGCTTAAATAGAATTTTGAATTATATGAATACAGATAATAAAACTTCCGAAAAAATAGCCATCACAAAAATGTGTGGCGGTAATAAGGTTGTTATGCAAATGTATGGTCCGCATTCTTTGAATGAAGATGGAACTGTTATGGCATTTGATGAACAAATGGCAATAGTTTCTCATTATCTGCATAATCAAGGATATAAATATGCAAAACCGTATGAATCTAAAGCAGAAGGATTGATAGAGGATATATACAATGTACATAACAAGCAAATTGAAGAAAGATGCGTTTCAGATGTTTGTGTTCAATATTCTTTATTTTCAGATTTGTTTTCTGTTCCGTTCTTGCCTGTAGATAATCCAAAATTTACGTTCATTGATTTGTTCGCAGGAATTGGGGGATTTAGAATGGCAATGCAAAATCTTGGCGGGAAATGTGTGTTCTCATCCGAATGGGACACTCAGGCTCAAAAAACATATCTGTTAAACTATGGAGAAGTTCCATTTGGCGATATTACTAAAGAGACCACTAAATCATTTATTCCTGATGATTTTGATGTTTTGTGTGCAGGATTCCCTTGTCAGGCGTTTTCGTTGGCTGGGAAACGACTCGGATTTGAAGAGACAAGAGGTACTTTGTTTTTTGATGTAGCGGAAATCATACGTAGAAAGCGTCCGAAAGCATTCTTCTTGGAGAATGTTAAAGGTCTGCTTATTCATGACAAAGGAAAAACCATCCAAACGATACTAAAAGTTTTAAGGGAAGATTTGGATTATTATGTTCCGGAACCTCAAATTGTAAATGCAATGAATTTTGGTGTTCCTCAACATCGTGAGAGAGTGTATATCGTTGGATTTAGAAAAGACCAGAATGTCAATGAATTTATATATCCTGCTCCGACAGATACGACCAAAACATTTGCAGATATAAAAGAAGAAAATACTGTTTCGGCAAAATACTACCTCTCTACTCAATATGTAAAGACCCTTGTGGCGCATAAAGAAAGACATGCTGCAAAAGGTAATGGCTTCGGATATGAAATAATACCTGATGATGGTGTTGCAAATGCCATTGTTGTAGGTGGTATGGGGCGAGAACGCAATCTTGTAATTGACAACCGCCTTGAAGATTTCACACCGGTTACTAACATTAAAGGTGAAATTAATCGTGATGGCTTACGCAGAATGACCCCACGAGAATGGGCACGTTTGCAAGGTTTCCCTGATAATTTCATAATCGGAGTGGCAGATGCATCTGCTTATAAACAATTTGGGAATTCTGTCGCTGTACCGGCTATTCAAGCGACAGCACAGGAAATAATCAAAAGAATTAATCTCTCAAAATCCAAGAAATATGGCACTGACAGGAAATAAAGGAGAATGGAGTGAGATATATACTTTGCTCAAACTATTAGGTGAAGGTAAAGTCTATGCAGGTGACCAGAATTTGAACAAGATTCAGAACTTGTTCTATCCAATAATTATGATTCTTCGACAAGAAAAAGAAGGTAGTTATAACTATAGCCTGCAAGATAAAAATGTCGTAATTCAAACGCCCGAAGGCGAAGATTTGCTACGTATCCCTGCTTCTGTGTTTTTAGATGAAGCAGAGAAATTATTGAAAGCTATCAATGAAAGTGACGGAGCTTTTTCCATTCCGCAAATTGAAGCTTTTATGAATCGCATTTATTGTCATTCCTTGAAGGCAAAATCATCGGACAAAACGGATATACGAATTATTCTGCATGACCGTAGAACTAAAATCAACTCCGAAATGGGTTTCAGTATAAAATCTCAGTTGGGAGGAGATTCGACTCTGTTAAATGCAAGTAAAGCCACAAATTTTAATTTTAAGATTGTTAATGTTTCCCTCTCTGACGAAGATATTGCCTATGTTAATTCTTTGAACCCCAAACGGAACAAAGTCATAGACAGGGTAAATGCAATTAAAAAGAAAGGTGGCAAATTGGTGTTTGACAATGTTGATAATCAGACATTTCGCAATAACCTTGTTATGCTTGATGGTGATTTACCAACTATAATTGCTCATTTGCTTTTGGAACAGTTGAATAGCGGTATCTCAACATTGAAGGAATTAGCAGAACTAATTACGGAAGTTAATCCTTTGGGATATGATACAGAACAGGCATCACCATTCTATGCTTATAAAATCAAACATCTTTTAACTTCTGCGGCATTAGGCATGATGCCGGCTACTGCATGGAGCGGAAAGTTTGATGCAAACGGTGGCTATTTAGTGGTAAAGAAAGATGGAGAAATCCTTTGCTATCATTTCTATGACCGCAACCGTTTTGAAGATTACCTCTTCTCAAACGCTTATTTAGAGCGTTCAAGTACCACTCGTCATGAATATGCTTCGATTATCAAAGAAAACGATGGTTCTCTGTCGTTTAAACTTAATTTTCAAGTAAGACTGAAGTAATATTTGTGTAGTATGATAGAACAAATTCATATTAAAGACGTTGCTACTTTTAAAGATGAATATTTATCTGATTTAAAGAAGGTAAACTTCATATATGGTTCTAATGGAAGTGGGAAAACAACTATTTCTAATGTAATTAAATCTGTTGGCGAGTACAAAGATTGTGAACTTTCTTGGAATGGAGGAATTCCACTAAGTACACTGGTGTATAATAAATCGTTTAAGGATAAGAATTTTGGCACAGCACAAATCCCAGGTGTTTTCACATTAGGCTCAGCTACTAAAGAAGAAATAGCAGCTATTGAAGACAAAAAGAAGAAACTTGAGAATTTGAAAGAAAAAGGTATTCAGAATAATAAAGTTATCGAAAACCAGCAAAAAGAATTGGAGTTATTATCTTCCCAATTCAAGGATGATTGTTGGAAAAACATTAAATTAAAACACGAAAAATTATTTAAAGATGCCTTTGTCGGTTGTTTGAATAGTAAAGAACGTTTCTGCGAGAAAGTAAAAATCGAGTTTAATAGCAACAATCAGCAGTTATGCACTTTTGATGATTTAATCAATAGGGCTAAGACTTTATTTGATACGACACCAGAAATCATTGAACATGTTTCTTTACCAGACATTAGATTTCTCATTGATGTAGAAGAAAATCCTATTTGGGAAAAGAAAATATTAGGAAAGGCAGATATAGAAATAGCCCCTCTTATTCAACGGTTAAATCTAAATGACTGGGTAAACCAAGGACGACAATATATGATGGAAGATTCTGATATTTGTCCATTTTGCCAAAAGAAGACAATAGATAAAAAATTCAAAGAGCAAATTGAGGAATATTTCAATGAAACATTTATAAACGATACGAATGTAGTAAAAAATCTGTCGGCACAGTATATCTCTGGCTTACAACTTTTTTTGAATGAATTATCGGCATTATTAGAACAGGAAAAAATAAATAAAAATACAAAACTAAATATACAATCCATAGATGCCTTATATAAGTCATTAAATTTGATGTTTTCCACAAATAGAGAAATCCTAAGTGCAAAAGAAAAAGAACCAAGCAGAAGTCTAAAATTAGAGTCTATCAAAGATTTAATAGAAGCAATAATAAAGTTAATAGAAGAAACAAATAATGAAATAGAGAGGCACAATCAATTGGTTGTCAATTTCCAAAAAGCAAAAAATACATTGATTGCAGATATATGGAAATTCATTTTAAATGAAAATGCAGACAACATCAACACATTTGTAAGAAAAGAGAAAGGCTTAACAAAAGGAATTGAAAAACTAAAAAAAGATCGTGGAGAATTATTAGTAGCCTATCAAATATTAGACAAAGAAATAAAAGAAGACAATAAAAAGGTTACAAGCGTTCAATCTTCAGTAGATGAAATAAACAAGGTCTTAACTGCTTATGGATTTACTAATTTTACAATTGTTCCTGTTGAGAATAATTCATATCAAATTCAAAGGGCAAATGGAGAATTGGTTAGAGATACATTAAGTGAAGGTGAAATTACGTTTATAACTTTTTTGTACTTCATGCAACTTGTCAGAGGTGGAGAGACTCCAGAAATGACAAATGATAATAGAGTCGTTGTAATTGATGACCCTATATCAAGTCTGGATAGTACTATCTTATTTGTAGTAAGTTCTTTAATCAAGGAAGAAATAAAAAGAATAAAACAGGATACTGGACATATTAAGCAATTAATCATTCTAACGCATAATATATATTTTCACAAAGAAGTTTCATTCATAGACGGACGGACAAAAAGTAATAATGATACATACTATTGGATTGTGCGAAAAATCAATAATGAATCCAAAATTCAGTGTTATCAGAAATCCAATCCCATTAGAGGGTCATATGAGCTATTATGGGATGAGTTGAAAAATAAAGAACAAAAACTTTCAATTATCACAATCCAAAACACAATGCGAAGAATCTATGAAACATATTTCAAAATACTTGGCAAATACAGCGATGACGATATTTTGGATAAATTTAATAATGTACAGGAGAAGGAAATTTGTAGGTCTTTGTTGTGTTGGATAAATGATGGTTCACATTGTGTGCCTGATGACTTCAATATTGTACAAAGTGATGACATAACGGAACGTTACTATGAGGTTTTTCAAAAAATATTCAAAGTAATGGGACATATAGAACACTACAATATGATGATGGAAATAGAAAGTATAGGATGATATTTTTCATCTTTTAATAGATGAACTAAAGAAAAATTGTAATTTTGTAGGTCAATAAGAGTTATTTGACAGCAAAACATAGCAAAACGCTGAAAATCGCACGGTCTCCAAGTCGTTACCATTACTTTTCAAATAGTTCGCTAAAAGTTTATTCCTCAAACGGTTATACCAAACCGTTTAAAATCTATAATAATAACGATACCGATCGTTTAGATAGTATCATGTTATATTTACACGAAAATTATCAAAAACGTATCACCTTGTCGGAAGTGGCTAAGTTAACAAATATGAGCGATGCCTCATTGATGCGTTTCTTGAAGAAGTGGACGGGAAAGACATTTATCGATAACTTGAACGAGATCCGGGTAGCCGAGGCGGTATGCCGTTTGACCGATACAAGTGACAGTATTTCTGAAATATGTTACAGGTGCGGTTTTAATAATCTATCGAATTTCAACCGGGTATTCAAACGGCGTAGGGGGAGTACCCCTACAGAGTACAGGGAGAAATATTCCCGTTCGAGGTTTATAATTTAAAACATGATTTAAAGCATGTTTACATTGATTTGTGTCAAGTGTTGATGATATAGTATTATTTATTGCACATATAGTATTTGGTGGTCTTTGCTAAAGCCCTTACTTTTGTAAAGTTCAAGTGAAAGAGATTAGCACTTAGACAAAACAAACCTTAACTAAAACGCCAAAACCAATTATATCAAACACAAAAGGTATTTTTACATTGGTCTAAAGAATTGAGAATTAAAAACACAACTAGAAAACGACTGCCTGAGAAGGTAGTCGTTTTTGCATTTATAGTCTTCAACCCCTTTGTAACCCGGAATAAATATGTATATTTGTCTTCGCAATTTTTAATCACCATAAATTTAAAAAAAGAAAGTATGGAAAACAACAAACCTGCCAATAACGAGATTCAGATCGAGTTATCTGAAGAAATGGCACAAGGAACTTACGCCAATTTGGCTATTATATCTCATTCAAGCTCTGAATTTATCCTAGATTTTATCCGGGTGGTTCCGGGAGCTCCTAAGGCACAAGTCAAAAGTCGCGTAATCTTAACTCCGGATAACGCTCAACGTTTGTTATTCGCTTTGCAAGACAATATCAAGAAATTTGGGGAGCAACTTCAAGCAGGAAATAATAATAACAAAACAGCTAATTTTGAGGACTTCGCAGGTCCGACAGGAGAGGCTTAATAGATTTGTTTTCAGCCATAGAAAGAGTACTTTTCTACAAGAGTAGGGGAGTACTCTTTTATTGTTGGGATGGCTCGTTTACATTGAAAAACCTTGATGCCTATTCTTAGATGCTTACAATGGGCATTCTAAGGTGTTAAGAATGCCTGTTATAAACACCTAAGAATGCCCATCGTAAAGAATACCCTATCTCTCTATCCTAAAGATTAGATAATCCCATCAATATTTTCTTCAATACGGTTTGCGCAGAGATCTCACGGTTCGCGGCCTCGGGGATTACGATACTTTGCGGACTCTCTATCACGTCATCGGTAACGATCATATTGCGACGAACCGGCAAGCAATGCATGAAATAAGCGTTATTCGTAAGCGCCATTTTCTCTGCGTCTACGGTCCAGCTACGATCTGTGCTGATTACTTGTCCGTAATTCGGATCTTTATAAGCGGACCAGTTCTTTGCGTAAATGAAATCCGCTCCTTCAAAAGCCTTCTTCTGATCGTATTCCACTTTAGCGTTGCCTACGAATCTAGGATCAAGCTCATAACCTTCCGGATGAGTGATAACAAACTCATAATCTGTAGCGTTCATCCATTCGGCAAAGCTGTTTGGAACGGCTTGCGGCAATGATTTCGGATGAGGAGCCCAAGTCATGACTACCTTCGGACGAGCTGTTTTCTTATATTCCTCTATCGTGATCAAGTCGGCGAAACTTTGCAACGGATGGCGTGTCGCCGCTTCCATGCTAAATACCGGCCGGTCGGAATGCTCGATGAACTGACTCAATATCTTTTCGTTATAATCATCTTCTTTATTCTCAAAGCGTGCGAAAGAACGGACCCCGATCACATCGCAGTAACAGCCCATTACAGGAACAGCTTCCAGCAAATGCTCCGGTTTATCACCATCCATGATAACACCTCGCTCTGTTTCCAGCTTCCATGCACCTTGGTTAACGTCCAAAACGATCGTGTTCATACCTAAGTTCATGGCAGCCTTTTGGGTGCTTAAGCGGGTACGTAGGCTTGAGTTGAAAAATATCATCAACAACGTCTTGTTTTTTCCCAGTTCACTAAACTGGAAACGATCTTTCTTGATCTCGAAAGCTTCATTAAGCGCTTGTTTCAAGTCACCTAAATCCTGTACGCAAGTGAAATGTCTCATATCTGTTACAATAATATTTTGTTAAAGGCAAAGATAATGACTACTTGTCAATTATCCTTTAGAAAGACCAAGGAATTGTTTAAGAGATCGTATCCGGAGGTGTTATGGGTAGTTTGAAACTGAAGGTAGAACCTTTCCCTTCCTCCGAGTTCACCCAGATGGTACCTCCCATGGCGGTGACCAGACCTTTACAGATCGAAAGCCCTAACCCGGTGCCCGGCTGGAATTCGTTCAATTGCACGAATCGTTCGAAGATATGTCCCAGTTTGTCCTTCGGGATACCGTTACCTGTATCGGACACGTAAAATTGCACGCTGACCGGATACAACGATTGGTATCCGAAATGAATTTCTCCTTTCTCCGTATATCGGAGGGCGTTAGAAAGTAGTTTTTTCAAGATAAGCATAAGCTTATGTTTATCCGTGTGAAGAGATACGTTTGGAGAATCATCCAAGATTAACCGTACGTTTTTGGATATGCGGGGAGAGGCGTATTCGTATACATCGTGCATGATAGCGAGCGGATTTACATCCTCATATGACCAATTGATCGTATTGGACTCGATTCTGGACATCTCGAGCGTGTCATTGATTAATTCGAGCAAAGCCGTGTTATTTTCTTTAATCATGGAAATATACTGTTCACGCATTTCCGGATCATCTTCCAGTCCTAACATATCGGAGAAGCCGACGATGGCATTTAGCGGAGTCCGGATCTCGTGCGTCATATTTGCCAGAAACGTAGATTTCAATAGGGAAAGATCCTTGGATTTCTGATGATCCGCGATAGCTAGCTCGTCGTTTTCCTTTTCGATAATGCTACCTATAATGACATGTGGGGTGCCGCTTTCATCAATATCCATGCTTTTACCCGATATTTCATACATCTTATAAGTCCCGTCTTGATTCCTCAGGTGGAAGGTGACGTTGTGAGACGATAATTTCTCGTCCCGGATTTTATTGAACAGATAGAAGAAATCCAAACTATCCTCGGGCTTACGTACGGATGATAAAGCCCTGCATATAAACCTGTTTTTATCTAATAGAGTATTGGTCGTGCCGTAGAATTGAAAACAGCGGTTACAATGCTTTTTGTCGCAAGTGGAGAAACGGTCGAAGCTGAATGAGTAAGCGGCTAATTTACCGTCTTCCAACGCTTGCCGCATCAATATCCGGCTCTCGTTCAATTGTCCCATCAATAGTTTATTTTCCCTGTCAGTTTCTTTTTCTCCCTGCTGCGTAAGCCAAAGCGTATACCCGCTAAGCCCCTGTTCATCGGTATAGATGGGTTCTACTTTAAACGTGACGGGCTCTTCGCATATAATTGCGTCACCTTTTCTTAAAGATGACTTCAAGGAATCGGTTAGTACGATGTTATTAAATAGATGTTCTATAATAAAGTCATGCTTATCCGCCAAGGAAAAATGAGCGAACATCGCCTTATTCAAGTCTATCAGATTTCCTTCCGTATCATAGATAGCCCCTCCTAAAGGACAGGAATAGAATATATTTGAAACTAAAGTGTTGAAAATATTTGAATCTATTACTGTTGACATTATTCGTTTAGATTTAAGTGTTGTTCAAGAAGAAAGAGACAGGCGAGTTCCTATATTCTCGTCTGCCCGTCTCCTTCTATGATGTATTTATAAGTCGTTAATTCAGGAAGCGCCATCGGTCCCCGGGCATGTAGCTTTTGGGTACTGATTCCGATCTCCGCCCCGAATCCGAATTGGGCCCCATCAGTAAAGGCGGTAGATACATTTGCGTATACGCAAGCGGCATCTACCAATTGCTGGAAGCGCCGGATAGTTTCCGGATCTTCGCTGATTATGCTTTCGCTATGTTTTGAACTGTAGCGGGCGATATGTGATAGAGCCTCGTCTAAAGAGGATACGGTACGGATACTCATTTTGTAATCGAGGAACTCGGTACCGAAACTGTTTTCGTTAGCCTGTTGTAAAAGCGTCTCCGGATAATGTTCGGATAGAGCGGCATAAGCCGGTTCGTCCGCATAAATGATTACGTTGCTGTCCGGAAGCTTTTCACAGATATACGGAAGATCAGATAGACGTTCTCGGTGGATGATTAAGCAATCCAAGGCATTACATACGCTGACCCTCCGTGTCTTTGCGTTATTTACGATCTCACGTCCCTTGCCTTTATCTCCGGAGCGATCAAAATAGGTATGACAGATACCAGCGCCAGTCTCGATCACCGGAACTTTCGCATGTTCCCGGACGAAGTGAATCAAGGAACTGCTTCCACGAGGAATGATTAAGTCAACCAAGCCGACCGCTCCCAGTAATTCCGCCGTAGCCTCTCGATCCGGAGGTAGTAAAGTGCATACAGCCGGATTTATACCCTGACGCTCCAATACAGAATGGATGATGCGTACCAAGGCTCGGTTAGAGAAGTCCGCATCCGATCCACCCTTTAGTACGCAAACATTACCGCTTCGGAAACATAAGGAAAAAACATCGAAGGTAACATTCGGACGAGCCTCATAGATCACGCCGATCACCCCGAAAGGCACGGTTACTTTTCGGATAACCATTCCGTTCGGGCGGATAGTCTCACTCAAGACCTTATTTAATGGAGAAGGTAATGTCGATACATTCTCCATATCGGCGGCGATACCTTGTAGCCTTTCCTCTGTTAATTTCAGCCGGTCGTATTTCGGGTTCGCTGGGTCCATACGTTCCAGATCTTGGCGATTCGCGGCGAGTACCTCCTCCGTATGAGTCCGTAGAACCTGCGCTGTCTCCTTTAAGATCCCGATAATCGTTTGATCCGATAGCGTTATCAATTGTTTAGCCGCATCCGATGCCTGTCGCAGCATATCTTTTACATTCATACTTTTTAATCCAGATATAGATAATCATAATGTATAAGCGGTTTTAAATCCCGTTGCCCTATTTGCTTACGTGCTTCCTCGCTGTCATAGGCGGTACAGCCTACGCCGATTTGCACGCCTTCCTCATTCATTATCTTTACGATATCATCTTTTTCGAAATCACCCTCGATG
>OGOQ01002536.1_pt1 | contig 11177 bp, 8 predicted proteins | sample 1552691 | NCBI WGS metagenome assembly OGOQ01 (sample SAMEA2580209, study PRJEB22360) | human gut metagenome | biome: human gut; feature: human-associated habitat; material: faeces | place: Denmark | collected 2008/2010
ATGGGCATTGATGTATGCCCCATGGGAAATCATACCTTCTCTAAAAATGATATTTATCAGTTTATTGAGGAGGCAGACCGCATGGTTCGCCCAGCCAATATGGAGCCGCTGGAATATGGGCAGCATACCGTTGTTGTAAAGGTCAACGGCATGCGCGTTGCCATCACCAATCTTTGCGGTGAGGTCTGGATGAATAACGTTGTGGATTCTCCGTTCTTCTGCATGGAGGATATCCTGAATGATATTGATGCGGATATTTATCTGGTTGATCTGCATGCGGAAACAACCAGCGAGAAGATTGCCTTTACCTATCAGTTTGCCGGACGTGTGCAGGCGGTTGTGGGCACCCACACGCATGTTCAGACGGCAGACGAGCGTCTGGTATACGGAACAGCGGCCATCACCGATCTGGGGATGTGCGGTGCCTATACCAGTGTGCTGGGGCGGGATGTACAGGAAATACTGACACGCTTTACAACGAATGAGAAAACGAAGTTTAAAATAGCGGATGGTCCGGGAATTCTGTGTGGTGCCGTGGTTCGTATTGATGAGACCGCAAGAAAGGCAATACACATAGAACGTATCCAGATTCGTCCCGAACAAGCAGAATGCTAAAGCCGTGTAATTCACGGCTTTTTCTTTACCTGCGGTGTGTGATTCAACTGTGAAGGATGTAGAAAAATTCACATCTTTTTCATAGTGAAAAGCTTGCACTGCGACGGGTATATGGTATAATAGAGGAGGTTGTAAAGGAGGAATAAACAATGGCAGTTAAAGTAGATGTAGATACTTGCATCGGTTGTGGTGCATGTGTAGGTGTTTGCCCGGTTGGTGCTCTGAGCATGAACGATGATGGTAAATCCGTATGTGATGAAGGAACTTGTATTGACTGTGGATCATGCGTAAGCGCTTGTCCAGTTTCTGCAATCTCTCAGTAAACCAAGCCAATCAGCTTGGTTTTTTTAAGTAAGTCCGCCATCATGGATGGCTTATATAGATAGGAGTTTGATTATGAAAAAACAACCGGGATGGGCACTTCCCAATCTGAAGGATGCCCAGGTAAGAACAACCAAGGAAGCCGTCATTGAGAAATCGCTGTTTCAGATACCGGAGCAGATTCGATTGCTGGGACAGGGAAAGAAATATTATCTGCGTACGTATGGCTGTCAGGCGAATGAACGGGACAGTGAAACACTGGCGGGCATTCTGGAGGAGATGAATTTCACTGCGGTGGAGCATCCCGAGGATGCGGATCTGATTCTGATGAATACATGCGCTATCCGAAAAAATGCGGAGGATAAGGTACTGGGGGAAATCGGCTCCCTGAAGCGCTTGAAACGCAAGAAGCCGGACCTGCTGTTTGGACTGTGCGGATGCATGGCACAGGAGGAGGATGTTGTTGCCAAGCTGCTGGAAACGTATCGTCATGTGAATCTGATTTTCGGCACCCATAACATTCACCGTCTTCCGGAGCTGCTGTATGATGTCATGGTGAATGGAAATCGCAGTGTTGAGGTGCTTTCCAAAGAGGGGGATGTTATAGAAAATCTGCCGGTTCGCCGCTTTGGCAAGCATAAGGCATGGGTAAACATCATGTACGGTTGCGATAAGTTCTGTACATACTGCATTGTGCCATATACCCGGGGGAAGGAACGCTCCCGTATGATGGAGGATATTCTGGAGGAGGTACGCATTCTGAAAGCAGAGGGCTTCAAGGAAATCACGCTGCTTGGCCAGAATGTCAATTCCTATGGAAAGGATTTGCATATGGAAGGCGGTTTCGCAGGACTGCTGGAGGAAACGGCAAAGATAGGAATCGAGCGCATCCGCTTCACGACGAGTCACCCGTGGGACTTTACGGATGAGATGATAGATGTGATTGCACGCTATGAAAACATCATGCCGTTTATTCATCTGCCGGTACAAAGCGGGGACAGCGATATCCTGAAAATCATGGGAAGACGCTATACCAGAGAACAGTATCTGACGTTATTCCACAAAATTAAGGAACGGATTCCACATTGTGCGATCTCTACCGATATCATCGTCGGCTTTCCCGGCGAAACCGAGGAGGATTTCCGCACGACGTACGATTTTCTGGAGGGACTCAAGCCCGCTTTCCTTCACATATTTCCTTTTTCGGAGCGTCCCGGAACGCCTGCCGTCGATATGCCCGGCAAGGTGCAGCCGTCGGTGGCGACGCGCCGCGTCGCCGAACTGGAAGAACTTTGCGGGCGGCTGCACGGCGCATTCTGCGCCAAAGCCGTCGGTTCCGAGGATACCGTGCTGTTCGAAAGCACCCTGCGCGGCGGCATGATGTTCGGCTATACGGGCAGCTACCGCCGGGTGAAGGCCCCCTACGACCGGACGCGCATCAACGCCATTTGCCGGGTGCGCTTCGGGGCGATGGACGAATCTCACGATCTGATGGGTGATATTCTCGATTAATTCACTATATTTGCATTGATAAAATCAAAAGAAGTATGACGGGTATGCGCAGAAGAGTGACGATCGGTTTTTTGAGTATCGTCTGCCTGCTGTTTTTTTCGGGGATGGTCTCGTTCGTGGAACTGAGCCACCTGAGCCGCGATACGGGCGAAATCCTCAAGGCCAACAAGCGTAATATCGAGCTGGCCAAGGAGATGCTCGACGCCGCCTATGAGCAGAACGTGGCGCTTATCCGCCTTTCGGTGTTCGGAGACAACTCCTACGACAGCCTTTGCCGGTCGAGTATGGAGCGGTTGGAGAACACGCTGCTCGTGGCCCAGAGCGAAGCCCTCGACAAGTCGTTTCTCGACTCGCTGGCTTTCGCGACGACCGAGCTGCGCCTGCTGACCGACAACTACCTCGCTTTCGGAGCGCATGCCGCGGCGAATCCGGCCGCGCCCGATTCGGTGGGCCGCAGCTGGTATGACAGCGAATACGAAGTCCTCTACGGCCGTCTGACCGCTGCCATCAAGAACTATATGACTTCGACGCAGAGTTCGCTGGCTCCGCGTGCCGAGCAGATGAAGAAAAACGCCTACCGGGCCGTTACGCCGGTGCTGATCTCGCTCGTGGTGATGATCGCCATCGTGCTGATGCTCTACTACTTCATGTCGGTCTACTGCGTCAACCCCATCATCCGGATGAACAAGGGGCTGGGCGACTACCTCTCGTTCCGCGTGCCGTTCGCCGTCAAGGCCGACTGCAAGGACGAGGTCTTGGAGCTGAAGGAGAAGATCGAGACCCTGATAACCGTTTCCAAGCAGCCAAAATCCTGATTGCGATGCGAGTAGACGTGGTTTTGCGATATGTCGGGGTCGTGATGCTTTTCATCGCGCTGTTCATGCTGTTGTCGGCGGGGATTTCCTTTGTCAGCGGCATGGATTCGGCGTTCTATCCCCTGCTGCTCGCGTCGCTGCTCACGGCCCTCTTGGGGGCGTTTCCGCTGATCTTCGTCGAACGTACGCAGCAGATCACCAACAAGGAGGGATTCTGCATCGTGGTCGGCTCGTGGCTGGTCGCCTGTCTGGTCGGCATGTTCCCCTACCTGATCTGGGGTGGGGAGTTCAGTCTGGTGAACGCTTGGTTCGAAAGCGTTTCGGGCTTTACGACGACCGGATCGACGATCCTGAACGATATCGAGGTGCTGCCGCGGGGGCTGCAGTTCTGGCGCATGTCCTCGACGTGGATCGGGGGTATGGGCGTAGTCATGTTCGCCCTGCTGATCCTCCCCTCGCTGGGGCGCAACAAGATGACGCTGTCGAGCGTCGAGCTTTCGACCTTGGCCAAGGATAATTACCGCTACCGGACCCAGATCATCGTGCAGATACTGCTGGTAGTCTATGTGGGGCTTACGGTGCTGACGACGGTGCTGCTCAAAATGGCGGGCATGAACTGGTTCGATTCGCTCTGCCACGCCATGTCGGCGTGCGCCACGAGCGGTTTCTCGACCAAGAACGCCAGCATCGCCTATTTCAACAGTCCGATGATCGACACGATCCTGATCTTCGCCATGGCTACGGCGGGTATCCACTTCGGACTGATCTATGCGACGGTGACCGGCAAACGCAACAACATATTCCGTTCGGAGGTGACGCGCTGGTACCTCGTCATGCTGCTGGGCGGCGGCCTGCTGATCGCCGTCAGTCTCTTCGCCGCCAACATATACCCTACGTTTTCGGCCGCGTTCCATCATGCGCTTTTCCAGTTCGTGTCGCTTGTCACGACGACGGGATTCGCCACGGCCGACTCCAACCAATGGACGTCGTTTGCGGTTATCCTGCTGATTTTCGGTTCGATCGTGTGTGCCTGCGCGGGTTCCACCGCGGGCGGCATCAAGACCAACCGGCTGGTGCTGGCGATGAAGATGATGCGCACGCGCCTGCGCCAGCAGCAGCACCCCAACGCGATCATCCGCATCAAGCTGGACGGGGTCATTCAGGAGAACGAAGCGCTCCATTCGGTCATGATATTTATCGTCGCATACCTGATGCTGATTCTCGCCGGCACGGTGCTGGGGACGATGTTCGGCGTCGATCTGATGACCAGCTTCTCCGGCTCGGTGGCTTCGATCGGCAATGTCGGTCCCGGATTCGGCCAAGTCGGGTCGATGGATAATTTTTCGTCCGTGCCGGGCGTTTTCAAGATATCCAGTTCGCTGCTGATGCTTCTGGGGCGTCTGGAGATTTTCGGGCTTATACAACTCTTTTTCATTAAATGGTGGAGGTAACCGGAATGTTGGTTCGTAAAACTTGCATATTGTTTCTGTTCGCGGCGCTTCTGGGCGCCGGAAGCCTGCGCGCGCAGCAGTTTTCAGTCGAAGCCCGCATCGCGGGGCTCGAAAGCAACGAGGAGTATATGTCGCTTCTGCGCGAGGATGCGCAGCTGCAGATGCGCGAAGATTCGATCGTCAATGCCGTGGAACGCGCCCGGCGGCAGCTGCGCGAGAACCCGGCGGGCCGCCAGCAGTATTCGCAGGATATTCTGCAGCTCGAAAGCCGGATATTCGAAATCCGCAATGCCAAGGGCCGCCTGATCGACCGTATCAACACCATCGAGCAGGAGTGGGTGCTCGCCAACCTGAACGGCGCGGCGTCGCAGCCGGCGGGGCCTGCCGCGGAAAATCCGGCGGCGGAGATTCCCGATTCGCTCAAGGTGCGCAATCTGGTCAGCAATCCCTATTTCCGGGAACAGCTTCCGGAGGCCGACTATGCCGCGCTCGTCGAAGCGCAGCGGCTGGAACTCGATGCCGTGGATTACGTGAACCGCTATTTTGCCAATTACGGCACGATTTCCGAGCTGGCCGAAGCCTACGCCGCGGCTCAGGCCGAAGCCGATGCGGCGGAGATTTACGACAAATACAAGACTCTGCAGGGCTTCAACCGCGTGCTGGCCGATTCGCTCTCCGACGCATGGAACTACATCTTCGACAACAAGAGCTATGCTTACGGCTACCTGATGGACAAGCTGGGGCGGGACGAGATTCTTTCCCGCGAGGAGGAGCGGCTCTCGGAGGCCGCCCGTCAGCTCTCGGAACTGCGCGGCGAGACCGCTTCGGACGCCGTGACCGACTATTTCCTGCGCAAGAAGGTGCTCGTCGGGTATGAAACCTCCGTGGCCGATATGCTGGGGCTGACCTCCGCGCGCGATTCGCTGCGTGGCGTGACGGCGCAGCTGGAGGGCATCGACTTCCGGCTGCCCCGGATCGACGTCGCAGAGCGTTATTTCCTCGATTACGACAGCGTTTCCTTCTCCTCGACGCCGAAGTACAGCTATCAGCACCCCATTCCCGAATGCAAGGTCTACGAGCACGGGACGATATACCGCATCCTGCTCGGCACGTTCAATACCAAGCGCGCCGTATCGACCTTCCGGGGCGCTTACCCGCTCTCCTATCTGGTCAACGATGACAGGAAATGGTGTTACTACGCCGGAGGTTTCGCCACGAGGGAGGAGGCCGAAGCGGCCCAAAAGCTGCTGAAGGCCCGCGGTTTCGTCCGCCCCGAAATCGTCGTGTGGACCGACGGCGAGTACCGCAATCTTTCGAAGGACCCCGAAGCGCAGCATATCGCCTACCGGGTCGAGATCGTCAGCTCCGAAGCGCTTTCCGACGCGGTGAAGGCAGCGATTACGGATACGGCCGAGGGGTGCGAGCTTTCGCGCGTGGGACAGCAGCTCTTCGTCGTCGGGACGTTCGACGACAAGGCCGTGGCCGACCGCGTGGCGGCCGCGGTGACGCAGACCGACCCGGCTTTGGAAATAAAAGTCGCTGAAATTGCGGAATAATTGATTTTAATTCCTATCTTTAGTCCAATATTCAACAACTTCCCTATGACGATGTTCTATATTGTACTCCTCATCTTTTTCGGCCTGCTCTTTCTGGTGGCGGAGCTGGTCCTGCTGCCGGGCGTGTCGATCGGCGCGATTCTGGCGCTGGTCTGCTACGGCAGTTCGATCTACCTCGCATTCCGCGATCTCGGCCCCGTGGCCGGTTCGGTGGTCGTGCTGGTTATTCTGGTGTTGTCGCTGATCGCCACCGTCGTTTCGCTGCGCGCCAAGACGTGGCAGCGCTTCTCGCTCAAACAGAAAATCAATTCGTCGAGCATGCCTACCCTGCCCGAACAGGAGCTGAGCGTCGGCGACCGCGGCACGACCCTCTCGCGCCTTTCGCCGATGGGCAAGATCGAGGTGAACGGACGGACTTATGAGGCCAAATCCTTGGGCGCCTATGTGGACCCCCGGAAGGAGATCGAAGTCGTCGGGTTCGAGAATTTCAGCGTCATCGTAAAAACAACCAAATAAAAACAAAAAACTATGGATTTTCAGGGTGGATTGATCGTTCTTATAATTTTCGTGAGCCTCTTTGCGATCTGGCTCATCTTCTATTTTATACCCGTAGGACTCTGGTTCTCGGCGTTGGTGTCGGGCGTGAGGATCAGCCTGCTGCAGCTTATCCTGATGCGCTGGCGCAAGGTGCCGCCCTCGACGATCGTCTCTTCGATGATCGAGAGCACGAAAGCCGGCCTGAGTCTCGATCCCAACGAACTGGAGGCCCATTACCTTGCGGGCGGCAACGTCACCAGCGTCGTGCATGCACTGGTATCGGCCCAGAAAGCCAACATCATGCTCGACTTCAAGATGGCCACGGCCATCGACCTCGCGGGCCGCGACGTGTTCGAAGCCGTGCAGATGTCGGTGAACCCCAAGGTCATCAACACCCCGCCCGTAGCGGCCGTCGCCAAGGACGGCATCCAGCTGATCGCCAAGGCCCGCGTTACGGTGCGCGCCAATATCAAACAGCTGGTCGGCGGCGCCGGTGAGGAAACCGTGTTGGCGCGTGTGGGCGAGGGTATCGTCTCGTCGATCGGTTCGGCGGCTTCGCATAAGATCGTGCTGGAGAATCCCGATTCGATTTCCCGCGTGGTGCTCGAAAAGGGACTCGACGCCGGCACGGCGTTCGAAATCCTTTCGATCGACATCGCCGATATCGACGTGGGCAAGAACATCGGCGCCCAGCTGCAGATGGATCAGGCGCAGGCCGACAAGAACATCGCGCAGGCCAAGGCCGAGGAGCGCCGCGCCATGGCCGTCGCCTTGGAACAGGAGAACAAGGCCAAGGCGCAGGACGCCCGCGCCAAGGTGATTCTCGCCGAAGCCGAGGTGCCGCTGGCCATGGCCGAAGCGTTCCGCAACGGCAATCTGGGGATCATGGATTACTACAAAATGAAAAACATCATGGCCGACACGACGATGCGCGAGACGATCGCACGGCCGGAGAAGAAATAACCCGTAACGGGCCGATTCGGGGGTACGTCTGTGCGTACCCCTTTTTTGTCGCCCTGAAATGCTGCGAACCATGAAGAAGATTTTTATTATGCTGTTTCTCGGAACCGGCGTCGCCGCCGCTGCGCAGACGCCGTTCGCCGACTGTTTTTTCGACAAAACGATGCGCTTCGACTACTATCACGCCGGAGACAGCCGCTCGGAGGAGTATTTCTTCGACGCGCTGAAGGAGGAGCCTTACTGGGCAGGGTCTAAGGTCTCGCTGGTCGATACGACCGGATACGGCAACCAGTTTTTTCGCATCGTGGACCGGGCGTCGGGCCGGGAGATCTATTCCCGCGGCTTCTGCACGCTTTTCAACGAGTGGCAGAGTACGCCCGAAGCCGACAGCGTGCGCCGCTCCTATCCCGAATCGGTGGTGTTCCCCTATCCCAAACGTCCGTGCCGGATCGAGATTTTCACCCGCAACGGCAAAGGGCGTTTCGAGAAGCGTTTCAGCCAGAATATCGACCCCGATTCCTATTTTATCGAGCGGTTCACGCCCCGCTGCGAGACGTTCGAGGTGATGTATTCCGGCAATTCGGCGCAGCGTGTGGACATCGTCCTGCTGCCTGAGGGCTACGGGGCCGGCGAGCGGGCCAAATTCGAGTCGGCCTGCCGCACGTTCGCCGACGAATTTTTCAGCTATTCGCCCTATAAGGAGAACGCCGCGCGCTTCAACGTCCGCGCCGTGTGGGCTCCCTCCGACGATTCGGGCGTGACCATCCCCGGTGAAAACGTCTGGCGCAATACGGCCTGCGGCGCGAGTTTCTATACCTTCGATTCGGAACGCTACCAGATGGTGACCGATTTCCAGCGTCTGCGCGACATGGCGGCGCATGTGCCTTACGATTATATCTATGTGCTTTCGAACACACAGAAATACGGTGGCGGCGGGATTTTCAACTTTTACGGCATCAGCGCCGCGCACCACCCCACGCGCACCGGAAAAATCCATGTCCACGAGTTCGGCCATCTGCTGCTGGGGCTGGGCGACGAATATGTCGGCACGACCTCCTATGACGACATGTACGCGAAAAGTATCGAACCGTGGGAACCCAACCTGACGACGCTCGTCGGGTTCGAGGATAAATTCTGGAGCCGGATGGTGGCGGAGGGAACTCCCGTGCCGACGCCCGACACGGAGGAGTACGACGGTGTCGTGGGCGTTTTCGAAGGCGGCGGGTATGCCGCCGAGGGCGTCTACCGCCCGTGGCGGAACTGCCTGATGAACAACCTGCACAAAACGGACGAGCTCTGTCCGGTCTGCAGCAAGGCTATTGTCGATTACATCGACTTTCTCTGCAAATGACAGAACTCCGGATTCCCGCAAGGCCGGAAAGCCTGCGGGAATCTGCGTTTCCGGGATTGTGCCGGATTGAAATACGAAGAGAGGACCGTCTCGGACGGTCCTCTCTTTCCGTATCGTGGAAGATGTTGTGGCGGGATTGCAGGCGGCCCTGCCGGATAACGCCGGAGCCGGGCGCCGGATTTCCCGTTTCGGATGCCGGGGGCGCTACGGCGCGGAAGCCTCCGTCCCGTCGCCGCCGGTTCAGTACACCTCTTCGGGGAGCGTTTCGCCGACCGGTTCGCCGTTGAGTTCGTCCCGCCACTTGATTGCGGCATGCGTGCCGTCGCAGTAAGGCTTGTTGGCCGACTGTCCGCAGCGGCATGCGACGACGCGGTTGCGGATTTCGTACGTCTGCCCGTTTTCGCGCCGCATGGGAATGCCGCCGCGTATCCACAAACCGCCGCTGGCGCCGATCGTAATGTCTTCGATCAGGCCGAGACTCGGTTCGAACCGGAATTCGTAGGGTTTCATCGTCTCTTTGTCCCATGCCATGAGACGGCCGCTGGGACACATCGAAGCTTCGCGGACGGCCAGCCTGCGCGCTTCGGGATCGTCCGACTGCTCGGTGAGCGACCATGCGTCGCCATGCGGGTGGCAGAAGCGTGCGAAGACGCAGTATTTTTCGTTGTCCGTCATCTGAAGCGTGCCGCCGTCGATCACTTCGGCATTGTCGAGCAGCGCATCCCGCTGCGCCGTGAGTCGCGGATCCCAGCTGGCTTTTTCATGGCTGCCGTCACAGTAGGGCTTGCGGCGGGAGGCTCCGCAGCGGCATAGCGCCGTGGGTTCCGATTCGGTCGAGAAGTGCCTGCCCTCCTGAAAATACCAGCTGTCGTTGGACTCGTCGGGCATGATGAACTGTTCGGCCAGCGGCGGCCGCCCGTATACCAGATAGGGGCCAGTTTCGGTTACGGTGATGCTGAACCGCTCCTCTGCGGGGGAGCTTCCCGTTTCAATTTTCAAATTGGACATGTTGGACATACTATTTGAGTTTATATTTCGTTTGGGTGTAGGCGGCAATAATTATTCCCAAATCCCGACGGATGAAATATTTGGGATGCCTTTATAGGATTTATCCCGCTTTTTGGTATCTTTGCAGAGATTTTTTAAACTGACATAAAGTAAATTTGGGCAATATGAAAGGATTCGTAAAACTGATAGCCGTGGTCGTGACTGCGGCGGCGTTTGCCGTGTCGTGCAGTAAGGACAAGGATTCGGGCGCCGTATCGTTCGACAAACCTGCGGTCTTCATCGACGCGCCGAGCGGCATGGCTACAGTGGGCTTCACCCTGCGGAACATCAAGACGCTCTCCGTTACGAGCCAGCCCACGGGCTGGGACGAGCCGATGCTCGACCAAACCACGGGCATGCTTACGGTCATAGCTCCTTCGGCCACGGCACTCGAAAAGGGTACGGCCGTCGAATCGGGTACGGTCGTGCTGGCCGGGGTCACTCCGGGCGGGACGAGCGTTTCGGGCGTGCTTTTCGTCGGCGTCGTAAAGACCGTGGACCTGAGCGCGGCGGGCGTGGCCAACAGTTATATGGCATCCGTGAAAGAGACCAACTACCTGTTCGACGTTATGCACAAAGGCGACGGTTCGCCGCTGGCGACGGATCATCTGGGCGTTATCTGGAAATCTGCGTCGGGACTGGTGCAGTATCTGCAGATGGAGAACGGCAAGGCGTCGTTCTACATCGGAGCCGACACCGAAGACAGCAACAAGATTCTCAAGGGCAACGCCGTGATCGGCGCTTACGATGCCAACGACGAACTGATCTGGAGCTGGCATGTCTGGGCGACGGATTATGATCCCGAAGGCGAAAACGGTTCGGTCGAGCTGAACGGCTATACGATGATGACCCGCAATCTGGGCGCGCTGGCCAACGGCAATGCGACGACGTCCGAGATACTGGCCTCCTACGGTCTTTATTACCAGTGGGGCCGCAAGGATCCGTTCATCGGGCCGAGCACCTATAAGATCTCCAGCGGTCAGGGCGCCGCGATGTACAACGACAGCGGCAG
>OGOQ01002557.1_pt1 | contig 11106 bp, 6 predicted proteins | sample 1552691 | NCBI WGS metagenome assembly OGOQ01 (sample SAMEA2580209, study PRJEB22360) | human gut metagenome | biome: human gut; feature: human-associated habitat; material: faeces | place: Denmark | collected 2008/2010
TCTTTAAAACCGATACCAAAAGATAATTCATAGCTCTGACTGCCTTCGGAAAGAGAAACAGTAGGTGCCATTCGGCTCAAATATTTTTTTACTCCTGCTACAAATTCCTCCCAAGCAGAGGTAGATACCCGCATTAAAGCATTAGCATAGGCCGTATAAAATTGTTCTTCCGTTCTACAATTAAAAATATCGACTTGACAGACCAGTGTATTCTTGTTCTCTTCTGATAAAAGTTTGGCACACTTATTTACCAAAGATGTTTTACCCCAGCGACGTGGAGATATAATAACGGTATTAATGAGATTCTTGAAGTTTTGTGTCAACAAAGGAACCTCATTTTTCCTGTCAGTAAAATTCAAGTCATCGGCAATACGTCCGTAAACAAATGGAGCCTCCATAGTATAATTTTTTATATCTAAACAAATGTAGCAACAATAGTTGGAAGGTGCAAATATGAAACTGGTTAATTTGAAATCGATTGATTTCAAATTAACCAGTTTCACGCACATTGACTAATAATAATGTAGGATATGGAGATACTTATATATAATAGTCACAAAAGAAAATAGGCTGTTATATAAGAATAACAGCCTATTTCTCATTTGAATATTATCCTGTTAGAAGTATCCTTCATTTTGTTTGATATTGGGATTTACATCTATTTCAGACTGTGGTATTGCCAAAATCGTGCGATAATCCTGATAACTCGGAGATATAAGATCGGTGTTGTTCAAGAAATGATATCCACCCTTACGAGTTACCGTAATCCCTAAACGCATGATGTCATAAAAACGATGACCTTCCATCACCAATTCTTTGCGTCTTTCTTTCAAGACCAATGCTTCGGTAGCAGTCACATCTGAAGCGGAAGGAATAGCACGTTTGATGATCGCATTCAAGTATTTATTTGCACTAGCCTGATCAGCAGAAGATTTTTTCAATGCAGCTTCAGCAGCAATCAAATAAATATCTGACAGACGGATTACACGAATATTGTTTACGGCCGTTTTACCATTGATCCCTGGATATTTGTTCATGTAAGTACGTCCTTCGACTGATGCTGCAGTTAGCAAATTACGACGGATGTCATCCGGGTTCTCGTTGATAAGATCTTCAAATTCTTTCGTGTTGGAAACAGCAGCATATCCTTTAGGATCGACTACATATCCAAACATTTCACGATCACCGGCATCCAAATCCGAAATTTCCAGATCGAATACGGATTCCGAAGAGTATCTTCCAGACCATGCTGCAACATAGTCTTCTGTTTTCAGCAAAGAATACGGAGAATTTTTGATTACATCTTCTGCATAAGAAAAAGCTTTATCCCAATCTCTTTTATATAGATTGACACGTGCCAGTAAACCTTTTACGGCCCAACTGTTGAAACGTCCGTCTTTTACTTCCGTCCCGATACATTTCAACGCTTCCTCCAAGTCGTTGATGACCATATCATACCCTTCTGCAACAGTTGAGCGACTGGGAAGATCATCTGCGCTCAAAACATTTTTTACCAATACTACACCCGGAGTAGCTCCATTTTCTACAAAATAAGGCTTTCCGTATGTAATCAGAAGGTTGAAGTGACATAAAGCACGAAGAGCTAAGGCTTCTCCTTTTGCATTATTAAGTTCATCTCCTGCAGGAAGGTCTCCTGTTTCAATTGCATTCAGCAATACATTCGCACGGTTGATAACGGCATACGGATAGCTCCATAAATTTTCCGGCGAGTTATTCTGACGGTGTATGAAACGATAATAAGTGTCGGTTCTTAACCCCCCGGAAGAGATTGTCTGTACGTCTTCACCCCCCACTTCGGCGCGTGATACAAAATCACAACCATAATAGTTGGCACTCTTTAAACTGTAGTATGTTCCGTTAAGTGCTGTTTCCACATCTTGTAAAGTCGTGATAGCATCTGTGCTGACCAATGAATCTGAAGGGAAAGTTTCCAGATATCCATCACAAGATGTAAATGTCACTGAAGCTATTGCTACAGCAGCAAATATAGATTTTATATTTAGTCTATTCATCATTGTTATTATTTATAGTAAAACGAATTCCGGATTACAATCCGATTTCAATACCAAATGTTACTGATTTCAAGTTCGGTAATGCCCAAGTAGCCACACCATTGACCGGCTGTTCCGGATCAATATTCTTATAGGCGGCCCATGTCAGCAGGTTGTTACCGGAAGCGAAGATTCTGACATTTCTCATTCCAGCAGCCTGCATCCATTTTGACGGCAAATTATAAGATAATGTTACAGTCTTCAGGCGGAGATGGTTTGAACTCTTCATATGACGGGAACTTCCGTAACGAGCATATTGATAGCTATTGATACGTCTCGGAACATCTGTAATGTCACCCGGTTTTTGCCATCTGTCCAACTGCTGGATACCAATGGATTGATATGCAGTTTCACCATCTGTATCTGTGTACAGCAGTGCAGGATCATCCATGATATGTCCACCTAAAGAGAATGAAAATAAGGCGCTTAAATCCAATCCCTTCCAAGAAAGGTTATTTCTCCATCCTCCGGTTACTTTAGGATCCGGTTTTCCGATAATAACACGTTGAGCCTGTGACGGATCTTTAGTCAATCCACGATTGATGGTTCCATCTTCGTTTTCAGTGTTCAATACCCACTGTTCTTCACCCGTTTGAGGATCAACGCCAGCCCATTCACGGCTCCACCAAGAATAATAAGATTCACCTTCTCTCAAGATGGAAGTTCCGCTAATGATGTCTTTTCCTCCATACAGTTTGCTGATCTTGTTTTTGTTATGAGATAGAACTATACCTGTAGACCATTTTACTGCTGTTTCATTGAATACGTCATAGTTCATATCCAATTCAATACCACGGTTATTCATGGCTCCTACGTTTTTCAATGTATGATTGAAACCAGTAGTCATTGAGACCGGAACATCTTGCAACAAGTCTTTTGTTTCACGATTATAGAAATCGAATGCTACACTTAAACGGCCGAACAGTCTGGCATCGAAACCGATATTGAAGTTCTCATTCTTTTCCCATCCCAGATCCGGATTAGGAATAGTCGTAGGAGCAGATCCCGGTTGATCCTGATAGTTAAAGCCATAACCGAACAAACTCAAATGTGAATAGAACTTAGAGGGTAAAGTACCATTTATACCATAAGAAACTCTTAGCTTCAAGTCATCAACATAAGTCAAATTTTTCATGAAAGCTTCCTGGCTCAATCTCCAAGCAGCAGAAACAGACCAGAAGTTACCCCAACGTGTGTTTGCTCCTAATCTTGAGCTACCATCACGGCGGTAATTTGCAGAAATGTAATATTTGTCGTCATAATCGTAATTTATACGAGAAAGCAAAGATAACAGATGATCTTCGCTATATCCGGATGAGGCTGTCATCGGTTCCGACGTATTACCAAGTTCTGGTAATTTATCGTGCGGATAGTTGGCGCCGACTGCTTGGACAAATTGTTCTTTTCTGTCGTCAACATCCCATCCGAGCAAAACATCCAGATTGTGCTTGTCGGCAAATGTGTTGGTATAATTCAATACCGTTGATGAATAGATGTTGTGGTGCTGATATGGATATTTGATCATCAAACCATTGTAAGCCTCACCGTTATTCGAATTCATCGGCCAGTAAGTTGTTGACTGGTTGTCGATAAAGTCATAGCTTATTGTTTCCTTGATTGTCAGCCCTTCGATTATTTTATAAGAAGCCCATAAGGAGTTGGTACTTCTAAGCACTTCGGATGTATTTTTATCCAATCCTTGATCCCTTAATGGGTTAGGCACATTTAATTGATCCAAGGGAAAACCTTCATAAAATGAACCGTCCTCATTATAAATAGGCATGGTCGGAGGAGTTGCCAGAGCCGAGCTTTGGTAATCAAATCCTCCCAAACTTACCAGATTGGGTTTTCTGGACGAGTGGGAAAATTGGAAATTAGCCCCGATATTTATCTTATCACCTATCTTTCTGTCCAAGTTGAGACGGGTCTGATAACGTCTGATCCCGGATCTTTTGATGACACCCTCCTGATCAAACATACTCAATGATAAATAATAACGGGTATCTTTACTTCCTCCCGAAGCTGCTACCTGATAATTCTGCATCAGTGCCATTTGGAGTATTTCATCCTGCCAGTCGGTGCCTTTTTCATAGATACTGGGATTCTCAATAGAAGGTTCTTGTCCGGCAGCCACATCCTGCTGATTCAGCATTTCGGCATATTCACGCGCATTGAGCATTTCCAGCCGTTTGGCAACATGCTGGATACCGACGTAGGCATTCACTGTAACATTGTTGCCACCTTCGATTCCTCTTTTAGTAGTAATGATAACAACACCATTGGCACCTCTGGCACCATAAATAGAAGTAGCTGCGGCATCTTTCAGAATCTCTATCGATTCTATATCATTGGGGTCAATCAGGTTCAGGTCGCCTGCACCGATAAATCCGTCTACAACATACAAAGGCTGATTACTTGCCGAAATAGAGTTACCACCACGGATCAGGATATTGGTAGCTGCACCCGGTTCACCGGAAGTGTTAGTGACGTGTACACCCGATACTTTACCGGTCAGTGCCTGGTCCAGACGAATCATAGGTACATTGTTTATATCCTTTTCTCCGATACGGGCAACAGCGCCTGTCAGATCTTTCTTTCTCATCACACCGTAACCGATAGCTACTACTTCATTCAGCATATGGCTATCTTCATCCAACAGCACATTGACAACCGTTTTGTCCTTTACTCTTATATCTTTTTGTTTGTAACCGATGTAAGAGAACTGAAGTTCGGAATTCTTGTTTTTCAGCTGGATTGAGTAGTTACCGTCCATATCGGTCGTTGTGCCTTCATTACCATTTTTAACCCGGATGGTAACTCCCACAAGTGGTTCGTTGGTAGCATCTGTAACCTTTCCTTTGATGATAACCGGTTTGCTTGCGGCTACCTGTTGCTGTGGAATGATGACTACTGATTTGGATTGTATACTAAAGCTTAATCCTCTTGGAGTGAGTACCGCTTTGAGGACTTCCAACAGGTCTTTGTTTTGTGCAGAAACCGTTATATCCTTCCGGTTGTCCAATACTCCTTCACGGTAAGAGAAAGAGTAATCGGTTTTGTGTTCTATTTCATTAAAGAACTGCCTCAATGTGGCATTGTTAAGTGAGAGAGAAATCTTTTGCTCCTGGGCATTAATGGTGGATACGAATCCGGTCATTAACAATAGAAGCAGTATTATGCGAAATTTTCTTGTACTCATAATGATTTTAAGTATTTTATCATAAGTGATTTTCAGGTGTTTTTACTTGTTAGTCAGATGTCTCGTTTTTCTTTGTCCTTGTCCGTTCTGTAAGTAGTACACCAATTGGCTTTATTTGTAACATCTCTTTTTTGATGTTTTATAACATACTACTTTTTATTCCGTCACTCTCTTTTTCAGCTCCTCAATTGTAACATCAACCTGTCTGCCCGCTTGTGTCTGTCCCTTGTAAGTGACTACACGAAGCATCGATGCATTTTTAGGAACAGAAAGTGTATCTGTATACATATTGGAGTAGACATCAGGGATTGTATTGTCGAATGTATAGAACAGGCTTAGCCCCTCTACTTCTGTCTTTAGTTCTATTTTCAGTTCGTTCTTTTTATCCCGGTGCGGACAGATGATCGGATCATAAATGCTACGGGCATAGTTAACTCCGGATTGGTCGAAGCGTTCAAATTGTTGTTCTACCCTGTGGACAAAGAATTTCCAGTTACGTAGCCGGGCATCGGTCCATAATGTCTCAGATATAGCTAAAGCACGGGGCCAGACCATGTATTCCACCTGACGGTAGTGAGGTACGGATTCCGTCCAGAGGTTTCCTTGTCCGCCCATTACTAAAGACGGATTTATGCTGTCAGGGATAAGCTGATATTTGTAGCAGTCCTGCAGGCGGAGCATAGCGTAAGTGTTCGGTTCAACTGTCGGGTCTCCCTGATAGAAATCCAGATAGCAATGATCGCTCGGAGTCATAATAACTGAATGTCCTTGGCGGGCAGCTTCCGCACCTCCCTTTATACCTCTCCATGACATTACAATTGCTTCCGGAGCTAAACCACCTTCCAGTATCTCATCCCATCCGATAACCTGTTTCCCTTTTTTCTGAACCATGTCGGCCACCCGTTTTATAAAGTAGCTTTGCAGTTCTTCCGAATTTTTCAGATGTTCTTTTTGTTTTCGCATCCGGCATTTGGGACATCTCTCCCAGAAGCCCTTATAGCATTCATCGCCTCCGATATGTATGTATGGGGAAGGAAAAAGGCGGGCAACTTCAGAGAATACAGTATCAAGAACTTCAAACGTCCGTTCATTGCCTGCACACAAGGAGTTTTCCGTTTTTGTATAGAATGTATTTCCTACATTCACATGAAAAGCACCCCCCGTACAAGAGATTCCCGGATATGCCGATAGAGCAGCCATACTGTGTCCGGGTATATCTATTTCGGGCACTATCGTAATATAGCGTTTCCGGGCATAGTCTACAACCTCCCGGATGTCTTCCGGAGTATAAAACCCTCCATAGCTCAAAGAGTCGGTAGAGAGTTGTGGTTCTCTTTCCCACCAGTTACCTACCCGGGGAGCTCTCCATGCACCGATATTGGTCAGTTCAGGCAGTGATTTTATTTCAAGTCTCCACCCCTGATCATCGGTCAGATGCCAGTGAAACACATTATACTTGTATTCTGCCATTTGGTCTATGAACCGCTTCACTTCCTGTTTGGTAAAGAAGTGCCGGCTAACGTCAAGCATCAGCCCGCGCCATGCGAACTGAGGTTTATCGGTGATTTCTACACAATTGATGTACCATGTTTTCTGTGGCTGCACTGTTTTCGATTTTATCTCCGGAGGGAGTAGTTGAAGAACAGATTGTATGCCGTTGAATATACCATGATGCCTGTATGCACTCAGCACGAGTTTCCCGGAGGATACGGACAACTGATATCCCTCCTCTCCCAACTCTTTATAATCGCCTAATTGAAAGAGTATTGTTCCGGAGTCACCAATCGGTAAAGAGAATCCGGTAGCATCACTGGTCTTTTCGTTGAAGTATTCCGCCAGGGCTACCATTGCCGTGTCAGAAGTATCTATTCCGATCGTTGTTTGGCCGTTCATACAGAAACTTCCCGGTTTGAGCTCATAGTTGTTTGGCAGAGGAATAATCTGTATAGACTCGTTGGGTATGTTCTCTTCCGGGCTTTTGCAACTTACGCATCCCAGCAGGAAGAGGAATAGAAAGAGATTGATAAGTTTCATTCTTTTGCTTTTTTAGATATGTATTTGGCTTTACCTGTTTGCATATATTCCCAGACTCCTTTCACCCATGAATCCACGCGTGCTTTTTCTGCCGGACTATCTGCCAACGATTGTGCTTTACGGATATATCCTTCCAGTTCCTTCATTACCCGGTCTGTTCCGAGGTACTCCCATGCTATTGCTTCTGTCTGGTGAAACTGTGCATCTTTAGTCTGAATGTCCAGCGGATAATTTTTGGAATCACTGTATACCTGTTCTATTTTGTCATAGAAGTCGCGCATGGGGCGGGCTGCTTTACCAAAATAAGAGGTGAAGAATTCATTTAGCAGGTGGTCTATGTCTAATGCCGGATTATCATAGAGTTTCATGGTGGCATAGAAATCAAACTGCTCTCCTATTCCACAAAGGAATATGCCTCGTACACCATCCCGGGCGTACATTTTTGTTTCTTCGGCCACTTGGTGGATACTGAAGCCGGGAAATACGTTGAACCCCTGTACCAGTCCGCGTTCGGTTGGGAAACACAGGTAATTCCACAGATAGACGGGGCGATGGCTCTTCCTGCTTTCTTCAATCCAGTCTTTGTAGAAATCAGCTTCATTCTCTTTCATCTTTGGTGCCCAATAGTTGCGTGGGTGAAGGCAGGGGGCTACCGATATGTTATCTTCCAGTTCTATATCCTCAGGCAGATAAGCATATACATGATAGGCCAGGGCGGCTATTTTTTTTCCGGGATGCGTTTTCTTTACCTCTTTAGCCACATTGTTGACGAAGGTCCACAGGTAATGGGTGGCAGTACCGCAATTGAAGTGTTCTCCCCGGATATTATCTTTATCAATAGCCAGTTGCCGGCTGCATTCTTCACATTGGCACCAGTTGGCATTGTCAAGCGGAACCACTGCAAAATAGTCTCCTAAAGCTATTTGTTCACCTTTCAGGGACTGCCCGTCAAAATAGTCGCAGGCATCTTTGGCCACCTGTTTGATAAATGCCTGATTGGTGTAACAGAACTGACGTTCGTGAGGCCCTCCGGTACGTCCGACGGCAAAATATTCGGGATGGTAACCTTCGAAGAGTTCCGGACGATCCGGGTTCTTTTGAAGGAAACGGTCCTGATAAGCTGTGAAAGCATGATTGGCAGCCCATTTCTCTCCGCCGAACCGGATTCTTCTGAGGAATAGCTGGGTCATCTCCGGTGTAGCTTCAAAATATTGTTCTTTCATCATCGGCCAATCAAAAGAATAGCTACTGTCTCTGTATTTGATTGCAGGAGAACGCATCACTCGGGTTGGAGCCAGTTTCAGTTGCTTCTGTTTGGGGACAATCACATTTAGCGGAGCCGGACCATAGAAACGGACACCCAGATAGTTCTCAACGAAGTCATATACAGCATAACAAGTTCCTTGTGCATCATAAATAGACGGCAGCGTCAACTCTACGTTGGCCGATGAATTACCTGTCAGCTTTGAGTAGTTAATTTTTAACCGGTCTTTTGAGGGTGTTATACCGTTGTTATCGCGTCCCCCATCACTGTCAGAGTTTTCGTCCTGTCCCATCAGAACGATTGTTTCCGGAGTGATTTGTATCAGATATTCCTGTGGTTCAAAGTGTATTTTATCCGTATATTCACTGTTACCCACATAGATAATCCCGGTGGGTTTCGATGGTAATTCATTCACTATGGGTACGTGTATCCCCAATGATTGTTTTACGAAATATTGCAGTTCGTGTGCTGCAAGCAGTGCCGGTGATGAAGCGTGTTTACCCGTCAGTATCACGGTTCGGCCTTCTTCTATCACAAAGGCTTTCCGCGCTGAACAAAGGATCGACAACATCAGTAAGGCGATATACATTATTATTTTCTTCATAAGCATTTTTTGTTTAAAAAAGGGCATAGCAATGGCTTGGAGCCACCCTGAGAAGGCTCCCTGTCAATTGAATTGATTAAAATGAATTTGGATATTAAGAAACTGTTTTGATTATTTTTATCAGCTTCTTAAAAAAAGGACGGAACGGTGGAGGACGAAAGGATTTTTTTAATCGGTATTTTTCATATGCTTTTTTGTTTTTAGATTATGTATATGTCATTATTCTCTATTTTAAATTTCAGGTTATAGTGCATGCGCAATATATTCATCATTTCCTGGATGGAAATCATCTTGAATTGTCCTGTGAAGTTGTCGTTCACTAAACTTTCTTTGTCGTAGTGCATCGTTACTCCGTACCAGCGTTCTATTTTCCGGAAAACCTCTTCCAACGGTTCTGCATTGAATGCAAGTATACCTTGTTTCCAGGCCAGTTCGGTATCTCCCTCCATGATGGAGATAGTACCTTGCCGATCGCTTCTGGAATAGATAAACTTCTGTGAAGGCGTCAGATAAACAGGCTTAGACGGACAGCCCTGCATCGTCAGTTTCACTTTTCCTTCCATAAGTGCGGTTTCTACAATATTCTCATCATTGTAAACCGAGACATTAAAAGAAGTTCCCAATACCTCTACATCGAAAACGGACGTTTTCACAATGAAAGGCTTCTCCTTATTGGGAGTGACCTCAAAAAAGGCTTCTCCTTCCAGAACCACCTCTCGCAACTTACCATTAAAGTCCGGAGTATAAGTCAGTTTAGATTCACTGTTCAAATGAACAATTGTTCCATCAGGCAGTGTAATACCGGCTCGTTGTCCTTTGTTGACAGATACGATATTGGGTATCTGCTTGTAATGGTCCATTTCCTTATAGAAATAAACTGTAGAGATGATTAATACGGGTACCAGAATAGAAGCTGCAATGGTCGACGCCCGTTTGAACCAGACGCGTCTCATATCCTTCTTTATCTTTTCGTTAACCAGTCTCCGGGTCCGTTCTTTCGCAGCCCGGGGCATAACGTGGATATTCAGGTCTTTTTGCCAACACTCATTTAGCATATCCCCGACACTGTTATCAGAATCATTCTGAATCTGCTGTTGCAATTCATTGTATTCTTCTTCGCTGATGCTGCCGCGAATATATTTTTCAAGTATATTATTCTGTTTCTCCATAATCAATCCTGTCCGTTTATAAGTGATACACAGAAATACGAATCATGTAACATATGTATCCTTTGTTATTAACTTTTTTTAGGTTTATCACTAACTCATAAAAAAGAGGGCGAAAGAAAAGCCGATTTTAATGAGTTCTTCTCTAAGTACTTTGAGTGCGCTACTTAATTGATTTCTGACAGATTGTTCGGAGATACCAAGTTTCAAAGCAATTTCCTGATTTGACAATCCTTCTTCTTTACTCATTTCGAATATCATCTTTTGCCGCTTACTCAGTTTATCTTTGGACTGGAGGACCTGTTCATTCAACTCATTGAAGTTAAACTCACTTTCTGTGGAGTTTTCTCCTCTTTCCGTCGCATCATCCAGTTGAGTTATGTATTCGTCATAAGAAAGCAAGGTGAGCCGGTTTCTCAAATCGTTCAGAAACTTATTTTTGGCAATCGTGAAGAGAAAAGAACGAAAAGAATATTCGGGAGATAAGTGTTCCCGCATCTGCCAGATTTTTAAAAAGACTTCCTGCACAATTTCCTCTGCCATCTCCGACGAATGTGTCAGGTTGTAAGCAAAGCCATACAATCTATCTGCATAAAGGTCATATAATTTATTAAAATCGGAGTATGAGCCCTTCTGTAAGCCTATAATGTACTTTTTATCCATATACAGAGAGTGTTTTTGATAGTACGGGCCAAAGTTATGGAAATATATTATAAAGGAAATAAATTCGATTGAGAATTATAATGTTGCTCGCATTAAAAAATCGA
>OGOQ01002558.1_pt1 | contig 11103 bp, 9 predicted proteins | sample 1552691 | NCBI WGS metagenome assembly OGOQ01 (sample SAMEA2580209, study PRJEB22360) | human gut metagenome | biome: human gut; feature: human-associated habitat; material: faeces | place: Denmark | collected 2008/2010
GAATGAATTGGCCAAAAAAGGAATGGCGATCATTATGATTTCTTCTGAAATGCAGGAACTTTTGGGAATGTCTGACCGGATTATCGTAATGCATGAAGGGGAAATGATGGGTGAATTAAAGAAAGAGGATGCTACGCAGGAAAAGATTCTTGAGCTGGCCTCCGGAATCAGATAAGGAGAGAAGACATGAAACAGATATTAAAGAAATTCAGTACGCTTATTATTTTAGTGGTCTTGGTAGTTATTTTTTCAGTTGCGTCCCCAAATTTTCTGCGGGTAAATAACCTTTTGAATGTTCTTCGCCAGGTGGCTGTTATTGGAATCCTGACGGCTGGCATGACTTATGTTATCATATCCGGCGGTATGGATTTGACAGTGGGCGCTTATCTAGGTCTTTCCGGTGTTGCTCTTGCACAGTTGATCAGTGCAGGCGTTCCGGTACCGGCAGCGGTGATTCTGACAATAGTGCTGATGACTGTGATTGGTATCGTAACAGGAGCTCTTATTGTAGGCCTAAATGTATCTGCAATTGTAATTACCCTTGGAATGATGACCGTTGTTCGGGGACTTGCTTATATTTTTTCCGGCGGACTTCCAGTGTATGACATTCCAGATTTGATCGTATTTCTTGGACAGGGATATGTTGCAGGAATTCCAGTTCCAGTTATCATTATGGTAATTATTGTGGTAATTGCAGGACTTATTTTAAAATATTCTTACTTTGGACGTTATGTATATGCAATCGGTGGAAACGTAGAAGCTGCAAAACTGGCAGGTGTGTCCGTTAATAAAATTACGATTTCTTTGTATGGAATCAGTGCATTTCTTGCATCTATCGCAGGTATTGTGCTTACCGGACGTATTAGTTCTGGTGCTCCTGCATCAGGAACAGGTACTGAAATGGATGTTGTAACTGCAGTTGTAATTGGCGGAATCAGTGTAAATGGCGGAAAAGGTTCTATGCTGGGAGCTTTTCTTGGAGCTGTAATTATTGGTGTTCTTAGCAATGGTCTGACTATTATGAATATTGGAGAATACTATCAGCAGGTAGTAAAAGGACTGGTTCTGATTCTTGCAGTAGCCTTCGATGTTTTGGCAAATAAAGAAAAAGTAAAGAAAGTAAAAGAAGCATAGGAGGGAAAGCTGATGAAGACGATTTTGTGTTACGGAGATTCTAATACTTACGGCCTTAAATCTGATCTGGTCAGCAGATATCCTAGAAATGTGAGATGGACAGGAATTCTTCAGGAAAAACTGGGTTCAGAGTACTATGTTATTGAAGAAGGTCTTGGTGGAAGAACCACAGTGTGGGATGATCCTGTAGAGGATTACAAAAATGGGAAAAAATATCTTCTTCCCTGCCTTGATAGTCACAAGCCTCTTGATCTTGTGATTATCATGCTTGGGACAAACGACTTGAAATCCAGATTTTCTGTGACACCTTTTGACATTGGTGCTTCAATGGAAAATCTTGTAAAAACGATTATAAAATCAGATGCAGGAGTGGATTTTCAGCCGCCGAAAATTTTGCTGGTAACACCAGTTCCCATTCACAGTGTAGGACGGGCAATGGATCTGGATCTGATGATTCCGGATATGGAAAATAGAAGCAAAGCATTATCTTATTATTACGAAGACATTGCCAAACGTTACCAGTTGGACTACCTGAATCCGGAAGGAAAAGTGGAGGTTAACGAAACTGATGGTATCCACTATACAGAAAAAGGTCATGCACAGATGGCAGAACTGATGGCAGAGAAAGTAAAAGAAATTCTTAGATAAAAAACGAGGCAGGATTCGTATAAAAACGAACTCCTGTCTTTTTTATTTTCTTGAATAATAGGGACAAAAAAGGTATCATTAGGTAATAAAACTATGGGAGAAAACATATGACTACAATATTTGATGTCGCAAAGGAAGCTGGTGTATCAAAGTCTACAGTTTCCCGGGTAATAAATGGGGAAACAAAGGTAAAAAAAGAAACAAAGGATGCTGTAGAGGCTGCTATTAAAAAACTGAATTATTCCCCAAGTTATATGGCACAGGCAATCCGGACAAGACGGACTCACACCATAGCGCTGGTAGTTCCGGAATACAGTAATATTTTTTATACGGAAATGTTTCGGGGAGTAGAGGATATTGCCCTGAAGTATGGATATATGGTCATGGTCTGTAATACAGAGCGTCATGCAATGTCAGAAATCGAGTATACCAATGAACTTCTGAAAAGAAACATTGATGGAATTATCTATAATACATATCGTACGGATGATGAGATGGCAGATTATTTAAGACATATTTCAGAGAGAATTCCGATTGTTTATATGAATAAAACTCTTGGGGATGATGAGAATTACGTTTGTGTTTATACAGACGGATTTAAGAGCAGCCGCAAAGCAGTACAGTATCTAATCGATAAAGGAAAGCATAAGCTGGGCTATGTAATGAATTCTGAAGATGTAAGTATTATTGAAGACCGTTTTGAGGGATTTGTCCAGGGACTGAAAGATTATGGCCTTGAGTTAAATAAAAAATGGGTGTACCGGGTGCAGCGTGAAAATGAACCTGATTATATTAAACTGGGGCGGGATGCTGCAAAGTATTATGCATCTTTGAAAGAACGTCCTGATGGAATTCTGACAGCGACAGATATGCTTGCCATTGGCTGTGTGAAAGGCTTTAATGAGAGCAGGATAAAGGTTCCGGATGAGATTAGCGTAATCGGGTTTGACAATATTTTTGTCAGTGCCTTGATTGATCCTCCGTTGACGACCATTGCGCAGCCAGTTCGTAAAATGGGGCAGGCAGCAGCCGAAATTCTCATTTCCACTCTACAGGGAAAAAAGACGCAGAATAAAGTGGTGTTTGAGGGGAAATTGATTGTCAGGGAGACGACGTAAAGGAATAAATCATATAGAGAGTGTGGCTTAATCATAAAAATGGATTGAGCCGCTTTTTGACGGTGACAAACGAGAAATTTTGATTGACGTAGGGATTGTTTTACAACATAATATAGACAAGAACTATCTGTAGGAACTTGCTGTCAGAGTTCAAGTGTTTTACCAGCTTCTGGCGCTATAAAATTCATACAGTGAGAATGCAATAAGCAATGCAAAACGGAGGATTTTTACATGAAGGTATTAAACTATGGCTCACTTAACGTAGACTACGTGTATTCCGTAGATCACATTATCGTGGGCGGCGAGACACAGCATTCATCCAAAATGGAGATTTTCAGCGGCGGAAAGGGGTTGAACCAGTCTATTGCACTGGCGAAGGCCGGGGTTCCGGTTTATCATGCTGGTATTGTAGGAAATGATGGGGATATTCTTCTGGATGCCTGCAAAGAGGCCGGGGTAAACACAAAATATATCCGCAGACTGCCTGTAAAAGGCGGCCACACCATGATCCAGGTGGACAAGAACGCCCAGAACTGCATTATCCTTTACGGCGGTACCAACCAGATGCAGACCAGGGAATTTGTAGATGAAGTTCTGGCTGACTTTGGAGAAGGAGATTACCTGATCCTGCAGAATGAGATCAATATGCTGGATTACATTATTGACCAGGCTTATGAGAAAAAGATGAAGATTGTTATGAACCCGTCACCCTTTGATGACAAGCTGAGTACCTGTGATCTCAGTAAGGTTTATCTGTTTCTCGTAAACGAAATTGAAGGTGAACAGATCACTGGCTGCAAGGATAAAGATCAGATCCTGGATGCCATGGCTGCGAAATTTCCTAATGCACGTTTCGTGCTTACACTTGGAAGTGACGGCGCTGTTTATTACGATGGAAAAGAAAAAGTTTTCCAGGACATTTTCAAGGTAAAAGCTGTGGATACCACAGCGGCCGGTGATACATTTACAGGATATTTCATTGCAGCAGTTATCGAGGGCAGATCCATCCAGGAGGCGCTGAGAATGGCTGCAAAGGCCTCCTCCATTGCTGTTTCAAGACCAGGCGCTACACCGTCCATTCCGAGAGCGGATGAAGTGAAGAAAGAGCTGGGAATGTTGTAAATTATGAGCAACATTGCCAGTGAACAGTAATATAACATGCTGCCATCAACAGCATCTCCGTATTATCTATCCTCTGTATTTACAGCTTAATTCCAGACAATGCCTGTGCAAAAGCATTATTCACCGGCTCATTTGCCTCCTTCTGCTGCCTGCGCAGATAGTTCTGCACATCACGCTTGCCTACTCCTGCGCCCTCTTTCTGGCGTCTTGCCTGGAACGCGGAAAGCTTCTCCTTATAACCACACTGGCAGACAAATATCTCTTCCTTACCTTTCACATACATTTCCATACGTTTATGGCATTTCGGACAACGGGCATTAGTAGTGCGGGAAATCGTTTCACGGTAACCGCACTCACGGTCCTGGCATACCAGCATTTTGCTGTTTTTGCCATTGACAGCCAGAAGTTTTTTGCCGCACTGCGGACATACTTTATTTGTAAGATTGTCGTGGCGGAACGTGCCCTCCCCGGTCTTGATCTCATCTACAATTTCACAGGTATAGTCACGGATTTGGTGAAGAAAATCCCCCTGACGTATCCTGCCTTTTGCAATCTGGGAAAGCTTCATCTCCCAGTCAGCTGTGAGTTCAGGCTTTTTCAGGTCTTCCGGCACCAGCTCCAGAAGCTGTTTTGCCTTGGAGGTAATATGGATCTCATTGCCTTTTTTCTCCATCATAAAGGAATGGAAAAGTTTCTCAATAATGTCTGCTCTTGTGGCAACGGTTCCAAGCCCCCCAGTCTCTCCCAGGGTTTTCACCGCTTCTTTATCTCTTGTCTCCATAAATTTCACCGGATTTTCCATAGCTGCAAGAAGAGTTGCCTCTGTGAATCTTGCTGGCGATTTTGTTTTTCCTGTATTTAAGGAAGTTTTCAAAATCTTTAGTCTGGTTCCGGTTTTCATCTCCGGAAGACGCTGGTCTTTCAGTTTTTTCTCATCATCCGCCTCATCTTCCAAATCATCATCTGCTCCGCCTTCGTAAACTTCCTTCCAGCCCATGCTCTTTATCACTTTGCCGCTGGCTGCAAAAGTTTCTCCTGCCACTTTCGCCTCCATGGTCACCTGCTCATACTGACTTGCAGGATAAAGAACTGCAAGGAAACGACGGACAACCATATCATAAATCTTCCGTTCTTCATTTGTCATGTGGTCCAGCTGAACAAACTGTTCTGTCGGAATGATCGCATGGTGGTCACTGACCCTCTTATCATCCACAAAACTTCCATTCACCTGCACAGGCTTATTCATAAGTGCGCCAGCAAGCTTTCTGTACGGACCGATTCCGCAGGCCTTCAGTCTTTCCTTAATAGTAGGAACAATGTCTTTTCCAATGTATCGGGAATCGGTTCTTGGATATGTGAGTACTTTGTGATTTTCGTAAAGGCGCTGCATAATATTCAGGGTCTCTTTTGCAGAAAAACCATATTTCAGGTTGGCTTCCCTCTGCAAAGTTGTCAGGTCGTACAGGCCCGGGGCCATAGTCTTTTTTGCTTTTTTCTCTACACTGGTTATTTCAAGAGCATCGTTCTCCAGCCTGCCTTTGATCTGCTCTGCCCTTTCCCTGGAAAAAGTACGGAAGCTCTTTGTTTTCTCATCTCTCCAGGTCCATTTCACATCCTGGGTCTCCAGAGAAATACCATAATATTCTTTTGGCACAAATTTGCGGATTTCTTCTTCGCGCTTTGCGATCATGGCAAGGGTGGGGGTCTGCACCCTGCCACAGGAAAGCTGGGCGTTGTATTTACAGGTGAGAGCTCTGGTACCATTCATTCCCACCAGCCAGTCTGCTTCTGCCCTTGCAACAGCTGCACGGTAAAGATTATCATAGTCATGCCCGTCTTTCAGATTGGCAAAGCCTTCTTTAATTGCTTTATCTGTGACTGAGGAAATCCACAGTCTCTTAATTGGCTTATGGCAGCCTGCTTTTTCCAGAATCCAGCGGGCAACAAGTTCCCCCTCCCGTCCTGCATCTGTGGCTATAATGATTTCTCCAATATCTTTTCGGAAAAGCTGAGTCTTTACTACGGAAAATTGCCTGCCTGTCTGGCGGATGACTACCAGCTTCATCTCCTTGGGGAGCATGGGCAAGGTCGCCATTTCCCATTTTTCATACTTTCTGTCATATTCTTCCGGGTCAGCCAGGGTTACAAGATGTCCAAGTGCCCAGGTTACTACATAGTTTTTGCCTTCGAGAATACCACCATTTTTCTGGTTTGCGCCAAGAACACGGGCAATGTCTCTGGCGACGGACGGTTTTTCCGCAATTACAAGTGATTTCATGTATACACTCCTGATTATTTTCGTATTTGATGATGTCTGCTTAAGCAAACAGTGAAATCCTCTCCATAATTGTTAAGGAATAGTTACATTATAACACACTTCAGAAATTTTTAAGAATATTTTGTTAAAATTAATTTGTAAAACGATCCCACCAATGCTATTATGTAACCATAAAAGACAGAGAATCTACATCGCAAGGCTTCAGGTTCTTTGCCACAGAGCATGCCCCCAAATACTTTCCCTGATATGTGCTTCACAATTTATGGGAGATTTTGCAAACATGTTCTAAAAACCTAGGAGAAGTTATGTATTATTTTATTGTTAATCCCAATTCCCGCTCTGGCAGGGGACGTTCCATCTGGAATGAAATTCATCAGCAGCTTATGCTTCGGGGAATTGATTTCCAGTACTGCCTTACAAGATATTCCGGACATGCTGCAGAGATTGCTTCTGATGCCTGTGCTCTTGGCACTGAATCTGAGCCTGTATATATCATTGCAGTGGGAGGTGACGGCACCATTCACGAGGTGCTCACCGGCATCACCGATTTTGACCGGGTAGTCTTCGGATACATTCCAACCGGCTCTGGCAATGATTTCTGCAGAAGCATGAGACTCCCTTTTGATCCAATGGAATCACTGGAATATATCCTAAAGGCAGAGCATATCAGCAAAATGGATGTTCCTTACCTGCTCCGCAATAATAAGAAGTCCCGATTCGGTATCAGCACGGGAATCGGATATGACGCCGGCGTATGCCAGGAGGTTCTGGCAACGCCCTTAAAGAAGATATTCAATCGTCTTGGGCTGGGAAAGCTGATTTATCTTTTCATTGCATTGAAGCAGCTGATTTTTATTAATCCAGGAAAAATGACAGTGACCCTAGATAGAGAGAATACTTTTTCCTATGACCACGTATATTTTACAGCGGTTATGAATCAGAAATATGAAGGCGGCGGTTTTAAGTTCTGCCCGGATGCTCAGCCTGACGACCAGCTTCTGGACGTGATCCTTGTGGAAGGTATCCGTAAGATAAAGCTTTTATTTTGCCTGCCTACTGCTTTTTTCGGAAAGCATGTGGGCATCAGGGGAATACATATTCTCACCTGCAGCGATATCCATGTACATAGTGCGTCCGCTCTTCCCATTCATATTGACGGGGAATCTGGCGGAATTCGCGAAGATTTAACAGTTTCCATTGAAAAAAGCTCTTTAAAAATCATTTTACCTGTGGTATAATCTCTCACGATTTGGGGGATCCGGAATTACAAGACCGGTAACTCAGATTGGAAAAGGAGTGAAAAAGACTTGGTACAATTTATAAAAAAATACAGGCATGGTCTGATCATACTTGCGTATGCCATTGTTTATATGCTTTTTTTTGAGTATCTGGAGTGCAGGCCGGTATGGGGATTTCATGTGATCGACACTGTTTTTGATGATTACATACCATTTTGTGAGTATTTTATTGTCCCCTATCTATTATGGTTTCCGTATCAGATTCTCACAGTTTTATACTTTATCTTCAGGAACAAGAATAAAAAAGAATATTATCAGTTGATTTTCAATATGATGATGGGTATGACTGTTTTCCTGATCGTGTCTTATGCATATCCAAATGTACTGCACTTAAGACCATCGGAGTTTCCAAGGGAAAACGTGTTTACAGATATGGTAAGATGGCTGTATCGGACGGATACACCGACCAATGTTCTGCCAAGTATTCATGTATTTAATTCTCTGGCAGTTCATATGTCACTTACCAATTGTGAGGCGCTAAGAGACCACAAAGGGGTAAGGTATGGATCATTGGTTCTTACATTACTTATTATCATGTCTACTATGTTCCTGAAGCAGCATTCCGTAATTGATGTGTGCTGTGGTGCTACGCTGGCGCTGTTTGGATATCTGTTTTTCTATCCGCAGAAGGCAGGAGAAGAAGCAAGTGGCATGGCAGTAGAGAGAATTGGACGGAATAATCGCAGGAAACATTATTAAAAAAAACGCGCACTTCCAGAAATGGGAAGGCGCGTTTTTTTTAACAAAAATACGAGCGGCGACAACCGAATATAGATAAAATATGCTGCAAAGTGGGGCGTACAGATTGCAGGAATGATTTTTCAAACAGTCTCCAGAGCGCCCTGATCATTAATCAGTTAAATCCGTAGAACTTCTGGCAAAGCTTGTATGCAGCTACAGACACCTTACGTCCGCCGCGGCCTGGAAGGTTCATGAAGTTACCCATGAGGCTGTGGCGAAGTTTTCCGTAGAGGGCACGGTTCGTGGAGCGGATATATTCCAGAAGCTCCTTCTTCTTGTCGAGAGCTTCCTTTGTGCCGGAGCGGATCAGCATAATGGAGGAAATGGTAGTAATAATATCCAGATAACTGATCATGTAGGCTCTGGTGCGTTTATTCATGCTGCCGCAGCTGGTGTAGGAATTTACCATCAGTTTATTTACGCGGAGCTGCTGGTCGATTCTGCGGATCATAACTGTCTCGTTTACGGACTGGTCATCGCGGCCGATAAAGTAACGGTAGAAATTGGTATCCAGGTAGTACATGTTCTGTACATACGGCAGCGGATCAAAGGCAAAAATATTATCTACGTAGAAGGTATGCTCCGGCAGAGTCAAGTTACACTCAAGGAGAAGCTGGGTACGGTAGATCATGGAGTGCATGAGAAGATATTTTCCCTTTGGCATGTGACCTACTTCATTCCAGGTGAAAATCTGGTTCACTGGCAGGCAGTGACGGTACTGCATAACCTTCTTGCGGGTCGCACCCTGTTTCTCGTATACAAAGTTACTGATGAGAAGGTCAACTGTTTTGGAGCCTTTTACCAGCTCTTCCAGAGTTTTCAGGATCTCTTTGTAGGATTCTTCATTTACCCAGTCATCGCTGTCTACAACCTTGAAATAGAGACCCTGGGCATTGTGGATGCCGGTGTTTACAGCGCCGCCGTGGCCAAGGTTTGGCTGATGGATGGCGCGGACAATGCCTGGATATTTCTCCTGGTATTCATCTGCGATCTCGGCTGTTCTGTCCTTGGATCCATCGTCAATTACAAGGATCTCTACTTCATCTCCGCCTGGTAAAAGGGATTTGATGCAGTTCTCCATATAAGCTTCAGAATTATAACATGGAATTGCTATACTCAGTAATTTCATTTATTTTCCTCCTCATGTAGTGTAACGATTCTGTATTTTAAAATTACGCACCTTGCGATGTATTTTTCTTTTTTTCTTTGAGTTATGTTCTCAAAAACGCCAGCAGAACCGTTACATATATTTTTCATAAGCGCCAAACGCAGAAGGTATGGCGTAGTTTCTCTCTGATTCTTTTTTATCTGCAAAAAGAATTCCCGGGACATGTGTCTGCTCCAGGGAGGACACGCGGATCCGGTACGCTTTCATCCGCCACTCAATGTGGGAAAAAATATGCCTGGCATCTGGCAGTTCTTCTATATATAAGGGCTCTGCGCCAAGCTCTTTCACGTATTCCAGGGCTTCCTCACGGTTCAGGTATCCTTCTGTATTTGGAAGCTCGTATAATCCGGCAAGGAGGCCTTTCGGCGGCCGCTTGCGGATCGCAGTGCAGCTTCCATCCTGAATAACCAGAACGGTTCGCTCTTCCACCACTCTTGGCTTCTTTGGTGCTTTCACCGGAAACTTCTCCATGGTGCCGTGAAGTCCTGCCTGGCAAAAGCCTCTCACCGGACAAAGATCACATTTGGGCTGTCCGTTGGGGACGCACACTACTGCTCCAAGCTCCATCATTGCCTGGTTAAAATCCCCGGGTCTGTCCTTCGGTATAACCTCCCACAAGTCCTTCTCCACGGCCTTTTTCACTTTATCCTCTGAGATACATCGATCATCCTTACGGATGCGGGCGATCACACGGAGCACATTTCCATCTACCGCCGGGTTCGGTTTTCCATAAGCTATGGAAGATACTGCTCCCGCCGTATAGCTTCCGATTCCTTTCAGTTTCAGCAATTCTTCATAAGAATCCGGCATAATTCCGGCATAATCTTCCATGATCTGAATTGCTGCTTTCTGCAGATTACGCACCCGGTTGTAATAACCAAGTCCCTCCCAAAGCTTTAATAGAGTCTCCTCCGGTGCTTCCGCTAATGCCGCGATATCCGGCAGGGTATCCATAAATCTCTGAAAATAAGGTTTCACCGCCTCCCCCCTGGTCTGCTGTAGCATGATCTCAGAGACCCATACGCGATAGGGTGTGGGCTGTTCTCTCCAGGGAAGAATCCTACGATTATTATCATACCATTTTAAAAGTGGTTTGGGAATTGCCCGAAGGTCACCTTTCCTAAAGATTTCCTTAACATCCGTTAAATTTTCATTGTATTTATCCATAGTGTCTACCGCAGGCGATTGCATTCAAACTTCTCCATGGTGAGCAGGCAGTTTTTCAGTTCTTCATAACGCTCCTCCGTCTCACCGTCATTTACTTCGATATCACAGGCGATTGCCATGGTCGTGATCATCTCATCGGTGATCCGGTGATGTAAGCCTGCGAGAATATTTAACTTCTGCTCATAGGAATCCGCATCCAGGAATTCTAATACCAAAGGATCCAGTGCGGGCTCCTCCTCTGCAACTTCTATATGCACTGCCGGTGCCTCCGGCTGTGCTGCTACGCCCTGCGCCCCACTCACTGCATCAGTCTCACGGGTCTGTCTGTCCGCGTCCGCACCCTGCAGCTCAAAACGGAATCTCTGCTGTACCTCAGGGTATTTGACCTTATCCACTTCGCTCGTAAACATCGCAAGCGGTCTCGCATAT
>OGOQ01002583.1_pt1 | contig 11020 bp, 6 predicted proteins | sample 1552691 | NCBI WGS metagenome assembly OGOQ01 (sample SAMEA2580209, study PRJEB22360) | human gut metagenome | biome: human gut; feature: human-associated habitat; material: faeces | place: Denmark | collected 2008/2010
TCTCTCCGCAATTCTCCCGAAATATAAAAATCCTTGAACATTTTGAGCCCCGCCGCATCCGCAGGATAAAGCGCCAGTCGATAATAATCGGCAAAAACCGGATTTCGCACCGTCATCCCCGAACGGCTATAGTAGAGTGTATCTATCCGCTCCTGCGACAAAGCACCTTTGCCTACCACTAGCAACAATACAAACAATAAAACTCGGTTCATAAAATGACTAGGCTTCATAGGTTTCATCACTTTTCCGATATCCGACACGCTGTTATCGTGTCAATTGTTCTTATTGATCAGATTCACCACAACCTTCGTCATCACGTCTTTTTCCTCCGTGCGGCTCTCGGCAATCATCAGCGTCAGGGCGACCAGTGTATTGTTATCCAAAAGGCGCGAACCGTCAGCTCGGTAAAGAATCCGATTGTTTTCCAAGAACCAAAGGAACAGGAAAGCGGCGATACGCTTGTTACCGTCGCTGAACGAATGGTTTTTAACCGTCAGATAGAGCAGATTAGCCGCCTTCTCCTCAACGCTCGGATAGAGGTCCCGCCCGCCGAAAGTCTGGTAAATTGCGCCCATCGTGCTTTTGAACGACTCGTCCTTCTCGTGGGCGAACAGCTCGCTGCCTCCGAACTTGTCGCGTAACACCTGTAACGCCTCCATCGCATTTTCATAGGTCGCATGAAACGGCTCCTCGGTCGTAGTAGCCGACACTTCCAACTGCTGATAATCGTAGCGGTCGAGCGTATCGAGACCGTAAGTATAGTCCGTAATCACGCGCAGCAACCCGATTGCCTCGGATTTCGTAACATCCTTTGCCGACAACACGTTCGAGAGCAGATGAACGGTTTGTTTCAGCTCCTCCAACTGCTCGGCCTTGGACTGGCTATTGACTGCATAGCCTTTTATTAGATACTCTTTCAAGACCTTATTTGCCCAGATACGAAATTGAGTGGCATTTTTGGAATTGACGCGATAGCCCACCGATAGAATCATATCGAGGTTATAAAATGGAATCATACGTCGCACTTGCCGTTGCCCCTCATGCTGAACATGTGCAATTTTTGCACATGTTACGTCCCGCTCCAATTCGGACGACTTATAAATGTTGTTGACATGTCTGACAATAACCGTTCTGTCAACTCCGAACAAATGCGCAATCTGCGCCTGCGTCAGCCACACGCTGTCGTTCTCCATGCGAACGTCCAAGCGGGTCTCGCCGTCTGCCGTCTGGTAAATGATAATCTCCCCTCTGTCCATAGAAACAAAGATACGAATAAGCCTGAAATATCGAAAATCCGTCGAAGCGATTATTTTACAGCCACCCAAATACAATTCGCTCTCCCTTACCCAAAAGTAAAGGAGAGCGTACTGCTACTTTCTCATCAACTTCTCGAAATACTTGCAATCATAGCCCCAATAGCATTTGCCGTCACCGGCAAAATCCCAAATATTCATTACTTCCCGAAGCCGAAGCGGCAGCTCCTTACCGTCCCGGATAAATCGTTTGGATCGGCTACGAAAAAGACGGTTACATAACTGCTTGTCCTTTTTCTGCGACTTGCAACACGCGATCGTGCTGACGGGTGTTCGTTTCCTGCTTCTGCTCATGATCTCATAAGGTTTGACCCGTAACTTTCTACGAGTCGATTAAACACTTATGAGGCTCTAAATATTAAATTATTCAACATATTGACAATACTAAATTTCAAAGTGACGCATACGAATCTGTCTATGCTTCGGCTATAATCCGCAATGTTTCCTTTACATATCCCCTGCGATCATACTTCTCTCCTCGGCACAACCAACAACTGCATGGCGTTCCTGTTTTTTTGTAGATCTGCATCCATTTCACCCTTGCCAACTCGAACCAATGAGGATGTCTATTCCAGTTACCATCCGCTTTCTTGATTCCACACCCGCAAGCGGCATGATAAACCATGCGAGCTTTAAACACCCGGTTCTGTTGTTCTCTCCTCCAAAGTTTGTTTCTTTTGTCCATCGTCTCTTTGTATTAAAGTTAGAATGAACAAAAAATTTATCTGACTATACCCCAGCCTGTCCATATTGTAAAGTTTTAAGTGATGACTAAGACTATATTATGAATACAAAGATAATGTTTATTTATGTCATCTTATGACGCAAATTATTTTTTCATTTATAAAATCGATATCGAACATAAATCGAGCTTGATACGATTCACATAATTTCATTCAAACAACCAACTATTAATGCATAATATTAACAATACGAATAATGCTCAATTTGACGATAAAAATCCGCCTGCATCTCCAAAAGTCTTCGCATTTGGTTTTTTCGCCGAAAATCGCTATATTTGTACTGTCATGCAAGGAGATACGGCGACGGCGCAGGCGAAACGGGCAGGCGGGCGCAAGACCATGCAAAAAGACGGTAGGCGACGCGGGAATAAAGCATAGAAAACCGTTGCAAACCGTTGATATACATTAGGCTTACAAATGTGCAGGAGCACCTTTATCCGCACAAAGGAGCCTTTTTCCGAGGCTCCTTTTTTGTTGCCCGTCCGGCGCAAAAAGAGGAAAACCGACTGTATATCATCATTTTGCAAAGGCTTCGACCGATTCCCCGAACCGAAAACGAAAAGACCGCCCGAAGACATTGGGGCTGCCCGAATTGTTCGGACAGCCCCTCTCTTCATTCATAAGTTGCGTCACTTCATCCCGACGGATGATCTTTCTTCCAGATAAAGCGTCATATACGTCAGTAACTTGTCGGCGTCTATGCAGCAGCCCGGCTCCCGCCGCCGGATACAGCGAAAAGCCTTGTCGATCGAATCCCAGAGCATCAGGCTGAATCGGTTCGCCTCGGCGGGAACCATGTACTTGGTCTGTACTGTCGGAAGCCACAGCGAAAATTCGACGCTGGCCGACTGCGGAAACAGTTCCAGCAACTCGTCCGATTCATGACGGTAGTCGAGAAACGTATTCTCGCACATCCCGAATTTGGGCCGGATGACCGTTTCATAGATTTTGGCGTGGGTTCTGCGATGATCGTATCGGTCGAAAAACCACCGATCGATCTTTTTGACGCTTACGACACGATAGTAACGCTAGGGACTCTCGTTCTCCTTTTTCATAACCACTGAAGTTTTAAGCAGGACGACATTATCCTTATCCTATTTTACGCATTTCGGCATACGTGAGATTCACCCTATAGTCCTGAAATTTGGAGCGTTTCGCCAATCGGCAATAACGGTGACAGACGGCGAGGGGCCGCCATAGCGTAAAACGCCGATGATCCGCACCCGGTTCGAGCATGACATCCCCGTAGTTCAGTATTTCGCAAAGTCGTACAGACATGGTCGAAAAGCCGTTTTTTTCGTTTGCGCGGCAAAGGTCCGGAATCCGGAAAAGCTTTCCAAGCCGATATGGAACGCTTCCACACCAATATTCAGGACGAACATGAAAAAGCCGCCGAAAACGGACCGCAACCGCCGTCTTACTCCGGAATAGCGATCTGCTGCACGGGCTGCTCCCGGTTCCGGTCCAGCGGATGGGACTGGTAGGCCGTTTTCCCGAAGTCGATCCCCGCGAGGTCGATACAGCGGATCGTATTGTTGTAGGCGGTCTTGTAATAGATCCGGCGGTTGGTCAGGTCGATAGCCGAGGTCCACTGCGTGGCGCTCGGAATGTCCGGACACTCGCCTTCGGGATGTTCGATACCGATGGGAATGTCGAAATTGTTGAGCAGGTGGAGGCATTGCTGTACGGTCTCGAACCCGGTGGCGCGCTGCGGAGCCGTGGCGCGGTAGAAGGCGGCCCTCACGAAGCGCGACGGCGGCGTAGCGTCGCCCGGAAGGCCGAGAAACCCCGAATTGCCGCCCGTAGGCCGCAGCGTTACGCCGTCCAGCCGGCGGACGGGGGCGTCGCCCGGATAGAGGTTCACGTAATTGTTCAGGTTGGTGAGCTGCCACTCGAAACCGGGGGCGTTGGTGAGCACGCCGACCTCGTTTTCGTAAAAATGCGGCACTCCGCCTACGATTTCCAGCACGACCTGCCGTCCGGACGGCTCTCCGATGCGCCAGTGTACGACCGACGTCTTTTCCAACGCGACGATGCGCACGCCTCCGACGGCGGCTTTGACCTCATCGACGGTCGAAAATTGCGTCAGCGCCCACGTCACGAATTGCAGATCGGCGAGCGTGCGGTCGTTCTGCGCCGGTTCGTAGGGTTCATACCCTCCGTATTGCGGAAAGAAGAAGAGTCCGGCCGACAGCCCCGCTTCGTTGATCCCCTCGGCGATGAACTCCTTCTGCACCACGGACAGCCCCACGACGCCGTATTTGGCCGTGAAGGTCATGCCGTCGGCTCCCAAGGGTGTAAAGGAGCGGAGCCGCTGACCGCGCGGGATGACGACGTATTCGCTCTGCAAAACGCCGCGGGCCCACTCGATGGTGCGCGACTGCACATAACTGCCATCAGCAGCCGTGAGCGCGATGCCCGTGCAGGCGACCGCCTGAAAGGAACTGCCGCAGACAGCGGCCATACCCAGCAACAAATTCCTTGTTTTCATAATCGTCCGGTTTACGGTGAATACCTTTGCACCCGCCCCAAATTCCGTGCAAATTCCCGTCGGAGACGATATCCGGCAGCGGGCCGCCCTATGGTATGACCTTTGCACGCGGAACAAAAAAAGAATTCGAATTATGAAACGACCTGCATACGACAAGGAAGCTCTGCGGGAAAACAAGGGCGGAATGCAAGTGGGACAGCCTTCCGCCGATCCGCAGCAGACTCAGGAAACCACGCGCACCCAGATCACGCCGGACGACATTTCCGACGACGGCCCCATCGCCCCCGCATCCGCAAACGGAACTCCCTCCCGGCAGCAGATCGAACAGGACGTCGTGGCGGTCAACCCCTCGGTAGACAGCATGGAGAGCCGGGGCTAAGCCCAGAAGCCGGGCAACGCCGCCGGGATTCACCGCACACAGACCAGCCGGACGTCGCCGGACACAAAAAAAACACACCGCAAAAGCGGTGTGTTTCAGTTTCCGGCCGACGGACAAGTCTCAGAAATTGCACCCCGTGTCCCACCACAGGCGCGTCCCCCCATGGTCTTCGCCGCCGAGTTCCGCGACGAGCGCCGCATACTGCTCGGGATCGGACGTCGCCAGCGCAGCCGGGAACGGCAGCCGGCGGATCATCGTTTCGGTATCTATATAACCCTTGCTGTGGTTCAGGCGTACGGGGAACAGGCGCGGATATCCCGTCCGCCGCTGTTCGGCCCAGGCCTCGCACCCTTCGGGATACATGGCAATCCATTTCTGGGTGATGATCCGCTCGAGCTTCAGTTCGTCGTCCGCCGTCGCGTCCCAGCGGGGCGACACGCGGCACCGGGCCGCAATATCGTTCTCCGGGGCGATCGGGTCACGGTAATCGGCCGCGGAAGCGTCGTTTTCCAGATACTGCTCCGCACCCGACACCTGCCATTGGGCAAACGATATGGAGACACCGGCGCGGTAGCACGTTCCGGCGTCTTCATCGGTCCATCCCCGCAAGGCGGCTTCGGCGCGCAGAAACCACACTTCGGCCGCAGACATCAGCACGACTTCGGTCGTCGGCTCGACAGTGAGCCGCGAAAAGGCGGCGTAATAGTTATGCGAAAAGGCGGTTCCCTGACGGATGCCGTGATATTGCCCTTTCAACGGAACGGAAACGGATTCCCCGCCGTCGTCCGTAATAACGAGATCGTCGGCGCAGGGTTCGAAAAATTTCGCGATACGCGGATCGCCGAACCCGGTCAGCACGGACTCCATCGAGGCGTTCATGACGGCTTCGTTCCAGCTCCGGTTGATCGCGCCGAGCGGATTCGAGTAGATTCCCGAAGTCTTGACCGCCGCATTGTTCGTATTGACCTCGATCACCCCGTATGGGTCGGCGGCCGCCTTCCGGAACTCCGCGCGGGCCTTCTCCGGCGCGACTGACGCAAGACGCACGGCCAGACGCATGCGCAGGGAGTTGGCGAAGCGGAGCCATGCGGCATAGCTGCCGTCGAGCAGCAGGTCGAATTTCGCAAATTCGCCGGCCGTCGGACGCTCCGCGACATAATCCGACAAGATTTCCGAAGCTTGATCCAGATCGTCGAAAAAGCGCATGTAGACCTCCCGTTGGCCGTCGGGCACGTACTCGGCGCCCTGCGCGCCGAAACGGGTATAAATCACCGGACCGTAATAGTCGGTCACCCGCTGCATGGCCAGCACCTTGAGTATCTTCGCAATGGCATAGAAGGGCGGCATCAGCTCAGCGGCGGTCTGCTCCAGCCGGTAGATTTCGGGCATCACATAGGAGTAGGTGAACTGCCACATGGCGCTGTTCCAGCCGTCCTGCAGGTTATAGTCGGAGTTGTGGCTCCCGCCCTGCAGGGGTTTCGGGTCGTGCATGTAGCCCGAAAACATGTCCGCATTGAGATTCTGCGTGAGCTGGAAAGGCCAGTTCTTGCCCTTGCCGAAATCGTAATTGAAATAGACCCCCTGCTGGATAATGCCCAGACGGTATCCCAAACCGTTGTTGTCGGCTTCCAGCTCGCCGTCCGTAATGCCGGAGAGGTCGTCGTTTATGTCGCGGAAATTACCCGTGCACGCGCCGAAAAGCAGCGCACAAAGTCCCGCGAAAAGATATGTATGCCGGCATTTCATGCTTAAAATTCCAGTTTGATATTAAATCCTATGTTGCGCACGGTGGGCATGCCGTACACTTCGATTCCCTGATTGTCGTTGCCCGTCGAAAGGATGAGATCGGGATCGAACGGCGCGGCGTTGTAAATGAAGAAGAGGTTGCGCGCGACCAGCGACATGGTGACGCCGCTCAGCACCCGCGTGCGGCGGACCAGCTTCTGCGGCAGCGCATAGGAGACGGCCAATTCGCGCAGCCGGATATTCGTGGCGTCGTACATGTAATATTCCGTCACGCCGGCGCGTCCTCCGACCAGCTTGTAAAATCCTTTCACGTCGTCGATACGCCGCCCTTCGAGCGTCACGTAACCGCGGTCGCGGGCGTCGGCCGTTGCGGCCGAGACGCCGTAGGAGTCCATGTCGGCCATGGTCTGCGACAGCAGCCGGCCCCCGTAACGGCAGTCCAGCATCAGCGACAGCGACGCGCCCCTGTAAGAGAAGGTGTTGCTCCACGACAGCGCGAACACGGGATTCGCATTGCCTACCTTGACGGTATTGCCGTCGCCCGCGGTGCGGGGCAGGCCGGCGTAATCGCCTTCGGTTTCGTAAACGATATGCCCGTCGGCATCGCGCTCGAACGCCCGGCCGTAAATGTCGCCGATCGCCCCGCCCTCGACCAGTTTCATGGCGTAGGACGACGAGAAACTCGACGGACCGTAGGCATATTCGCGCAGTTCGTCGTGCAGTTTTATCACCCGGTTCCTGTTATGCGCGAAGTTCACGACCGACTGCCACGTCAGACCGCTGCCGTAAACCGGATAGGCGCTCAGCGACACCTCGACGCCCTCGTTCTCGATGTTGCCGGCATTTTCGTACCGGAAAGCATAGGCTTCGCCCGACAGGGCCGGCAGCTTGAAGAACTGGTTGTGGGTGTTGGTCTTGTAGTAAGTGGCGTTGATTCCCAGCCGGTCGCCGAAGAAACGCCATTCGAAACCCGCTTCGAGCGCATTGGTCATTTCGGGCTTGAGGTCGGTGCCCGGAGCCGCATCGGCGGCGTTGATGCCCCCGCCGGCCGTAATGTGGGCCTTCGGGTTGGTAATGAACATCGGAATGTCGTTGCCCACGCGGCTCCACGTCAGGCGCACCTTGGCGAACGACATCCATTCGGGCAGTTTGAACATCTTGCCGACGACCCACGACGCGCCGAACGAACAGTAGAAAAACCCGCTGCCCTCGTGCGAAGTGTAGGCCAGCGTCGAAGCCCAGTCGTTGCGCCCCGTGACTTCGAGGTTGAGACTCTCGGCGTATTTGACCGAAGCCGTGGCGAAGAGCGACTGTATCTGGCGGCGGGCGTCGATCTGCTCATCGACGTAGGCCGAGCTGTTCATGACGATATTGGCCACGTTGAATACATTGGGGTAATAGAGCGACGCGGTCTTCGAGTCGATGCGCAGCGAATTCACCGTGCGGTCGTTCAGGGAGACGCCGACCGTCGCGCTGAACGTCCAGTCGGGCGTGAACCGCCTGTCGAAGAGGGCCAGCGCCTCGCCGTTGAAAAGGGTCTCCGAATAACCGCTTTCGATGTAGCGGCCGTTGTTCCCGGCCAGCGCCGGAGCCGTCGAGGCGTAGAACCTCTGGCGGACCTTGTCGTCGATATGATCGACGTTGCCGCGGGCGCGGATGCGCAGCCAGCCGTTCACCTTCCAGTCGGCGGAGAGAGAGGCCATGACCCGGTTGCGCAGGCTCTTGCTGCGGATGCGGTTGGTGATCCAATAGGGATTCTGTTCGAAATCGTCGCTCGGAGCGATCCAGTTCTGCACGCCGAGTTTGCGGTCCGGGTCATAGACCTCGAAATGCTCGCGGTAGGGAGTCATATCGACGCCGCGCGGAAAACGGTAAAGCCCGACCAGCGGGTTCATGTAGAATCCGCCCGGCACCGGTTTGTCCTTCACGACCTGACGCATGAAGCTGATGTTGCCGTCGAGCTTGATCCGGTCCCGGAACAGCCCGGTCGTCGCCCGTAGGTTGAAGTTATGCCGCATCAGGCGGTTCGAGCCCGTGATTCCGCGCTCGGCGGTATTGGCGTAGGAGAAGTAGGTCTGCATCTGCTCGGTGCCCGAAGAGACCGACAGCGAGTTCATCGCCGTAACGCCCGTCCGGAAAAAATCCCCGGCGTTGTCGTATGCCTTCATCGCGGCGCGCGCTCCCCAGCTTTCGACGCCGCCGCTCACCCCGTAACGGTTCTGGAAGTCCGGCAGGCGGAAAGGGCTCTGGAACGTAAGGTTCGAAGTGAAGGTCACGGGCTGCCGTTTCGCGGCGCTGCCCTTCTTGGTCGAGATCAGGATCACGCCGTTGGCGGCCTGACTGCCGTACAGCGCGGCCGCCGGGGCGCCCTTGAGGATCGAGACGCTCTCGATATCCTCGGCATTGAGGTTCGAGATGCCGTCGCCGCCGTCGCGGTTCCCTGCATCGGCCACACCGCCTATGGCCGAATAGGCCTGCTCGGGGGTCGAATTGAGAATGGGCATACCGTCGACCACATAGAGCGGCTGGTTGTCGCTGGCGACCGACCGCACGCCGCGGATGCTTACCTTGGCCGAAGCGCCCGCACCCGACGAGTTCTTGTTCACCTGCACGCCGGCCGACTTGCCCGAAAGCGACAGGATCAAGTTGGGATCCTTCACCGCCGTGAGCTGCGACCCCCTGATCTTATCGGCCGAATAGGTCAGGTCGGCATAGTTGCGTTCGAGCCCCAGCGCCGTCACGATCACCTCGGCGATCGCCTTCACATCCTCCTGCAACACGATTTCGAATTCGGTACGGGTTCCCGTCCCGATACTCTGGTCGATATACCCCAGACACGAGACATCGAGCACGGCACCGGGCAGGACGGCGATCGAGAATTCGCCTTCGGAAAGGGTCGCGACCCCGTTCGAGGTACCCCGTTCGACAATGGTAGCCCCGGCGACGGGATCGCCCGATTCATCGGCGACACGGCCGTTGACAACCACCTTCCGGGGCGGGGACTGGGCATGCGCCGCCATGTCCGGCAACAGGCACAGGCAGGCAAGCAGGGCCGCCATGCACTTCCATCCCCTGTGCAGCGGCCACAATTTTCTCAAACAATACGTAAAAGGCATCACTATTATGGAACAATTAAGTACAAAATTATAAAAATTGGCATATAAATCGTATAATAAATGGAAATTTTAGCAACTATTCCGACTATCCGGCATTCAAAATAGCCCGGAATTCCCCTTTGCACGACAAAATGCAGCGGGGCATTTCCAGGATGCCCTCCGGGTGCCGGCGAAGATTTCGGGGATTATGGTAACCCAAACCGTAATCCGTATAACCGCAATTCCGCAGGAAACGGTATCTTTGCACCGTACAACCAGTGGGAAACGATATGTCCAGCACGAAAATAAGACGCACAATGGGAATCCTGACAGGAATAATACTCGCCGCCGCGATCGCCGGCCTGATAATCCTCAACCTCCCGGCCTTCGGACGCCTGCCGCGGGGCAGCCGGCTCGAACGCATCCTGCAATCGCCGAACTACCGCGACGGGCAGTTCCGCAACCTGGAAGCAAGCCCGATGATGACGGGCGACAAAAGCCGCCTGAGCGGCATCCTCGAATTCCTGTTCCGAAAAAAGGAGGGGCTGCACCCCGACGCGGCCGTCCCGGCCCTCAAGACCGACCTGCGCGCACTGGATCGGGACAGCAACCTGCTGGTGTGGTTCGGGCACTCCTCCTACCTGCTCCAGGCCGAAGGGCGGCGTGTGCTCGTCGACCCCGTATTCCGGGCCGCCGCACCGTTCTCCTTCCTCAACAGGCCTTTCAAGGGCACCGACATCTACCGTCCCGGCGACATGCCCGACGTGGATTTGCTCGTCATCACGCATGACCACTGGGATCACCTCGACTACCGTACGGTCACCGAACTCAAATCCCGGATCGGGAAGGTCGTCTGCCCGCTCGGCGTCGGGGAGCATTTCGAATACTGGGGTTTCGACCCGGAGAAAATCATCGAACTCGACTGGCACGAAACGGCTGCGCTCGGCGACGGGTTCGCGGTGCACTGCCTGCCGTCGCGGCACTTTTCGGGACGCGGACTCAATCCCAACCGGACGTTGTGGGCATCGTTCCTGCTGGAAACCCCGGCACGGCAGGTCTACATGGGCGGGGACGGCGGTTACGGCAAGCATTTCGCGCAGATCGGCCGGCAGTTCCCCGGCATTGACCTGGCGATCCTCGAAAACGGACAGTACAACGAAGCATGGAAATACATCCACACGATGCCCGACCAACTTTCCCTGGCGGCCAAAGAACTGGGTGCCAAGCAGATCATGACCGTCCACCACTCCAAG
>OGOQ01002584.1_pt1 | contig 11018 bp, 5 predicted proteins | sample 1552691 | NCBI WGS metagenome assembly OGOQ01 (sample SAMEA2580209, study PRJEB22360) | human gut metagenome | biome: human gut; feature: human-associated habitat; material: faeces | place: Denmark | collected 2008/2010
GGGAACCGGTTTGGGCCGCTACCGTGTCCATCCAATCCGCCAGTTCGGCAGCCGTTACGGCGTCGTACCGGCCTATGTAGTCGAGCGACGTATCGCAGAAGGCGCATTTGGCCCAGTAACATCCGTGGGCGAGCATCATCTTGTTCCACCGTCCGTCGCTCCAGAGGCGGTGCATCGGGTTGGTCACCTCGCAGAGCGAGAAGTATTTCGTCAAGGGCAGTCCGCTGAAGTCGGGACATCCCCGTTCCCGGTGGCTTATCCGTTCCGCCCCTGTATGATATCCCTCCGCCGTGATGGCTCCGGCGGGTTCCTTTTCTTCCAGAATGCGGGCGAGTGTCGTCTCACCGTCGTCGAGTACGATATAGTCCACATAGGCGAAGACAGAGCGGTCGCTCATCAGCCGCAGTTCCGTCGTGGGGTATCCGCCGCCCATGATGACCCGTATATCCGGATAACGGAGTTTTATCTGCTGCCCGCAGCGCAGGGCGGCGAGCAGGTTGCCCGGAAAGGGGACGGTGAAAGCGACGAAATCGGGGCGGTGCTCTGCTATGGCAGCGAACAGGAGTTCCGTCATCCGCTCCTCGATGATGTTCATGGGGCGGAGGAGTTCCGCTTCAAGGGTGGAGAATTCGGCAAGCGACAGCGACAGCGACAGGTGTTCGGCATACCGGACTATTTCGAAAGCCGGTGTGACGGTAGCCCGGATGAAATCGCTGATGTCCTGCAGATAGAGCGTGCAGATATATTTCGCGCAATCCTGTATTCCCATCCAGCCGAACTCCTCTCCCGGCGGAGACATGGTTTCAAAACGCCCCGCCTGCGGCAGAAAGTCGCCCCGGCAGACAGCGGTGGCGAGCGTCGGCTCCTTCCCCCGGAGAAAGGCCATGACGCCCTCTATCGTAGCGGTATATTGGCTGCGCAGTGCATAGATACGTTCGAGATTAGCGTCGGCCGCATCGCCGAGCGCCTCCTCTCCCCGGGCTGATTTGTGTTCCGCGTAGGCCGTGAATACCCTTTCCAGAAATGTCTTCGAGAATATTTCTCCAAGCAGTTCTACCGAAAGGTCGTACTGTTCGGCACGGTGTCCGTGTCGGGCGAGATAACTTTTCAGATAAGCCGTTGCCGGATAGGGCGAATTGGGCTGCAGGAAAGGAGGTGTTACAAGCAATATTTTACCCATCGTGCGGATATTATTCAATCTCTATACGCAGGCCGTCCCAGGCGAATTCTACGCCTGCGGGAAGCGTATCTTTCTTGTCTGCATAGAGTCCGATTTGGTGCGACATGTGCGTGAGGTAGGTACGGCGGGCGTGTACCCGGCGGCTTATCTCCACCGCTTCGTCCACCGTGAAGTGGGAAATGTGTTTTTCGTAGCGCAGCGCATTGATGACCAATACGTCCACACCCCGCAGTTTGTCGAGCTGCCTGTCGTCTATACCGTTGAAATCGGTCAGGTAGGCCAGTGCCCCGATGCGGTAGCCCGTCACGGGGAGCAGGTAGTGACGTCCGCTTATTGGTATCACGTGAAATCCTGCTACATCGAAAGGCTCGTTTTGCCGTATCGTCCGCAGGTCTATTTCCGGAGCGCCGGGGTAGCGGTTCTCGGCGAATGCGTAGTCGAAATCCTTGCGGACTGCTCTGCCTACCCGTTCGGTGGCGTATATCGGTACCGCGCGCCCTTCGAAATAGTTGAAGGCGCGGATGTCGTCTATGCCCGCGATGTGGTCCTTATGTTCGTGGGTCAGCAGGATGGCGTCCAGTGTCTTTACTCCTTCGCGCAGCATCTGGTAGCGAAAGTCGGGGCCGGCGTCGATGACGATACGGGCATCTGCGCCGACAGGACGGGGGTACATGGCATGGGCCGGTTGCTGCGGCAGTTCGTCGGCCGGTCGCTTTTCGGGTGCCGAATCGAAACGTTCTATCATGACCGATGAACGCAGCCGTTTGTCGCGGCTGTCGTGCGAGCGGCACACTTCGCAGTTGCATCCAATCATGGGCACTCCCTGCGACGTACCCGTGCCGAGAAACGTCAGTCTTAGCATCTTCCTCCTCCGTTGGTTGTAATCCGTGTTTTGATTCTTCAAAAATAACGAATTTTCGGGCCGCGGCAAATAAAAAGGTCTCCGAATCCGGAGACCTTTCGATATGGTGACGGCGAAGGCTTAGCAGTCTGCGGTAGCCTTTTCGAGTCGTTTAAGAATGGAGAAGATGAAGATGGCGGAGATGACGCATACCACGATGAGTACGCCCCAAATCATCCAGAGCTGCATGCCGCTTTCCCAGATGTTGGCGATGACGCTGGTCAGGTAGTTGCCGACGGCCGTAGCTGCGAACCAGAAGCCCATCATCATACCCTTGTATTTGGGCGGTGCCACCTTCGATACGAACGAGATACCCATCGGGCTGAGGAGCAGCTCGCCGAACGTCAGCACGAGGTATGTGGAGATAAGCCAGTTGGGCGATACGAGAATGTCGCTCGTACCGTTGATTTGCGTAGGATTGGCCAGGCCGCGCGAAGCGAGTGCCATGACGAGGAATCCGCAGGCCGCAATCAACATACCCATACCGATTTTCTTCGGAGTCGAAGGTTCCTTGCCTTTCTTGGCGAGGGCTCCGAAGAGCGCTACCGAGATGGGCGTCAGCAGTACTACGAAGAAGGGGTTGAACTGCTGGAAGAGCTGCGGCTCGATATGTGTACTGGGATTGAGGTTCATGTAAAGGATGATGCACAGTACAATCATTAGGGCGAAGATACCGGCCGAGATGGATTTCGCCTTTTTCGTGGTGGACTGGAAGATGCTGAACAGACTGTACATGGCGATGACGATGCAGGTCATCATGGGAAGGCTGAATCCTATCCGGGTGAGACCTTCGGCTGAATTGGCGGTGTAGTCACGTGCGAACCAGGTGAGTGTAAGACCGTTCTGATGGAAAGACATCCAGAAGAAGATAACGACCACGAATACGAGCACGAGGGCAGTGATACGCTGTTTGGTCTGTTCTTTGGTCAGCTCCACAACCTTTTCTCCATGGGCGGCGGCCTGTGCTGCCTGCTGCTTGGAGGTTACGTCGGCATGTTTAAAGGTCTTCTTGAAACCGAGGTAGATGGCCATGGAAACCACGAGCGAGAAGCAGGCTACCGCGAATCCCATGTGGTATGAACCGGCCAGAGCGTCGATGTAGGAACTTGCGAAATCGGCGATGCTGCCCGTCCATCCCTGAGCGCCGGCGAGGGTCTCCAGCTTGGAGGCCACGTCGCCTCCGGTATCCGGATTCTTGAGGAATTCGTTGGCCAGCGAGGGTATGTTGGCGTCGTAGAAGAAACCGTTTTTCTTCAGCTGCCAGTTGGCGATGGCCGTAGCCGCCGAGGGAGCGTACATGGCGCCGATGTTGATGGCCATGTAGAAGATACTGAACGCGCTGTCGCGTTTGGCGCTGTACCGCGGGTCATCGTAGAGGTTACCTACCATTACCTGCAGGTTGCCCTTGAAAAGGCCCGTGCCGACGCATATCAGCACGAGGGCTCCGATGAGCGAGACCATGGCGACGGAACCCGATGCGGGGACGGCCATGAGCAGGTAGCCGAGGAACATGACCACGATACCGAGCGTGACCATCTTGCCGTATCCGAACTTATCGGCGAGGATACCGCCGATGAGCGGCATGAAATAGACACCGGCCAGGAAGAAGCCGTAGAACTGGCCTGCCTGAGCCGCCGTGAAGCCGAACTTTGCCTGAAGGAACAACACAAAAATGGCGAGCATCGTGTAGTAGCCGAAACGCTCGCCCGTGTTGGCCAAAGCCAAAGCGTACAAGCCTTTGGGATGTCCTTTAAACATAAGATTTTAATTTAGAATTAGTTAATTATGGTAAATGAATTTTCCTTTATTCCTTTTCTGGTCAAGCGATGACAAATATATTAAAAATAAAGGTTAAAACGCCCGTATTACAGGGAAAAAGCCTAACTTTATTTGCCGTATGGCCCGATTCATGCGGCGTGCGCGAAAGATGGCGGAAAGACTGAAGATAGTAAAGGACGACCCGTGGCTGGAACCGGTCGAAGGCGAATTGGAATATCGCCGGAAGCTGTACCTTGATGCCCTGAAGGAGATAGAAGAGGCGTCGGAAAGTATCGCCGACTATGCCGATGGATACCTGTATTTCGGTTTCCAGCGCGACGAGGAGGCGCACGGATGGTGGTTCCGCGAGTGGCTGCCGGGGGCATGGGAGGTGTTCCTGTTCGGTGACTTCAACGGTTGGGAGCGGCGCAGCCTGCCGCTGGCCAGGGGAGCCGACGGCGTGTGGAGTATTTTCCTTTATGACGGCGATTGGGGCAGGGGTCTGAAACATGGCTCCCTGTACAAGATACTCGTGCACGGCGAAAACGGCTGGCACGAGCGTATTCCCGCCTATGCGCGTCGCGTAGTGCAGGACGACGCGACGAAGAATTTCACGGCGCAGTTCTGGAATCCGGAGCCGTTCGATTGGACGGGCGACTGTTTCGATATCGGCAATCTTCCTACGCTTTACATTTACGAAAGCCATGTAGGCATGGCGGTCGAGCAGGAGCGGGTCGGCAGTTATGCCGAATTTGCCCGCGACGTGTTGCCGCGCATCAAGAGGGCGGGATACAATACAGTGCAGCTGATGGGAGTGGCCGAACATCCCTATTACGGCAGTTTCGGTTACCACGTATCGAGTTTTTTCGCCCCTTCGTCGCGTTTCGGAATGCCGGAGGAACTCAAGGCTCTCATCCGAAGCGCCCATGCGCTCGACCTGGCCGTGGTCATGGATTTGGTACATGCGCATTACGTCAAGAATCTGAACGAGGGGCTGAACGGGCTCGACGGTACCGACTGCCAATACTCGCCGTCCGGCGAGGAGGGATATCAACCTTATTGGGACTCCAAGCTGTTCGATTACAGCAAGCCGCAGGTCAGGCATTTTTTGCTGTCGAATATCAAATACTGGCTGGACGAATTTCGTTTCGACGGTTTCCGTTTTGACGGCGTTACTTCGATGATATACCGCCATCACGGTTATACGGAGTTCGACAGCCGCGGGAAATATTTCGGGCCCGACGTGAACCGTGCGGCCCTGACTTATCTGACTCTGGCCAATACGCTCGTCCACGAGGTGCGGCCGTCGGCGGTGACGATAGCCGAGGATGTGAGCGGTATGCCGGGGATGTGCATTCCGGTCGGCGACGGCGGGGTGGGGTTCGATTACCGGCTTGGCATGGCGGTTCCCGATTTCTGGATACGGATGCTGAAGGATGTGCCGGACGAGGATTGGAATATCTGGGATATCTGGAACATTTTGACCGACCGGCTGCCTGCAGTCCGGACGGTGGCGTATGCCGAATCGCACGACCAGGCGATGGTAGGAGACCAGACCATTGCTTTCCGTTTGATGGACAAGGAGATGTATACCGGCATGGCGTGCGGCGTCAGGAATATCGTCGTGGAACGGGGAATTGCGCTTCATAAGATGATACGCCTGGTGACGATTGCGCTGGGCGGACAGGCTTATCTCAATTTCATGGGAAACGAGTTCGGCCATCCGGAGTGGATAGATTTTCCGCGCGAGGGGAACGGATGGAGTTACAGGTATGCCCGGCGACAGTGGTCGCTCGCCGACGATGCCGGTCTGCGCTATGCGCAGCTCGGCCTTTTCGACCGCGACATGCTCGATATGGTGGAACGCAACGGCATCATGCGCAGCGGATATGCGTATAATCACCTGATGGATACGGCAGCGAAGACGATGGTTTTCAGCCATGGATGCGTCCTGTTCGTATTCAATTGGCACCCTTCGCTGAGCATTCCCGATTATATGGTGCCTGTGCCGGAGGCGGGGCGTTACCGAATCATTCTCTCTACGGACGACCTGCGTTACGGAGGACAGGGGCGCAACGACCGGTCGGTCGCCCATTTCAGCTTTCCGGTGACGGATGACGAGGGAGTTACACGGCATTATATTAAGGTGTATAATATATGCCGTACTGCGGTCGTCTATAAAATCATCCGATAGCGGAGCCGGGCTGTACCGGTTCGATGTCGCCGATGCCGACATACCAGATGTAGCCGGATACATCGGCGTATCCCATCTGCAAGAGGAGTTCCATGTAACGTGTTACCTGCCGTCCGTAGCGGGACTGGCGTTTCAGACCGAACTTGTAGTCTACGACCACTGCACGCCCCTCTTTTATCATCACCCTGTCGGGACGGTAGCCTCCGCCGCCGGGAACGAGGAGGTCGTTCTCGTTGCGAACCGTTTCCCAGTCTCCGCTGAACCAAGCTTTCACCGTATCGTTTTCCAGGGCCTTGTCGAGCGACGAGCGAAGCGTTGCAGCTTCTTTCGCCGAAACGGAACCGTTGTTCTCCAGCGCTTCGATGCCCCGGCGGATGTCGTCCGTATTGTCCGCCTGCTCAAATAATCGGTGGAGCAGGACGCCATAGTTACGCGGCGACAGCCTGTCATCCGCGACTCCCTCTTCGGCATAGCGCTGCGAATCGAAGCGGACGGCCAGCCGTCCGGAGATATCGGTCGTCCCGTAAGCTGGGAGTACGGGCGGTTGTACGGGTTTCGTTTCGGAGGGGCCGGAAGGGGCTCCGAACAGGATGGAGAAGCCCTCCTCTCCTTCGACAACCTTTCCGCAGGCATCGCCTATGCGGGCCTCCCCGCCGCTGCGCGATATGACGCTGTCGAGCAGGGTGCCGATGCGTTCGCTCTCCGTGCGTCCCGGAACGGGCAGCATGATGTGGAGCTCTTCGCGGGCCCGTGTCAATGCTACATAGAAGAGGTTCAGATTGTCCACATGCGACATGACGTATTCGCGGTAGTAGTCGGCAGCGAAGTGGGAGTTTTCCATCGCCTTTTTATAGTGTACGGGGAACTGTCCGACGGCGGCCGGCGGGGAGTCCTCTTCCGCCCCCGACCACACGACGGTACCAGTCTTGGTCGTCAGGGACCAATTGCAGTAGGGAATGATGACGGCCTTGTAGCCGAGCCCTTTGGAGCGGTGGATGGTGTCGATGGTGATGGCGTTTCCCCCGGAGGGCATCGGGATGGATTTGGTACTGCCTTTTTCTGTCCACCACGACAGAAAAAGGGGAATGTCCGCCACGTTCGATTTCGTGAAAGCGATTATCTGTTCGTGGAGGGCCTGCAGGTAGGAGATATCTTCGTCACTGCAGCCGAGCCCGTAACGCATGACCGTGTTTTCAAATGCCTCTTCGGGCGGCATCAGCCGCAGCCGGAGGAGAAACTCCGTATCGTCTCGGATGAGCCGTTCGCCGAATCCGCGGCCGAGGAAACGGTTGTAAATGGCCCGGTGAATGGAGTCTTCCGGATTGCCGGCGAGCCGCAGACAGGATATGACGAAATTCACGACGGGGGAGCGACCGATGACCAGCGCGTCCTGTGTGATGACGTCGTATCGGTAAGGCGACTCCGGATGGGTGCGCTTGTGTTCGAGCAGCATGGATGCGATGCGTGTCGCCTCCGAGTTGCGCCGCACGAGAATAGCAATGTCCCCCGCTGCGTAACCGCGTTCCTGCAGCCGTTCCACTGTCTCCACTACCGGGGGGCCGGTCGTCTCCCTCTCTGTGCCGTAATAAGTGACGGTCACGTAGCCGCCGGTATTGCGCTCGTCCGGCACCTGCACGGCATCGGCGTAGGCTTCGGCCACGGTTCCGCGGAGCTCGTCCCGCAGTTCGGTCCCGATACGGCCGGCTGCGTGTGCATCGTCGAGCAGTGCATCTATCCGGTCGTTCTCCGACCGTGCACAGGCCGATACGGCTGCGTTGATAAAACGTACCACTTCGCTGCGGCTGCGGTGATTTTCGCGCAGCGAGGTTTTGACTACGTGGTCAAAAGCCTCTTCGGCCCTGCGGGCGAGGATACTCCAGTCACCCCCGCGCCAACGGTAGATGGACTGCTTCACGTCTCCCACGAGCATCACGGGCGTGGTTTCGGACTGTGCCGTGGCGTTGCGCAGCAGCGGCAGGAAATTCTCCCACTGCATGGCGGAAGTGTCTTGGAACTCGTCTATCATGAAGTGCGAGTAGTAAGTGCCCGCTTTCTCGAAGACGAACGGCGTGTCGTTGCCGGAGATGAGCCTCGCCAGCATGTCGTTTATTTCGGAGATGTGAACGATGTTCTCCTCTTTCGACACTTCGGCGACCTTGGCCTGCAAGTCGCCCAGCAGTGCGAAGTTGCGGTAGTTCTCTTTGAGCAGGGAGGCACTGTTGATAAGCCGGATGTTGGTGTCGTAAGCCTCGGCAAGTTCAGCAAGCAGTTCGGTGAGCTGCGGTGCTATCGCTTCAATCTGTGTCTTTTTGGGCGATTTGGCCGTGCACCACCGGCCGTTGGCGATGGTGTCCGTCACCCGTTTGCCGTAAGGGGCTATCTCTCCGCCGGCTATCTTGGCGGCGTATCCGGCAGGGCCCATCCGACCGTTGCTGAAGTCGCTTATGTCGAGGCCGTTTTCGGCTGCCAGGTCAAGTATCCGGCGGGCAGGGGCCATGATGGCATGTTTTGCCCGTGCGGCCTGTGCCGTCGCTTCGGCGACGATTTTGCCGAGTGCCTCCTTGCCTTTGTCCCAGCCGTTGCGTCCGCGTTTGTACTCCTCCTTGAAGAGTTCTCCGCCGAGGTTCAGCAGTTCTCCGCGGATGTCCCATTTCCGGCCGTCCTCTATCCGGTCGTTCACGAAAGCGGTTATCCACTCCCGCAGCGTATCGTCGGATGTTATCTCCTCTATCATCCTGTCCGCCGCACTGCCGAGCAGGGTTTCCACCGGAAGTTCGAGGTTGAAGTTGAGGTCGATGCCGAGTTCCCGGATGAAGGAACGGATGATGCGCTGGAAGAATTTGTCGATGGTCAGGACGGCGAAGTGGCCGTAGTCGTGCAGTATCAGGCTCCGTACCGTGGCCGCCCGACCGGATACGCCGGGCCCGGGATATCGGCTGCCGGGAGGCCGAGTTCCCGCTGCAACATGGGCATGTATTCCTCTTCATTGCCGCAGGCGAGGTCGTTGATTTTCGACAGGATACGTCGCTTCATCTCTTCCGTCGCCTTGTTGGTGAACGTGACGGCGAGGATGTGGCGGTAAAGCGGCGGTTCGGCGACGACATTCCGCACGGATTCGTATGCGAGGGTGTAGGTCTTGCCCGAACCGGCCGATGCACTGACTATTTTGACGTTGCCCATTGCTGATATATTATTGCCACGATAAAAGTAGTGAATAATGGCCGGAACTCGGCCTTCGGTTGGATTTTTCGGCGGAAAAGCGCTAACTTGGCGTGCCGGAACGCCCGCAGGGGTTCTTCCCGGAATACGGTTATGGAAACTTTTCTCGGCAATGTGGCCCGTTCGCTTTACGACGAATTCGGCGAAGATATATCCTCCGTCCGGATATTGCTGCCCAATACCCGTTCGAGGCTCTTTTTCCTCGACGAACTGGGGCGTCTTATCCGGAGGCCCGTATGGCAGCCCCGTTACACCACGGTGGACGAGGTGATGCGCAGTCTGGCGGGGTACGCACCGGTGGAACGGGTGCGTGCCGTGGCGGAGCTTTACAAAGTCTATTCGCGCTATCACAAGGAGGGTTTCGATTCGTTCTATTTTTGGGGAGAGGTGCTGCTTAACGACTTCGACCAAATCGACAAGTACAGGGTGGATGCCGACATGCTCTTCTCCAACCTGCGCGACCTGAAGGATATGGATGGCGACCTCAGTTATTTCAACGAGCAGCAGCGGGCTGTGGTGCGCCGTTTCTGGGAGGCGTTCGGCGCGGAGGAGGGGTATTCCGACGAGAAACGCGATTTCTTGAGTATCTGGCGCAGTCTGCGGACGATATACCACGAGTTCCGGGAGCGCCTGGCGGAGCTGGGGCTCGCTTATACGGGGATGATGCACCGCCGGGCTGCGGAGCGGCTGCGGAGCGGCGAGGTGTCGGCGGACGATGGCCGTCCCGTGGCCGTCGTGGGTTTCAATGCGCTCTCGGAGTGCGAAAAGGTACTTTTCGACCATTTGCGTAATGTATGCGATGCGCGGTTCTTTTGGGACTGCGACGACTATTATATGCAGGACCGGCATCAGGAAGCCGGGCTTTTCGTGCGGGAGAATATCGCCCGTTACGGACAGGCGGCGGGGTTCGTGAACCGTACGGATAACTTCGTGCAGCCGAAGGAGGTGACGGCCGTTTCCGTCCCGTCGGGGGCGCTCCAATGCAAATATGCGGCGGACTTTCTGCGTGACGTCATCGCCCGTCAGGGGTATGCAGGGAAGGAGACGGCCATCGTTCTGACCGACGAGAGCCTGTTGCTGCCGTTGCTTTACGCGATTCCTCCGGAAGCGGGCGAAATCAACGTGACGATGGGCTATCCGCTGCGGCAGACCCTTGCGTACAGTTTCGTGGAACGCCTGCTGCGGCTTCAGACACATGCCAGGCGCAAGGGCGGGACATCGGCTTTTTATCATGCCGATGTGACGGGTATTCTGTCTCACCCCTTTGTCGTGGAGCTCGAACCGGAGCAGGCCGGTCGGCTTAACAGTGAAATCGTTGCGCGTTCGCATATTTACGTCAAGGCGGCCGACCTCCGGCAGGGGGCGTTGCTGGAGACCGTTTTCACCGAACACGGGGAGTGGCGTGAGGTGGCCGAATGGGTGATGGAGGTGCTCTCCGCCGTTGCCGGGAACGGGGAGGATGAGGAAGCCCGGCTGCGGTACGAATATGTCGGCATCATTTCGGATACACTGCGCCGGCTTGCCAATTCGCTGGAAGGGTGCGGCGTGGAGATGGATGTGCCGGTGTTCGCGTCGCTCGCCCGGCGCATGCTCCAGAATCTCCGGGTACCTTACGAAGGCGAACCGCTTCGGGGCATCCAGGTGATGGGGATACTCGAAACGCGAAACCTCGATTTCCGCAATGTCCTGCTGCTGTCGATGAACGACGACAACTTTCCCGGCAATCCGGCGGCTTCGTCGTCTTTCATCCCCTATAATCTGCGGCT
>OGOQ01002585.1_pt1 | contig 11014 bp, 10 predicted proteins | sample 1552691 | NCBI WGS metagenome assembly OGOQ01 (sample SAMEA2580209, study PRJEB22360) | human gut metagenome | biome: human gut; feature: human-associated habitat; material: faeces | place: Denmark | collected 2008/2010
GAGCGTCTGCCTTACAAGCAGAATGTCAGCGGTTCGATCCCGTTAGCGCCCACCACGTAAATTCAGCACTTCATGTAAATGGAGTGCTTTTTTCGTTATGTGGCTAACTTTCTGTCTGTCAATCAGCAGACATTAGCTGCGTATATTTTTATTATAATCGATAACAGGATGCGAAGCTGAGGCATATGCTTGCGCATCCTGTTTTACTTTGGGAGAGTTTGCAAAAGCTTGCCGAAGGGCTTGAACTTATTAATCGATTTAAACCAATCCGGGTTACTGCGCTTCGATTTGTATTTTCTCGGCGTTGTTTCCGGAAAAATTTTTCCTAGACAGTGAATTTGGCTGTTTTGACCATAAATTTTCTCGCCTCACTATAAATTTTCCTGAAAATATTATATAATAAGAAGAATGCTGTTAAAAGGCATTTTTATCGCGCTGTATTGCAAAATATTTGCAAATTGTAGGTGTATATTTGCGTTAAGCGCTTGCATAGTGCGAAAAATAATTTTATAATAGGGTATGGAATTCATACTAGAAATGTGGGAATTAAAATTTTGAGAAGCAGTTCTTCCGGATTGCTTCGATTGGAGGATAAATATGGCAGAGAATTTATTAGAGGTAAGGAATCTCGTAGTCAATGTAGAGAACAAAGAGATTCTGCACAATATTAATCTTGATATTAAGCCGGGTGAAACTCATGTGCTTATGGGACCTAACGGTGCAGGCAAATCCACCTTGGGTTATGCGCTGATGGGTAATCCCAAATATACCGTAAAGGGCGGCAGTATTAATTTTGCCGGCGAAGACATTACCAAACTTGCCGTAGACAAACGCGCTAAGGCAGGTCTGTTCCTTTCCTTCCAGAACCCGTTGGAGGTTCCCGGCATCAGCCTGAGCAGCTTTTTGAAAACTGCTTTGGAGCAGCAGCGCGGTGTACGCATCAAGGCCTGGGATTTCCGTAAGGAGCTGCGTCAGGCTATGGCTTTGCTGCAGATGGACAGCAAATATGCCGAGCGTGATCTTAACACCGGCTTCAGCGGCGGCGAAAAGAAGAAGGCAGAAATTCTGCAGCTTTTGATGCTGAATCCTAAGCTGGCAATTCTGGACGAAACAGACAGCGGTCTGGACGTTGATGCAGTAAAGATTGTTTCTCAGGGCATTAAAACCTTCCAGGAGCATCGTCAGGGAGCATTGCTGATAATCACTCATAATACTAAAATCCTGGATGCACTGCATGTTGACCACACTCATATTTTGGCTCAGGGACAAATTATCAAAAATGCCGGTCCGGAGCTGGTTGATGAAGTCAGCAAAAATGGCTTTGAAAAGTTTTTGCAGAATAAGGAATAACTGGTGGGGAAAATATGGAAGAAAAAACCTATGTTGATGATATAGACAGAAGTCTTTATGACTTCCGTAACGAGGATAAGGACGCTTACCGCATTCAGGAAGGCCTGACACGTGAGATTGTTGAAAAAATTTCCCGTGAAAAGCATGATCCGGAATGGATGCTGGAATTCCGTCTGAAATCCCTGGATATTTATAATAAGCTGCAGGTGCCGAACTGGGGACCTTCGATTGATGGTCTGAATATGGATAACATCGTTACCTATGTACGTCCTAACACGAACATGCAGGGCAAATGGGAGGATGTTCCCGAGGATATTAAGGACACCTTTGATCGTCTGGGCATTCCGCAGGCAGAGCAGAGCAGTCTGGCCGGTGTAGGCGCACAATATGATTCCGAGGTTGTTTATCATAATGTGCGTAAAGAGGTCGAAGAGCAGGGCGTTATCTATACTGATATGGAAAGCGCTTTGAACGGACCTTATGCGGAGATGGTGCATGAGCATTTTATGAAGCTGGTGCCGCCTACTGACCATAAATTTGCTGCACTGCATGGCGCAGTGTGGTCCGGTGGTTCCTTTGTTTATGTACCAAAGGGAGTCAGTGTGGCTATTCCGCTGCAATCCTACTTCCGCTTAAATGCGAAGGGCGCAGGACAGTTTGAGCATACGCTGATTATTGTTGACGAGGGCGCAGACCTGCACTTTATCGAAGGTTGCAGTGCGCCGAAATATAATGTTGCCAACCTGCATGCAGGCTGCGTAGAGCTGTTTATCGGCAAAAATGCTAAGCTGCGTTATTCTACGATTGAAAACTGGTCGAAGAATATGTATAACCTTAATACTAAGCGTGCCTTGGTTGAAGAGGGCGGTACTATTGAATGGGTTTCCGGCTCCTTCGGTTCACACGTTTCCTATCTTTATCCGATGAGTATTTTGAACGGCACCGGCGCGCACAGTGAATTTACGGGCGTAACCTTTGCTGGTCACAGCCAAAACTTGGATACAGGCTGCAAGATTGTGCATAATGCACCGAAAACCACCAGCGTTGTTAACACGCGCTCTATTTCCAAGAGCGGCGGCATCAGTACCTTCCGCAGCAGTGTAGTTGTTACCAATAAGGCTAAGCAGGCCAAATCTTCTGTTTCCTGCCAAAGCCTGATGCTGGATAATATTTCCCGTTCCGATACCATTCCCGCTATTGATGTGCGTACTGCTGACGCAGATATCGGACATGAGGCTAAAATCGGACGTATCAGCGATGATGCGGTGTTCTACCTGATGAGCCGCGGTATCAGCGAGGAAGAAGCAAGAGCGATGATTGTCAGCGGCTTTGCGGATAATGTTTCTAAAGAACTGCCGCTGGAGTACGCTGTTGAGATGAACAACCTTATCCGCCTGGAAATGCAAGGCAGTATAGGTTAAGGAGGAGCAGCATGATAGAAGAATTAGTGATTAATCAGTTGCCTGCTCCAACCTGGAACAGGTTAAAAATGAATGAAACAAAGCTGGCCGGCTTGGAGCTGCCGCAGGATAGCTGTGAACCGCGTGTAGCCTTGGAAGGCAGCGTTTGCCTGAATAAAAGCAAGGGCAGCAATTGCTGCGGCTGCAGCGAAAAGGCACAGTGCGCAGTACATGGCGCTGATTTTGCCAAAATAGCAGGCGGTGTCGGTGAAGCAATGAGCAGTCTGGATGAAGGCCAAAAGCTGCGTCTTGTTGCTGACGCAGGCAAGAGTGTAGCTGCTGTTACTCTGCGTTATGCCGATAATACAAGCTGCTATAATCAGATTGAAATCGAAGCTAAGCCCGGCAGTGATGTTACTGTGCTGATGACCTATATTTCCACAGCCCAGGCTAAAGGTCAGGCTAGTGTACAAACTAAGATAGATGTAGCTGCCGGCGCTAAGGTTAAGCTGGTGCAGGTGCAGCTTTTAGGCAGAGATTTCCTGCATATCAACGACGTTGGCAGTGAGCTTGGCAACAATGCTGCCTTTGAGCTTCTGCAAATCCAGTTGGGTGCAGAAAAAATCTACAACGGCGTACGCACCGAGCTTCTCGGTGACGGCAGTGATTTCAACGCTGCTATCGGTTATTACGGCCGCCATGGACAGACTGTGGACATGAACTTTATTGCCAACCACTACGGCAAAAAGACTACCTGCGAAATGACTGCGGACGGTGTGCTGCAGGGTGGTGCCAAGAAAATTTATCGTGGCACGATTGATTTCAAAAACGGCAGCGCCGGTGCGATTGGCGACGAGAAGGAAACAGTATTGCTGTTGAGCGATGACGTGGTCAACCAGACGATTCCGCTGATTCTGTGTAGCGAGGAGGACGTGCAGGGCAACCATGGTGCCAGCATCGGCAAGCTTGATGACGAATTATTATTCTACCTGTGCAGCCGCGGCTTCAGTGAGCAAGAGGCTGTTGATATGATGGCCAAGGCGAAGATTGATGCCCTGTGCCGCAAGATTGATGACGAGGATACTGTGCAATTAGTACAGCGTTATTTGGAAGGAGTGATGGCAGATGGTGAATGATAAGGATTTACTGTCCTTTGATTATAAAAAGGATTTCCCTTTGCTGGCAGCTAACGATGTTGCTTATTTGGACAACTCTGCTACCACACAAAAGCCTGCCTGCGTTATTGAGGCAGAGCGTGATTTTTATCTCAAACACAATGCTAATCCATTGCGTGGCTTGTATGACCTGGCAATGCAGGCAACCGATATTTATGAAGATGCACGCGTTGCTGTGCAGAAATTCATCAATGCTAAGAGCGAGCATGAGATTATTTTTACCCGCAATACTACAGAAAGCCTGAACTTGGTAGCTTACAGCTACGGTCTGGCTAACCTTAAGCCCGGTGATGAAATCGTTACCACGATTATGGAGCATCACAGCAACATGCTGCCCTGGCGCATGGTTGCACAGCAGACCGGTGCTGTAGTAAAGTACATTGAATGTGCTGCTGACGGCAGCATCAGCGATGAGGCTATCGATGCAGCTATAACCGAAAAAACTAAAATCGTAGCAATGGCAGAGGTTTCCAACGTTTTGGGACGTCTGAATCCGATTGCTAAGGCTATCAGTGCTGCGCATAAGGTTGGCGCTGTTGCTGTGATTGACGCAGCGCAGAGCGCACCGCATATGGCGATTGATGTGCAGAAAATGGATGCTGATTTTCTTGCCTTCAGCGGTCACAAGATGCTCGGACCTATGGGCATCGGTGTGCTGTTCGGAAAGAAGGAATTGCTGGAGGCTATGCCTCCGTTCCTGAGCGGTGGCGAGATGATCAGCTTTGTAAGCCGTGACGGCCAGGAATATGCACCGCTGCCGCACAAGTTTGAAGCAGGTACGGTAAATGCTGCCGGTGCTGCCGGACTGCATGCTGCTATCGAATATATCAACAGCATCGGCTTTGAGGTAATCGAGGCGCGCGAAGCAGCGCTGACTAAATTGGCGTTTGATGCCATGCAGAAGATTCCCGGTGTGCATATTATCGGCGGCAAGAGTGCAGAGGAGCACAAGGGTATTCTTACCTTTACGGTAGAAGGCGTGCATCCGCATGATATTGCTGCAATTCTTGATGCTGACGGCGTAAATGTACGTGCAGGCAATCATTGCGCTCAACCGCTGCTGGACCACCTTTGCACAGGTGCAACTGCTCGTGCAAGTCTGGCCTTCTACAATTCGGCAGCAGATGTAGAGCGCTTCATTAACAGCTTATCTACAATAAGGGAGAGAATGGGCTATGGCAGATAATAGAGCCTTTTATAATGAAATTTTAATCGACCACAATATGCATCCCGGTCATAAGCATGATTTGCCTGACGCAGACGTAGAGATGCGCGGCTACAACCCCAGCTGCGGTGATGATATCACCATGAAGCTGAAGCTTACTGACGGCGTTGTTGTCGACGGTGCCTTTCAGGGCAGCGGCTGTGCAATCAGCCAGGCAAGTGCTGACATGATGCTGGACCTGGTTATTGGCAAGAGTGAAAAAGAGGCTTTGCGCCTTGCTGATATTTTCCTGCGCATGATTAAGGGCACTGCCAGCGAGGAAGAGATTGACGAGCTGGAGGAAGCAGGTGTGCTGCAGGATGTATCCCACATGCCGGCGCGCGTTAAATGCGCCGTGCTTGGCTGGCATACACTGGAGCAGATGCTGGATAAAAAGGCATAAGTTAATTAACGGGCAGCTTTCGCACAGGCGGAGGCTGCCTTTTAATATATGCAGGTACAAAATAAAGTTATCGGCGTTCTTGCCAAAAGCCTGCTTTTGCTGTTAAATAAGAGTAGACGTGTTTATGAGGGAGATGAAGCAATGCTGACCAAAAGCTTTATTGAATTTTTATATGATGCAGCGCATATCCAGCGCTGGAATGAGCATATCCGCCCCAGCGGCTTTACAGAGCTTGATAAGCAGGCTCATAAGATGATGATTATGTATGTGCTGGCCCGCCATGAGGAGGATGACCATGGTGCGCAGCTCAACTGGCGTTTGCTGATAGAAGGCGGCATTTTTGAGTTTTTGCAGCGTAACGTGCTGACTGATATCAAGCCGCAGATTTTCCATGAAATGATGCGTGTTTATGGCAAGGAGCTTAATGCCTGGGTTTATCAGGAGCTGCGGCGGCGGATTCCTGATATTCAGGAAGATTTTATGGAAAAAATGCAGCTCTATTTTGAGGACCCGCAATACTGCGCTATGGAAAAAAAGATTTTACGCGCTGCCCATTATCTGGCAACAAAATGGGAATTTGAGCTGATATATCACTTTAATGAGGGTATTTACGGCAGTGAGGATACTAAGGCTGTTATAGAAAACGAGCTGGAGGATCATTACGACTTGGCGGCAGTAAAGAAGCTGGCGCTGAAGGGTAAGAGCAGCAAGTTTATCGATCTTGTCGGCCAACTTCGCTTCCAAAAGCGTTGGGCGCAGTCGCCGCGTGTTCCTGAAACCTCTGTTATGGGGCATGTACTGTTGGTAGCGATTATGGGTTATTTTTGCGCAGTTAAGCTGGGAGCCTGTGATGAGCGTATCGTGGGCGATTTCCTCTGCGGCCTTTTCCACGATTTGCCGGAGGTGCTGACACGCGATATTATTTCACCGGTCAAACGCAGTGTACCGGGCCTTGATGAGCTGATTAAGCGTATGGAAGAGCGTATGGTAGCTGAAAAGATCCTGCCGCTCTTGCCTTATACCTGGCATGAGGATATTCTGTATTATACGCAGGATGAATTTTCCAATCGTGTCAGAATTGACGGCAAGGTAGTACATACGAGTATTGAAGAGATTAGCAGCAAGTACAACAAGCCGGGCTTCCATGCAATTGACGGCAGTGTGCTCAAAGGCTGCGATAATCTTTCGGCCTTTGTAGAGGTGTGGCTGTCGCGTCGCTATGGCATAACATCCAAGCATATGGAGGAGGGCGAGCGGGCTATTCGCGAGCAGTACAAGAATAAAATTATTGGTGGAATTGATTTTGGCAGAGTATATGACGAGTTCCCTATAATAGACTAAAGTAAAACGCCGGCGGCTTCGCTGGCGTTTTTACTGTAAACAAAGCAGTTTTGTAAGTAAAAAAGCTTTAAAACATTAAAAAAATTACATAAATTTCTGTAGACAGTGAATAGTGTACACGATATAATAAGAGTACGGATATGGGGTTATATCCTTTTGGAAAGCAAGGAGGCTTGATTATGAATATTTTTGAAATGGCCCAAATTCCACTGAATAAAGCGATTGAGACAATGGAGCTTGATGCAGGTGCAGCAGCTATTATTGCGGTTCCCGAACGTACTTTGGAAGTTTCTATTCCTGTAAAAATGGATGACGGTACTACAAAAGTATTTACCGGCTATCGCAGCCAGCACAGCACAATCCTTGGCCCAGCAAAAGGCGGTGTACGCTATCATCAGAATGTAAGCATGGATGAGGTAAAGACGCTTGCCTTTTGGATGACCTGTAAATGTGCCGTAGCCGGTTTGCCCTATGGTGGCGGCAAGGGCGGTATTATCGTAGATCCGGCAAAGCTTTCAAAAGCTGAGCTTGAACGTCTGACACGCGGTTATATAGATAAAATTGCACCGATTATCGGTGAAAAACGTGATATCCCGGCACCTGATATGAATACTAATGCTCAGATTATGGGATGGATGATGGATGAATACAGCAAGCTGAACGGTCAATATGAGCCTGGCTTTATTACAGGCAAGGCAATCAGCGTAGGCGGCTCCTTGGGACGTACTGCTGCTACCGGACGCGGCGTTGTTGTTGCTGCATTGGAAGCGCTGAAGCTGCAGGGAATTCAACCCTATGAGGCAACTGCTGCCGTGCAGGGCTTCGGCAACGTAGGCAGCTGGACTGCCAAGCTGTTCTGTGATGCAGGTGTTAAGGTTATTGCCTTGAGTGATGTTTACGGCGCTATCTTCAAAGAAGATGGTTTTGATTGCTATGATGTAGATGCATATGTCAAGAAAACAGGCAGCGTAGTAGGCTATCCGGGCAGTAAAGCGATTACCAATGCTGAGCTGTTGGCGATGGAGGTTACCGTGCTGGCGCCTTGCGCTATTGAGCTGCAGCTTACTGCAGAGAATGCGGCGGCTGTACAGGCAAGCATTATCTGCGAGGGTGCGAACGGACCTACTACACCGGAGGCTGACGATATTCTGGAGGCCAAAGGTGTTATGGTTATTCCTGATATTTTGGCCAACGGCGGCGGTGTAACCGTAAGCTATTTTGAATGGGTACAGAATCTGTACCGTTACTTCTGGCCGGAGGAAGAGGTTATTGAAAAGCAGAACGCATTGATGCGCAAGGCCTTTAAGGCGGTTTATGAAAAAGCTAAGCAGTATAATGTAACGCTGCGTGTTGCTGCTTACATGGTTGCTTTGGGCAGCCTGGAAGAAGCAATGAAAATCAGAGGCATGGTATAACTGCCGAATTTCGTTTAATAATATAAAATGATATAAACTCCTGCCCGGGTATTGTGCCTTGGCAGGAGTTTTAGCATTGTGGCTGTATTGTCGGCTAACTGTAAAGTTAGCATAAAAAAACTGCACCACCGAAAAGTGATGCAGTTGATTTGGTTTTATATTACTTTTACCAGCTGCGGGACGAACCGCCGCCACCACCGCTGCCGCCGCCGAAGCCTCGGCCCCCTCCGCCGCGCCCACCGCCGCGGAAAATCAGCAGCAGCAGGATGCGCGTAAAAAAGCCGCCAAGTAAAAGATTATCAACAATAAGAAACCCGATTACTCCCAAAGCAAACAGCAAATCATCCAGGCCGGAGCCTGTATTTTTTTGCGGTTGGGAAGCGGGAGGCTGATATTTCACCCCGCTCAGCTCCGTATTATAGCCTTGGGCAATTTTGGCTGCGGCAGCCTTATAGCCCTGCAAAATACCCTTGCTGTAATTACCGTCCTTGAAGTAAGGAATCATATACTGGTCCTGGATGCGTCCGGTAAGACCGTCAGGCAACGAGCCTTCCAGACCGTAGCCAACTTCAATGCGCGAGCGTCTGTCCTTGACGGCGACGACAATGAGCGCACCGTTATTCTGCTCCTTGCTGCCAATGCCCCATTGACGCAGAACCTCCAGAGCGTAATCCTCAATAGGCTCGCCGTCAAGAGTGTTGATTGTCAGTACTGCCAGCTGTGCTGTTGTTTTGTTGTCAAGCTCAGCGCCCAAGCTGAGCATTTGCTGTTTATCCTCTTCAGAGATGACACCGGCGTTGTCCTGTACGTAAATGCCGCTGCCGGCCGCTGGTCGCGGCGGAATGGCAGGCGCGGCGCCGGCGTAAGCGGCAAAGAAAGTCTGCAGGATAAGCAGCAGGCAGATTATAAAACGTTTCATTATTATCCCTCCGTCAGCAGCTTGCAGCTAGCGGGATTATCTGCTTAAAATTTAACCTGCGGTACCTTTTGGGCAGCTGCATCTGCCTTGAAGTAATCCTTGGCAGTAAAGCCGAAGGCACCGGCGTATAAAGAGGTAGGCAGAGATTTGATTTTTGCGTTGTAGGACTGTACCGCATCATTGTAGTCTTTACGTGCTACGGCGATGCGGTTTTCGGTACCTGCCAGCTCATCCTGCAGCTGTTGGAAGTTGGTGTTGGCCTTCAAATCCGGGTAATTTTCGGCAACAACCAAGAGACGGCTCAGAGCGCTGTTCATTTCGTTGTTGGCTGCAGTTGTTTCTGCTACGGTTTTGGCACCGCCAAGCTTAGCGCGGGCATCGGACACAGCCTTGAATACCTCTGTTTCGTGTGCTGCATAGCCTTTGACGGTATTTACCAGATTAGGGATTAAATCGTTACGGCGCTGCAGCTGGTTTTCCACCTGCGACCATTTTCCTGTAACGTTTTCGTTCATGCTTACAAGACCGTTATAGCTGCTGAAGAACATAGCGGCCATAATGACAATAGCGACTATAACACCTAAAATACCTTTACTCATTTTTATAGCTCCTTTCGTATTAACGGACATCAGGCAGGCATGTGCAGCCTGTTTAATTTAATTGTAAAAGAAAGCTTTACTGCTGTCAATTCATGAAAAGTCAAAAAGGCAAAGAAATTGCAAAACTATTGTGAACTATACTGTTTTTTACAATTAAAAAATCATAGAGAATTATTTATAAAACAGAGATGGTTTTTGTTTTCAAACAATGAGAATAAGAAGGAGAAAAGTTTGTATGCAACTTAATTGCCTTAAAATATTAATTATTATTATTGCATAATGCCTTAAAGAGGTGTATTATATAATTAGGTAAGTTGGTTTAAGCATTCGTTAAAAGGACAATTAAAGTGCGAATAGAGCGCCGGTTCCGGGAGAGGGGGTAGCTTTTCAGGAAATGGTTCTGAAAGAATGCTGTGTTATATTATATAGGGTGCGGTTATGTAGAAGGTCATTTCACAAGCAGTAGGATGTAGCTGGCATCACTATATCAGCAAATAGTTAGGGGATGAGCTAATATGGCAAAGCAAGTGGATTATAAGGCTGTTGGTCTACGTATCAAAACATTGCGTTTGAAGAATAATATTTATCAGACTGAGTTGGCTAAAAGTATAGGTGTATCGCAAACCCATATGAGTAATATCGAAAGCGGGCGTGCCGGTCTGACCTTGGAAAATCTGGTTAAGATGACGAATATTTTTAATTGTGGTATTGATGAGATAGTATTTGGTGAAGAAAAAGCAAAGAAAGAAACTGCAGCGACTTCTCTGGAGAATTTCACTATGCAGGATATCGTGCAGGCTATGCAGATGCTGAAGACTATTAAGGGTTAATCAATTTAATGGTAAAGATTGCCGTGACTGAGTATGGTTGCGGTAGTCTTTTTTTTATGCTTTTTTCTGCCATAGATTTTTCACTTGCCTAAAGTCGAAAAGTCAAATATAATATATTCAAATATATAATCAAGGTGAGTAACTATGAAAAATTTAGCGGATGCAATTGAAAGCTTTATTATGGGTGAATTGCTGCGTGAGCATGAGGATACTGTGCTTGTGCAGCGCAATGAGCTGGCTGAGCGCTTGTCCTGCGCTCCTTCGCAGATAAGCTATGTGCTCAGTACGCGGTTTACGCCGGAGCGTGGCTTTATGGTGGAGTCAAGGCGCGGCAGCGGCGGGGTTTTTTGCGGGGGGGGCGGGCGGTCCGGCCCCCGC
>OGOQ01002591.1_pt1 | contig 10980 bp, 7 predicted proteins | sample 1552691 | NCBI WGS metagenome assembly OGOQ01 (sample SAMEA2580209, study PRJEB22360) | human gut metagenome | biome: human gut; feature: human-associated habitat; material: faeces | place: Denmark | collected 2008/2010
TAAACAAGCTGTTGAGGAAGCAAATGAGCAAATCCTTGTTCATTGCTGTTCCAAATATTCGCTTGAAACCGAAATCGGTCAGCAAGCTGATGTATCTTTCTTCTACCTGTTCCATACGCGATTAATTTAAATTAATACTTTTGCAAAGATTATGTCAGTGAGTGCAATGAAAGCTTGCTTTCGAATTGCCGAGCGCCGTACAATCTTCTGCAAAGATACGCTGAAAATTTGTAACTTCCAAATTTTTAGGCAATTTTTTGCATTGGGGGATAGAGAAAAATCATTCTGTAGAAACGTCTTGTAGAATTTGTGCCTTTTCCTTGAATATCTTGATGTTATGGTGTATTGTTTGCTTGAAATTGGAGTGAGGCTTACGTAAATGTTAACTGAGGCTTACTTGAAGTTGAAGTAAGGCTTACTTGAAATGGATGTGTTGATTATCTGAACTCGAAGTGAGGCTTACTTCAATAGCTAACGAATACTGTTTCAGTGACTAATGAAGGCTATTTCAGTAAGAACAGGAGACTGTTCCTGTGAGAATAGCTTTCTGTTGCACTTTTTTTCTGCATTTTTTCTCTTATCCTGCAACCTTTCTGTATTTTCTTGCGTCTAACCATCAGATTTCCGAAACAGAATAGGTATTCGGTATATCACGTACTGAACTTTCGCATGTGGTTCAAGTACGGGCTGAAGGCCCAAAAGCTCCTAGCCCAGGGCATCGCCCTGGGTATAATGGCAATCAGTAAGGCGCCCTGTAAGGGCAAAAGCTTTATGTTTTGTCTGGAGTTTTAAAGCTTTTGCCCTTACAGGGCGACAGGTTTGCGTCCGTAATTACCCAGGGCGCTGCCCTGGGCTAGGGGCTTCTGCCCTTTCAGGGCGTGTGGAACTCACTTGCGAAACTTGAATCACGTATTTAGAAACATAAAATTAGAAATGAATATGAAGAAATTTGGTATTTGGGCGGTGGCTGCCGCTTTATTCTTTGCCCCAATGGGCTTGAGTTCTTGCAGTATGGGATCTTCTGCCAGTGAAATGAAGGGAAGTCTCAATTTTACCCAGGATGATTTGACCGAGAAGCCTTTCAAGGCTATCGACGTGGATGTGATTGCCAGCGTTTATTATACCCAGAACAATGGCGATGAATGCAGCGTTCGATTGGATTACTCTGCCATCAAGGATGCTGAGTTCGTACAGAAACTCAAGGAGAAGCTCAAGGTGGTTTATCGTGACGGCGAGGTGAAGATTGGACTCACCGGAAAACTCAAAGCTCCTGCCGTTTGTAACTCTGAAAAGAATAGACTCAAGATTTATATCACCAGTCCTGACCTGGTGAAGATTGCACAGGAAGGCGTGGGCTCATTCTATGCCAAGAGCATCAATAGCGACCGCCTGAAAATCGACAACGAGGGCGTAGGCTCTGTCAAGATTGGGAAGATTCTTGCCAACAAACTGGAGATAATCAACGAGGGTGTAGGCTCGGTAAATATCGATGATGTGGCTGGAGATGATATGAGCATTGACAACGAAGGCGTTGGCTCGGTGAAAATCTCTAAGATTGAGATGGGAAGTGTGAAACTGGATAATGAGGGCGTTGGCTCTGTTAATCTGAATATGTTTAAGGGTGGCAGCCTGGTTATCAAGAATGAAGGCGTTGGCAGTGTGAAAGCCAAGGTTAACTGCCAGAGTGTAAACGCTACTTCTGAAGGTGTTGGAGGGGTTAACTTGAGCGGTGTGACCCGTCAGTACAATAAGAAAAAAGGCGGAATTGGAGGTATTTCTGATGGTAGATTGACTGTGAGGAAATAACGTAAGTTACTGAAAATCAAAAAATAAAGTGGTTAAGGATGCATGCGCAAAATTTTCAAAATGAAATTTTGAAAATTTTGCGCATGCTAGACATTCTTCTTATTTTTCTTTTTTTCTTTTATTTATTTTCTTTTTTATCTTTACTTCTTGCTTCTTCTTCTTTTCGTTTTTGTCTTTTCTTTTTTTCTTGTTTCCTTTTTGTTCTTCTTAAAAATGCGGAACTCAGGGAATTTTTAACAGATGTAAACGATTTGAGAAGGGAAGTAGAGCGTCAGATAAATTAGAAATCCCACTTTACACCGAGGCAAGGGCGAACCATCCAGCCGGCATTGCTACCGAAGTTGTTGCTGATTTCTACCTCGCTACCTACGCTCAGGTTCTCGCAGCCGAAGTGCTGGCCTACATTGTACCAGAGCTGTGGTTCAGTAGTGAAGACGGTGTGCTCAGCTTTGTAATCGATGTTGCCATCCTTGTCGAGCTTCGGGTCGCCATCCTTATCCAGGAAAGAACTGTGGTCCTCCCACCAGAAATCAGCGAAGCCGCTAAAGTTCAATCCCTTTAATCCAAAGATGTCTTTGCATCCCCAAACAGCAGTCAACTGCATTGGCACGTTCTGGTCGGTCTTGCGGATAGTCTTGTAGAGTGCCTGGAGTGTCAAGGTGTTCTTGAAACTCTTGTCGTGCATGAAATACTCCACACCGAAGAGCCAGGCATTGTTGATAGGGTAGTTCTTGGTAATACCACCATTATACTCTACGTGGAGACTCCAGTTCTTCATTGGGCTGTTCTGCCAGAAGTTCAATGCACGTGAGATCTCAGTATAGGTACCACCCTGTGCCACGTTTGGACTGCTGGCATCCATCTTGTCGTAGTTGAAGTCGTGGTCTACAAAGAAATAAGTGTTACCCCATTTGTCCTGCTTAAACATTTCGAGTGTGAGGGTAACAAACTTGCGGTCACTGCCGAAGTCGTAGAAAACTTGGGCGTTGGTCTGTGCTAAAGTTTTGCTCGCAGGGAGCAACGCAAGTGCCATGAGCAGTAGGCTTTTCATCTTTTTCATAAATTTTTTCTTTTCTTTATTATTTATTAAATGAAACAAAAAACTGCGGACGGTATGCCCGCAGTTTGTAATTATATTTATCCGTAATGATTAGTATGCAAAGAGAGGGTAATCCTTCATCGTAGCATTCACCTTTTCGCGAACGCGGGCAATGACCTTCTCGTCCTCAGGAGCATTCAGAACCTCCTCGATGAGTTCGGCAATGAGGTGCATCATATCTTCCTTGGCGCCACGTGTGGTCATGGCTGCTGTACCCAGACGGATACCTGATGTCTGGAAGGCAGAACGGGTATCGAATGGAACCATGTTCTTGTTGACTGTGATGTCGGCTGCAACCAGCGCATTTTCAGCTACTTTACCTGTAAGGTCTGGATATTTACTTCGGAGGTCTACGAGCATGGAGTGGTTATCTGTACCACCGCTCACGATACCGAATCCGCGACCGATGAGGTCGTCTGCGAGTACGGCTGCGTTCTTCTTTACCTGAGCTGCATACTCCTTCCATGAAGGCTGCAGATTCTCATTGAAGGCTACTGCCTTGGCAGCGATGACGTGCTCCAGCGGACCACCCTGCTGACCTGGGAATACGGCAGAATTCAAGAGCATGCTCATCTTCTTAATCTCGCCCTTCTTGGTAGTCAATCCCCATGGGTTGTCAAAATCCTTGCCCATCAGAATGATGCCGCCACGAGGACCACGGAGGGTCTTGTGAGTAGTAGAAGTAACGATGTGTGCATACTTCAATGGGTTGTCGAGCAGACCGGCTGCAATCAGACCTGCAGGGTGAGCCATATCGATCATGAGGAGAGCGCCTACCTCATCGGCAATCTTGCGCATGCGGGCATAATCCCACTCGCGGCTATAAGCGCTACCACCACCGATAATCAGTTTTGGTTTGTGCTCAAGAGCCAGTTTCTCCATCTCGTCGTAGTCTACACGGCCTGTTTCCTTGTTCAGGTTGTAACCGATAGGGTTGTAGAGGATACCGGATGTATTGACGTGGCTACCATGAGAGAGGTGACCGCCGTGGTCGAGATTCAAGCCCATGAAAGTATCACCTGGCTTCAATACGGCAAGCAGAACAGCAGCGTTAGCCTGTGCACCAGAGTGAGGCTGTACGTTGGCATACTCAGCACCAAACACCTTCTTTACGCGCTCGATGGCGAGGTTTTCTACGATGTCAACTACCTGGCATCCGCCATAATAACGCTTGCCTGGCAGTCCTTCGGCATACTTGTTAGTAAGGTAAGAACCCATAGCGTTCATCACCTCGTCACTCACGAAATTTTCAGAAGCGATAAGCTCCATACCCTTCAGCTGGCGCTGATGTTCTCTTTCGATTAAGTCGAAAATCTCTTGGTCTTTTACCATTTCCCTTTACTTTTTATGGTTGATGTTTAATGAAATCGGCTGCAAAAATAAGCAATATCTCCCAAACTACCAAATAAATCGTAACATTTTGAGTGATATTGCTTACTTTTTGTTATAAACTACCTGTTTTTATTACTTGCAGAGCTCTACTTTGCCCAATTGCTGCTCTTTGTCGCAGTAGTGGCAACGTACGATACCGAGTACCTTGTCTACGGTATGGAAGAGGGTCTGCATAGGCTCGTTGTTGGTGATACACTTAGGGTTGTTGCACTTTACGATGCCCTTCAATGTATCAGGAGTCTTGACGGTCTTCTTCTCTACGATTTCGTAGTCTTTGATGATACTCAGTCCGATGTTAGGAGCAACTACAGAGAGTCGGTTCATTTCCTCATCGGTAAAATACTTGTTGGCAACCTTGATGATGCCCTTCTTGCCAATCTTCTTGCTTGGCAGGTTGTAGCCGATGGTAACAGGAGTCTCCATCTTCTCCAACTGGAGCAGATTTACTACCTGATAGGTCTTTTCGGCTGGTATATGGTCGATTACGGTACCGTTCTCGATAGCCGCAACCACTAATTGACTTTTATTGTTTGCCATAATTAATCACTAATAATTAATCACTAATAAATAATCACTAAACACTACTCAATAATGGTCTTGTCGTTCTTCACGTCATCGAGCGAAATGCCGAGGCAGTGGCAGAAGATAGCCTCACGTGCATAGAGACCGTTCTGAGCCTGCTGGATGAAGTATGCATGTGGATCATCATCTACATCGTAAGCAATCTCGTTCACGCGTGGCAGCGGATGCATAATCTTCATGTTCTCCTTCGCCTTGCAGAGCATGTCACGCTTCAGGATATACACGTTCTTTACGCGCTCATACTCCATCAGGTCGCTGAAACGCTCCTTCTGTACACGGGTCATGTAGAGAATGTCGGCACCTGCAATCACATCTTCGTTAAAGTCCTCGTGCTCAATATATTTGATATTGTGCTCCTTGCAGTAGAGTTTATACTCTTCTGGCATGGCGAGTTCCTTAGGTGCAATGAAATGGAAGGTAGGATTGAAGTGGCGCATGGCTGTGATAAGTGAGTGAACGGTGCGGCCATATTTGAGGTCACCCACGAGATAGATGTTCAAGTTCTCCAGGGTACCCTGGGTCTTGTAGATAGAGTAGAGGTCGAGCAGACACTGTGAAGGATGCATGTGTGCGCCGTCGCCTGCATTGACGATAGGCACTGGTGCCACCTCGCTGGCATACTGGGCTGCTCCCTCGATGAAATGGCGCATGGCGATCACATCGGCGTAGTTGCTTACCATCAGGATGGTATCCTTGAGGGTTTCACCCTTGGTGGTGCTGGATGTCTTGGCATCAGAGAAGCCAATGACACGGGCGCCAAGACGGTTGGCAGCGGTTTGGAAACTGAGTTGGGTACGAGTAGATGGCTCGAAGAAAAGGGTCGCTACGACCTTTCCCTTCAACAACTCCCTGTTCGGGTGCTTTTCGAACTCTTGCGCCATTTCCAGGAGGTACATGATTTTCTCCTTGGAAAGGTCTGCAATGGTCACAAAATTATGTTTTTCCATTTGAAATATGATTGAATGTTCTAAAATCGCCCACAAAGTTACATAAAAAATCTGATTTATGTGTGATAAGTCAAAACTTTTATGTAATTTTGCACAAATATTTAAAGAAATAGTGATGAGAAAGCGATTTATACATGTTTTATGGGCTGTTTTCGGCACCGGAATACTTACCGTTATTCTTGCCTTTGTTGCCATCTGGTTTGGAATGATTGGCTACATGCCCGACATCGAGGATCTTCAGAATCCTATCAACAGATTTGCCACCCAGGTTTACTCTGCCGATGGCAAGGTGCTTGGTACGTGGAACCTGAATAAGGAGAACCGTATCGTGATTCCTTACAAGAAAATGTCACCTTATTTAATAAAGGCACTGGTGGCTACTGAGGATGAGCGATTCTATGAACATTCGGGTATCGACTTCCGTGCCCTGGGACGTGCCATCATCAAGCGTGGTATCCTGGGACAGACTAATGCGGGTGGTGGAAGTACCATCACGCAGCAGCTCGCCAAGCAGCTCTATTCGGAGAAGGCGAACAGTACGATGGAACGATTGCTGCAGAAACCGATAGAGTGGGTGATTGCGGTGAAGCTGGAACGCTATTATACCAAAGAGGAGATTCTGGCTCTCTATCTCAATTACTTCGATTTTCTGCACAATGCTGTAGGAATCAAAACGGCGGCCAATACCTATTTTAATAAGGAGCCGAAGAATCTGACTCTCTGCGAGTCGGCAACGCTTATCGGACTGTGCAAGAATCCATCGCTCTTCAATCCGGTTCGTTATCCGGAGAGAGCTAGAGAGCGCAGAAATGTGGTTCTTTCGCAGATGGTGAAGGCGGGGTATCTGAGCCGGGGCGAGTATAGCCAGTATGCTGCTGAGCCGCTGACGCTCAATTTCCATCGTACCGACCATAAGGACGGTTCGGCTACTTATCTGCGTGAGTTCCTTCGCCAGTATATGATGGCTCAGCGTCCGGAGCGCAGTGATTATCCATCCTGGAACCGTGCCCAGTTTGTGGTGGATTCTACCCAGTGGGAGAATGATCCGCTCTATGGATGGTGCAACAAGAACTATAAGAAGGATGGTTCTCCATACAATGTATACAGTGACGGACTGAAGGTGTTTACTACTATAGACAGCCGTATACAGCAGTATGCGGAAGAGGCTATGTATCAGCATGTAGCCCGCTATCTGCAGCCTCGTTTCAGTGCAGAGATTGCCCGCAAGCCAAGCTCGCCATACAGCGATAAACTGACACCGAAACAGATTAAGATTATCATGAACCGCAGTATCATCCAGAGTGAGCGTTACCGCACGATGAAGGCTGCGGGATATTCAGAGGATGAAATCAAGGCGGCATTCCGCAAGAAGCAGGAGATGGTTGTATTTACCTACCATGGAGATATTGATACGCTGATGAGTCCGCTCGATTCTATCCGTTATTACAAGAGTTTCCTGCGCAGCGGTTTTATGAGCATGGATCCTAAGACGGGTGCTGTGAAGGCGTATGTAGGTGGATTGGATTATCCTCATTTCATGTATGATATGGTGAGCCTGGGACGCCGACAGGTGGGTTCTACCATCAAGCCTTTCCTTTACAGTCTGGCGATGTCTAACGGCTTCCAGCCTTGCGATTTGGCTCCTAACCGCCAGCGGACCTATATGGTGGCTGGTCGTCCGTGGACGCCTCGTAACGCCAACCATTCACGTGCCGGACAGATGGTTCCGCTGAGCTGGGGATTGGCACAGAGTAGCAACTGGGTGAGTGCTTATCTGATGAGTAAGCTCAATCCGCAGCAGTTTGTCCAGATATTGCGCGATTTCGGCATCAACAGTCCTGACATCCATGCATCCATGAGTCTCTGTCTGGGACCATGTGAGGTAAGTGTCAGCGAGATGGTGAGTGCCTATACCGTATTTGCCAACCACGGCATCCGTACTGCTCCTATGTTTGTAAGCCGCATCGAGGATAATGAGGGCAATACGATTGCTACCTTCCAGCCACGTATGAACGAGGTAATCAGTGCTGATAATGCCATGAAGATGCTTACCATGCTGATGGGGGTAGTGGATAATGGTACGGCAGGAAGACTGCGCTACCGTTATAACCTGGAAGGACAGATCGGCGCCAAGACCGGTACTACCAACAATAATAGCGACGGTTGGTTTATCGGCTTTACTCCACAGCTCGTAAGTGGCTGCTGGGTAGGTGGTGAGGAGCGTGATATCCACTTCGATTCCATGAGTATGGGTCAGGGCGCTACCATGGCTTTGCCTATCTGGGCAATATTCATGAAGAAGGTTTATGCTGACCCGTCGCTGGGCATCAGTCCTGCCGTTAAGTTCGATTTGCCGGAAGACTACAATCCTTGTTCCCGCAAGGCAGCCGAACAGGATGACTTTGAGGAAGTAGGAGGTGGCAGCATCGACGAAGTTTTCGAATAAAAACCAAGGCATTCGCCATTTTTGCATGTATTTATTTTAAATAGTGCAAAAATGGCGAATGTTATTTGCTTATATGCATTTTTTTTTGTATTTTTGCAGAGTTTTAGAACAAGCATAGCCCGAATGATGTTTCTTCGGGTTTTCAAAATAGAAATAAAATAAAAAATCATTATAATGAACGTTTCATACAAATGGCTTAAAGAATACGTCGATTTCGATTTGACACCACAGGAGACAGCGGACGCGTTGACCTCTTGCGGACTCGAAGTTGACGCTTTGGAAGAAGTACAGTCTGTCAAGGGCGGACTGAAAGGTCTCTATGTGGGTAAAGTATTGACATGCGAGGAGCATCCTAACAGCGATCACCTCCATGTTACAACCGTTGACTTGGGCAAGGGCGAACCTCAGCAGATTGTCTGTGGTGCTCCTAATGTTGCTGCAGGTCAGAAGGTCATCGTTGCTGATTTGGGCTGCGTGCTCTACGACGGCGACCAGAGTTTTACCATTAAGAAGAGCAAGCTCCGCGGTGTAGAGAGTTTGGGTATGATTTGTGCTGAAGATGAGATTGGTGTAGGTACTTCTCACGACGGCATCATCGTACTCCCGGAAGATGCTCCGGTAGGTCAGCCTGCTGCTGAGTATTATCACCTGGAGAGCGACTGGCTCATTGAGATTGATATCACAGCCAACCGTGCTGATGCTCTCGGCCATTGGGGTGTAGCCCGCGACCTGTATGCCTGGTTGAAGCAGAATGGTTACAAGACAAGTTTGCATCGCCCATCTTGCGATGAGTTTGTAGTAGATAACGAAGATCTTCCTATCGATGTTGAAATTCAGAATACTGAGGCTTGCAAGCGTTATGCCTGTGTAAGCATCACCGGTTGTGAGGTGAAGGAAAGCCCTAAGTGGTTGCAGGATAAGCTGAACATCATCGGCTTGCGTCCAATCAACAATATCGTGGACATCACCAACTACATTATGATGGCATACGGCCAGCCATTGCACTGCTTCGATGCAGACATGGTTACCGGTCATAAGATTGTGGTCCGTACCCAGCCAGAGGGCACTAAGTTTGTTACTCTCGATGGCGAGGAGCATACCTTGGGTGAGCACGACCTGAGCATCTGCAATGCTGAGGAGCCTATGTGTATCGCCGGTATCTTCGGCGGTAAGGGTTCTGGTACTTACGAGACAACCAAGGATGTTGTCTTGGAGAGTGCTTACTTCCATCCAACATGGATCCGCAAGAGCGCTCGCCGTCATGGTTTGAGTACAGATGCCAGCTACCGTTTCGAGCGTGGCGTAGATCCAAACGGACAGATTTATGCATTGAAGCAGGCTGCCATCCTCTGCAAGCAGTTGGCTGGCGGTAAAATTTCCATGCAGATCAAGGATGTATATCCAGAGCCAATGCAGGATTTCCCAGTTCGCCTGAACTATGAGTATGCGCATCGCCTCATCGGTAAGGAGATTGGTGCTGAGACTATCAAGAACATCGCCACATCTCTGGAGATGAAGATCGTGAAGGAGGATGCTGAGGGCATCGACCTCTTGGTTCCTGCTTATCGCGTAGACGTTCAGCGTCCTTGCGACGTAGTAGAGGATATCCTCCGTATCTATGGATATAATAATGTGGAGATTCCAACCCAGCTGAAGAGCTCCCTGACTGTTCAGGGCGATGAGGACAAGGCTTATCACAGCCAGAACCTCGTGGCTGAGCAGTTGGTAGGCGAGGGCTTCATGGAGATTCTCAACAACTCTCTGAGCAAGTCTAGCTACTATACCGACTTCGACCTCAACAAGTATCCTAACGAGACAACTGTGAAGGTGATGAACCCATTGAGTGCTGATCTCGGCGTGATGCGTCAGACCATGTTGTTCGGCGGTTTGGAAAGCGTAGCCCGCAACATCAACCACAAGAGCCAGAACCTGAAGTTCTTCGAGGTGGGTAACACCTATATATATAATAAGGAGAAGTGGAGCGAGGAGAGTCCTATCAAGGCTTACTCTCAGGAGGCTCACATGTCACTCTTCATCACCGGTAAGCGCGTAGAGGGCAATTGGGCTCATGCTGATGAGCAGAGCAACATCTACGAGCTGAAGGCTGTGGTAGAGAATGTTCTCCGCCGTGTGGGTATGCCACAGAACAACGTGGTTATCAAGCACAGCGACAATAACATCTTCTCTAAGGGCGTAAGTTACGAGACCCGTGCCGGAAAGGTATTGGTAGAACTGGGTATCCTGAGCCTGAAGTTGAAGAAGGCATTCGATATTGAGCAGGATGTATTCTATGCTGATATCCACTGGGACAACCTGATGAAGGCAGTGAAGAAGGTGAACCTTACTTATACTGACATCAGCAAGTATCCTTCAGTGAGCCGCGACCTTGCATTGCTCGTAGACAAGAATGTAGAGTTTGCACAGATTGAGCAGATTGCCCGCCAGACAGAGAAGAAACTCCTGAAGAGTGTGGTTCTCTTCGATGTTTACGAGGGCGAGCATTTGCCAGAGGGCAAGAAGAGTTATGCCGTTAACTTTATCCTGCAGGATGAGGAGAAGACATTGAATGATAAGCAGATAGATGCTATCATGAAGAAACTCATTGCCAACCTTACAGGCAAGCTCAATGCAGAATTGAGATAATATTATAAACAAACGATAAACATTTAAAATTTTATTCCAATGGGAAGAGCATTTGAATATCGTAA
>OGOQ01002593.1_pt1 | contig 10969 bp, 11 predicted proteins | sample 1552691 | NCBI WGS metagenome assembly OGOQ01 (sample SAMEA2580209, study PRJEB22360) | human gut metagenome | biome: human gut; feature: human-associated habitat; material: faeces | place: Denmark | collected 2008/2010
CAATGAAATTGCCTCAACTTGCACAATGAAAATGCCTCAACTTGCACAATGAAACTTTTAAGTTGTTGATATTCAATAACATAATCCCCACCATTTTTCCCTAAGAATTCCTATATATAATAATGTGTAATTCCCTTTTCTCCTTAAATCTTCTAGTTCTTCCTATATTCAAGTGCTTTTTTATGTTAAATCTCTATGTTATTTAGTGACAATATCGAATATTTTTCTTATATTTGTCAACAAATCAAAGAGCTAACAATTATGACTAATGACTCATTTTCTATAAGATTGCGGGAAGCGCGACAGATGATGGGGCTCAGCATGGATAAACTCGTAGAGCGAACCAACGGAGCCATCACCAAGCAGAGCATCTCCCGATATGAGAAAGGCATCATGCGCCCTAAGCGTGATGCCCTGCAAGCCATAGCCAAAGCCCTCAATATCAGCGAGGAATATTTCGAAGGAACCAATCTCAAGATAGACATGCCGATGCTCCGCACTACCTCCAATGGCAAGTTGTCCGAAGACGAGTTGCAAGCCCTGGAAGCGAAACTCTCGTTTTGGGCAGAGCAGTATCTTACGAAGGAGAAAGAAGCAGGCTTTCCTATCCGGTTCAAGAATCCGGTAAAAGGCACCAAGGTATCAACCCTTGACGATGCCATCCATGCTGCCGACCTTCTTCGTGAGAAGTGGCATTGTGGTGATGGACCTATCGCCAGTATCCTGCGGCTTTTGGAAAGAAAAGGTATCATGATACTTGCAGCTAATCTTCCCGAGTATGTTTTCGGAATGAGCACTTGGGCAGATAAGAAGCATCCGCTGATGATTCTCGATTTTAATCCGGAAAAGAGTAGCGTAGAGAAACTTCGTTTCACGGCAGTTCATGAACTGGCTCATCTGCTTTTCCTTTTCCCAGAAGATAGTCCGCTGAGGCTGGAGAAGCGTTGTGATCTCTTTGCCAGTTTCTTCCTTCTTTCCAAATTGGCGCTTATCGAAGAGTTGGGTTCCAAGAAACGTGAGAAGATAACGCTGGAGGAGATGATCGACATCAAGGAACTGTATGGCGCATCTCTTGCCGCTTCCATCATCGCCGCCAGAGATTACGGCATCATCACCACCGAGTATAAACGGGCATGGTATGCCGAGCATATAGAGCCTAATCCACGAGAAATCGGTAATGGCCACTATGTGTTTCCCGAGACATTGGGAAGGGAGAAGAGAGTCAATTCAATCATCAAAAGTATGGAGGAATAGAATATGCAGAATGAAAGTCAAAATATAGAATATAAGGAATCATGGGGACGTGGTTTCAAGAAGATTGCCGAGGAGTTTGAACGTGCCAGCTTGCCATTGCCAACGATAGAAGAAAATGGAGGTGGCGTGATGGCGATTATCCAGCGCAAGACGATAGACGAAGTTATCGCAGAGCGTGGCGGGGATGTCGGTGTAAATGTCGGAGATGTGTCGGAGATTAAACTGTCTGATAGACAGCAAATTATTGTTTCAATAATAAGGTCTAATCCAACAGTTTCTGCGAAACAAATGTCGGAGACTTTGTCGGTGACTTCGAGAACGATAGAAAGAGATTTGGCGGTAATGCAAAAAGCGGGTTTCATAAGGCACGAAGGTAAAGATAATGCCGGTGTTTGGGGGATACTTGAACATGGAAATACGAATTCTTAATAGTGTTAGATATGAAGCAGAATAATAATGAACAAATCGTCTTCGATATGTTCGAAGAGGTTGCAACCGAAAGCATCGCTGAGGCTCGGAATGCATACACCTTTGAAGAAATTGACGGGTGCTATTTGGAGGCGAAAGAGATTGCTGATCATGCAAGGATGAACTTGTTGGAGAAAATGGGAGGTACATAAAAACAGAACCCCCACCGAATAAGTGATATTTAGATAGTCCTGTCTATCATAAGAGTAATAATGGGATAAAGTTTCATCTCTATCTTGCAATACTGGTATATTGGTGATTAATGTTACCAAGTATCTCCTGAATTTGAAGAAGCACGAGGATGTAAGTTTTAGTGCTATCATGCTCATTGTCAGTATATAGGATGTGGCTACAGCATATGTTAAAACTGTAGATGGACAGATCTTTAGAATAAAAGAGATATATAGGAAGAGCGAAATTTCTCAGCCATATATGATTTGCACAGCATTAACCTCAAACCGTTTTGGGAAATATCATCTATGCTAAGCCAAATCAGAGCTCAGAACATCAAGGAGTTGCATAACGATTGGCCAATGTGGGTTTAACTGTCTTGCTGGCAGGAGAATTGGACCGTTGTTTGATCTAAAGGATTATCAAAATGCTCTATGATTGAAATATTTTCTCCAATAGAAGTGAGTTTCTCGAATATTATTTGTATTTTTGCAAGGTCATTCAGAGGTTCTTATGCTTTTTGCGACACTAAGATAAGTGAAATTTCTGATATGGCAAAATCATGAGCAATTTTTTTGTTGTTCAAGTGTTTATATAAATGTTGTTTTAGGTGTTGCTGAAAATTTAAATTATATGAATAATTATGACTTTGTGGGTGAGTTTAACCAAGGTGTTGCAATAGTAATCAAAGATAACCTATATGGAGCTGTAACTATAGGGGGATATGAAATCATACCTCCTATTTACGACTATATATCTCCTTTTAATGATGGTTATGCAGAAGCAATTCAAAAAGGAGAGTGCAAAACCTTAGACCTTTCTGGTAAAGAGTTCAAAAAAACAGTGCCAGAACAGAAAAAAGACATTAAGAATAAATCTCTATTTGCAACTACAGAAAAATACGATAGTATTGAAAGATTAAACAATGGTATTTGTATTGTTTCAAGAGATAAAAAATATGGCTGTATTAACCAGATTGGATCTATAATAATACCCTTAAAGTATGAATCCTTGGTATGTCAGAACAAGTTACTTATTGCAATTCGTTATGATGTAACAGATGAATCGCATAAAATTGGTATTATCAATTTTCAAGAAAGTGAAATTGTACCATTTACGCATCTAACTTTTTGTAGACAAAAAATAGAGTTTGTAATAAAGCCGGAAATAATTTTTTATAAAGTAATTCGTTGGGGAGCATATTCTCTTCAAGGAAAAAAAATTTGCGAACCTATATATGATTATATCGAGTATATTGCAGATAATCTTATCAAGGTTGGCAAAGATGACGTGGCTTACAGTGCGTTTGATGATTATTATTGGGAAGATGGAGAACGTTATGATTTTACAAGTAGTTGTAAATACTCCATTGTCAATTGGGGACTGATTGATAGTACGGGAAAACAGATACTTCCTCTTGAATACAGTTCAATTTCAGATAAGGCTATAAATGGTTTGGTAGAAATTTGTTCGGACGACAGATTAGGATATGTTGATATTACTGGGCATGTCGTTCTGAAGCCCACCTATAAGAGTATTGGTGATTTTGCAGATGGATATGCTGTTGTGTCAAAAGATTCTGGTTTTTATGATGATAACGGATGTTATAAGAAAAGAATATATTTTGGTGTGATAAACAATCAATTTAAGGAGATTATTCCATGTGTTTTTACTAGTCTAGAATATGAAAAAAAGACAGGACGTTTTAAAACAGAAGTTGGTTATAAAACTATGGATGGTAGATATGTTTTAGAAGTTGACGGAAAAGAACTTTTAATTGATAAAAAATATAAATATTGTAAACCGTTTAATGATACATGTGCTATTGTGGCTTATGTGTCTGATGAAAAAGAAAAATATGGACTGATTGATAAGAAAGCAAATATTGTACTTCCTCCTATTTTTTCTAGGATAGATTATATAGATAATGGGATGTATAAATACAAATTGAACAACTTGTATGGTCTTGTTAATTCTAAAGGTAATATAATTGTACAGAATAAGTATAACTATATTGGAGAATTTTCAGAAGGAATAGCTGCGGTTAAATTTAATGGAAAATGGGGATTTGTCAATACAAAATGGGAAATTGTTGTTCCTTGCGAATATGATGAATTTGAATCAAATTTTAAAAAAGGAACTGGAAAACTTGTAAAAGACGGCTATATATGTGTGTTTGATAAATCTGGCATGCAAATTAGACATATGAAAAAGAGAAATGATTCTGAAGACTATTATGATGATGGTGATATTTCTAGTGTTTATGACAATCCATAATATAATGATAATTTGGATATGGATCAGCTGTCTATTGAATTTTGGAATAGTTTGTAATGGTAGATAGAGCACGTTTATAGGCAAAGGGAAAAAAGATACTAAAAATATTGATTACTTCGTTTTTTATACGAAGAAATTTTAGCAAAAGAAATAAAACTTAACGTTAAATAGGCTTTGTAAGAAAAAAGTGGTTTGTCGGAATTTCCGACAGACCACTCAACATGGTACCTTAGAGGGGAAAACGCAGAGCCTCCAATCTGCTTCGCAAAAAGTGCAGAAATTGAGTGAGATTCAGGAATGTTTAGTAAAGAGATTAGTAAAATCGGGCTGTTTTTCTTAATTTAACTCTGAAATAGAGTGGAATATCAGAGAAAATCTATAAATTTGCATCCAAATACAATATTTTGTAAAGAATGGAAGATAGAGAACTGTTGCTGAAAAGTGACCCAGAGTTTGACCGCCTCGCCTTTACGGTGTTGGCTATCGAGGCTTCGGCACAAAAAATGGGTATATCGCCGTCTGAAATGAGAAAGCGATTGGATAAGGTGGGGCTAATCAAGAGTCTCATCCAAGATTGCTATGATACTCTACATACAGAGAGCCGGGAAGCTGTAGCGAATGATGTGGTCGAAGCTCTTAAAAATTGGGAAAGAAAAGAATAATGGAAAAGCAAATATTATATCATGGTTCAAATGTCATTGTTGAGTATCCTTTAGTAAGCATTGGCAGAAAGGACTTGGATTTCGGTCCAGGATTCTATCTTACGCCTTTGTTTGAACAAGCTTCCAAATGGGCTGTCCGTATCAAGACCATCAGACGAGCCAAGCAAGCTATAGTGAACACCTATGACTTTGCTATACCACAAGACAGTAAGGTAAAACGATTTGATGCTTACGATAAGGAATGGCTCGACTTCATTGTTGACAGCAGAAAAGGAAAGCAGCCTTGGAGTGGGTATGACATCATTGAAGGAGGAGTGGCTGACGACCGTGTAATTGATGCAGTAGAAGCCTATATCAATGGCTATGCAGATGTAGAGCATACTCTTCGCCAGTTGGTTTATCACAAGCCCAACTATCAGATTTGCATATTAAGCCAGGAGATAGTTGATAAGTATTTACAATTCAAATCATATGAAAGGATATAATTATGTTGGATTTCTTATTATGGAATAAAATCGCTCGTATCATAAAGCAACTAGCTGATACGTTACATATATCAACCGACAGAGCATTACAGATATTCTATGACTCTGATGTTTGTCGTATGTTACATGACAAAGAACTTGGCTTGCATCTAATGAGTGATACATATATTGTAAATGACTTGATAGAAGAGCTAAGGAATAAGCAATAGCAAAACGATGGATAATTAGAGGAGGAAAATTATTTGTACTGTAGCACCTTGACTGTATGTTTAGTACGGTCAAGGTGCTATCTTTATGTAATAATGTGCAAATGTGTCTCCTTCAGCTATCGCATTCGACTCCTTCAGCTATCGCATTCGACTCCTTCAGCTAATGCATTCGACTCCTTCAGCTATCGCATTCGACTCCTTCAGCCACCGCATTCGACTCCTTCAGCCAACTCAGTCGTCTCCTTCAGCCACCGCAGCTGTATGTGTCAACTCAATGAAGTGGATGAAGTAGTGAAATGAAGTACATGAAGTAGTGAAATGAAGTGGATGAGTTCGCATAATGAAGTTCATGATTTCGGCACAATTGCCAATACATGCGAATGGTAAAGCAAAAAGTGGTTTACTCCTACCTTTATGATTCTTATACGAAAATGTTTTTCTGTTTTTATTACCACATTTACCACGCTTTATGTAACTAGTTGATTATAAGTGAATAACGCGTGGTGATAAGCGGTTTTTCTGTTACCACTTAATACCACGCGTTACCACGCCTTTTTTATGAGAAAATGAGATAAAAAGGGAGTGGGCTATTTTCTAACTACCAGATACTCAGTGCCGAACCTCGTTTTCTTGCTCTGCAATCCTTCGATATTCTGAAGCTCTCTGCCCAATTTCTGTATACTCGAAACCTGGAGAGAAGAGCCGAATTTCTGCTTCAAAATGTCGAAAATGGCGGCTGCCATCAGATATTCGCTATTTTCCGGGGTACTTGCAGGCTCGAAAACCTGCAGAAAACATTGCTTGATAGGGGAAATCTGCTCAAATTGCCTGTTATATTGCATGATGATGGCGGTTTCCTTGGCGTCGAAATAGGATTTTTCGCCACGCTCCAAAGCTTGCATCGCCTGCGCATAAAGTTGCTCATAGTTCAGTCTACCACTCACATCAATAGGTCCCGTTAGTTCTACTCCCAGGAAACGGCGGTTGCCGGATGGGTCGGAAAGAATATCGGTCATGTTGCTCGTGGCAATGAAGGAGGCTAGACGAGGGAATTCCTGTACATGACTTCCGTATGGCGGCTTGATTTTTACCGTTGGCAATTGCAGCAGATTCTTCAGAAATCCCTGCTGCACCTGTGGTGAAATCTGATTGAACTCATCGAGATTGATGAGCAGAAATTGTGACATCGCCTGCAATACCTGACGCTTTTCTGAGAGAATCATATTGTCGGTAAAGCCCCACGATAATTCGGTAGGGATGAGACGTCGGCAGAAGGTGCTCTTGTTGTAACCCTGCTTGGAGATGAGCAGCGGCATAGTACTGTTGCCATATTGACGGCGATACATGCCGCGCCACTGGTCAACCATTCCCAGAAACCAGGTGTAAAACCAGTCTTCCCAATGAGGGTTGTTGGTGGGTACGGTTCGTGCCAGGGCGCGGATGCGGTCCTTGCCGTCCCATTTTCCCAGACAGTCATAGAGATAGGACTCTATTGGGCTGTAGTTTCTGATGCGGTCAGACTCTAGGAAATTCCTTACATCCTTGATGCTTACGTGGATGTCGGCTATCTGAACATCCAGCGTCATGCTTTTCTGCACACGGGCATCCACCGGTCTGAAATCGCCAACCCATGAATTGTTCGGGCGGTATTCGGTATATTTCATCACGGTATTGTAACGGAACTGGTACCGGCTCTCCAGGTATCTGATCATCTGCAGAATTTCAGCACGGCCTTTTCTGCCTGAGGCTGATTTCTCCGTCTTCCTGTCTTTGGAATGGGTATCGTAAGCGGTGCCCACTATCTGGCGGAGTTTCTCTTCTGTCACATGTCCCCAGTTGTTGCGGCGGATATGGATGAAAGCTTCTTCTTCGCTGAGGCCCATGTTGCAGAGCTTGATGGCAATGGCTGAGAAACCGGCAAGGAACCGGTCTTCATCGTTCTGCCATGAGATGTTGGCTTTTTTCATCTCTTCCTTCGTCTCTTCTGCTGCCTTGCGGTAGAGGAATTCATAGTCATCGTATGTCTTCAAATCGTCTACATTTTTAGGGGCTGAGGCAACCCTCTTCATATTTTGGGAGATGCGCATCGCCACAGCCTTGCTGTTATAATAAGGTGAAGCATCCAGCGTGAGCATGAAGTTGGATGCCAATGATGGCTTTTCGGGTTTGATGGCTGCCTGTACCTGCGACTGGTAGAGCGTCTTTACCTGTTCGTAGGCTGACTGGTAGAGTAAGTCGGCGTCGGCTTCTTTTGTCGGGATTTTTCCTTCTTCGTTGCAGATGCTTACGAGCACGATGAGGCTTCTGCCGTCGGCTCCTTCGAAGGCAGCGAAGGTCATCGGCAGCAGACTGACCGTCTTCTTGACGGCATCTTTTTCCTGGTCCGACATGAGGTTGATGAAGTGGAGCATCACCAGTCCGTTTGATTTCTGGAAGACGAGATTACCGCTTTCATCCTTGTTGAATTCTGCGGCTGGATAAACGTGCTGCCATTCCTTGATGCCTTTGTAGTACTGGTAGTCGGCCTCCATGAGCGGCACACTCATTCTGAAATTGGTGACACTCAGCTTGGCATCATCTTTAGCGATGCGCTCCAGAAACCGTTCTACGGTTTTCGAACTGACCATCAACTTGTTCTGCTTGTTGATTCTTGTAATAGTAAACTTCATATTTCTGCTAATTTGTTGATAGGGTGATACTTAGGGTTGCTGATGGTTTTGCCCAGCTTTGCCCAAGGCGTTGGGCAAATGTACCCAGCTATGCCGGTCATTCGTGACCATCGTGTCGGTTATCCGTAACCAATGCGTCGGTCATCCGTACCCGTGTACGTGGGTGCGGATGCTCATGTACGTGGGTTTGAGTGACCACGTACACGGGTGAATTCTTTAATCGGCGTGCGGCTGTTAATAGTTAACCTCTTCTGCATAGCGGTCGAACCTCATGTTGGTGTATCCATGTTGCTGGCACCATTTCAGCACGTACTGCTGTTGTTCAGGCACGAGTCCTGTCTGTCCTAATTTATAGCGGTAATATGAAGTCTTGCTTCCGAAGTAGGAAGTCATGTGTATTCTGAAAGTGGCTTCGTCTTTACGTTTCAGTTCTTCAAGAATATTCGTAAAACCGTATGCCATTTTCATCATCTGTAGCTGCAGGAAATGTTCGCACTTGTTGTCGTGGTAGGCATCGGGATAGATGGCGTAGCCTTTGGTCTGTTCCGGTTTTTTGTAGGTTACGGACAGATAGTGTGCACATTCCTGAGCCAGTGGACATTGCTGGTTGAAGCAATAGTCCCATGAGTTGTAAGCACTTTCTTTGTTGAAGTAGAGTCTGACTAAATCTGCTTGTGTCATTGGTTTTTGGGTTAAATGTGTATAAAGTGGTTTCACAGGAGTCGTTAGCTTCTAGGTGGAATCGGCAGGAATTTTTCCTGTTGGTTGCAAAAATACAAAAAATGTTCGAAACTGCAAGTCTTTTTCTCCACTTTTTTAATGTTTTTCTGCGAAAACAATAAGTATTCCTCTGCTTTTTCGCTGAGAATCCCCCGTTTTTCGCCCGAGTGTGGCAATAGGTGGCAATAGGTGGCAATAGAAAACGCCCTTATTGCCACGCTTAAATGGCTAAAAACCAATTGGTTAACTTGAAGTGTGGCAATAGTGGTATTAGTTTTAGAAAAACGTTTCCTGTAATATAATGAAGAAAGATGTACTTTCCCTTTATCCCTTATACTTATTTTCATTCGGAAAAGACAAAAAAGTATAAATAGTGAATCATATAAATGGTCAAGTGAAATATTATCATTATCTTTGTAGCTAAAATAATAGGTGACTATTGAGTAGAATAAAAGAAATATATGATTTCATATGCAGCGCATACGAAATAGCATCAAGAAAAGATTAGTATGGTAAAATATAATGTTAGCATAACACAAGAGGCACAGTTTGCTGAAGTCATTGATATCATTCAGCAACATAAAAGTAATGCTTCACAAGTGGTAAACAATGAAATATTGCTTACCGCTTGGTATGTAGGCAAGTATGTTTCTGAAAAATTAAAAACAGAAGAATGGGGGAGCAAAGTAGTTTCCCAACTGTCAGAATACATTCGCTCAAACCACCCTGAAATCAAAGGCTTTAGCCGAAGTAGCATTTACAATATGGTAATGTTATACGATGAATATTCGTCGAAAAGCTTTAAAACTGCCGTAGAGAAATATTTAGGTTCTCAATTTGTGCAGCCACTGGCTGCACAAATTGGCGATAATGTATCGGAATCTTCCTATAAGATTATGAAACCAACAATGGACAAACAAATTGTCCAAATGCCATCTGGACAATTCCCAAATATTTTATTTCTGACCACATTATCAAATCATTATGACATATTGTGCAGATGTAAAAGTTTTGAGGAACGTCTCTTTTATATACTTTATGCACACAAAGAAAGATTAAGCCATAAAGAACTTCAAAGAGCTATTACAACGCAAACTTATGAAACTTTATTGAGTGACAAGAACAATATGTCAAAGGGACTTCTGGAAACTTATCCAAATTCGCCCATTATGTTCAAAGATACATATTTCGTTGATTTTCTCAATTTACCAAAGAAACATAGTGAAAAAAGACTGAAGAACGGTTTGTTAGAACACATGAAGCAATTCATTCTAGAATTAGGAAAAGACTTCATCTTTATGGATCAAGAGTATCCGCTCACCGTTGGTGCATCTACCTATAAGGCAGACTTGCTGTTTTTTCATCGCGGTCTCCAGGCACTTGTAGCGGTGGAATTGAAGAAAACCAAATTCCATCCTCGTGACTTGGGACAATTGGAGTTTTACCTTGAAGCTCTTGACCGTGATGTGAAACGTTCCAACGAGAACCCTTCTATAGGCATCATTTTATGTCCTGATGTGGACAAGGTTGTTGTTGAATATGCTATGAGTCGCAGCATGAGTCCTACGATGGTGGCGGAATATAAGCGTATCTTAATTCCGCAAGAAAAAATGCAACAACAACTGAGAGAGTTCTGTGAGTTTTTCTTGAAAGAAGATAAATCTTAAAATTAATAGACGAATTAATAATGGACACAAAAGCATTAAGACAAAAGATACTCGACCTTGCTATTCACGGCAAGCTCGTTCCACAAGATCCCAACGATAAGCCGCATTATCCCTTTGGAAGTTCAAACGGATAATGTGGCTTATCAGAAGGTAAAAGTAGTTGCAGTCATATTCTTTTCTTTTACTAATAAATGTTATATTCTCGGCATCACTTCCCAAAAACAATTGCTCTCTCTGAAATTTACTGTAACTTTGCAGAAAGTATCTAATTAAAGATTAAAAGTGTGATTTATAATAAGGTATAGATTATGCAATACAAGAATATCATATTTGATTTAGGTAATGTCTTGGTGAAGCTCAATCCGGAAGGATGCATCGGGGCTTTCA
>OGOQ01002594.1_pt1 | contig 10964 bp, 5 predicted proteins | sample 1552691 | NCBI WGS metagenome assembly OGOQ01 (sample SAMEA2580209, study PRJEB22360) | human gut metagenome | biome: human gut; feature: human-associated habitat; material: faeces | place: Denmark | collected 2008/2010
ATGGGCTGTTTCTGCCGGGGCGGCCTGGCGGCTTTCTCAGAAAAATAGTTCCTGCTTGTTTCTGGGCTGACTACCTGTGCACGGGACTAAAATGAGCAAAAGCCCCCACTCTGAAAAGAGTGGGGGCTTTCGTTATAAAGAAATGCTGATATACCGAAAAGAATCTCAGGCGTTGGCGTCAGCCAGGGTGACAGTCAGAGTGATGTCATTGGTGATCGGAGTGCTGTCGGAAATCTTAACCGTCAGGGTTTGAGAGTCCGCAGTACCGCTGGACTTGGGAGCGATATCGCCAGCATCCCACAGGGAGACGTTTGCCACATCGCCGGTCAGAGCACCGCCATTGTTGCTTGTAACTGTGGTAACGATGATGCCCGCGGTCAGATTAAAGTCTGCGTCGTTCTTAGCAGCCAGCGTGATCTCGATTTCGACATCTTCACCGGACTTGATGTACAGGGCGTTGTCGCCGAGCTTGGAGGCTTTAACGGAGATGCTAGAGTTATCAGTCAGACTATCATCACCACTCAGGTTAACCGTTTCGTTAACCTTGTAGAAGCCATCTTCGTATTTGTAGCCATCCTTGATGGTAGTGCTATTGTCAGTGGTCACCTTGTGGTCGACAGTGCCGTCCTTATCAGTGATCTCTACATACTTGCCTTTCAGAGCCAGGTCCTTGATCGTGGTGGACGCAGCCAGCAGCTTGGCAGAGCCGTTGATGGAGACCGCATAGCCCTCAATGATTCCAGTGCTGGAGTTGAACTTCGCAGCGCCTTCCACATCATTCAGAGTGAACTCATAGGTGCCGCTGTTGTTCTTAATTGTACCGACCTCATAGCCCTTGTCGGCCAGGGCGGTCTTCAGGTACTCCACGGCATCCATGGCGTTGGGCTTATCGGTGCCGGTGCGGTAGGTGACCGTCATGCTGTTGAGATCGGAGATGTCCACTACCACATTGGAGGGGATCTCCACCTTGCCGCTGTCCTTCTCATCGTCCTCAACGGTCTCAATGAACAGGGACTGCACCAGATAGTCGCTGATTACAGCATAGACCTTATCGTTGTTGTCCTTCACCACGGAACGGTAAGAGCCGGTGCTGATGTTGCCCTTCTTGTCGACGGTGTAGAAGGCGGCGTCATCATCCACACTGACAGTCCAGTTGTCATCCGCAGTATCCAGAATGACGGTGTAGTCGCCGGAACGCTTGTCAACGCCGGTGCCACCGTTCACAGCCTGCTTGGAATCCGTGGTGTTGTCAAAGGAATCGTAACGGGTCACCTTGGTGATGACGCCGTACTTATTGGTGGAGAAACTCTTGTACAGGCCGTTCAGCCCATCTCCCAGCTCCTCGGCCACCTTGACAGTGGTGATCTCGCCGTTGACAACAGCATTGTACTCGAAGTAGTCGTCATCCGCGTCGTGAATCAGATCGGAGACAGACTCGCCGGCCAGGAACAGCATCTTGGAGCTGTCGTCCTCCACGTCCACCTTGGACTCGGGCATGATGAACATGACAGTGACCATGCTGCCGTTCTTGCAGAAGTAGTACACGTCGACCTGACGATCCTTGCCGCTGGCAGCCGTAATGCTGGGTGCGTTCTTGATGCCAGTATAGGCGGTGTACTCGTCGGTGTCCTCGGTATCCTGAACCACAAACAGGGTCTTGGAGTTGGCGGTCACGGCAGTGCCGTTCACATTAATGCTGGCCTTGTCGTTCTTCAGAACGAAGTTGGAAATATCGGTTTCTTTTACAGTCTTGTTATAGCCACCCTTGTCCTGCTTGGAGGAAACTTCCTTCAGCGTGTAGACATTGTCGGAATCCACCTTGTAAGTAACAATGGTGTTGTCAGCAATATCGTTGCTGTAGTCTTTCTCGGTGGTGACTACCTTGGTGGTGCCGTCGGCAAACAGGAGCTCGGCCTTCTTGCCGACGAAGTCACTCTTGTTGGCGGTGGCCAGCACCAGGGCATAGTCCTGAGCGGTCAGTTCCTCTTCCTCGATGTAAATGACATAGCCATAGGCATCCAGGTAGACGGTGTAGTCGTTCTTCACGCTCACGTCACCCAGCAGCTCACCGGAAACGGTCCTGGAGGTCTTGTAAGCGGTATCAGCAATGGTCAGCCCCTTATTTTCATCGTCAGAGGCTTTGTTGATAACCTTGGTCACGGTGCCGGAGACTTCCTCAGCTGCGGCAACCGACTTCACTTCCTCAGCTGCTTCAGAGTAGGTGTACAGGACATAGGCGTCCTCCTCGAACTCCTCGTTGGTCTCGAACTCCAGATTGCCGCTCTCGGAGGGCACGACATCCAAGGTGGAGACAACCACATAGGCGTCCTTCTTAGAAGTGGCGGCCACGTTTTTGCTCACTTGGCCCACATAGGTGTTGACCTCGGTGATAGTGACGGTGCCGTCATCCTCGTCATAGAAGACTTCGGTCAACACACCGTTGGCACCGAACTTGGTGTCATCGTCACCCTTCTTGATGGCCACGGGCAGCTGATCCTTCATGTTGGGGTGATCCTTGGAGGAAACGCCGTCCACATACACAGAGACATCGTCCTTGGCAACGGTCTTGTTCAGGCCCAGATCCTTGTAGATGTCTCCCACTTCCACCTTAGTGGTGTAGGTGGCGTCAGCATCCTTGGCATAGGTGCCGATCTCGTCGGACTTCAGGGTCCAGACGTTGGAGGGGCGAGCAAAGTCATCCTCGCCGCTGTCATCCAGTCTCAGATCAGTGAAGTACTTCTCAGCAAACTGCATCTTGCCATCGGAATTGATGTACTTGTCGCTCTTGCCGTTGTTCTCCACATCGGAACGGCTGGAAGTGGTGTTGATGGTGATGTCACCCACAACGATGGTGTTCTGCTGGTCATACTCCACCATGGTGGCCTGCAGCATGTTGAACGCATACAGGGCAGCCTCCTGGCGGGTCACGGCCTTGGAGCCCACGAACTCGTCGTTGCCGTCGTCCAGGCCAATGCCCACGGCCTGCTTGATGACGGACACGGTCCAGTTGGGGCCGGTGTAGCCCTCGATGGAGCTGTCATAGCCCAGAGCGCCCAGCAGCATCTTCATGAACGCGTTGCCGCTCAGGGTGCCGGTGGGACGGAAGGTGCCGTCAGCATAGCCGCTGATGATACCCTGCTGAGAGCAGTAGGTGATGTAGCCCGCGAAGGTGTTGGTCACGGGAACATCCTTAAAGGGAGCGGTGCCTGCGCTGAGCGCGGAGGCGGTGGTGGGGCCCAGGATCAGGTTGCAGATGATCTTGGCGGCCGCGCCACGGGTCAGGACATCATCGGGACGGAAGTCGCCGTCGGAATAACCGTCGACAACACCCAGGGCAGAGATTACATCCACAGCTTCTTTGTAGGTGATCTCGCTGTCGTCCGTGAAGTCCTTGGCGCCGGCGCTGACGGTGACCAGAGACATGGTCATCACCAGAGCAAGCACCAGAGAAAGGAACTTCTTCATTTGGGATTTCTCCTCCTTTAAAATATTTGCGGTCCGCCGGTATGCCTGCCGCCGGGTCTGAGATTCGTGTGGGGGCTAGCCAACCAACTTGTGTCGGCCTACACCAACCACAGAGCCGGCCGCCAGTGACACTCCCGCCGTCCGCAACGCCAATGTAAGGGAAATTTTGGCCGCTGTCCAGCGTTTGGCGGCTCTTTTAACTTAATTGAAAAACGGGGTACCACTTGCTGGGAGATGTTTGTTTCCCTGCTGTAACATATCCGGAGTTTGTAAGTTTTGGTGAAAACGAAGGTGGGCCGACAGACCCACCTCTCGCCACTTATAAAACCTCCTCCTGCTCGGGGAGATAGTACTGTTGCCCCACACGCACCAGACGGCCGTCCTCTACCATGTGCCGCAGAATCAGGGCGCATTGGCGGTTCCCGATGTGCAGCAGGGCCGCCAGGTCCTGACGGTAGGCACTGCCGCATCGCTCCAGAAATACTCGGATTACATCGTATTGTCGGTCCGGCGGCACCACCTGGCCAGCAGGGTAGTACTTCCGCCCCACACGCACCAGACGGCCTTGGACTGTTAGCTGTCGCAGCCGCTCATAGGCCGCCGCCTCAGAGAGGTTCAACAGGCTCATAGCGTCCCGCCGGGTGATGGCGTCCTGGCTTTCGGCCAGTTCCAGCAGACGGGCATTGTCGACTTCCCGGCGTTCCTGGCGGCATAGATCCCCCAGGCCCACGTGCTCAATGCCGCCTCGAATCAGGGCCGTCCGGACCAGCTTGGAAAGGCGCGGCTGGTCTACCGGGCGCCGGGAGTTGGGAGAAAGCAACACATGGGGATCATCGTCGAGACAACGCCGGTTCCATGTCTCTCGCAGCAGCCGCCGCAGGGTCACGCCCAGAGACAGGTCCCGATCCGGCAGATGGATGACACCCTGGTCCAAGTCCACCTGGGACCATGTAAGAGCTAAGATCTCCCGGGCTTGCATCCCCAGTTTCCAGCCCAGCCACAGGGCCAGTCCCACCAGGGAGCTCCCCTGGGACTGGAGAACCTTCCACAGGAGAAAGGCATAGGCCTCCGGCGGATCCTCTGCAGGAGCGGGCTGTGTCCGGGGCAGATAATCGGAAAAGGTGGCATAGAGGGTATGTACAGCGATGCCGCTGATCCGGGCCACGTATGGCCAATCGTGCGCCTCCAGCTGGCGGATGATGAAATCGTGGCGAAGATCCATCAGGCTGATGCTGGCGATGCCCGCCCGGTCCAGAGCCTGCCGAGCCAGCCGGGAGATGGACTCTCGCGGCATCTGTTGCCGACGGCGGTCCGATACCACTACATACGGGGTGACACCATCCAGGAAGGCGTATCGATCCAGCAGGCAGGACGCAGTTTCCTCCTCCAGCGGGACAGTCCGATCCGGCAGGTGAATCCCGCCCTCATCCGGGGCGATATCCGCCCAGGTTAAGCGTTGCATCTCCTCTCTGGTCAGCCCTTGCTTCCAGGCCAAGCGGAGGATGATGCCTGCCGCCGTGTGCCGCTCGTCTGCCAGAAGGCGAACCATGGCCGGTTCGTCCGGTCGATTGAAAGTTATCTTTCCCATATGCGTCTCCTCACGGCCGGGCTCAGAAAGTGTTATCATCGTGATACATACGAACGAGTCCTTTTTCTCTGGCGCTCCCCGACAGGAGCGCCACCCGGTCAGATGCGACGGGTCCCCGCCGCAGACGCGCCTGCTGTTTCCGGCTTTTCCAGCGCTTCTCTATGCGCTGTTTGCCGCCATTTTGTGTGTTATGTATTGGCTGCGGACCTTCACTGGACTGTTGTCGAGCCATCCTCATGCATAGGTCCATCAGGCCCTGAAGCACAGCGCTGTATCGGTGTTTTCTCGAGGCTTCCCCACATAGCGCCTGCCGGTCGGGACCTCGGACATTCCCCCGTATGCCGCTGGTCTTGAATCGCTCTCAACAGGTGGTTCATTCCATTTCGTCACAGAATCAACATTCCATCCCGTGCCAAGCTAAATCGGATCGAGAAGATCGGTGGTAAAAGCGCAAAAAAGAGCCCGTGCGGGGAGCACGGGCATGAAAAATGGCACAAGGATTCAAGCCGGATAAAATTTGACGTTTTTCCGGCTCTGTTCTGCTGCCCAAAGGGGCGAATCCCTCTTGCAGGCAGGTGTCCTTTGTGGTAAAATTTATTTATAAATATGTAGAACAGGTTATTTTTTTGCGATCATCTTGTCGGAATGTTGATTCTGAGATTATGACACAAGCCCCAGCCGGTCCAGTGCTCTCTGGTGCTCCGAGCCGGAGGTCACCAGGTAGATGCGGGTAGTCTCAATGCTGCTGTGCCCCAGCAGGTCCGCCAGCTTGACGATGTCCCGACAAACCCGGTAAAAGACTGTGGCGAACAGGTGTCGCAGGTTATGGGGAAACACCTTGCTTGGCTCCACACAAGCGTGTTTGCACAGCCCTTTCAGTTCTGCCCAGATCTGACGGCGGCTCAGCTCTCTTCCGCTTCTGGTGCGAAAGATCGCGCCAGAGGCGATCTTTTGTTTCTGCGCGTATTTCAGTAGCTTGCGGCGGAGCTTTCCCGGCAACAGGATGGTGCGGATCTTGCCCTTGAGGGATATCTCCGCCTTGCCCTGACGAATGGCTTCCACTGTGACATATTTTACTTCGCTGACCCGGATACCCGTGGCTCCGATGGTCTCCACCAGCAGCCCCAGTCGGTCCCGCCCAAGCTGATAGGCCGTGTTCAAAAGCCGCTGGTAATCGTCTTTAGTCAGTTCCCGGTCAGCGTCCCGGAATAGCCGACGCTGAACCTTCAGGAATTTTACCCGGCAGTCGTTGAGGCCAAGGAATTCCAGCAGACTGTTTAAAGCGGAGAGCATGGCGTTGATAGAGGTGGGCGCGTAGTGTTGCTCTACCAGATGGTTTTTCCACTCCGCGGTCAGCTCCTTGCTGATCTTCTGCCCGTTCGCCCAAGCAGCGAACGCCCGAATGTCCCGGAGATACTTTTCCAGGGTGGCTTCGCTCTTCTCCTCCAGCTTGAGGTGCTGGGCATATCCCTGAATCTGATACCCTGTGAGTCCTTGTTCTGACATAACAATGAATCCCCCTCGACTTTGCATATCGATATTGTACAGGAAAGGCGGAAACAACGAAGCCCACAGCGGCTATTACCGCTGTGGGCTTCATTCCCATTGCGCCGTAAAGATAGGATTGCCACCGGTGCCTGGGAGATATGCGAGTTTTCAGCTTTTCTTTTCATAATTATCTGGTGCTCCATTGTGTCAGCGCGACTTTGCCTGCGGGAAACGGCGGGGTTCCGCCACGCACTCACTGATCCAGCACCGTCCTGCAGCGCCGACAGATTAGGTATTTCAGCCGGTTTCCCAGTAGCCCATGACATCGGAAAGTGACCCATGTTGCCACCCCCTCCGATGTCCTGTGATCCACAGTACTGGCATCTCGCAACAGGTACTTGCGTCAACCTTATCTCTCCGCTCTTTTTTCCCTTTAAAACACAATACTGGAAGATGTTTCAAAAGTCGAGGGGAATATTGGATAAGCTCTTGGAGCGGCGTGTAGAAGAAGGTTCGCTCAAACTGTTAATTTTCAACATGATGTTTGATACTCTATTTGATGTCCCATGCCTTGACACTGCTTGTAGCTCCCGTTATAATGGAAGCCAACGAAGGATCGGGGGTGAGCGGGTTGTTGGAAGAAAAGGATTTGCTGGCGATTGCCCAGCTGATGGATTTTAAGCTGGCCCAGCAGAAGCAGGAAATGATTTTGGAGATGGCTCAGCAAAAGAAAGAAATCATCAGTGAGACCATGGTACTGATGGAGTCTTATTTTGGCCCGAAGTTCAATGCCCTCTCTGAACGGTTTGGCAGCCTTGAAGAAAAACTGATCCCCCACGAAGCCATGGAGATAGTGGAGGATCGCGTTGACGACTTGGAGGATCATGTGGACGGCCTGGAAAAAACAGTTGGTTTCCATACCCAGCAAATCGACGAACTGAAGAAGGCTCAGTAATAGTCTCCGCTCAAAAGCCCGTTCCTATCTTTGACATAGCATATCAAAATTTGACCGCCCCGCTGTTTGGATGGGGGCAACAGTATCAAAAAAGCATCAGAATGGCGAAAGGTGAATCGGTGTAAATCGGCAAGTGTTTGGGACACTAAGGAAGCTTTATGTAGAGTGTAAACTTCCACAGCCACTCCAAAACCGCGTGCCGAGGGTTCGAATCCTTCTGCCCCTGCCATTGAGTATCCCGAAAACCCTGAGAAATCGGGGTTTTTTGTTACTTTTTCGAGGGAATGATTTTCGGAAGACCGCGGGTGATGCTCCAATGATGCCCTGAATGTGGTATCTGGTGTCATCCGTTTTACTGTTTCTGTCTACTACAGCATCATTTTAACATCAAAGTTTTCCTCCCCTGACCAGTTATCTGCTGGCCAGGGGAGTTCTTTTTTACGTGCCTCAGAGATCGAATCCTGCCGTGATTCCTGCCAGGCGGGAGGTATCCTTTTTCACGTAGTAGAGTTCCGTGATCTCTGAGGTGGAGTGGCCGAGGAGGTCGGCCACCTGTCGGGGAGAGAGGGAGCGGATCGTTCCATCCGGCTGTTTGACGCCGTTGACCAGATTGGTGGCGAAAGTATGTCGGAGGGTATGGAGTCCCCGCTGTTCCAGGCCGGCCGCTTCCAGGATGCGGTAGTATCGTTTCCGGAATTTTACAGGCCGAGTGTAGCCTCCGTGTTCATCCGAGATGAGAGGGCTGTCCTCTCCGAAGTATCGTTCTGCTCTCAGATCCAGGATGGCGTCCACTGCCGTCTGATTGAGGGGGACATCCCGCTTGCTGGAGGCCGTTTTCAGTTTGCCGACCTTTACCTCTCTGCCGCTGGTGGATTTGCTCCCCTCCCGCCGGGAGATCTCCTTCACGCCCCTCTGAAGGTGGAGGACGCGGTTCTCCAGATCAATGTCGCTGTTCAGCAGGCCCAGCGCCTCTCCAGTCCGGAGTCCGGTGTTCAGCATCAGCGTATAGGCGGCCGCCTGCTGGTAGATGCGTGTTCCGTTGCCCCAGGTCTGGAGAGCCTCGGCCTTGAACTTCGCGATCTCCTCCGGGGTGAAGATGGTCACCGTTTCAGAGGTCGGCAGGTCCTCCTTGCCCTGGCTGGCCATGAAGTTTGACTTCTTAATCATGGGCGCCGCAGCCATCGGGTTCTTCGGGATGTACTCCTGCTGGGTCAGATAGCGGAAGTAGTCGGTGAGGATGTTATAGACCTTCTTGACCGTGGTGTAGGCGTAGCCCTCATTCATCCAGTGATTCAGCAGGGCTTTGATATCTGCCGAGGTGATGTCGCCAATCACCTTGTTGCCGAGGATCGGGTAGATCTGATGCTTGGCAGTGCACTCCAGCCGGTCGTAGGTACCACGGTCCACAGAGGGAAATTTGAATACCCGGAGCCATCTGCCCATACTTTCCTCCAGATTTGCCTTGGATTCATCTGAGGCTGTGAGCTGTCGGTCGAGGTCGGCAAGGTAGGCAGTGATTTTATCTTTGACCTCTTGTTTGGTGGTCCCGCAAAAGGACTTTCGCTTTTTCGCTCCCTGCTCGTCCGAGTACCAGACCACGCCGTTCCAGCGGCCGTCTGTTCGCTTGAAGATGTTTCCGTTTGTCAGTAATTTTCGCTGCATATCCAGCGCCCTTTTCTCAGCTACACACAATACCACGCCCTCCTGCGGATAGCCATATAAAAAAGCGGAGAGGTCAGAATATTGACCCGGGAAAGACTTTTATTGTTCCAGCACCGCAGTATTTGATGCACATACATACTGAACTTATAGCCTTGGCACATCTGATCTGCTGGGAGAAAATCAGGAGTAATCCAGGGTTTCACATATTTTCTTGAGGCGGACTCGGCTGCAGACCATATTTCTTCAGAAGTATATCCTGAATATCCTGCGCTGAAATTTCTCTATGTTCAATTTCTTCCAGTATACCGATGATCTTTTTGATGACCATTTTGATAGATTCATCATCAAGCACATCCCTGATTTTGCCCGACTTTTCTGGTCCAGTCTGCGCCCCGCATCACCAATTCCGCTGCCAGGCGCATGTAATTGAAGTCGTTCATAAGCTCATCTTCAAAAAATCAGCAAAAAGCGCCCTGAACCAGCAGGACAAGGTGCCGCGGCGATGCAAGAGGCCCCCGCGCACACAGAAGCCAAAACGCTCCGGAAGTGGCACGATGCCATTCCAGCGCAAGTACTGCGGATGCAGGGGGAAAGAATCCTGCGCCCTATACCTCCATACAATCTTCTGCCATCCAGGCCATACTGTCGGCCCCGGAGCTTCACCGGGGCATGCCCCTCGGCTCGTGAGCTGTACCGCCGACAGGGAATCGCCTCCCGCACTGAAGATCTGATTCATTTTTGCAACACCATACGCCTTCGGGCGTCGCTGGTCAAGCTCGTGTGCGCCGGGGATCTCTGCGGACCGGACTGTCGGCGGCTTCGGCGAAGGCCGGTCCGTTGAGGAGCGCGGACCCGATTTATAACCGGAGGCTATGGAGGACTATTCCTTCTGGATAATTGATTTCTCCGGGGGGGCTTGCTAAGATCAATTCATGAACGGCTATTTTTCACAGTGGGTGCAGAACCGCCCCTGATCGTCAGCCGGAACCAGCATTTGAGGACTGCCGTGCCGGCCGTCTGCGGGCGGCGCGGCAGGACGATTTGAGAAAGGGCGTGAGAACTTTGAAATTTGCCACCAGTGAGCAGTGCTTCCCGTGCTGGGGCACTCTGGCTATGAAAATGGCCCGCGAGGCGGGCTTTGATGGGATCCAGATCACGGACGGCGGCGGATACCTCCAGCCCCATCCCTTGAATCCGGGCTTCGTGGAGTATGAGCGGTTCGGCCTGGACCTGCGGCGGAAGGACTCCTTCCCCCTGACGGACCGGACTGTCCAGACATATTATCTGGAGGCGGCGGAGGCATGTCAGATCCAATTAACAGGCATCTATCTCTATCTGCTTGGCCACCAGGGTTTCATAAAATTTGCCGACAGGACGCCTCAGGGCCAGCAATGCCGGGAGACCATCCGCAATGCGGTCATCAGCGCGTCCCAGATGGGGCTTCCCCAGGTGACGATTCCCGTATTCGGCATGTTCGGCATCGCCCAGCAGACCTATGCCTTCCAGAAGCTTCAGTACGCTACAGAGCTCGGAAAGGAATATGGAATCCGGATTCTTGCCTCCATGGACGACGCGCCGGCGGAACGTCAGATGGAGATCCTGGACCGGCTGGAGGGCAGCTTACAGCTCAGCCTGAACACAGTGGCCCCCTCTCTCAACGCCGTCGGGGATGCGGTGGAGATGATCCGCACGCTGGGCGGCGCGCGGCTCGCGCAGATCCGGTTTCAGGATTACGCGGCTGACAGCGAGGGATTCGTGACCAAGGAGACAAGCCGCCCGGCCCTGCTGGGCCGGGGAGCCCGGGGG
>OGOQ01002599.1_pt1 | contig 10954 bp, 8 predicted proteins | sample 1552691 | NCBI WGS metagenome assembly OGOQ01 (sample SAMEA2580209, study PRJEB22360) | human gut metagenome | biome: human gut; feature: human-associated habitat; material: faeces | place: Denmark | collected 2008/2010
CCGCGCTGCTGGCGGCGCTTCCCTGCAGCGTGAGCGCGCAGGTGGAAAAACGGGTCGAAGTGACCAAAGCCTATGTTCCGAGCGTCGAAAGCGCCGCGAAGCTGGCCGTCGTGCCCGATATGACCGACACGGTGAAGATGCGGCCCGAAATCGACTATACGATCACGCCGCTGTCGCTGCAGACGACACTCGCCACGCGGCCTATCCGTCCGGCGACGGTGACCTATTGGGAATTCAACCGTCCGCTGCCGTTCTACCTGAAGGCCGGGGCGGGCTATCCGCTCAATTCGGTGCTGGATTTCTACGCTTCGAGCCAGAACCCCGGTACGGGTTATGTCGTGGGGTACGTGAACCACGAGGGCCGCTATGCGAAGATCAAAAACGACTTCGGCATCAGAAACAACTCGACGCGGATGCTCAACCGCATCGGCGCCGCGGCCGGCAAGTATTTCGGCAAACACATTCTGGAGGGCGACCTCTCGTATGAAAACCGTATGTACCACCGTTACGGGATGTATGTCGCGCCGGACGTCACGTCGGACATGGCCCCCGGCGCAATGGCCGATTACGGCGATGCGAATATCGCGGTGCGTTTCGGCGATGATTTTCAGGACCTGAGCCGTGTGAATTTCGAAATCGCGATTCGCGGCGGGCTGTTTTTCGACCACTCCGAGTGGCCGGATTATAACGACAAGGCGCGTCAGACCACGCTGGAGACCCATGCGAAGATCGCCCGCGGATTCGGCCGCCACCGGCTTGCGGCGGAGTTCGGCTATACGCGGCTGGCCGGACAGAAAGCGATCGGCCTTTATAATCAGCAGCTGATCCATGCCGCCCTGCGTTACGGTATCGAGGGCGGGGTAGTGCGTCTCGAAGCGGGCGCCGACTATTACCACGACAAGGTCAAGACCGTCGACGCGGAGAATTACATCATTCCTTTCGTCCGGCTGAACCTGAACCTCGGAACGGACGGACTTTGTCCCTTTTTCGAGATGGACGGCAGTGTGGACGACAACGGCTTCCGCTCGCTGACCCGGCAGAATCCTTACGTCGCCGCAGCGTTCTGGCAGACCAAGAGTTCGGTCGATTACAACGGCCGTTTCGGTATCGGCGGCAGTATCTGGCGCGGAAAGTTCGACTACAGGGTGTATGCCGGATTTTCGGTCCGGGACAACCATCCCTATTGGTATGTTTCCGACAATTATGCGATCGACGGGGAAAAAACGGCCGTCGCCGGAGCCATGCGCCCGGCACTGGCCCGTCAGACCGTACTTTCCTTCAACGGCGAAGTGACGTGGCGTCCGGTGAGCAGTTTCCGGACGGAATTGGGCGTACACGGATATATCTACAACGACGACGAAACCAAATTGCACAACGGCGCGCCGTCCTTCGACGGTAGTCTGTCGGCGCACTACGACGGCCGCAAGATTTCGTTCGGCGCGGGAGTCTACTTGCAGAGTGCCCGGAAGTGGAGTGCGGTTTTCGAAAATACGGGGACGGAAACTGCGCCCGGTGAACCTGTGATGCAGTACGATACTTTCGAAGCGCCCTTCGCCGTCGATCTGCGCGTCAATTTCGACTGGAAAGTTTCGGGCCGCGTGACGCTCTTCGCCGAGGGCCGCAACCTGATCAACCGCCGCCTGTACGAATATCCGTTCTACCCCGAATACGGGGCTAACTTTACGGTCGGCGTGAAGGCGAACTTTTAAAAAGATTTCCTCTCCATGCCGGTTGGGCGCATATAAATTGTCCGTGAAGAGTATTCATGGATGTAAATTTGTTGTTTTGGGGAAATAATATTAATTTTGTCAATAATAAGCTAATTTAAACGCAATATTTCTTTAATAATATTTATGGCTACACTGAAGAACCTCCCCAAAATATGTCCCTCCTGCGGTAAACGTTTGAGCGTGCACGCGATGCATTGCAACGGATGCCAAACACATATCGAAGGCAATTACAGCCTTCCCGTGATGATGCAGTTGTCAGCCCCTGACCAGCAGTTCGTGCTCGATTTCGTGAAGAGCAGCGGTTCGCTGAAGGAGATGGCCCATAAGTTGGGATTGAGTTATCCGACCGTGCGCAACAGACTGGACGATATTATCTCTCAACTAAATAAATTCGAAAGCGATGAACAAGATTCTTAACCCGTTCGAATACCTGTCTACAGGGAAAGCGCTCGGTTGGGGCCTCGCGGGAACGCTCTTTTCCATCTGCCTGCTGACCGCGGTGAGTTGGCCCGTCGAGGGCGACGTTTCCAAGATTATCACGATTCTGTCGTCGAATTTGCTGTTGTGGCTGCCCCTCTCGCTGCTGTTGTACGTGATGGCGCTGGTGCTCTCGCCCTCCCGCATCCGGGCCGTGGATATCTTTGCCACCAACCTGTTCGCGATGCTGCCGACGATCGTTATTCTGGGAGTGCTGAGTCTTTGTGCCATGTGGCTGGGGAGCATTGTCTGCGAACCCCGCAGCGCCTGCGAGGTCTTGAAGCAGGCAGCCTACAATCTGATCGTGATCGTCCTGTCGGTTTCGATGGTCTGGTCGATGGTCTGGGGCTGTTTCGCCTACCTCGTTTCGGCCAATATGAAAGGATGGAAGAGCATCGTCGTTTTTGTGATCTGCTATGTCTTCGTGAGTGTGGTCAACCAATTGCTGATCGAATACACCAAATAGGGCGGAGTGCCGTCCGACGCTATGCGGAACCCCGGCCGGGTTCCGTTTTTTTGTTCGCTCCGATTATGAATCCACAAAAAAATATGGTGCTGCAAACCGGAATTTACAGCGCCATATATGGTTGGGTGAGCTGATTATATCGCACCGCTACAACCACATACCCTTGCTCGATTCCTCGCCTGGGGGATTCTGTAGGAGCTGGTCGTATAAGACTCACCCGGCACAAAAGTAGGAATTTTTTATATCTTTGCAAAAATTTTCGACCAGATGCGTAAAAAAACTTTGCTCTATATCTTTTTTGCGGGCCTGTCTGTTCTGCTGATCGCGGGATTCGTCCTTCGTCAGCAGTTCTACGGCAATGCCGTGAAGACGGAACGCGAACTCTTTGTCAGCAGCCGGGCCGATTACCGTGCGCTCGTCGATTCCCTGCTGCCGGAGTTGAAACACCATTGGGCGTTCGGGGTCTATGCCCGGCGCATCAATCTGGCCGAGACCTTCAAGCCCGGACACTATCTCCTCGAACGGGGCATGAGCGTCATCCGGGTGGCCCGGATGCTCAAACTGGGCATGCAGACCCCCGTGCGGGTGACGATCAACAACGTGCGGATTCCCGCCCAGCTGGCGCAGAAACTCGCCGGTCAGATCGACGCCGACTCCGCCGCGATCATGCGGGCGCTGACTTCGGGCGAAGTCGCCCGAAAAGCGGGTTTCGACAGCCTGACCCTTTTTTCGATGTTCATTCCCAACACCTATGAATTCTATTGGACGGTGACGCCCGAAGAGTTCGTGGAGCGGATGAAACGCGAATACGACCGTTTCTGGACGCCGGAGCGGGACGCGCTGCGCAAACGCAGCGGCCTGAGCCGGTTCGAAGTCATGACCCTTGCGTCGATCGTCTATGAAGAGACGCGCAAGACCGACGAGATGCCCCGCGTCGCCGGCGTATACGTCAACCGGCTGAAAAAGGGAATGCCCCTGCAGGCCGACCCGACGATCAAATACGCGATGCAGGATTTCGGCCTGCGCCGCATCCTGTACAAGCATCTGAAATATGAATCTCCGTATAACACCTATCTGAACAAGGGCCTGCCGCCGTCGCCTATCTGCATGCCGGGCATCAATGCCATCGACGCGGTGCTGAATTACGAAAAACACGACTATATTTTCTTCTGCGCACGGGAGACGTTCGACGGCTACCACAATTTTGCGAAGACCCTGCGCGAGCACAATGCCAATGCTCAGGCGTACAGCAGGGAGCTGAACCGGCGCAAGATTAAATAATTTTTCGTACATTTGTATTCATGCTGACGAAAATATACGAACAGAACCCCTCCGAAAGGGAGTTGCGGAAAGTGGTCGATGCGTTGGAGGACGGCGGAATCATCATCTATCCGACCGACAGTGTCTATGCTTTCGGTTGCTCGCTGCGTTCGCCCAAGGCCATCGAGCGGCTGCGCCGCATGAAGGGCAAGGACGCCGAGGCCTTTACGGTGGTTTTCGAAAATCTGGCTCAGGCGGCCGAGTACTGCCGGGTGGACAATGCGGCGTTCCACATCCTGAAGCGCAACCTGCCGGGGCCTTTCACGTTTGTATTGACGGCATCGTCGGGCATGCCCGACAAGGCGCTCGAAAAACGGCGTACGATCGGAATCCGTATTCCCGGCAACGCCGTTCCGCGGGTTATCGTCGCGGCGCTGGGATGTCCGCTGATCACCACCTCGGTGAAGGACGACGACGAAGTGGTCGAATACACCACGGATCCCGAACTGATCCACGAGCGGTACGGCCGCGATGTGGCGCTGGTGATCGACGGCGGCGTCGGCGACAATGTGCCGACGACGGTCGTGGATCTCACGGGCGACGAACCCGAAATCCTGCGCGAGGGCAAAGGCGAGCTGCAATGATTGGGAACTGATAATTCTGAATGATATAATGGAAAAGCAAAATTTCTGGAACGATGCCGCGAAATGCGGGGCGATTATCGGGGCCATACTGGCCGTTTCGATGGTCTTGGAGACGATGATGACACTTTCGGGCAGCATGAAGTACTATGCCCTGATGACGGTCGAATGGATCGGAGTCGTCGTCCTGCACTATTACCTGCTGCACCGCTTCACGCGAAACCGTTCGAAACTCTATTCGGCCGAGGAGGGATTCTCCTTCGGACAGGGATATCTCTTCGTGCTGGCGGTGTCGGCCTTTGCTGGCGTCATCGTCGGAGGCGTGCAATATATCTACCTGCACCTGATCATGGGTTATTCGAATTACACCTCCCGGCTGGTCGAAGCGCTGACCGACATGATGGCGTTGGGCGGCGGCGTGCCGGCGTCGATGGAGTCGGTGATGGCCCAGTCGCTGGAGCAGATTCAGACCGCGCCTGCCCCCTCGGTGCTTGCGACCGTCTGGGGCGGTATCTGGGTAAGCCTGCTCTTCGGCGCTGTTTTCGGCCTTATCATTGCAGGTGTGCTTTCGCGCGCTCCGCGGCCGTTCGATACGCAGGCCGGTGAGTAAGAACAGTAAAGCAGAAGATGAATAAACTCGACATATCGGTTGTAGTGCCGCTCTACAACGAGGCGGAATCGCTGCCCGAACTGGTCGCATGGATCGACCGCGTGGCGGCGGAGCACGGCTATACCTACGAAGTTATCTTGGTGGACGACGGTTCGTCCGACGATTCGTGGAGCGTCGTCGAATCCCTCAAAAAGCAGTATCCGGCGGTGCGGGGCATCGGGTTCGCCCGTAACTACGGCAAATCCGCGGCCTTGTACTGCGGTTTTGCGGCTGCGGAAGGGGAGGTCGTCGTCACGATGGACGCCGACCTGCAGGATTCGCCCGACGAGATTCCCGAATTGCGCAGGATGATCCTCGAAGAGGGATACGATCTGGTTTCGGGCTGGAAGAAGAAGCGCTACGATCCGATCGGCAAACGCTGGCCCAGCAAGTTTTTCAACTGGACGGCCCGCACCGTGTCGGGAATCGGGCTTCACGACTTCAACTGCGGCTTGAAAGCCTACCGCCGCAAGGTCGTCAAGGCGATCGAAGTCTACGGCGAGATGCACCGTTTCATTCCGATACTGGCCAAGCAAGCCGGTTTCCGCCGCATCGGCGAGAAGCCGGTGGAGCACCGCGCCCGCAAATACGGTCGTTCGAAATTCGGTCTCGAACGTATGCTGAAAGGTTATCTCGACCTGATTTCCGTACTCTTCATGTCGTACTTCGGCCGCTCGCCGATGTATTTCTTCGGCAGTCTGGGGACGCTGATGTTCCTTATCGGCGGCGGCACGACGGTCTGGATCATCGCCGCCAAAATCTGGAAGCAGGTCCACGAACTGCCGCTGAGGGCGGTTACCGATCAGCCGCTTTTCTATTTGGCGATTCTGGCGATTATCCTCGGAGTCCAGCTGTTTTTGGCGGGATTTTTGGGCGAGCTTATCAACCGCGGCTCCTCCGACAGGAACAAATATTTGATAGATAAAACTTTATGACCCTATGATACAACGAATCCAAACGCTTTACATGCTGATTGTCACGGCGCTTATGGCCGTTACGCTTTTCGCTCCGCTTGCGTGGTTCGCCGGCGAGGCCGGAGAGTTCGGGCTGTATGCCTTTTCTTTGAAAACCGCTGCCGGCGAAGCCGTGCAGCCGACGGTTTATATGGGCGTCGTGCTGGCGCTGGCCTGCGTGCTGCCGTTTATTACGATTTTCCTGTTCAAGCGCCGCCTGCTCCAGCTCCGGCTCTGCGTGGTTGAAATGGTGCTGCTCGTCGGCTCCGCCGTTATGGAAGGCGTGTACTACTTTCTCAGCTACCGGGTGTTTGCGGAACAGACGTTCCATACGCAGGTACTGAAACCTGCCGTCGTGCTGCCGCTGGTTTGCCTGCTTTTCGCATACCTCGCCGCACGTGCGGTTTTCCGCGACGAACTGATGGTGCGCGCGGCCGACCGCATCCGTTGATCCCGAAAGACTATTAGCCCCGGAATATGCAGAAACGTGCGTATTCCGGGGCTTTTGTCTCCGATGGTGTCCGCCGCCGATGTCCGCTAATTAACCTAATCGTAATATAAAAAAGGCGTTTATGCTTTTGCCGGTCCGGAAAATAATTTTAAATTTGAGGCATAATATTCACATTATGTAAGGAATCGTAAGTTTTTTTTAGAAATAAAATAAAAGTTTTTAATCAATTTTAAACAACTCTTCTATGAAAAAGTTAAACCTTTTGAGGTTATTGTTCGGTGCGATGTTCCTGATCGCCGCGACGGCGTTTACATCGTGTGTGGATGATAACGATGACGACGGGATGCCTTATCTTGAGGTTGCTCCCGAAGCATTGACCTTTTCCGCCGAGGGCGTAGCCGAAGGTGCGTCTGCCGTTACGGTGAAAAGCAATCGTCCGTGGACGCTCGCTTTCGAATCGGGCGCAGACTGGGTGACTGCTTCCGCGACCGATGGAAAAGCCGGTACGACCGAGGTCGAATTCTCGATCCCCGCAAGCAACGAGAGCCGTACGGCAACGCTGAGTTTCCAGCTCAAGAACTCCTACGGCGCCTATTTCACCAAGACGGTTACCATTAACCAGGGTGAAGTCGTTCCCGAAAAACTTGTTTATAAAGAAACTTTCGGAACGACGGGAGATAAAACTCCGGTTGCTTCATACGATGGCTGGGATAAGACCGGTGAAGGCTCTTCGACCGTAACTTATGCCGGTGAAGGGGTTGATATTCGCAGTAATCTTTCCAGTGTCGGCAACGGAAGTGCCTATGAAGGTTCCGGTGGTTCTAATTTGATGTTTGGCACCGGAAACACTTATTTTACGGTTCAGGATATTACGCTTCCTCAGGGCCAAACCGGATATACTTTGACTTTCGGCGCAAGTTATTTCAATGCTCCCAATATTGAGATCTACGATCAGCTGACCGTTCAATTCAGTAAAGACGGCGAAAAATGGACCAATGCCATTCCCTATACTTTCGAAAACTTTGTGGCTGAGAAAAACTGGAATCTTGCAACCTTGAACTTTACGTTGAAGGAATTCTCGGAGCATCTGTATATTAAATTCTTATCCACTAAGAAGCCTGACGGCAACTATCGTATTGACGATGTTACTTTGGTGACGAGTGCCGGTGGACAGCAGGTCGATTTGGATAATGGCTCCGTGACACCGCCTGTCGGTGATGTAGAGCTTCCGACTACTGTTGTGACGCAGTTTGGCGACAGTTTCAACGATGTTATTAGTGGTGTTGTTTACGATTCTCCCAATTGGGCGTTTACTTCGAGTGATGCTGGGTATCCGGCCAATCCTAAATTGGGATGGTTCGGCAGTGTATTTGGAGACACGTTCTATCTTCAGTGTGCTCCTTACAGCTCAACGCAGAAGACCGTTACGGCTTATGCTATAATGACTCCGTTTAATGTGAAAGCTGCGGATAATAAAGTGTTGACGTTCAAACTGGCATGGTATTTCAATGCAACGGCAAGTGCAGCTGACGACAGCAAGATTGAGATCGTAGCTTCTACCACGGTAACAAACGAAACGATTACCGAGCCCAGTGTATGGACTGTTGTTAAGACAATCGAGTATAAAGAGGGGGTAAATGAGATCAACGTGTACTTTGACGAGTCTGCCGATCTTTCGGCTTATGCCGCTTCTGATAAAGTATATGTAGCTTTCCGTTATGTAGGGCATAACAACACCTATCGATTGGATGATGTCTCGTTCAATGGGGGAGCTACCGGATCGCTTGTTGTCGATCCTACGGCCATTTCTCTCGGTGATGCAGCCGGAGCGACGGCAAAAATTACGGTTACGTCTACCGGTGACTGGAAAGCGACTGTTTCCGGTTCAGGCTTCTCGATCGACAAAACTACGGGTACGGCTTCCGACACTTCGATTACCGTAACTGCTTCTGAGGCCAATGCTTCTTCGGAAATAAAAAATCTGGGTTCGATAGTCGTCAGCAATGATTTTGGCACCAAGACGATAGCGGTATCACAGAAGGGGGTGTCGAACGACATATTCTATGAATCGTTCGGTGATTTGGAACAGAAACTTGACAAGTGGCCTTATATCAATGAAAGTCCGTATGTGATTCGCAGCGGATTCGGTTATGTTTCCGGTACGTCAGACTATAAAACAGCTTACGCTTCGAACCGTTGGACGGCAACAACGGCTTCTCCGACAAGCGCGGGCTTTTCAGGTAAAGGCTTGATGTGGTTGCAGGCAGGTAAGAAGGCATATTTTACGGTGCAGGATCTTGTTCTTACAACTGAAAAGAATCTGTCAATCCGTTTTGGATTGTATGGTAATACTGATGCTTTCGATCCCCAAAAGGATGTCATTAAACTCTATCTTTCGTCAGATGCCGAAAATTGGACTGAAATAGCGTATAATCTGGAAAATGTAGATGCAACTCCGGCTTGGAAATGGGCATCGGCTGATATTACGCTGAAAAATACTGTTTCACGTCTTTCTTTGAAAATTGAATATCCGAGTGGTGCGACTGGAACTCGTGTTGATGATGTCCGTATTTTCGTTGGCACGGGTGGGACAGAGATCGATTTGGGCGGCGGTGCCGCTACGCCTGCGGTTACGACGGCCAACGCTTCGAATGTAGCCGAGACGACGGTGACGCTGGGCGGCTCGATCGCCAATGCCGATCTGGCCGACTATTCGGCCGTCGGCGTGGAGTATGTGGTCTTCGCCACGGGAAATACGCCCGATTGGACAGGCTCCGTGAAAGTTCCGGCCGCAACGAAGGCTGCGACATGGACCGTAGACGTTACCGGCCTGACGAAGGAGACGCAGTACGCTTTCCGCGCCTACGCGACTCCGAACACCGGTGATATTCTTTACGGCGATCATAAGACGTTCATTACCACAGGCGGTGGCAGCGTGACCGCGATCACTATCCCTGAATTGTTGCAGATTGCCAAAGGAAGTGTAATCTCGGAAAGTCAGGACAAAGTACTGACGGCTGTGGTCTGCGGAGACCCCTCCGGCAATAACTTCTCGTTCGGAACACTCTACGTGATGACGGAGGGGGCGACCGAGGGCGGCAACGGTATTGTGATTTACAACAAGAAGTCGGCGGACTTCAATGTTGCGGATTATGCACTTGGCGATAGATTGAAGATTACACTTCAGGCCAACGTCGCGATGATGGATGAGTATAACGGCGTCAAGCAGATTACAGGCGTAACGACTTATCATGTCGAGAAATCCGGTACGGCGACTGTTACTCCGATCAACGTAGCTCCTGCAGATTTGGCATCGTATGTTTCGATGCCTGCCACGGTACAGCAAGCCAGTACGGCTAAAGCAGGAGTCTGGTGTACGGCATCAAGCAATGGAAATCACACGTTTACCTCCGGCGGTACGAACTTTACTGTCAACGTAAATAAGCGTGCTACGGTATTTCAGGATATTCCGTATGCAGCCGCTACAGGCAATATTACGGGTATTGTGACCATGTATGGCGGAAAGGGCCAGATCGCTCCGCGTAATTTGAACGATGTGGAAGCATTCAAGGTAACCGTTCCGACCATTACGGAGGTAACTCCCTCTTCATTAGTATGGACTGCAAACGACACAAGTGAAAAGACCGTGACGATCGAAGGTGTTAACTTCAATGGATTTACGTTGTCTTCGCTGACTTCCTTCAATGCGTCTGTCGAGGGGACTACCGTAAAGATTTCTCCTAAAGCCGTTAATACGAGTGATGCCGAGCTTAAAGAGACTCTGACAATTACGGCCAATGGCGGCAACAGTGTTACGGTTACTTTGACTCAGAATGGCGCCAGCTCAGGGACAAAACTCACGATTACGATCACTCCGACCACTGCTGATTCCGGTTTCCCGGCTACAGCGCCTACAACCGAAGCTACGGCTACTATAGATGGTTATGTCTGGGGATTGCTCAATGCGAAACAGAATGCGGGATACCTTATGATTAACGGCACCAATGGTTATTTGGCGACTCCCGCCGTTCCCGGATCGACTCTGAAGACCATCAAGATTACGACCAGCAACGGCATCAGTGCTTCGGCAAAGGTAACTATTAAGGATACTTCGGATAACATTGTATCTCCGGAACAGGCTGTCGGCGACAAGAATACCGAATATACCTTTAATCTTACGAATCCTGCCGCCGGAGTTTCGTACCGTATCAATTCTTCGAATAAGAATACGCAGCTCGTTAAAGTCGAATTGTCGTACGAATAACCGAATATCGACACTCCCTCTCCCCCCGGGGGAAAACCCCCCCGGGGGGGGGGCGTCCCCGTA
>OGOQ01002605.1_pt1 | contig 10920 bp, 9 predicted proteins | sample 1552691 | NCBI WGS metagenome assembly OGOQ01 (sample SAMEA2580209, study PRJEB22360) | human gut metagenome | biome: human gut; feature: human-associated habitat; material: faeces | place: Denmark | collected 2008/2010
AACACGGCCGCCCCATTCTTATTTGAAACTATGTCAGTATATATATTTTTGATATTACCCATCCCAATTTCTGCACCCTTGTTTTATACATAGAGCTGATATTTCTTCTGATCTTATGAGATAAATCGTAGCATACCAAAATTTTTATACCTTCCCCAGCAAAAAATAAGGGAGCCGGACCAACGCCGACTCCCTATATCGTTTGATTATTTTAGGGCAAACATCCCCTATTAGACCGCATTTGCGATCATCCCCCAATATAACACTTGGGTGCCTTCGCCAGCCTAATCAGTCAGCTCTCTCATCACACGCCCCCACATCCCGTGTGGTATTTTCGGCAAGTGTGGTAATACTGTGGCAACACAGAAAATCATGTCATTTTAGTACAATTTAGCACCGGCAGGAATCGCATCATCTAACATGAGCAAATTCAACCCTTCGTGTCCGTCATACTCGTACACAGCAGAGATCAGCATTCCCTCAGACGGAATTCCCATCATCATTCTAGTGGGCAAATTCGTGATTGCAACGCAGGTTTTACCCACCAATTCTTCAGGAGTATAATAAGTGTGAATGCCACTTAAAATAGTCCGTTTGCGCTCAGTTCCGTCATTTAATGTGAACTTCAGTAACTTTTTAGACTTTTCGACCGCTTCACAGGATTCGATTTTCACCACACGAAAATCGGATTTTGCAAAAGTTTCAAAATCCACAAACTCCTCAAACAAAGGTTCAATCTTCACCTTTGAAAGATCAATACGTGCGCTATTTGTGGACACATTACGAGTTACAACAGCTTGATTTTCCCCTTCACTCTTCGTGTTCGCACCATCATTTTTTTCCAGGGGCTTCATCGTGGGGAACACCCCTCCGGTCTCTTCATCCGGTTTCATCACGCCTTGTACGGTCGAAAAAGTGCCGTTTTCACGAGGTTTTTCTAACTTTTTGGATTCCATAGTGTGTCCTCCTGTGCCGTCTGGTTCGGGGCAAAAGTTGTAAAAAAGTTGTGGAAAGTTGTATTGGCACGAAATCGGCTCAATATCGGCTTCAAATTGGCACAGTAAATGGCTACATTGTTTTCAAAGACGCCATTGTAAAATTGCCCCATTTGCAGTAAAGCCTGTATGAGTCCCGCGCAGGATTATCTTGCGGATTCATATAGAAACAAGTATAGCATAAGCCTCAAAGATATTCAAGTCAACGGTTTTTTCGTTGGCGAACTCAATTTCATACCTTATATATAAAAAGGAGAAAGCCATGCCAACCTATCAATTACAAATTAAACAGGTGGTGGACTATCCACGCTGCCGGATCTATCGGCAGTTCGTCCGCTTTCTGATGGAGGACCGGAACATTCGCGTAAGCGGGGGCTCCGGCCTTTTTGTTGCCTCTAGGCTTAACAAAACCCCTGGTTCTACCAGGGGTAAGTGAAGAAGCCTTGGCAAAAGAAAAAGTAAAAAATATCGTTGGTCCTACAAAGGAAAAAGAAAGGTACGGAGATTCTGAAAGGAAGGCGGGGATTTTCGTAAAAAGTTTCCCTCTCGCAGAATGCTATGAAATACCAAAGAGAACTGGTTTACCAGTTGCAGCGCGAGCGATGCGATGATATTTTTCAGTACCCCTTCTAGGGGTCAGCAAGTACTGACCCCTCTGGGGTCTGCGCAAACCACTAGTTTACTAGTGGTTTTGATTTGCGGCACTTTGATTGTCATTCATTACAAGTTATATTCCTTATCGAGCGACTGCCGGGAAGGTTTACTACACCGCACACATGAACAGTACTTGCTGCGCTTTGGACTTACTGTTCTGTGCGGGAACAAGGAGGTCTTACCATGAAGAAATTTGTTGAAAAAGATGTCGCAGAGAACCCTCTGTACCATGATACCTGGAAACTGCTGAAAAAATACCGCGATGTGGTTTGGAGCTTGGAGATTTCCGTCCAGCATGTGCGGGCCAAGTTCGAGATTGAATACGGCATCTCCATCGAAGAATTTCTAGATTCCGTCTATCTTGCCGGCGCTGACCTGAACGGGAGCAACATTGAGCACCATGCCAAATGCATTGAGCGCAGCCACAAGATGCTAAAGCTCCTGGATTCGGCAGTCGAATTGCTCCGTACCCGGCATAAGAACGGCGAGGCATATTACTGGCTGCTGTACTACTCCTTCCTCTCCCCTCAGCAGCTGAAGAATGTGGAGGAAATCATCGAGAACCTGCGCCTGCACATCCGGGACATCTCCTTCCGCACCTACTACCGCAAGCGGCGGGAGGCCATTGACGCCCTCAGTTCAGTGCTGTGGGGCTACACCTCCAAGGACAGTCTGGATGTGCTGGAACAGTTCTTCCCGGGCACAAAGCCTGCCGGGAATCGTGCAGACAACCGTTAACTTAGAGCTAATTTGATTCGCGTCCCCAAAATATATTTAGCAGCGCCTGTGGAGTGACAATTCGCTGCTCCACAGGCTTGTTTTTTCTCATTGACCTTTTGGGGGTATACATTATATATTTTTCCATAACAAGTTGTTTTTTAGTTCTCCCGTCTAAGATTTTATCTTTTGTTTGCGTTGTTTTTTCACAAAAAGTGGGGTATAATTGGTAAAACCTTGGTATTGGGATGTTACTTATGCTGATTCAATTTAGTGTAGAGAATTTTCTATCTATTAAAGAAAAAGTTATACTATCCCTGCTGGCCAGCAAGGATAATGAGCATCCAAATCATCTTATCGCAGATGAAACCAACCGCTATTTGAAGTCTGCTGTCATTTATGGGGCCAATGCTTCAGGGAAGTCCAATGTTCTGAACGCATTTTGGCTTATGGTAAACTATGTGCTGACTTCACATAACCAGCAGATCCATAAGGCCATTGATCGTTCACCCTTCAAGTTTGATCCGGAAACACCCACGCGCCCCAGCAGTTTTGAGGTCATCTTTACCACCAAAGGCATTCGATATGCGTATGGCTTTTCTGTAACAGATAGTGCTGTTACAAAAGAATACCTATATTACTATCCTAACGGTAGAAAGGCGCTTATTTTTGAGCGAAAAAGCACCAAAGATTTTCGTTTTACGGTGGATATAGATGAGCAAAACACGCTCAAGGAGCGCACCTCTGCGAACAAGCTCTACCTGTCGGTTGCATCAAACTGGAGTTATACCAAAGTGATCCCGGTTTTGGAGTGGTTTGCTTCCTGCCAAATCATCACGAAGAATTCCGTGGCGGATGCTTACATGCTTGAGGCAGAACAGCTGAAAGATGCTGATTACCTGCGTGCGATCTCCTCTATGCTGCGCGCTGCAGGTTTTGGGATACAGGCTCTACAAATGCGCGATTCAGGTCTTGCTCTCTCTCAACACAGTGACATCTTTACAAATATCGAGGCCATTCACACGGTACGAGACACCAACGGGAATACATTTGCCTATGCGTTAAATATGGCAGAGGAATCCGACGGCACCAACAGTTATTTCAAACTGATCGGCGTTGTGAAAAAGACTTTAGACCAGGGAACGCTTCTTGTGACTGATGATATGGATGCACACCTGCATCCTCTCTTGGCCAGGCATCTGGTTTCCCTATTTGACAGCGCAGAATTTAATCCCAAAGGTGCTCAGTTAATTTTCACATCTCACAGCACCAATCTTCTTGATCTGGATTTGTTGAGAAGAGATCAAATTTGGTTCGCAGAAAAAGGCGAACAGACAGCGGCCACCGATTTATTCTCCCTTTACGATTTTTCCGTTCGCAAAGATATGAAAGTAGAGAAGGGATATTTAATCGGTCGTTTTGGTGCGATTCCCTTTATCAAGGGAGATCTGCAAAATAGTACGCGGACAGCAACGCAGAAAATGAAAACCTGCGATACAGAGGCCCCATGAGATCAGAAAATCTCATGGGGCCTTTTCAGCTGGCTTCAAGATTTCCATCTAAATCCATGCCATGGATGAGTATTCTCAGCCATGGTCGCTGTACTCTCTTCTCCATCTGTGATATGTTTGACTTGTTAGAGAATGAATTTTTTATTCAATCAGATTTTTCTTTCCTTGCTGCAGAATTTTCAGAAGTTTTTCCTATTTACTGGTTGAAGTAATCATTCCAGTCTTACTACAATCAGGAGGTACTTTATGGCAAAAGTCAGAAAAGATAAACGTGGACGTAACCTTCACAAAGGAGAATACCAGCGCCCGGACGGGCGCTATGCCTATGCATACAGATACAATGGAAAACGGGTGTTTATCTATGATACGGATCTCGCCAGCCTAAGGAAGAAAGAACAGCAGATCCAGGCTGATTTGATAGACGGAATCCGGACATATGAGAGTTCCCGGCTCACATTAAATGATCTCTTCCAGGTATATATGGAAACAAAGACCAATTTGAAAGAATCCACGGAATCCAACTACCGCTATCTCTGGGAGCACTATATCCAACACGAATCTATCGCAGAAAAGGCGCTTTCCAAGATCCATAAAAGCGATGTCAAATTGCTGTACGCCAAACTGCTGCAGGAGGGCTTTGCCTCCAATTCCTTGGAAAGCATCAACAATCTGATCCATCCGGTTTTAGAGCTTGCTGTGGATGACGATTTGATCCGCAAAAATCCAAGCAACGGTGTCTACCGTGAGATGAAAACAAACGCTCCTGTGCAGCGTATCGCTCTCACTTCGGAACAGGCAAAGCACTTTCTCCAATACATAGAATCCTCGCCACAGTACTGCAGCTGGTTACCGCTTTTTGTAACCCTGTTAGGCACCGGGATGCGGGCATCCGAATGTACCGGTCTGGTGTGGGATAATATCGATTTTGAAAATAACTGTATCCATGTGGATCATGCGCTGATCTATCGCTCCATTCACGGGAATGCGAAGTGGTATATATCCACGCTTAAAACCAGAAACTCGGTACGCACGATTCCTATGATTTCCGCTGTTGCCCAGCAACTAAACTTTCTTTATGAAAAGCATATCGGCAAGCATGCAAAGCCTGGCCCCACATTGGATGGATACCACGACTTCGTGTTTCTCAATCGGTTTGGCCAGTTAATCAATGCTCATGGGATCGACCGCGCTATTGAGCGCATTCGTACAAGTTATAATGACGTGGAATCCACGCGGGCAAAAGAATACGACCGCAAACCAGAGCTGCTTCCGCATTTTACCGCCCACTGCTTACGCCATACCTTTTGCACAAGACTATGTGAGTGTGAGAAGGACCTCGCCGTAATCCAGCATTTGATGGGGCACTCTGATATTGAGACAACATTGACCGTCTATGACCATGTTTCCCCGAATCGGTTAAGGAAGGCAATGAATTCGTTAGATCAAGCGTATGTGTTTGGCCTTCTATAACGATGTTTGCATTCTTTCGTCCTCAATAACCTGAGTGCAGATGTTTTTAGGCGTTGATCATAGATTTCTCCATCTCTTCCGCTTAATTTTTCCGTAGCTTTTTTTACAACTCTCGCCTTATCGAAAACAGGTGTGTTCGCGCCAAACCCTTTCATTTAGTTCATTTAGATCCCGAAGTATCGGCCGAAGCCGCTAAAACATTATACAGATTGCGGCCAATTTTGAATTTACTCGATTTGATGTTTCAAAAGTACTCATATATTCCAGTATGGTAATTACCAGAGTCGAGCTAACCACAAATGGAGCAAAATCCAGTACACTCCCAGCAAGAAGAAAATAAAACCGCTGTCCGGAAAGACTTGGAATGTAGGTCCTTCCGGACAGCGATCATTTGAGAGGAAATTTCTGTTTAAAATATGCTTACGTTTAGAATATTGGTGAACTGCCCAGAATAAATGAAATACAGGAGCTAATGCCGAATGCTGTGACAGCCGCCGGTAAAAGAACCCTTAAAAGCAATCATAGCCGACTAGTCGGAAAGGACGCTTGCATGAAAGTTTGGATCTATGGACGCGATGAACGGGAAATCTGCGCCATGTTCGCGTACTGCGTGGGCAATTCAGATACAATAATTGGATTTTCCGTTCAGAAAAGCGTTATGAGCTTTTTCCCTCAAGGGGGACTGACACAGCCTATGCAGGCTGCGATCCGCGGAGATCTCGATCAACTGCTGCTGTCCGATCTCACGCTGCTCGGAGACAGCACAGAGGAGATCCGTAAGCAGGAAACCGTATTTCGTTCTTATCAAGTTTCCATTAAGTCTGCTTGCAACTGAGACAGCAGCAGCTCCTGATACCCATCACAGCCGCTATGTCCGACTGCCTCGGCTGCCGGAGCAAGAACCGTGCCTGCACAGTTCCGGAGCAGTGCGCGGCTTTTTTCACTTAGCCGGACCTCTGAGCGGCACTGCGCATAATCTGCCGCCGTCATATGCCACAGATGCAGGCGATCCGAGTAGCGCGCCAGAAGCTGCTGGGCAATGGACAGGCCTTTCCCGTCAAAGTCTCCCGAGTAGAACAGTTCTGTCCCGCTGGAAACAAGCAGATCCAGCAGACGGATCACAGCGATCGTTAGCTGTCCGGAGGTACAAATCAGCGGGGAATGAAAATGAGCGGCCTGATCGCACAGCTGGGTGAACACCATCTGATTTTCCACCAGGTAGGCTTTTCCTGAGGGACTGTCTCCCGCTGTTAAGCCAGCCAGATTGGTGAGCGTGAGGGTGCCGGCCTCATTCCGCAGGCGAAACGCGCGATAAGCCGGATGTTCTTCCGCGTCTGTATACAAACAGACTCCCACTTGTGTGACGAGACTCGATATGCTGTCGCACAAAATTCCGCAGTTATAGTAGAGGGCGGCCCGTTCCTCAGCCCCAGTGGGAAGATCAACGCCCGCCTGCATGGACAGGAGATGCAGAAACAGCTTTCCGCCCAGGGTGTTGGTATCCAGCGCATGTGGATCTGACGTTGCGTAAGCGCTGAGAACGGCCAGACGGATCCTCTCATCCGGGTGGCGTTCCAGCCAATCTATGCTTTTACACGCCTGAAGGACGGCCCGCCGTACCGCATCCCCATCTTCGGGCAGGGCTTTCCGGATCAGCCGGTATCCTTCTCCGCACCGATGGGACAACTCATCCAGCCACCGGCGGCACAGCCGGCTCTGCACAGCGGCGGTGGCCTCATTGGTCACTCGCAGGATGCAGGCATCTATCTGGTCCCGGACTTCACGCTTGGTTTGGATCGTGGTGTCAAAATAACACTCTAGTACATCTTTCAAAACCGCGCCGCGATAGGGCGTACCTTGGAGCGCGGCCTCAAAGTCCGCGGTTTTGATGAGAAGCGGCGGGGAGAAGGAGCGGCCAAACAGGCCGCGGACAGCATCGCATTCCTCCGGCGTCGCGTCGGGCAAGCAGATCGTCCCCGCCGGACGGCCGTAGCTGCGGTACTTTCGGAGAAGCAGCTCCAGAATCCGACGGTATGCGGGACGTTCGTGAAAAAAGGATGCGCAGTCGGCTGTCACTTGATTCATCGGCCATCCCCCTCCAATACCCGCTGAGCACCATTCCAGTGGTAATGCAGGATCGTGACCACCGAGGCGTTGCCAGGGCGGTGCAGCTCTGCAATATCCAGGCTTTTGACGTTGGCATAGCAGCCCCAAAGCGCCTGAGAATTCATGATGTAGTCAAAGTCCAAAACTCCAACCAGCTCAAACATGGCGCTGATGTTCCGCTCATCCACGCCTGCGAACGCCTCATCCAGAGCCAAAAGCATGGGACAGTGGGGGCCGCCCTTTTGATATTGGGCGGAAACCGCCGCGAAGAGGGGAACATACATGGCCATGGCCTTTTCTCCGCCGCTGAATTTGTTAAAAGCGCGGTCCGTCAGCTCTTTTCTCGGCTCCCCATCCCGTTCATACAGCAGATGAAATTCATACCAGGCCCGATAATCCAGCACGTCCCGGATCAGATCCGCGTAACTGACCATCTGACCCTCAAGCGCCGCATCCTGCCTGGCCTGCTTGACCTTCGCGCGAAAATGCATGGATACTCGCTGACTATCCTCCCGGGTCAGGAGCGCCCGGTCCTTATTCAACAGCCGGACTAGCTGCTCGGTGTCCAGCTGCGACTCCCCTTCCGCTTTTTTGGCCTTCCAGTCCAGACGGAAGGTCAATCCCATCGAAGTTTTCAGCGTCCCCATCAGGTCGGTCATATTCTTGGTCCACTGCTGGCTCTCCTCAATACGGGCCCGCAGTTTATGACTGATGGTCTCCGCCAGGATGTTTTCAAACAGCTCCCGGTCTTTTTCCTCCAACAGTGCAGCCGTCAGTTCGATCTTTGTCTGCAGCTCCTGGATAAAGCCGTAGAGTGAGAGTTCCTTCCCCTCCCACTGCAGGCTGATGCACAGGCGCTGACGGAGCATTCCGGGCCTGGCCGCGTCGTCAAACACCAGCTCAATCTTAGGCTGATACTTCAAAAGCGTATTATTGTGCTGCTGATAGTTGTTGCGGAGCGCCTCGCCCATGCGTTCGGGTGTGCGTTCCCGATCCTCCGGGCGGACTTTTCCATACGCTTCTTCGGCCTGCTGTTCCAGGGGCCCATTCGATACGGAACACAGGCTCAGGCGCAGATCCTCCCCAAAATACTTCTCGAGGTCATCCTCTTCTATCACCGCGCCGCGCAGAAGTTCGTTGCGCTGCTGAAGCTGCTCCCGCTTGCCGCGCTGTTCTGCCTCCAGGGCGGCGCACCGCTTTCCCGCGTCGCTCATCCGCTTCTGCTGGTCCTCCATCTCCCGATCCAGCTCAGCGCGCCGCTGTGCCCTGGCTCTGTTTTCCGGTCGGCCCAGGAACTCCTGGATCACCCGGACCCGCGCCTGAGAGACCTCCATCTGTTTCCGCGTCTGGGCATTGGTCCTGCTCTGCGTGTCTGCCTGGTCGCGGAGCTCGGCAATGCGGTCCTCCGTCCACTCAACCGCGTCGGCCGCATGGAGCAAATCGCTGTAGCTAATTCCCAGCGAGCCCAGCAGCGCCTGATAAGATTCCGCGGCGTTCAGCGGCTCCTCATAGGCTTCTTCTGTCCGCATGTAGGGAAGTCCGCGGCTCAATTCACGGCTCTGCTGTTCAAGGAGAGCAACGACCTGCTTAGCTGACCGCTCCTGATCCAGGCACCGCTCCTTTCTGGCTTCCGCTTCAGACAATTCCTCCTGCGCCTGTGCCAGCATTTCCAGGGCGTGTTCCAGATCCACCACCGCAGGCAGCTGTTCCAGCTCCTCCTTCAGCCTCGCCAGCCGGCGTTCTAGCGCTTCCACTTCGGCTTTCTTCTCTCGCTCCAGCGCCTCCGCCCGCTCCAGACGCTCCTCCCACTCCCGGATCTGACGCTCCCGGTTGGCGCGGCGCGCCGCGGCGCCAACAAAACCGGCAGGCCCTTCCGCACAGCTGTGTCCATGGACGGTGCCGCAGCGAAATCTCCCATCCGGCAGCAGGGCAGTCCCCGCCCGCAGATCGGACCGGGAGATGCCGCGCAGGCAGGCAAGGACCGTTTCCCGGAAGCGCGGATCCCCATCCGGGAGCAGGCTGGCTATGGGATCGCCCACCGGCGGTTCCGGAGACAGAAACCGGTCCGGATATTCCCGGAGCAGTTCCCGGATCTCCTCCATATGCTCCTGCGGAACCACCAGTGCGTCCAGGATCCCAGCGTCGGTAAGTTGCGCTTCTAGGAGATCCCGCTCCTGTTGCCCCAGTTCCGGCGCAAAGTCAACGACCTCATAGAATGCCGCATGCGGGATGCCCCGCATCACCAGCTGAATGCGGGTCGCTTGGATCTGATCACTGCGGGGCGGTACAGGTTCCAGCTGCTCCCGAAGCCGCGTCAAGTTCCTCTGGATCTCGTCCCGTGCCTGAACCAGGTTTTTCAGTTCCATGTCTCCCCTGTTTTTTTCATTCTGAATCTGACCAAGCCGGTCCAGATAACAGGAGTTGATCGAGTCGTTGACCGCTGTCCAGTCCGCGGGGGAGCGGTACTGCGCAAGCATCCTTTTTAAGCGCATCATGTCTTCCTGGGGAAAGCGGAGCTCCTGATTGCTCTCCTGCCGGCGCGAGAACGCTTCCAAAAGCTGATCCCGCTCCTGTTGTTCCTGCTGCTGCGCTACGGCGGCCTGCGCCTTGGCGAGGCGCTGGAGCTGGACGCCCGCAAGGATGTGGACACCGTGACCGGTATGGTGCATGTTCCGGGTCCCAACAGCCGGGACGTACTGCTGCCCCTGAGCGCCATGCGCCATGTGCGCCGCATCCTGAGCCTGCCCGAGGCCGAGAGCATGGGCAGGGACTTTTTGCACTTCGACCAGGGCTTCATCCGCAAGAGCTTCTATGCCGTGGCCCGGCCGCTGGGGCTGGACAGGGCCCTGGTGGGGCCGCGCGCCATCCGCTACGCCCGCGGGCTGGAGCTTCTGGACCTGCATGTGCCGGTCAACCTGGTACAGAAATTCCTGGGCCAGCAAAAGCCTTCACAGATCGCGGCCTTCCTCAACTTCTCCGACGGCGCCGCGCGGCGCATGGTCCAGAACAAGACCCTGGGGCCCTCGTCCGGCACGGACCCGCTCTGCAATTCCTTTCTGGGCATCGTGGAGGACATTTCCGTGGGCATGCGCATGGCCTCGGTGAGCGTGCGCACCTTCGGCGACATGCGCCTTGGCGTGCAGTGCAGCACGCGCCAGTTCGTGCATATGGAGATCCACGCCAACCAGGTGGTCACCGTGCTGGTGGACCCGGAACAGATCGTGCTCTCGCGCAGCCGTGCCACGCTCAGCATGGGCAACTGCCTGCCCTGTACGGTGCAGAGCATCCACCAGGATCAGGTGGAGTCCTTCGTCTCGCTGGAACTGGGCGACGGCTCGCGCCTGTGCGCCACGGTGGAGACGCCGGGCCTGCTCCGGGTGGGCATCTACGAGGGCCAGAAAGTCTACGCCCATTTCCCGTCACGGGCCGCGCGCCTGTGTCTGGACTGATATTTCCCGCAAGGGGCC
>OGOQ01002615.1_pt1 | contig 10901 bp, 8 predicted proteins | sample 1552691 | NCBI WGS metagenome assembly OGOQ01 (sample SAMEA2580209, study PRJEB22360) | human gut metagenome | biome: human gut; feature: human-associated habitat; material: faeces | place: Denmark | collected 2008/2010
AGTAAAAAACCGCCTCAAGCTTATGCTTGAGACGGTAATAAAATCTTATTATCGCGGTACCACTCATATTGACGAATTGTCCACTCATTCATGTACGAATCATACATGCCGGATTGGTAACGGGTTCGGTTCCCGGTGACGCCTACTGTTAATTCAGGCCACCCTCGAAAGTCCATTCAGCAAAATCTTCCATACTGCAATTCCACCACCTGCAGCTCTCTTTGATTTCCAATCAAGCTTACTACTCTTTCTCAACGGTTTCTCTTATTGAAGTTAGAATAATACTTTTCTTTCACATTGTCAACACTTTTTTATGAGAAATATACCAGTTCATCTTCCGGCTTCTCTGCCGGCTCGATGGATACCGGATAAAGGACAGGTCCTTTTCCTCTGTATTCCTTGGCAAATTCCACATGAACTTCTGCGGTAATATTTATCCATGATTTGTGACCGATTTCTTCCGACTTCGGATATTTGCATTTAAATCCTAAGAACTGGACATCCTCTACACAACAGGTCATGGCAAAACGTCCCGGCACAAACATGCCCTTCCTGCTCATCTTTTCCGGATTATATACCAACGCAAGGAATTTGATTTTCTTGCCATCGTATTTCTTCGGATTATCCTGTGCATCCATATACCAGATTGCATAATCTGCATCCGTAATATCAATGACATCTGCATTGATGTCAAATGGCAGTTCTTCATCGGCACTCTCATCAATTGTTCCATCGGCACGCTCGTATACAATCTGTGCCGGACGGTTCTGTGCTTTTACGGCACGGCGGAACTTGCCCTTTGGTGTATTGTCATCACAACGGTTAAAGATTACTACATCTGCCTTAAACAACTGCTCCATAATCATGGCACGCATATTAGCAAGATACATTTCAAATGTAGTGGCATCTACGGTTGCCAAGGACTGTACGATTACCCAGCCATCCGGCATCTTTGTTTCAAGCAAAGTAGCGATATCCCAGGTACCGTTATACTCAATAAAAATCTGCTCCGGTTTGTATGTCTCCTGAATTTTCTGCAAGGTCTCTGTTGTAAAATCTTCCTGCTCCTCAATCATTGCAACCTTCGCATTAATGGTATTTAATTTTGCTTCATCATATTCTTCATCACCGTCTTCACAGACAATAATTACCGTACGGTTGTCCCCGCCGAAATCATTTTCAAAGAGTGTTTCTTTGATTAATGTGGTCTTACCGCTGTCCATAAATCCGGTAAATAAATATACTGGAATCTCCTGCATGGTTTCCCCTTTCCTATCTGACGGGCATTATGCAATGCCGAATAATTCTTCAATCTTGTGTTCGTCAATCTTAGAACCAATGACACAGAGTCTTCCGGTGTAATCCGGCTCTCCATCTCTTAATTCATACTCGCCCGGAACCATATCAAAGTAAATCCAGGAACCATTGACATCCTCTACCATTCCTTTTGCGCGGAGAATCATGCCATACTCTTCGCTCTCGGATAAGGTCTTTAATACCTCTTCAATCTTCTCACGGGTAAATTTATGCGGAGTCTCTTTGCCCCAGCTTGTAAATACCTCATCTGCATGATGGTGATGATGATGTTCGTGGTCATGGTCATGGCATCCGCAGGTGCAGTTCTCGCCATGCTCATGATGATGTTCATGCTCCTCATGGTCGTGGTCGTGATGGTGTTCATGCTCCTCGTGGTCATGGTCATGATGGTGCTCATGCTCTTCGTGGTCGTGACCGTGTTCATGTTCTTCGTGGTCATGGTCATGATGGTGCTCATGCTCTTCCTCTTCTGCTTTATGATGTGCCTCTGCAAGAAGTTTCATCTCAAGAGAGTCCTGTCCTTCCATAACTTTGAGAATCTGTTCACCTTTGATGGCATCCCAAGGAGTTGTAATGATTGCAGCCTTGCCATTTAATTCCTGCATCTGTTTTACGCAAAGTTCTAACTGCTCCGGTGTTGTGCTCTGGGTTCTGCTTAATACGATTGTTGTTGCAAATTCAATCTGGTTATTGAAGAATTCGCCAAAGGCTTTCATCTGTTTGGATGCTTTCTTTGCATTTACAACTGTAACCAGTGCATTTAATTTCACATCCTGCTCTTTTTCTACATCAATAACAGATTTCATTACGTCAGAAAGTTTACCAACTCCTGACGGCTCGATTAAGATACGGTCCGGATGGAATTTAGTAATTACTTCATTTAAATTCTTTCCAAAGTCTCCTACCAGGGAACAGCAGATACATCCTGAGTTCATCTCGGTAATCTCAATGCCGGAATCCTTTAAGAATCCGCCGTCGATACCGACTTCACCAAATTCATTTTCAATCAGTACCAGCTTCTCACCAACAAAAGCCTCTTCTATCATTTTCTTGATAAATGTGGTCTTTCCAGCTCCTAAGAAGCCTGAAATAATATCAATTTTTGTCATTTTAACATCCTTCTTTCTAATAATTAAAGTGTATTTCACACTGAATTGATTTGTCTACCTATTGCAATATAGCAGAAAAAGTAAAATTTCTCAAGCAAACCGCGTGAACTTCATACAAATTTTATAAATAGCTTTTCTCAATATCAATGGGTATGATAAAGCCCTGCATAAATTCCATTCCGTGCAAGCAGCTCCTCATGGGTGCCCTCTTCTTCAATTCCCTGCTCAGTCAGCACCAGAATACGCCCTGCATTTTCTATCGTAGAAAGCCTATGGGCAATTACAAATGTTGTCCGGTTCTTCGCCAGCTTCTCTAGTGATTCCTGTACCACCTTTTCACTTTCATTATCCAGTGCTGAGGTTGCTTCATCAAAAATAAGAATCGGCGGATTCTTTAAAAATACCCGGGCAATGGAGAGCCGCTGTTTCTGACCGCCGGAAAGTTTTACACCCCGCTGTCCGATATCTGTATCATAACCATCCGGCAGTGATAAAATAAATTCATGGGCATTGGCATTCTTTGCTGCCTCAATGACTTCTTGCCTTGTCGCATCCGGTTTGCCATAAGCAATATTTTCAAAAATGGTTCCGGCAAACAAATAAACATCCTGCTGGACAATGCCAATGTGGTCTCTTAAACTTTTTAATTTATAGTGGCGGATATCACAGCCATCAATTAAAATTCTGCCCTCTGACACATCATAAAATCTTGGTATCAGGCTGCAAAGTGTTGTCTTTCCGGCACCTGAAGTTCCCACCAGTGCCACGTAGCTTCCTGCCGGAACTTTCAGATTTATATGCCTTAAAACGCGGCTTAAATGTTCTTCATACCGGAAGGAAACATCCTGAAATTCTACTTCTCCCCGCACATTTTCCATGACAATGGCATTTTCCTCATCCGAAATATCCGGTTCAATGGAAAGAATCTCCATAAACCGTTCAAAGCCGGAATATCCATTCTGGAACTGCTCGGTAAAATCAATCAGCGTCTTAACCGGCTCGGTAAATACATTGATATATAAAAGGAACGTAATCAAATCTGTAATGCTCACACTGCCACCCGGAATCCACAGTGCTCCGGCAATCACCACTACTACGGTAATCAACGTGGTAAATGCAGTCAATCCCGCCTGATAACCACCCATAAAGAGATAGCTGTTCTTCTTGGCATCTAAGAAGCCTTTGTTTCCGCGGCTGAATTTTTCCTGTTCGACTTCTTCATTCGCAAAGGATTTTACTACGCGGATACCGGAAAGGTTGTCCTCTATCTGGCTATTGATATCCGCTATCTTAATACGGTTCTGCCGGAATGCCTTTTTCATACGCTTATTAAAGAAATATGCATACGCTATCATAAACGGTACCAGTGCAAATGTCGCCACTGTAAGCTTCGGACTGATTCCCATCATAATAACAAATGCACCAATTATCTTAATCAGGGAAATCACAATATTTTCCGGTCCATGGTGCAGCAGTTCGCTGATATCAAAAAGGTCCGTGGTAATTCTCGCCATCAGTTGTCCGACCTTCTGATTATCATAAAATGCAAAGGACAGTTTCTGATAATGAGCAAATATTTCTGCCCGCATATCATATTCTATTTTGGCACCCATTACATGACCATTATTAGAAATATAATAATTGCTGTAACACTGAATGACTACTAACGCCACCATAAACAAAGCAAGCTTTCCGATTGTCTTTACTGCATCCTGCTCCGGCAGATATACCACTGTTGATGTAATATACCGTACAATCAGCGGAATCACCAGTGCCGCCACTGCTGCTAACAGTGCAAAAAACATATCGATAAAAAATACGCCAAGATATGGTTTATAATAAGAAATCATTTTCTTTAAATTCTGCTTCATCTGTCTATCCCTCTTGCCTTTACCAGCTTATTTTTCATCACAACTGTCCATCTTATACTGTTTCTTTTGCAAATGCAAGTTTCTTTATGCTACAATGACTTTTATAAACGTGGCGGATTGACACTATATAATCCTTGTTAAAATAATCCTGTTATCCAAAGGATATTTGTTTTGGATATAAAATACCGTAGTTCTAAGCTGCATATTTTGCTTTTGCCTGTAAAAACCGTCTTTCCAATGTTTGACAGTCTATCTGTACCGTCCGTCGAAGTGCGGATGCCTAAGAAGGGCTGTTAGGGGCACTTGGAATTTCGTCCGGCAACAGGCAACGCTGGCACATGGACGTGCCAGCGAGGTGCATATGAACATGGATGTGAATTTGCACCGGTTGCCGGACAAAATATTTTGCCTGTCGAAATTCCTAGTGCCCCTTACAGGTCTTATACCGCATCCGCACCCGGCGGACAGTGCAGATATCCGGTCAAAGCAAGCGGAAAGACAGTTTATCATCAAGCAAAACATGCAGCTAAGAACAACTGGCATTTTCCATCCCATAAACAAATATCCTCCGGATAACCGAAATTATTTTATGCAAGTATTTTGTCAATCCGCGCCTTCTATAAATTAATTGTAAGGAGAAGAAAACATGACACATGTACTTCTTGTAGATGATGATACAAGTATCGTTTCTAATTTACGCACTTTCCTGAATCAGGAGGGTTTTCAGGTTACTTCTGCGAATAACCAAAAGGAAACCATCGATTTATTAGATTCCGGGCAGTATCACTTTGACTTAGCGCTGCTTGATGTCTCCCTGCCGGATGGAAGCGGCTTTTCTTTGTGCAGTGCCATCAAGGCAAACTCTGATATTCCTGTCATTTTTCTGACGGCATCGGATGATGAATATAGTGTGGTTGCCGGGCTTGACCTTGGTGCCGATGATTATATTCCCAAGCCCTTCCGGCCGAGAGAACTGATTTCCAGAATGAACAGTGTTCTCCGCCGCTATCACCGTGGCAGCCAGCCGTTGGAATATCATGAACTGAAAGCTGATACCGTACGTGGACTGGTCTATAAGAATAATGTGGAACTGACTCTTTCCGCCCTGGAATACCGGCTGCTTTTACTCTTTCTTTCCAACCAGGGCATTGTCCTTACACGAAGCCGTCTCTTAGATGAACTTTGGGATATGGCAGGGGAATTTGTAAATGATAATACCCTTACCGTCTACATCAAAAGGCTCCGGGAAAAAATCGAAGCCGACCCGGCACACCCGGAATATATCAAAACCATCCGCGGACTGGGCTATAAGCTTGGTGACTAATTGAACTGCAAAAAACGCCTGTTATAAATATGAGTACCATAATAACCGATGAAAATGTATTTTCCCAAAGGAGTCTTTATGAAATTTTTACGCAATCCCGAAATCAAAAAATGCCTGTTTCTGCAACTGCTTGTATGCTTTATCTTTGCAGGTATCGGATTTTATTTTGATACCATCTGTGGTGTAATCATCCTTTTTGCATCACTTATTTTCATTCTTATTTTTATTATTTTCACCAGAAAACGTTACCGGAAGGTGGAATCCTTAAGTCAGCAGTTAGATGCGATGCTGCACAGTAACAGCAGTGGTGATTTCAGCGACTATATGGAAGGAGAACTTGCAATTTTACAAAATGAGCTTGCCAAGCTGACCAGACGCCTTGTGGAACAGAATCAGGCTCTTGAAAACGATAAAAAATATCTTGCGGATGCCATGGCTGATATTTCCCATCAGCTCCGCTCTCCCCTTACTTCCATCCGTCTTTTGCTGACTCTCTTAAAAGAGCCGGCTCTTTCCGATGAGAAGCGAAGGGAATCCCTGCGGGAATTATCCATGCTAATTGACCGGATGGACTGGCTCATTGAAACTTTGCTGAAATTATCTTCCATGGACGCAGGAACCATTACTTTTCACCAGACCGAAACTTCTGCCAAAGAACTGCTCTCCACTGCGGCTGCACCTTTGCTTATTCCATTGGAGCTTCGCGATATCCAGTATCATGAAACCATAGAGCCGAAGGATTTTTCTTTTTCTACGGATTTACGATGGACGGCGGAAGCCCTTGGAAATATCTTAAAGAACTGCATGGAGCACACGCCTTCCGGTGGCAGGATTGATGTTATGGTTACCGACAATCCAATCTATGTTTCTATCGTGATTGAAGACAATGGAAGTGGTTTTCTGCAGGAAGATATCCCGCATCTTTTTGAACGCTTTTACAAAGGAAAAAATGCCACCGGTCAGAGCATTGGCATCGGTCTTTCCCTCTCCCGTATGATTGTTTCCAAAGAAAACGGAACCTTAAAAGCAGAAAACCGTAAAGAAGGCGGTGCACGTTTTATCCTGAAATTCTATAAAAAGTGACAGAACTGTCACTGAAAAGTCATGCTCCTGTCATCCGGGATGCTTATACTTCTCATTAGAATCGCATCAAATGGAAAGGAGTTACTTATGGAAATCTTACGAGCTGAAGATCTCACCAAAATCTATGGAACAGGAGAAAATCAGATGGTTGCCCTAGACCACGTTTCTTTTTCTGTCAACAAAGGCGAATTTCTCGCTATCATCGGGCCATCCGGTTCCGGCAAATCCACACTGCTTCACATTTTAGGCGGTGTCGATACACCAACCTCCGGCAAAGTCTATATGGAGGGCACTGATGTCTATGCGCAAAAGGAGGAACAGCTTGCCATCTTCCGCAGACGGCAGGTCGGGCTGATTTATCAGTTCTATAATCTGATTCCGGTACTGAATGTCGTTGAAAATATGACACTTCCTGTCCGCATGGATGGACGCCCGGTCAACAAAGAGCATTTAAATGAACTGCTGGAAATTCTCTCTTTAAAAGGACGGGAAAATCATCTTCCAAACCAGCTTTCCGGCGGTCAGCAGCAGCGTGTCTCCATCGGTCGTGCATTAATGAACGCTCCTGCTGTGGTTTTAGCCGATGAACCTACCGGAAACTTAGATTCCAAAAACAGCCAGGAAATTGTGGAACTCTTAAAATATTCCAACCAGAAATTTAACCAGACCTTAATTGTCATTACCCATGATGAAAACATTGCCCTTCAGGCAGACCGCATCATTGCCATTGAAGACGGCAAAATTACACGGGATGAGGTGATTCGTGCATGAATATCTTCCACAAAATCACACTCACCAACTTAAAGAAGAATAAAACCCGTACCATCGTCACGATTATCGGAATTATTCTTTCTACTGCCATGTTTACCGCAGTTACCAGCAGCATCAGCTCTCTTCATGCATTTATGAAGGAATATACCATTGATACCGAAGGAAGCTGGCAGGGTGCCGCTTTTCGTGTCACCCAATCAGAGTCAAAAGATTTTCTCTCCCATGATGAAATCGACTCTTCTGTTTCTTTAAAATATATTGGATATGCCGATCTTAAAGATTCCGCCAACCAATACAAACCATACCTTTATATCTGCGGTGTAACGGATGATGTTACTACTCTTCTTCCGGTACACATCACGAAAGGACGGATGCCGGAAAACGATTCTGAACTTCTGCTTCCAGAGCACCTTGCCTATGACGGAGGCATTGCTTATAACTTAAATGATGAAATTACACTGGATGTCGGAGAACGTGTCAATGAAGAAGGTTTTGTTTTAGATAATAACACTTCACTGCTTGGTAATAAGTCAGAAAAAACAAAAGACGGAAAAGTAATTCCGTTAGAATCCATTACAAATACGGAGTCAAAAACTTATCAGGTGGTAGGTTTTTACAGCAGACCTTCCTTTGAAAGCTTTCATGCTCCGGGTTATACAGCACTGACTCTCTCTTCTGCCCGGACATCCTATCAGGATATCTACTTCTGTCTTTATAACAGCAAAGATGTATCCAGTTTTTTAGAGCAGAATGCACCATATTCTTATACCATGAACTATGATTTACTGCGGCTTGACGGAGCATCCATGGAGGATTCCTTAAACCGCACCGTCACCAGTCTTGCAGTTATTTTGATTGCAATTATCGTACTTGGTTCTATCTCACTGATTTATAATGCATTTTCCATTTCTATCAGCGAACGAACCAGACAGTTTGGTCTGCTTTCATCCCTTGGTGCAACCAGACACCAGATGATTCACAGCATCCTGTTTGAAGCGGCTTTCCTGTGTCTTATCGGTATTCCGCTTGGAATCTTCTTCGGTTTAGTTGGAATTGGCATTACCTTCTATTTCACTGGTGATACTCTTGCCATACTGTACCGAAGTGACACCACACTGCACCTGACCCTGCAGCCATCCGTTGCCGGAATTGTGATTGCCGTCACCCTCGCTTTTATTACGGTATTGATTTCTGCTTACCTGCCGGCACGGAAATCCATGAAGTTATCTGCCTTAGAAGCCATCCGGCAGACCAGTGATATTAACATCCGTTCTAAAAAAGTGCATACATTTCCACTTACGGAAAAATTATTTGGCTTTGAAGGAATGCTTGCTGCCAAAAACTATAAACGAAGCCGCAGCAAATACCGTGCTACTGTTATCTCACTTTTCTTAAGTATTGTGCTGTTTATTTCTGCCAGCAGCTTTTGTGCTTATCTGACACGTTCCGCCGGCAGCATTTATAACGGAAACGGCTATGAACTTTCCTGCACGATATATTCCGAAAATAACTATGACCCGGATACGCTTTTAACAAAAATCCGTGCTTTAGATGGTGTAGATAAGGCTTCTTACGGTGCCAGCTTCGCTGCCTGCTTTACAGTAGCCAAAGAAGACTGTTCGAAAGAATTTGAAAGTTTCTATTCTGATTATGAACAGGCTTATTACAGCAATACACTCCCGGCAGATGACTCCTACGAGCTTACCTCTTTGATTTATTTTGTGGAGGATCATTTGTTTGAAGATTATTTAAAAGAAATCGGCGAAAATTCTTCCGATTATCAGAATTCTGATCATCCAACAGGTGTATTGATAGACCGGCTTCATGTATTCAATGACAAATACTATGACATTAATATTTTCGCCAATCCTTCTTCGCAGGATATTGTATTATCCTCTTTAGACGAAGATGTGAAAAATACCTGCACCGTCACCGCTGGTACTTTCAGTGATACAATTCCTTTTGGTGTCAGTGCTCCTTCCGATTATGCGAAATTTATTTTTCCATATTCCTGTAAGGATGCTCTCTGGCAGGCACTCAGCCAGAACCCGGATAGCACACTTGGAAATTCATACTATATAAAGACAGATAATCACAAACAGGTACAGACAGATTTAAATACGCTCTTTGACAGCGAAAATATTTCAGCTGATATCTATGACTATATGGATTCCATTGAAAGTGAGCGTGCCATAATTACCGTTATCAATATTTTCTCTTATGGATTTATTACATTGATTTCCCTGATAGCGGCCGCCAATGTATTTAACACAATTTCTACCAATATTATTTTACGGAAACGTGAATTTGCCATGTTAAAATCCATCGGCCTTTCTCCGAAAGGCTTCCGCAAAATGATGCAGTTTGAATGTCTGCTCTATGGCTGCAAAGGGCTTCTTTACGGACTTCCGGTTTCCATCGGAATCACCTGGCTTATTTATCAGGCAGTCTGTGATGGCATTGACTTTGGTTTCTTTATTCCATGGTACAGCTTCGTGATTGCTATTGGCAGTGTATTTACAGTGGTTGCTGCAACTATGATTTATTCCATGCGTAAGCTTTCTTCTGAAAATACCATGGATGCATTAAAAAATGAAAATTTATAAAATCTCTTTTTCTTTCAGATTATAAAAGGTAAAATCACCGGTATTTAAGAGCATTCCATTTGCATCTGTAATTTCAAATGCTACTACTGTAATGTTCCTTCCGGGCTTTACCACTTTGGCGGTGCATGTAACATATTCTGTTGCACGCGCCGCTTTTAAATAGCGGATCTGTCCGTCCACAGTAGTCACATAATATCCATAGGTTCCTGCCGCAATTCCGCATATGGTATCCACTGCCGAATATAATACTCCACCATGCAAATCTCCATAGATATTCGTAAACTCTTTCTTGAATGGCAGTTCTGCTTTTATTCTTCCCTGCTCTGCCTCTGTTATCTTCATCTGCAGCAGACTTCCAAAGGGATTCTGCTCTAATAATTTCTGGCATTCTTCTATTGTAATTTTATTTTCGTTTTGCATTAGATTCCTCTTTTCTTACATGTATCTTTTATCCTTTATTTGTACCCATTTTGTACTCATTTATGTTTTTTGTCAATGAAACAATCTATCTGACTTTTCGGATTGCCAAATCCCCATCCTATGATGTAATATATTTTGTATGGTGTATATTAAGAATTTTTCTCACCATACACTTACGCATCAAGGAGGTATCTTTATGGATCCAAAGAAACAATTTTATGAAACACTCGCTACGTCCATGATTGAAAAATTCAAGAAAAGACAGATTGACGCATATTACTGTGCCACCAAAGAAGAAGCCGTTGCACTTGCCACTTCCATGCTGCCGACACAGGCAACCGTTGGTTTTGGCGGTTCCATGACTTTAACCGAAAGTGGTATGATGGCTGCTCTGCAAAAT
>OGOQ01002623.1_pt1 | contig 10876 bp, 9 predicted proteins | sample 1552691 | NCBI WGS metagenome assembly OGOQ01 (sample SAMEA2580209, study PRJEB22360) | human gut metagenome | biome: human gut; feature: human-associated habitat; material: faeces | place: Denmark | collected 2008/2010
GCTAGGAGCTTCTGCCCTTTCAGGGCGTGTGGGGCTTACTTGCGAAACTTGAATAAGCTAATCATAAAGTTCAAAGTTCAAAGCTCAAAGTTCAAAGTAGAAATGGTTGAGAATCATCCTTTTGAGCCGTGGCTGCCCGAGAATGCGCGGCTGCTGATGCTCGGCACGTTTCCGCCTGCAGAAAAGCGGTGGTGCATGCCCTGGTATTATCCCAACTTCCAGAATGATATGTGGAGGATATTCGGGATTATCTACTTCCAGGATAAGCTCCATTTCGTGGATGTAGAGAAGAAGACCTACCGCCTCGATGCTATTAAGGAATTTCTCAGGGAGAAGGGCGTCGCCATCTATGATACCGCACAGCAGGTGATACGTACCAAGAATACGGCATCCGACAAGGACCTGCAGATTGTGCAGCCCGCCGATCTCGACGGCATGCTCCGTAAGCTGCCCCATTGCAGGGCGGTGCTCACAGCCGGTCAGCTTGCCACAAAGGTATTCTCTGAACACTTCGGTATCAGGGAAAAGCCTGAGATGGGAGGTTACGCAGAATTCCAGTTCGAGGGTCGCAGGCTCCGTCTGTACCGCATGCCCTCCAGCTCCCGTGCCTATCCCATGGTAGTGGAGAAGAAGGCTGAATTCTACCGCAGGATGTTTGAAGAAATCTTATAGAAAGAAGAAAGAATATGAAAGATAAAGTGACCGTTATTGGCATTGCGGGAGGCACAGGCTCCGGCAAGACCACTGTGGTGAAGAAACTCGTAGAAGTGCTGCCGCCTCATTATGTGGCTGTGGTGCCCCTCGATTCATATTATAACGATACCTCGCAGATGACCGAGGAAGAACGTCATCAGATCAATTTCGACCACCCGTCGGCATTCGATTGGAAGCTTTTGCACCAGCAGCTCGCTGATCTGCGCGCTGGCAAGGCGATAGAGCAACCCACCTATAGTTATATCAAATGCAACCGTGAACCGGAAACGGTTCACGTTGACCCCAAACCGGTTGTGATCATCGAAGGCATCATGACGCTGGTGGACAAGAAATTGAGAGACCTGATGGACCTGAAGGTGTTTGTGGATACCGATGCAGATGAGCGTCTGATACGAAACATCCAGCGTGATACCATCGACAGGGGTCGCACCGTATCGATGGTGGTAGACCGATACCTGAAGGTCCTGAAACCGATGCACGAGCAGTTTATCGAACCTACCAAGCGCTATGCTGACATCATCATTCCGCAGGGTGGCGAAAACCTCAAGGGCATCGGTATCCTCTGCAAGTATGTAGAGGGACTGATAGAGAAATAATAAAAATAGTTTCAAGCATTGCATTTTTTTAATGCAATAACACGTTTAGGGCGGCCTTCTTCGTGAGAAGAGGACCGCCTGTGTTGTTTTTTATGGGTGTTAACCCATGTTGCCGCCGTCGCTACCGCCGCCTTCGGTGTTGCCACCGCCTTCGGTGCTGCTTCCGCCGCTTTCGGTGCTGCTGCTACCACCGCCAGGTTTCTGGCTGTTTCCGCCATCCGATCCGGTAGAACCCGGGTTACCGTCTGGGTCGTCTACGCCCGTATATTCTACGAGCTCCTCCACCTTGGCTCCCTTGAGCATGGTCTTTACGCGCTTTTTGTCAACCATCTCGATGGCTGGCTGGAAGATGACGTGCATGCCCACCACGTTGGCTGCGGTAAACTTCTTGGCGGTGTCTGCCGGCTTGGTGCGCAGGCCCACCTTGAAGGCACCGAAATCGTCGAGCACCACTCGCTCGCCGTTCTGCAGATGTCCTGCGATGTTGGTATCCAATGCCTTGATTACCGCCAGCACGTCTGGCGGGGTGAGGGTACACATCTTGCTGATTTCCTCAGAAATCTGTGCAGAATGAACTACGCCGCTTACTACGGCCTTAGCGTAAATCTTACCGTTGGTAGAAGAATTCTTACGCTTGTTGACTACTTTTCTGAATTTTACTGACATAGTACTTTTTTTGTTTAAAGGGTTAGAAAATAAGGTTTAATTCATACAGCTCGTCATGCCCAGTGTGGTAGCGATGGCTGTAAGAATGGAGATGGCAATCTGGATGATGGTCTGCCATGTGTTTTTCGAAGTGTCTTTCATAGTATCAGATTATTTTTATGATTAAAGGTTCAACAATATTGGGGTTTCTCTTTTTACTCCCTGCCAACCAGGTGTTATCCCAACAGCTGGTGGCGGTTCTTGTGATTGATGGAGTAGCTCACGTGGAGCCACCGCTTCTGGGGTTGGCCGCGGGGTTCCAGGATGAGCTGGTCGAAGTCGCAGTTTTCGGTGATGAAATCAACATACTGCTTCATCTTCTCCTTGCTCGCCACGGGAATATCGGCGGCTTCTCCCAGTTCGTGCTGGCTTCCGAAGGCACCTCCCACCGCCAGATTGAGCAGATGACACCGGTATCCGCTGGAGATAGGGATGGCACCAAACCGTTTTCTGAGCGGTTCGAGGATGTTCTCGCATAGCAGCATCATGCGGATGATGAAGATGATGTCGGGCGGTACGTTGTCGATGCTGCGGCGTATGGCTGTGCCCGACCGGATGAATTCACCTAGGGTGAAGTGGGGGGAGAGGAGCATCTTCTGCATCATCTCCTGTTCCTGTTGTGTGTATTTCATAAGCTTTTCCTTTTTGGGTTACAGTGCAAAGATACAAAAAAAATGGGGCTTTGTCAAGGGTTTATGGGTGATAGTGTGGGTGATATAAAGGTGACATCTGCCATCGCCCTTATCCCCGGCAAGTGGGGCTTACGTAAGCTTTGAGTAAGGCTCACTTCAGCTCCAAATGAGGCTCACTTCATCTCCCGGTAAGCCTTTTCCCACCTCCAAGTGAGCCTCACTTCATCCTGAGCAGCTGCTCTATGGGGTGGGCACAGCGGGGACCGTCGCGCTGCAATACCTTGATGTAGAACAGCGTTACGCTGTCTGGACGTATGCGGTTCTTTATCTCCTTGCGGTGAAGCTTGCTCAGGGCGGCTTCGGGGCGGGGAGGCATCTCCACCTCCAGTGCCTCGAATAGCTCACGGTAGAGGCGCTTCAGGGGCACCGGATTCTGCATCTCATCCACCTGCAGCAACAGCAGGTTGGCATTGTAAACAAACTCGATGAGCCATTGCTTCGTGGCCATCCATTCATAACAGCCGGCATGGGCGCGCAGCCACAGATAGTCATCTGCCAGCGATTGCTGAGCCAGCTTGCGGTATTCCTGGAAACGTTCCTCTTCCAGGGTGCGTGTCAATCTTATCATAGTTCAGTCCTTAAGGTTCAAAATCAGGTCATCTCTATCCAGCTCTCCTCATCCTTCTGCAGTATCTTGCCAGCCTGTTCGGCTATGCATTCCTCCTCAGAAGCGCGCTCGTCGTAGCGGCCGCAGGGCTGGCGCACGTAGTATACCTTGCCCGTCTGGCAGAACTCCTGGTCTCTCACCTTCAGCATGTTTACTACCGTGTAGAGTTTGTGCTCCTCGGGCTTGTTTACGCGCTTTACGGTGAAGAGATAGTCGGCAAGGTTAGCCCACTGCGCACTGCCGGCTATATCGTAGAGGCTCAGGTCTGAGTAATCTGCCTGCGTGCCGTCCTTGCGCTGTATTCTAGGGTGCGCCACTATCACCGTCCATATCCCGTGCATGCGGCTCCAGTTCTGTATGCTGGTCAGCATCACCTTCACCTGTTCGGTCTCGGTGCTGCGCTCGTGGCCCTCGCTCACGTTTACGAAGATGTAGGGGTCGATTACCAGGTAGTGGAGGCCCTTGCTCTTGCGCTGCTTTTCGGCGGCATGGATGATGGTGGCAGGCGTAGGCAGGGTTTGCTCCTTCAGCACGAAGTCGAACATGTGGTTGTTCAGGTAATCCACTGTGTGGGAGAGGGTTCCCTTGATGTAGGCTTCGTTCTGCCGGCTGTCGGGGGTGTTGCCATACTGCTCCAGGTTTGCCTCGCCCAGGGCTATCCGGGCTATGTTGCGGTAGTGTTTGCGCTTGTCGGTGAGCTCGAACGAGAAGAAGGCAATCTTCTTCTGGCAGTGGCACATGAGGTGGGTCATCATGCAGTTCAGGAAATCGGTTTTTCCCGAGTTCGGGATGCCGGTAAGGATGATGAGTCCGCCGTCGGAGGTAGGGTGGAAGATGTGGTCGGTGAGGGGTCCCATGCCTATCTCGTAGCCGTGGTCGTAATGGCCCAGCATCACCTCTACGATGTCCTGCTTGTGGAGTTCGGTATCATATACTTCCTCATTGCCCACTCTCTTGGCTTCGGCTATGATGCGCCTTACCTCCTCGGCTCCGAACCGCTGGTATACCTCGCTGATGTCCTTGCATGATGGGGGCAGCTGTGCGAGGCGTGCTTTTACGGCGTAATGGTCCAGCAGTCGTTTCACCAGTTTTCTTCCAGGGCGGTCGGAGTCGCCGCAGATGATGATTTCGTCGGCTTCATCTATCCACGATTCGAAAGCCTCGTTGTTCTCCTCGATGTTGGAGTCGGCTCCGCTGGGTATGCTCAGGGCGTAGGGTATGCCGCAGGACAGGAGGGTGAGGCGGTCTTTTTCGCCCTCGGTGAATACGAGCTGGCTGATGTCTCCGGCGTCGGGGCGTTCGGGACAGATGCTGTCGATGCCGTAGGGTGCGAGCGGGGTGGTGGGCGATTCCTGGATGAAGTCCTTGCTCCATTCGCCGGTGATGGGGTTTTGGAGTACGGAGCGGAATTTCACGTTCACTATCTCGCCGTAGATGCGGTTGCAGTAGGCGATGGCTGGCACCAGTTCGCAGCCTTTGGGGTCTTCACTCTGGGTGTCGTCGGTCTTGCGGTAAATCTGTGCGCACATCACCCTTTCGCGCTTCAGCACTTCGGGACTGAATCCCATGGCCTGGCAGTAGCGCTGCACCTGTGCCTGCAGCGATTTCAGCTGTTCTGCGGTGAGTGTGCCTTTGGCTTTGCGGTCCAGGCTCCGGGCGTTGGCGGGGTGGAATTTCTCGTAGAATTCTTTCTGTTTCTCTTCGCTGTCGAAGGGGTAGATAGGGTAGAGGCAGGTTCTCACTCTGAGGCTGATGGGTTTATAGTCGGAGGGCAGCATGGGCACTTCGTCGTTCTTTTTTCCCTTCCGGTTTCTTGCCTTCACGTAGTAGTTAGGGTCGGCACTTCCCGAGTCCTGTCCGGCTTTCTGCTCATAGATGAGTTCCTTGAGTCGTCCTGATCCGCTGCAAGTCCAGCAGTGGAAGACTCCCGTTTCCCGGTTAATGAAGCACCGGTCTCCGCTGCATAATGGGCAGGTAACCTTTGTATCTTTTCCCTTCCCCTTCGCTTTAGTCAGCACATCGCGGGCTATTTTCGCCAGCTCGGCAATGAGTTCGGGGTTGAGGTGGGTGTTTCCTTTTCCTCCGCTTTCTTGCAGTTTCTTGTAAGCGTCAGCTTGCTTTTCGGTCATCAGGGTTTTGAGTTCTGGGAAGTCGATTGCTTTATACCATGCCTTCTCTTGTTTGCTTATTCCTTGTTGTTGTTTCATTGTTTTTATTGTGTTTATGGTTATATTATTCTGTACTGAAGTTCCGCCTTGCGGACTTGCGTTTCTTCCTGCTGTTAGGCGTTTAAGGAGAAACTCGAGTCCGCTAGGCGTTCCTGCGGATTTGCAATCCGCAGACAAAAAAGGCTCGACCTATTTAACTGCGGATTTGAAATCCGCCTCAAGCGAGAATGCTCAGAGGAGACATGAAAAGCCTACGGCTGCGGATTGCAAATCCGCGAAAAAGCGGTCGAACCTTTTTTGTCTGCGGATTGCAAATCCGCAGGGACGCCTAGCGGGGTTGCGTTTCTTCCTGCTGCCTAGCGGGGTTGCGTTTCTCCCCCTTTATCCCAGCCTTTGGCGAATTTGTTCCATCTCGCCTTCTCCGATGGCCTTGGCGGTGCCTCTTTCGGTATTCGGTGCTGCAGGGTGAGCTGTTGACCGTCTTTCATCTGGATTTCGTCATAGAGGCGTTGACCGGTTTCGGGGTCCTGGTATTCGAAGGGCGAGATGGGGCGGTTCTGGCGGATGAGCATGCCGGGGCTCTGTATCAGCTTGCGGTTCATGTCAGCGGCAGCCTGGTCGATGTATTTCTGCATGAAGTCAAACTTCAGCAGGTTTTCTATCCAGAAGCTGTTACCGTAGGTGCTTTTGGCACTTAAAAGCTTCGTGGCACCATTCTTCAGCACATAGGGCCAGAGGTAGCTGTTGAGGAAATGTCGGGCGCCCTCGTTGATGGGGTGGTGCTGTGACGCATCGGTGTAGAGGGCGTGCACCCTCTGCTGCATCTTTTCGTTCAGGGGCTTCACGATGCGCTGGTAAGCATCTTCATCCGTGATGATGAAATTGAAGAGAGCGCGTGCTTTCTGCTCAATGATCCGGGTCGTTTCCCGGTCAGAATTCCCTGAATTGGGTGCGCTAGCATACTTGCTTATATTTTCATTTTTCTTCTTTATATATTTCTTCTTTAAATTATTATTATCATAATCTAGCATGCGTAACTCAGGGAATTTTCCCTCTTTTTCCCCATTGTTTTCCCCGTTTATCTCCTCCTCCTTGGCCACATGCCAGAGCGGGGTGTAGAAGGCTTCGAGGTTGCCGGGAGTCTTGCCCTTCCGTCGGTCTTTCCATATCAGGCCGAATCCGGTGGCAAGGAGGAGTACTTCCAGAAAGTCGGTCTTGCTCTTGAATCCCAGTCCTTTTGCGATGTCGCCGAAGTTGTAGCATGGATACAGCTTGTCGAGGTTCATCCATTCTGCCACGCCCATATAGATATTGAGTATTTTCAGAATCTGGTGGTCCGTGACTCCATTGGTGTGCCATCTTGCGATAATCCTCCTCAGATCGTTGCATCCGATGCTGTTGCTGATGGCGCAGATGGTGAATTTCTTTTCTTCATTTTCCATTTTTCTTGATTTCGTTTAAATGATCTGTTTTACGTGCGAGTTCTTTGTATATCTCTGTCGCCTCCTGTTCGAGGTCCTCTTTGTTCTCGATGAGGTAAATCACGTAGTTGGCTTCCGAGCCGAAACACTTTCTGAATTCTTCGTAGAATAATCTTCTGGCGCACGCATCGCATCCTTCCAGATTTGCTTTTTTCTGGAAAGTGGGCAGAATCTGATCTATAAAGATTCCGATACCGAGCGCGATTCTCAGTTTACTCTGATTAGAGCAGATGCGTTTTTCTCTGTTAAGATAATTGCGCATGGTATGCTTCTGGAAATGTACTTTCTCGCAGAAATCTTCCAGCTCAACCGTTTGACCATCGCCTACATACTGGAAGAGGAAGTTGCAACACATTTCCTCTGTCACTCTCTTAAATTCATCAAGTTTTTTTGAATTCATAACTTTGTGAATAATGGTTATTAAATTTCCACAAAATTACGAATAATCGTTGTAAAAGGGTGGCGAAAAGTGCGTCTCTAAGACGTGGATTTTTTAGTGATATTTAACATGAGCGATGGTTCTAGGCGTAAGAGAGAAGCTCGAGTCCGCAAGGCGTTTAAGTGGGAGACGCGAGTCCGCTAGGCGTTAAGGAGAAACTCGAGTCCGTTAGGCGTTAAGGAGAAACTTGAGTCCGTTAGGCGTTAAGGAGATACTTGAGTCCGCTAGGTGTTAATGAGAAACTCGAGTCCGTTAGGCGTTAAGGAGGAGTTCGAGTCCGTTAGGCGTTAAGGAGAAACTCGAGTCCGTTAGGCGTTAAGGAGAAGCTCGAGTCCGCTAGGCGTTCCTGCGGATTTGCAATCCGCAGCCGCAGGCTTTTCATGTCACCTCTGAGCATTCTCGCTTGAGGCGGATTTCAAATCCGCATTAAATAGGTCGAGCCTTTTTTGTCTGCGGATTGCAAATCCGCAGGGACGCCTGACGGGGTTGCGTCTCCTCTTGCCGCCTGACGGGGTTGCGTCTCCTCCTTCCGCCTCAAGCGAGCATGCAGAAAGAAAAAGAAAGGAAAAAGAAGGAAAAACACCCCTTCATCTCACTCAAAAAACAAGAAAAACAAGAAAAATATCACAAAATGATGAGAAAAGTCAAGAAAAACTTGGCGGTTACAGGGAAAAAGAGTACATTCGCTGCGGTTATCAAGCGGTTGGGTATCAATATGATGCAAAACTGTAATCACTCTGTCTGATAGCTGCAATAAAAGGACAGGGAATAGTGGAATCATTTTTTTTTAAAAAAAGGTATGGCTGAAAAGGATGCTTTTGTAAAAGAACTCTATTTTGTAACAACCACTGTTGTCGACTGGATAGATATTTTTTCCCGTGCCAAGTACAAACATTTGGTACTGGAATCGTTGGAGTATTGTCAGAAGAAGAAAGGACTGGAAATTTATGCCTGGGTTCTGATGACCAATCATCTTCATATGATTATCGGAGCGGAAAGTATCGATGCGGTGCAAGCCATTCTGCGTGATTTCAAGAAGTTTACCAGCAAGAAGATTCTTGCCGAATTGTGCTGTGATGATGAAGAGAGCAGGAGGGAATGGATGTTGAAAAGTTTTGAACGTGCTGGTGCCAAAGATAAGAAAATCAGCAGTTTTCGTTTCTGGCAGGAGGGTTGTTATACGGAAGTGATTTATTCTTTAGATTTTTTCAATCAGAAGTTGAAATATATTCATCAGAATCCTGTGAGGGCTGAGTTTGTGCGTTATCCTGAAGAATATCTTTACAGTTCTGCCATAGATTACTGTGGTGAGAAAGGCTTGCTTGATGTGATTGTGGTGAGGGGGTAAGAGCGAGTCCGCTAGGCGTTTAAGGAGAAGCTCGAGTCCGCTAGGCGTTTAAGGAGAAACTCGAGTCCGTTAGGCGTTTAAGGAGAAGCTCGAGTCCGTTAGGCGTTTAAGAGGAAACGCGAGTCCGTCAGGCGTTTAAGGAGAGACGCGAGCCCGCCAGGCGTTCCTGCGGATTTGCAATCCGCAGACAAAAAAGGCTCGACCTATTAGCTGCGGATTTGCAATCCGCCTCAAGCGAGAATGCTCAGAGGAGGAGACATGAAAAGCCTACGGCTGCGGATTGCAAATCCGCGATAAAGCGGTCGAACCTTTTTTGTCTGCGGATTGCAAATCCGCAGGGACGCCTAACGGGGTTGCGTTTCTCCCTTCCGCCTAGCGGACTTGCGTCTCCTCTTGCCGCCTGACGGACTTGCGTCTCCTCTTGCCGCCTTTCGGTCTCTCGTTTCCTCCCCTCCCAAAAACAATAAAAAAGCGCGCATGCCACAATAAATGGCATGCGCGCTATTAATTCATATCTAATAATAAAATCTTAAATACTCTAATTCTTGACATGAAAGCTTTTATCAAGAATTTAAGAATTATTCCTCTTCCTCTTTCTCAAAAGCCTCTACGAATGGCTGGTGGAAACTCTGGAAGATGTTGAGATACTCGGCTCTCACCTCATCATCCTCATCAAAAAGATTCAACTCGCCACGCTTGTGAGCCTTCAGCATACTGCTGTAACGGCGAATCTTACGCTTGTAGTTCCTTGCCAGCAACGCATCTGCCTGAACAGGATTCTGACTGACATACGAAAAGGCACAAAGCTGCTTCATAAACATGTCGAACACCGGATTGTCATGACTCCAGTCATCCTCATTCAGCCAGAACCACTGGAAATGATACTTCTGCTCCAATGCCATCAGATGCTGGCCCAGCTCGTCGATCTCCATGCCTTTCTGCATCTGCTCCTCAGCAAACGCTACCAGAGAGGCTGCATCTACATTCAACTCAACCTCGTGAGACAGCGTGGTGCCCTCAATCTGAATGCGCCAACGGTAATTCCTGTTCTTGATGAGCGCAGAATTCGTGTTCATCAGCAACTCAGAAAGCTTGCCCTCGGTAGGAATCTGACCCACTACCGAAAGACGGTCGCGCTGGTTGCGAACCACCAGCTGATGGTCCTCATGGCGCAATACACACATGTAAACCAGTCTGTTGCTGTCGAGCTGAAGGGTGAAACGGTCGTTGTTGTCATCGCCCACAAATTCGTAGGTGTAGTCATCCACCTTGTCCTGAGGAATGCTCAGTTCGCCATGAACCTTGTTGCCCTCGGCATCGAAGAGCGAGAAACCGATGTACGGAATCTGAAGACGGAGAACCACCGGATTGCCCCCTTCCTCTGGAATCAGGGTAACAGCCAGTCCGTCATCACCGAAATCTTCCTTGCGGCATACGAATCCGTCATCCGTCTTCTCAGCCTTCTCCACCTTCACCTCGCCGTGGTGCCACCAGATATCGAAGGTGATGGTCTGGTCGTCCTCAGCGGTTACATGGATGAAATCATCGATGTCCTGACCCAGGTAAACCACCTTGGCAGGCTCAATCTCCTCATCATCATCGCCCAGCGCGCGCACCCACACCTCGCCCGGAATAGGATCATCTTCCCATTCGGCATCAGCAGGGGCTGCAGTAGACTTGAAAACGAGGAAAACCATTCTTTCTTCCTCCCTCGTGCCATCTTCGCGGCACGTGAAGCACTTCGCCTCCTTGGGGATGAAGAATGGGGTTAACAGGTACGGGTTTTTGCATAATGCGGTATACTCTACCTCGGTCCATACCGGGAGAGCGTGTGTATTAGTCTTGTCTGTCATATTTTCTTGTTGCATATAATTCTTGAGTTGGTTCTATTCCTGTTCATCATCCGGCGTGTGTGGCAGAATGATGGGGTGTTGGTCCCAAAAAACGGGTGCAAAGGTAATGCAAAATTGAGACACTACAAAATATATCACCTATTTTTTTTAATTATTTTACGATTCAATATTTGGCTCTTCCAAAAAATAGTTGTAGTTTTGCATTTGAATAATGAATAGAACTTTCGCATGTGGTTCAAGAACGGGCTGAAGGCCCAAAAGCTCCTAGCCCAG
>OGOQ01002624.1_pt1 | contig 10876 bp, 6 predicted proteins | sample 1552691 | NCBI WGS metagenome assembly OGOQ01 (sample SAMEA2580209, study PRJEB22360) | human gut metagenome | biome: human gut; feature: human-associated habitat; material: faeces | place: Denmark | collected 2008/2010
GGGATTGATTATGAACCAATTTATGCTTATCTTTGAAAACAGAATCCAGATATAAGAAGAACTTACAACTGAATCCTGTTTCCATTTACACAAAATTGTGGACAGTGTCTTATTTTGGTTTACTCTTCCTTATCGACAAGAATAGTATTTCCTTGTCGATAAAGGAAGCTTTTATTATTTTTCAAGTAATTCTTTCAGAAAGCTATCCAGTTCTTCATCCAGACCTTTTAAAAGTTCGTCATTTACAAGCAATGTGTCATCATCTACCAGAAGTAATTCGGCTACTGTCTCTTTCTCATCGTCTACCAGCACAAAAGAGTAAGGTTTGAGGATTGTTAGCTTTTCAAAATCTCCACCGTCCTTCATCCGGCAAAGAATGGGTCGGAGAACACGTTCGGCATTCTCATAAAAGTCATCACTTTCATATGCTGACCATTCGTCAATGGTCACATTGACCAGTTCATCGTCTTCGTCATCAAAGATGGATAGTTCACCGGAATTTTGATTGGGCTGTATGTGAATATCTGTAACGATTGTTTGTTCACAGCCGCAGGTAAACTTTGCGACTGCTTTTCGTATAGCCGATTCGATTACAGATTGTGATTGTTGACTCAGTTTCATTGGTTTTCCTCCTTTTATTAAGATCAAAGGTATAAAAAAAATGTGAACCCGACTATGTTTTGATTAAAAATCGTCATTAAATCGGTTCATTTGCATATTTAATGATGACAATCCGGCTATCCGTTTCTGTAACTCTACTACATAAAGACTGGTCATTACGTAATTCGGTATTTCGGATATGTCCACATTATCTTTGTTTCTTTGGTCTATTTTATCTATTTTGTGAGCCAGTTCCTGAGCTTTTAGTGCCCATGTTTCGGCCTGTTCCAGTTCGTCTTTTATTTCGTAGTAAACAGCAATATTGTATGCAGACTGCATTTTCTTTTTATCACTTTTCGCTGTATTGAAAGCCTGTTCCCAAAGTTTGAAAGCTTTGTCCCATGAGTTTTCACGGACGTATACGGCAGCATCACGCATATTTACGGAACCATTGTTGTAGAGATTACGTGTAGCCGATGTCCAATAGGGTAAGAGGTGTTTTACAGGAATCGTTCCGGCAAACTCCGAAGCTTCTTGCTGTATCTGAGAATCTTTGATGAGGTGCGTCTGTACATATGAACTTGTGTTACCAAATTCTTCCCAGAAAATACTGTCATTAGGAGCAATGGTCAACATTGCATTCTTACGTTTGGGAATATAGATTCTAATTGTGGGATACACTTTTACATCTACACTACCATAATAACAGCTCCAGTCCGGAATATAACGAATGGTTTTGGTTGCTTTTAACTGAAGATTTTCCTGTGAAATCAGAAAGTCAACACCCATGCTTTCTGTCAGTTCCTTTACTTCTTCCTGAGTGAGTGTTGCTTCGCGCGCAAACTTATCATTGGCACGCAGGGCAGAATCACAAATGATAACTTCATCAAAATAGTTTTCGTTTGCTATGGCTTCAGCCAATGATTCGGCTGCTATTTTGGCATCTCCGTTGTTGTAAGCAACGGCACGGGCTATTTCATCGTCCTTCCGTGATGCGTCTGATTCTATCCATTTATTGTCAGGCGTACTACTGGTATTATTGACAATTGCGACCCGACGCAGTTCGGGAGGAAAGTTTATTTCCGCAGGCATCATATATTCGATAGGAATTTGCTCTATTGTTTGGCATGAACTGAATGCCAGACAGAAGAGTAACAATAGCGTGAATGAGTATTTTGCCATAGTTTTGCTTTCTTTTTCAGCAAAAGTACGATTTTGTATGAATAAAAAAAAGTTCAAAACAATATTTAATTGTTTTGAACTTTTTTAGTAGTAAATGGGGAAGAAGTCAGAAGCCAGTGGTTAGTAGTTGGAATGCCTTCGGCATGATAACACTTACATGCTGCATAGATTCTAACTATTGACTACTATCTACTAACTACTGATTCTTACGCCCTTCCGTGACAGTTTTTGTATTTCTTACCACTACCACAAGGACACGGATCGTTACGTCCTACTGTCTTTTCTGCACGTACGGGTTCGCGTTTTACAGCTTCGCGGGTATCCTGCTGTGCAGCAGCCTGTTGATTCGGATCGTTCAGGTCTTGTTTCTGTTCGCGATATTTACTCAAATCCTGGCGACGTTCGGGAGCAGCTTCACGCACCTCTACACGTTGTGTCTGTTCGGGAGCTTCCTGTACCGGGATTTGTCCGCGCATCAGGATGGATACGGTCTGGTTATTGATCTTGTTTACCATGGTATCAAACAAGTTCACTGATTCCAGTTTATAGATCAACAACGGGTCTTTCTGTTCGTAGCTTGCATTTTGTACTGAATGTTTCAATTCATCCAGTTCACGAAGATTTTCTTTCCATGCTTCGTCAATTACATGAAGCAGGATAGATTTCTCGAATGATTTCACTACCTCTTTAGATTCACTTTCGTAAGCGGCTTTCAGATTACAGGAGATGTTGTACATACGTTTTCCGTCCGTGATAGGGATCAGAATGTTTTCGTACATATGTCCCTGATTCTCATATACCTGTTTGATTACCGGATTTGCTATTTGTGCAAGACGTTCACTTTTACGCTTGAAGTTAGCCATTGCTTCATCAAAAGTTCTTTCAGCCAGCTTTTCTTTCTTCTCACTGCGGAATTCCTCTTCTGTGAAAGGAGCATCCATAGCTAATGTCTGAAGAAGGTCGAACTTACAGTTTTCATATTCCGCATTGTTTTCAATGGCAGCTGCACAACGGTCCCAGATCATGTTTACAATGTCCATACCGATGCGTTCGCCCATCAGTGCATGGCGACGTTTCGTATAGACAACCGTACGTTGCTTGTTCATTACGTCATCATATTCCAGCAAACGTTTACGGATACCGAAGTTGTTTTCTTCCACTTTCTTCTGTGCACGTTCAATGGAATTTGAAATCATCTTATGTTCGATCATTTCTCCTTCCTGGAATCCTAATCTATCCATAACACCGGCGATACGGTCGGAAGAGAAGAGACGCATCAAATCGTCTTCCAGTGAAACGAAGAATACAGAAGAACCCGGGTCACCCTGACGTCCGGCACGACCACGTAACTGACGGTCTACACGACGGCTCTCATGGCGTTCCGTACCGATGATCGCCAAACCGCCGGCATCCTTAACTTCTTTAGATAGCTTGATATCGGTACCACGACCGGCCATATTGGTAGCGATCGTAACCGTACTTCTCAGACCCGCCAAGGCCACGATCTCGGCCTCTTTCTGGTGCAACTTAGCGTTCAATACATTGTGCTGGATCTTACGCATCGTAAGCATACGGCTCAATAACTCGGAGATCTCTACGGATGTCGTACCCACCAATACCGGGCGGCCTGCCTCCGTCAGCTGAACGATTTCCTCGATAACAGCGTTATATTTCTCACGTTTTGTCTTGTAGATACGATCGTTCATATCGTTACGGGCGATCGGTCGGTTGGTTGGGATCACTACTACGTCCAATTTGTAGATATCCCAGAACTCGCCTGCTTCCGTCTCCGCCGTACCGGTCATACCGGATAACTTATGGTACATACGGAAGTAGTTCTGCAAGGTGATCGTGGCGAATGTTTGTGTAGCGGCCTCTACCTTTACACGTTCCTTAGCCTCGATCGCTTGGTGCAGGCCATCGGAATAACGACGTCCGTCCATGATACGACCCGTCTGCTCGTCAACGATCATGACCTTGTTGTCCATAACCACGTACTCATCATCCTTCTCGAATAAGGTGTAAGCTTTCAACAACTGGTTGATGGTATGTACACGCTCGCTCTTAACGGAATAGTTCGCCAAGATCTCGTCCTTCTTGGCTTGCTTTTCCTCTTCCGTGCCTTGCATATTCTCCAGTTGAGACAACTCGGAAGTGATGTCTGGAAGCACGAAGAAGGTAGGATCATCGGTTTTGCCGGTCAGCAAATCGATACCCTTGTCCGTCAATTCGATACTGTTGTTCTTCTCATCGATCACGAAATACAGCTCATCGGTAGCCTCATGCATATGGCGCATGTTCTCGGACATGAAGTATTCCTCGGTCTTCAACATCTGCGCTTTTACGCCCTGCTCGCTCAAGTACTTGATCAACGCCTTGTTGCGGGGAAATCCCTTGAAAGAACGATATAATTGTATGGTACCTTCCTCTACGACCTTCTGGTCGTCGCTAGCCATTTTCTTCTTGGCCTCGATCAATAATTTGGAGCAAAGGTCTTTCTGCGCGTTCACGACAACCTCCACGTTCGGGCGGAATTGCTCGAATAATTGTTCCTCGCCACGAGGGATCGGTCCGGAGATGATCAACGGCGTACGGGCGTCATCGATCAATACGGAGTCCACCTCATCGACGATGGAGTAGTTATGCTTGCGTTGTACCAAGTCTTTCGGGCTGATCGCCATATTGTCACGCAAGTAGTCGAAACCGAACTCGTTGTTCGTACCGAACGTGATATCTGCCTCGTAAGCCTTACGGCGAGCCTCGGAGTTCGGCTGGTGCTTATCGATACAGTCTACGGAAAGTCCGTGGAACATATAAAGCGGTCCCATCCACTCAGAGTCACGTTTTGACAAGTAATCATTCACGGTTACCACGTGTACACCGTTACGTGTCAAGGCGTTCAAAAATACCGGAAGGGTAGCTACCAAGGTCTTACCTTCACCGGTAGCCATCTCGGCGATCTTACCTTTATGAAGAACGACGCCACCAAATAGCTGAACGTCGTAATGGATCATATCCCATGTGATCTCGTTTCCACCGGCTTTCCAGTGATTGGCGTAAATCGCCTTATCGTCCTCGATGCGGACAAAGTCGAAACGAGCGGCCAGATCCCGGTCGAATTGGTTAGCGGTAACTACCACTTCCTCATTCTCGGCGAAACGGCGGGCCGTATCTTTCATGATGGCGAATACCTCGGGCAAAGATTGCTCCAGTACCACTTCCATCTTGTCCGTGATGGCTTTCTCGATTTTATCTACCTCGGCCCAGATCGCCTCACGTTCTTCCAGTTCCTTATCCTCGATGCCTTTGCGAAGCTCTTCCACTTGCGCTTTCTCCTCGGCTACGTAGTCCTGGATACGTTGTTTGATCTCATCTGTTTTCGCACGCAACTCGTCGTTCGAGAGTGCCTTGATTGACGGATATACGGCCTTTACCTTATCTACGTAAGGTGTGATTTCTTTAAGGTCACGCTGCGACTTATTGCCGAACAGCTTCGTCATAAACTCATTAAATCCCATGATTCTTATGTTAATTGATAATTGATAATTGAAAATTGAAAATTGAAAATTGAGAGTTCAACTTCCGATTGTCAATGAGCAATCATCGTCTGTTATTACTTTGTTGTTTGAATAATTAGATAATAATAAATAGAAAGAAGAGCCACACAACCCTTGATAATTATCAACTTTAATAATCAATTCTCTATTATTTGGTTGTCAGCTCCCAGAGCGGCAAGCTTTGAGTAGCGTTTGGTGGCCTGATTCTTAGCACATGGGTTACCGTGGGGGCTACCTCAGTGGCCTTGACTTCGCGGTAGATATGTTGGGGTTTCAACCCGTTGCCCATAAATACCAGCGGGGTGATAACAGCATTATTGCGTATAATCTTGACTTTTTCTTTCGGATTGTCGAGGTTTACTTTCCAACCGGGTTGCAACTCGATGATCAGATCGCCCCGTCTCAAATGGTGCGTACCTTGACGGAATTTGGCGGTTCCCTCGTTCCAGTCGCCCGTAAGCAAGCTTCTGCCCGTGGTGACGAGTTGTACGCCACTAAATTCCTGTATGAATTCGGCGGCCTTGTTCTGTAAAGTCGTCAAATCCAGCTTGGCGTCTTCTATCGCCTTGCGGTTCAAGTAGATCTGGTTGTTGTAGTATCCTTGTACCCAACTGGTATATTGGCCGTAAATGGCCATCAAGTACATATTAAGCAGGGCCAGACAACGTTTCGGGTGGAACTCGCCACCGTTCACCATCAGGCCGTCCGGATAAGACTCCTCGCTTTTATAATAACCGGAACCGGTGAAGACTACCAATGTATTGGCCAAGCCCACTTTCTTGTCGATCGTATCCAGTAGCTTCTCGATATCTTGATCGAGTTGATAATACGTATCTTGAATCTCCCGGGTGTATTCCTTGCTCATCGTACCCCGGTAATTGCCCGCATAGTACGTGATAGACAACATATCCGGGCAACTGCGTGTACCAAACCCTCCGTACTCTAGGAACTGGAGGGCCAAACGATTGATCTCCTTATTGATGAACGGCGAGGTCTTCAGGTTCGGATAGCAGTTCGCAAACTTCTCGCTGAACGTATAGCGGAAAGGTAGATCGTCTAATACGTAAGGAAAGGCATTGTATTTCTCCATTGGAAGGGTAGGAGTCCATACCATGGTTTCCAAGCGTGACGCCAAAGATTCCGGGCCGTTATTATAGCGGTCTACGTACCAAGGGATTCCCTTATAATACGTCGTGGTAGCCCATTTCCCGTTGGTGTTATCCATCCAGAAAGCTCCGTTCGCCGCATGTCCGGCGGAAAGGATGGCGCTCTCGGCATCCGGGGCGATGGAATATACGTCGCTTCTTCCTTGAGAGGCGATTTTCAACTCGTCGCCGATCGTGGAACTGAATAAATTCTTGGGCGAATAATTCTCTTTCGTGTAATTACCCAGATATTCGGGATCATTTAAGATCGAGACCTCTTTCTCTTTCTCGAAATCAAACGTCTTATCTCCGGCGATACCGCTGAAGCAAGGGTTGCTTCCGGTAAAAAGAGTCGCGAACGCGCTGGCTTGGTCTATGTCAGAGAACTCGAAGCGGATATTGTTATACACCAACCCCTCGTTCATCAAACGCTTGAAGCCTCGTTCGCCAAATGTATTATAAAAGTATTCTATATAGTCGCCCCTTAGCTGATCCACAGTAATACATACCACCAATTTGGGGGTACGCTGCTGCGCCTCGAGGTTTGTTACCACGAGGATGGCGATAAGTGACGTTATAATTTTTCTCATCCGATTCTCCATATCTTTCTGTAAACACCCCAACCCGAACGAACCCAAATCGAGGCTACAAGCGGAATAAAGGCACTGTTTAGATGTTGCGGAATGAAATGCCATCCCAGTAACATCAGCGTAAGCGCCGCAAAGTTAATAAAATGATAGTAATATGCAGCCTTCTTCAGCTTTTTTACGCAAAACAAAATAACAGCGATCAAATCGAGCGGCTGTAACCATACCAAAGACCAGTTCGGCCACGTGCAGGGATGGACGGATATGAAGCTAAGAAAGAAGAGGATGACACCTCCGGCTCCGGCTACCGAGAAAAGGACACAATCCACCCACAGGAAGTATTTTTTTTTGCGCCATTCGATCCAAGTAAGCCCTAAAACGATTCCGAACAGAAGCCAAGCGCAGACTAAAGGGGTGAATAAATCCCAAATATCTTTTTCCGGCTCGTCGGCTTCCCCGGCTCCGATCACGTGGGTCTCGCTCACCAATGGGCGGATTGTCCCGTCCGGGCCCGTGATGGTGGCTTTAGCGAACGCTTCTTTTAGATAAGGGGGGAGGAAGAGCATCTCGTGCTGGGTGGCCTCCCGGTCGGTGGGGCTGCCTAGCGCTAGGTCGCATCCGAATGTGAGCCACGGATGGTTTCGGGTACAATAATTAATAAGATCCCGGAAGGTCTGGGATTGATAGGGATACTGATAATCGACGCTCCCGTTGATCTCCTTTTCCAATATCGCGGCAGGGCGGGTAGCGCAATTATCGAAGAAGAAGTTATAACGATATACCCTGTTCTCCGGCCTGTAATTGATAAGCAGGGCGTCCCATATATGCTCTTTCTCTTCTTGGGTGAGGTTCAATACTTGCTCCGTAATATCGCTGCCCCGCATTTGGTACTCGATCACATAGTCTTGGAAATCGGCCACTCCCAGTTTATAATCCGTCTCTCCTTTGGCGAATCGATAGATAAAATTAGGTTTGGAGAAATCAAATATACCGTAATTGAATATATAATCTATATTTTGCTTGGGATCGTATATGCGTAGAGCGGCATGCCCGTACACGGTGAATACCTCTTCATCGTACGGTGCGCTGGTCATCAGACTGATACGGGCTTCCTCGCTCAGTTTGGGTTGCGCCATCGCCGATAGGGAAAGAATCCCCAGCAGGAATAGAAATATGCTTTTTGTCATTCTCTTCTTGATTATTTGACGCAAAGGTAGATTATTTTTCTTAAACAGTATAGATCGTTTAAGCATAACATATGGCTTTATGTCGAGAAAAGAGATAGCTTTGTTTTTATTATAAAGGGAAAAGGAAACTTGGTTACGTCTTTGATTATAAGAATGTTGCAGTTTTTGTGGTTTTTTTAAAAAGAAACTTTAGTTTCTTCTAGGGAAAACAAAAGTTTTCCTATGAGGAAACAGAAGTTTCCCTTGCACAAAACTCTAGTTTCTAGCTAGAGAAACAGACGTTGCTTTTAGAAGGAGCATTGAGGAGATAAAACAAAATTAGGCGACCATCCTTATTTGGATAATCGCCTAATGCCTGATAGAGCGGTAGGCGAGGCTCGAACTCGTGACCCTCAGCTTGGGAAGCTGATGCTCTACCAACTGAGCTACTACCGCATTGCGAGTGCAAATGTATACAAATCTTTCTTTTTTTAGTAACTTTGGCGAGAAAATTTTATAAAAAAGAATTAAGTATGGAAAAACTAGTCTTGATAAAGGTAGGAGGGAAGATCGTTGAGGAAGAAGAAACGCTTCGTCAATTATTGAACGATTTCGCTGCTATCGAGGGATATAAGGTCTTGGTGCATGGGGGAGGACGCTCGGCTACCAAGCTTGCCGCCCAACTAGGGATCGAGAGCAAGATGGTGAACGGTCGCCGTATTACAGATGCCGAGACCTTGAAGGTCGTGACAATGGTCTATGGCGGGTTGGTGAATAAAAACATCGTAGCGGGCTTGCAGGCGTTGGGCGTAAACGCTTTAGGATTGACTGGTGCGGACATGAATTTGATGCGCTCCGACAAACGTCCCGTGGCAGAGGTGGATTATGGTTTCGTAGGCGACGTGAAAGAGGTGAATGCCGATTTGCTAGCCTCTCTTATCCATCAAGGTATCGTGCCGGTACTGGCTCCTCTTACACATGATGGGCAAGGCCATATGTTGAATACGAACGCTGATACGATAGCGGGAGAAGCCGCTAAAGCATTGGCGAAACATTTTGAGGTGACATTGATGTTCTGTTTCGAGAAAAAAGGCGTTTTGTTGGACGAGAACGATGATGAGAGCGTGATACCGGAAATCGATCGTATAGCGTTTAAGGGATATGTAGAACAAGGAATTATCCAAGGGGGCATGATCCCGAAGCTGGAAAACGCTTACCAAGCGATAGACGCCGGGGTGAAGCAAGTGATTATTACGCAAGCCTCGGAGATTCACCAAGGAAAAGGGACGAGAGTCTTTTAAATAGATGAGGGGCTGTTTATGGCCCCTCACGTACATTATATAATAGGTCTATCAAAATATAATAGGTCTATCAAAGACTCCGAATCTTGATATTACGGAACCAGATTAATGAATCTCCATGTTTTCCTTGTAATCCGATAAATCCTTTGGTCGGTAATTCGGCGAAAGGTTTGGGCAACCAACTTGGGATATCGCTTCCATCCGGGTTCTTGGTGCCGGAAATCCATTTGCTCATATCCATTTCGGTAACTTTCTTTCCATTGAGGATAACCATGATATGTTGTCCGGCGCATTTGATACGCATATGATTCCACTCCCCGGGTTTTTTGACTACCTTGTCTTGCACGGCGCCTAGATGTCCGTAAATGGCTCCGCATTTCTCATACGGCTTGCCGTTTCCCCATTTTTCACAATGGTCGTCCGCTATCTGTATTTCTACCGAGTTGGGTATCCAATCCTTCGTGTCCGTACAGTAAACGACTACTCCGCTGTTCGTGCCCACGTCGGTCTTAAAATCAAGATCCAGCTCGAAGTTCTCATATTCATCCTTTGTCCAGATAGACTCGTCCTTCACGGCACCTAACACGCCATCAGTCTCGCTCCAAACTTCCGGATTGTAGTTGGCGTTTTCCAGATTTTTACCGAAGAGAGGCTTCCATTTATTGTTATCCGCTGCGAATGAGGAGAATGTACCTGCCACACACCATAAAGTAGCCATGGCTAAAAGAAAATGTTTCATGCTATTAGTTTTAAAGATTTACGTGAGGCAAATGTATTCATTTATTTTGGAAGGAACATAGTCTACGAAGAACGATTTTATTTACAAGTGAAAGCGAAATAGGTTGAAATGCTATGATTCTTAAGGAAATCTTCTTTTTTTATCAAAGATCAAATAGTTTGTTAAAATGATATTAAAATCTTGTATAATCTTTATTGTTGTAAAATAGATTAACTGAAAAACACCTATTGCTTGATTGGTTTTGTGTTATTATGATATTGCTTATGTGTCAAAATATGCATTTAATAGGTCTAAAAATGACGTTGTGAAATATATTTGACTGTTTTAATGACACAAAATCATGGTATTATTTGTTTTTAACAGAAAATATTCTTTATATTTGCAGTGTGAAGATTAGGTGTATGTGTGATTGTATGTAAAAGTAAAGTAAACGCAGAAAGAAAAAGCAAGGTTGATGATAATACAGCAAAAATGCAGTCTATTAAGTGGTTAGGTGTTTAACTCATAATACTGCATAAGCTGAAAAAGGAGGTCCGATAAAAGCTGCGAAAGACTTCAGTTCCCATATCGTTACTGATATAACAGGAACAAGAAACGGC
>OGOQ01002626.1_pt1 | contig 10845 bp, 10 predicted proteins | sample 1552691 | NCBI WGS metagenome assembly OGOQ01 (sample SAMEA2580209, study PRJEB22360) | human gut metagenome | biome: human gut; feature: human-associated habitat; material: faeces | place: Denmark | collected 2008/2010
CGGCCATGGCAAAAGCTACGGTACGTTCCATTTTGCCACGTCCCATCTGGGCGTATACCACATTGTAGTCCAGCGAGTCGAAACCTAATAAATCCGTAGTCATCTGGCGGTTTAGCGGGAAGGATGAACCATATCCGGCGGCGGAACCCAGCGGGTTGCGGTTGCAAATACGGTATGCGGCTTGCATAAGTTGCAAATCATCTACCAAGCTCTCCGCATAAGCGCCGAACCAAAGTCCGAACGAAGAGGGCATGGCTACCTGCAAATGCGTATATCCGGGAAGCAGTACATCCTTGTACCGGTTACTCTGGGAGATCAAAACGTCGAACAAGCCGGAAACCAACTCAACCAATTCCTGTATTTGCGAACGGGTGAAAAGCTTCAGATCCAATAAGACCTGATCATTACGGGAACGCCCGCTATGGATCTTCTTGCCCATATCGCCCAAACGACGTGTAAGCATGAGTTCCACTTGCGAGTGCACATCCTCGATGCCTTCCTCGATGATGAATTCTCCACGATCCGCTACGGCGTATATATTCCGTAATTCTGCTAATAAGACGTTTAGTTCCTCTTTAGTCAACAAACCGATACTTTCCAGCATCGTGATATGCGCCATAGAGCCTAATACGTCATATTTAGCGAGGTAAAGATCCATCTCACGGTCCTTACCTACCGTGAATATATCTACTTCATGATCTACCTGTACATTTTTTTCCCAAAGTTTCTGAGCCATAATGAAAAAGGAATTAATAAGGCAAGGAGGCGATAACGGTCGAGATTTTATCCACAGCCTCTTGCAAAGGTTTCGATACCATTGGTTTCAAGAACGGATTCAGATCGGCACGAACCGTGATTTTTAACCGTGTGTCGTCCTCGGCCACCTGTTTCAATTGTATCCATAAGAAAAGGGGAACAGGAGAGTTGGTCGTCGTGAACTTGATTAATTTATTCGGCTCTCTTTCTACGATCTGGAAGGTAATCTTACCAACGGGATCGACAGCGAAACTACAGGTATCGCTGTCGAACTCAAAATTTTTTATTTTATCTTGCGGGATGCGATCCTTGATACGTTCCAAGTTGGAAAGATCGGACAACATCGTGAAGATACGTTCATCATTGTGTGGGATCTGTTTGACCTCACTCACAAATTCTTCAGTCATTGAGTGTCTTTTTGTTTATTACTTATTTCGGGTCCCAGTTAGCCGGATCTTTACGCCATTCCTGAAGAACCGCGATCTCAGACTCATCGATGTAATGCGTACGGACAGCTTCTTCCAAGACAGCGTCGTAGTTACTCAATGTAGTCAATGTTACTTTAGCGTCCTTGAAAGCGGCTTCCGCTACAGGGAATCCATAGGTAAAGATAGCTACCATACCCGCGACATCGCAACCAAAGTTACGTACGGCCTGTACGGCTTTCAAGCTACTACCTCCGGTAGATACCAAATCCTCGATGATCACTACTTTAGAACCCGGTTTCAATTCTCCTTCGATAAGGTTTTCCAATCCATGATCTTTTGGCGTAGAGCGGATGTATACGAATGGCAATCCTAATAAATCGGCTACTAAAGCACCTTGAGCGATCGCGCCTGTAGCAACACCGGCAATGGCATCTACGTTCTCGAATTTTTCACTAATCACACGAGCCAACTCCAATTTAATGAAGCTACGAACGACCGGATAAGAAAGAGTCTTTCGGTTGTCATTGTAGATCGGAGATTTCCAGCCGGATGCCCAAGTAAACGGATTGGCCGGTTGCAACTTTACGGCTTTAATCTTTAATAATTTTTCTGCTACTAAACTTTCCAGTGTTTTCATACAATCCTATATTTATATCAGTTTGCAAAAATAGATAAACTGAATGACATTACCTTGAATATCGTACGTTAATTTTTTATTAATATTTATGCGACAGATAGGGCTAAAATGCTGATGCGTATGCCCGGAATCCCTGATAAAGCCTTTGCGCAAGCGGAAATCGTGGCTCCGGTTGTGATCACGTCGTCTATGAGCAGGATATGTTTGTTTTTTAAGCTTTCCGGATGAATGACATTAAAAATAGAACATACATTTAACCAGCGGTCGTAAATGGCCTTACGAGTTTGGGTGCTTGTGTGGGTGGTGCGGGCCAGACTTTGCGTATCGATGGGGATATCCCATATGGAACGGATGCCGGAGGCGATCCATTCGGACTGGTTGTAACCTCTTTGCCGTTTTTTGCGGGGATGCAGGGGAACGGGGATAAGGAGGTCTACGGTACATATCGGGCTGTGATCCGCTTGGAGCTCTCTCGCTATCTGCCGTCCGAGTAGATAGCCCAACTCTTTATTATCATGGTATTTGAGCGAGTGTATCAGGCTTTGTACTTTTCCGCCTTTCTCGTATCGTAGATAAGCGGTGGCATATTCGATCCGGTTCTTTCCGATAAAAAGTTGCTCGACGGGGTTGTTCGCCTGTTGATGATATCCCGTGTGCGGCAGGTCGCATAGGCATTTCAGGCAAATTTGTTCTTCTCCCTCGACGAGTGGTCGTTTACATATTTTACATAAGTTTGGGAAAAACAGGTTGAGCAGATTATTCCATGTCGTCGGCATAATCCTCGCAGTCTATTCCTTTGAATAATTGGCTTAGGCAATTCAACGTGATCCGGCTTTCGAAACCTCGTCCGGCGGCGAAACGGAGTAACTTGTTGAATAGGTCCCGCTCGTCTTTTCCTTTTGTCGATTTCTTTTTGCTTTTTAGTAAATCGAGTAAGATGGAGCAGTATTCTCCCTCGTCAATGGCGGCGAGCGATTCTTCCCGGATCGGGGAGGGGATGTTTTTCTTATAAAGCTCGTAGCCTATTTTTACCCGTCCCCATTTATTGAATCGTAGCTTATCGTTCACGAAGAAACGGGTGTAACGGGATTCGTCGATAAACCGCTCTTTCAGCAAGCGGGCGATGATACGCTCGGAGGCGTCGGGGGGAAGTCCGGCGGCATCGATCTTTTTCTGTACGTCTTGTATGCAGCGTTCGGCGGCGGAGCAATAGGCGGCTGCCCGGTGCAACATCTCGGGTTCGGTTATCTCTTTCATCTTTTTGCTTTTACGATCCGGTCTTTTCCGTATAAATCTTGTATTAATTCGACTTCGGTGTAATTCTCTTGACGTAGCATCGCTACGGTCTCTTTTCCGCAAAGGGCATTGATCTCGAAGTAAAGATGCCCGCCTTCCACCAAATGCCTTTGTCCGAAGCGGGCGATGGCCCGGTAAAAGAGAAGCGGATCGTCGTCGGGAACGAACAAGGCTAGATGAGGCTCGTTCTCCAGAACGTTCGCTTCCATGGTCGCTTTCTCTCTATACATTATATAAGGAGGATTACTGACGATGCAGTTTAAGCTTCCTATAAGAGACGCTTCGGTTTCCTCCGTATGGGATTTTAGTTTCACGTACGTGAAAATTTTGTTTCTCGTACATGAAAATCTAGTTTCACGTACGTGAAAATTTTGTTTCTCTTGCATGAAACTGGAATAACCTTCGGAAAGGATATCCAATTCATGGAAGGATACGGAAACTTGATTCATACGGGCGTTCTCCTCGGCCACGGCGAGCGCTTCGGGGGATATATCCACCGGCGCCACCATCAAGGAGATCCACCGCCGCTACCTCTGCCTCCGGAAGATGTTTCGCCAAGGAAATAGCGATACAGCCGCTTCCCGTGCCGATATCTAATATACGAGGGGCTTGGCCTTGGTAGTCCGTGATGATCCGCTCGACCAACTCGGCGGTTTCCGGGCGGGGAATCAATACGTCCGGCGTCACCTTAAACTCCATCCCGTAAAAATCCGCTATGCCTAATAAGTATTGTATGGGCTTGTATAAACGCAGTCCTTCTACAATCTCCTTGATTTTAAATTTCTCCGTATCAGATAATTCTTTACCTTTGCCTAACAGGAGTTGATGGGTAGAAAGACCGCAAACACGTTCCATGATGAGCCGGACGAGCGCTTGGGCTTCGCCGGGAGGATAAATATCTTTGATGGAATTTCGGATGTAAGCGACGGTCTCAGTCATATCTTTCTCTTGTTTTATCGCGAAAGTAGTGTAAAAACCGTTTATATGCAAAGATTATGGTAGAGGTTGAAGAGAAATACATGGCTCGTTGCATCGAGTTGGCTAAAGGAGGGAGGGGAAATGTCAGTCCGAATCCGATGGTTGGTGCGGTGGTTGTGCATAAGGGCCGTATTATCGGTGAGGGATTTCACAGGAAATGTGGGGAGGCGCATGCCGAGGTGAATGCTATCGCTTCCGTGAAAGACGAGTCTTTGTTGAAAGACAGTACGATTTATGTGAGTCTGGAGCCTTGCTCTCATTATGGGAAGACGCCTCCTTGCGCCGAGTTGATTATCCGGAAAGGGATTCCACGGGTGGTGGTCGGTTGCTTGGATCCTTTTCCCGAGGTGTCGGGGCGAGGTGTGCGGATGTTGCGTGAGGCCGGTGTCGAGGTAGTCACAGGCGTGATGGAGGAAGAAGCCCGTGCGTTGAACAAGGCGTTTATGACGCTACAAACGAAAGGCCGTCCTTATATTATCTTGAAATGGGCGCAGAGTGAGGATGGGTTTATCGACCGTTTACGTATGGACGTGTTGGAGCCGGTCACGGTTTTGTCTTCTCCGGAGACTTCCCGCTTGGTGCATAAACTTCGCTCGGAGGTGGCGGCTATCATGGTCGGTACACGGACTGCTTTATTGGACAATCCTTCATTGAACGTGCGCCATTGGTCCGGTAATTCTCCGGTTAGGGTTGTATTGGATCGCCGGCTCGTTATTCCCGATTCTTATCGGTTACTGGATGGTTCCTTGCGTACATTAATATTTACGGAGAAGGAAGTGGAAAACCGAGAGGACGTGGAGTATATCCGGATAGATTTCGAGGGTCCGGTGATCCGGCAAGTGTTAGATCATCTTGCTGTCCGGAAGTTGGATTCCTTATTGGTGGAAGGTGGGACTCAGCTGATTAATTCTTTCGTGGAAGCGGATGTGTGGGACGAGGCGAGGGTGGAAACAGCTCCGGTTCGCCTGTATCAAGGGGTGCATGCGCCGATGCTTGAAAAGGGGGTTGTTAGGCGTGTCTCTCGAGGTTCTGTTATGAGCATTAAAAATCATAACTATGAAATTTTAAATCATAACGATGAGTTCGAAAAATCATAACTATGAATTTTAAGGCTCATATAATCAACTAAAATATTATAAATATTAGCAGGTATTAGGGTGAAAGCAAAAAATGTTTCTACTTTTGTGCCTTTATATGCGACAAACTTATGTTTTTGATGAAAAATAAATTAGTACTATTTATAACAGGTTGTTTTGCGTTAGTGCTGTCTTCTTGTTTGAAGTCAGATGAAATCGTTGGTGTAGAAGCTATTAAGAATTGCCAGATACATACTTTTTCATTAAGTCATGATTCTGTGTCGGGGTTGGATACTGTGAAGTTTACGATAGACCAGCTAACGGGACGGATTTTTAATATAGACTCTTTACCTTTTGGTACGAAGATCGAGAAAGTGGTTTGTAAGATTGGGTTCGCTAATTCTTCAGTGATAGGTGGCGTGGAGGCTAGTCCCGAGGCTTATCCCGATTCCACTTATTATTTAAGTAGTTTGTCGGATTCCATCGATTTCTCCGCTCCGGTAAAGTTCGTGGTTCATGCGTATGACCAAGTCACGACAAAAGTCTATATGGCGCAAGTGAATATCCATCAAGTGGTTCCGGACTCTATGGTTTGGAGTATGTACGCGAATCCTATGATTGGCATTACCGTGAAGGATCAGAAGGTGGTAACCTACGATTATAATGGATCGGAGAATTACTTTATGTATGTGAAACCCGCCGAGTCCGGTAAACCTTACCAATTATATTACGCTCCGGTAAGCGCGCCTAAGGGCTGGCAGCCATTATCCTTGACCGGTCTGCCTTCCGATGGGCTTTTGATCTCCCAGATTACTGAGTATAACAAAGCTTTATATGTGCCGGCTACAAATGGCACTTTATATAGATCCGAGGATGGCTTGACTTGGAGCGCTGTAGAGAACGCCCCTTCCGTGAAATACGTTTTGGGTAGCGTGAAGCAGGGCACGAAACAGCCTTCCGCCTTGGCTACGATCGTGGATCAGGAAGGAAAGCTAGCGTTCTATGCGATGAACGAATCCATGGAGTGGATCGCCGGAGATGCGGTGCCTAGCGGATTCCCTGTTACCGGATTTAGCAATCTCCAATATGCCGCAATGTATCATGAGTACTTGATGACCGCCAGCGGACGTACCGTGGACAACCAAGTGGTTAATACGACTTGGGCTACCATGGATGGTATCTCTTGGGCGTTGATGGCTTCCGGTGACGCAAACTTCACGAAGCGTGAGGGAGCGATGATCACGAATTATGACGATAAGTTTTTCTTGATCGGAGGTATCGACGCTTCGAACAAGGCATTGAAAGATATGTATCAATCGATAGATTATGGTATTTCTTGGTCGTTGATCGACTCGATGGTGGTGTTACCGACCGACTATGCGGCGAGAGGCTTTTCCTCAATTATTGTGGATAAAGAGAATTTCGTGAACATTTTCGGAGGAAAGATCAGCACTGGTTCCAATGACTTGAACCAACTTTGGAGAGGCCGTATCAATCGTTTGATCCCGAAGGAATAGAAAAGTTCGATAGGAGATGTATAATTTTATGAGGCTTTTAGCGTTAGAAAAAGAAGTGTGGTATATATAACAGCAAGGCTTATGACTTCAACTTTTTTTCAGCGGCTTCTCATAATCATCCTATTGGCGGGTACGATCCCTACGCTTTGGGCGCAGGAATATAAGTACGAGATCGGTGGTATGGCTGGTGGCGCCTTTTATATGGGCGACGCCAACAAGAATACGATATTTAAAGGAATGAATCCGGCGGTGGGAGCCGTGTTCCGGTATAACATCAACTTTCGTTGGGCCTTAAAAGCCAACTTGATGTGGGGACAGGTTTCCGGTAAGACCGAAGGTATGGAGAACGTTTTTCCGAATAATGCCCAAACCTCTTTCAACCGTAGTATCATGGAGTTGGGGGGACAGGCAGAGTTCAACTTTTTCCCGTATAGCGATAAGTTCGACTATGCGGGGGCGAAGCGTTTCTCTCCTTATGTCTTGGTGGGCATAGGGCTGACGGTGGCTCCGGGTGGCGGGAAGACTTTCGCCAGCCCGAATATTCCTTTAGGCGTGGGCATGAAATATAAGATCAAGAACCGCCTTAATCTAGGGTGCGAGTTCTCGTTTCGTAAGTTATTTGGCGATGGCCTAGAGGGAAAGGACATGTTGGACGATCCGTATGGTGTTAAGAGTAGCGCTCTTAAGAATAAAGATTGGTACTCTTTCTTGTTGTTGTCTGTTACATGGGATTTCGGCCCGAGGTGCCGTACTTGTAACAATGCGAAAAATATAAGTGAATATTAGTAAGATAAAAAATGTCGTTGATTGAGAAAATAGACAAGAATCGCTTGCCACGGCACGTGGCAATTATTATGGACGGGAACGGACGTTGGGCCAAGGCGAAGGGGAAAGACCGTAGCTTCGGGCATCAGGAAGGCGTTGTTTCGGTCCGTAAGATTATGGATGCGGTCACTCAACTCGGATTGAAATATCTGACGTTGTACACTTTCTCTACCGAGAACTGGAATCGTCCGGAAGAAGAGGTCCAAGCGCTGATGAGCTTGCTGGTCTCCGCCATTCACCGGGAGACTCCGGACATGATGAAGAAAAACGTTCGCCTTACCGCCATAGGCGACCTTTCCCGCTTGCGTGAGGATGCTTATAATACATTGCAAGAATGTATCGATACGACTTCGGCGAATACGGGAACCACACTTGTTCTGGCGCTTAGTTATTCTTCCCGGTGGGAGATCACCAGAGCGGCTAGGCAACTCGCCCAAGAGGTCTTGGAACAGAAAATAAACCCCAATGATATAACCGAGGCTATGGTCTCGGACCACTTGACGACCAAAAATATCCCCGATCCCGATCTTTTGATACGGACCGGAGGAGAGAAACGCATCAGTAACTTCTTGCTATGGCAGTTGTCATATGCTGAATTCTTCTTTACGGATGTGTTTTGGCCGGATTTCAGAGAAGAAGAGTTGTATGAGGCTATATTGTATTACCAGCAACGTGAGCGTCGTTTCGGTAAGACAAGTGAGCAATTAATCTTATAAACAATAGCTGTTATATGTACAAAAGAATAGTGCTGTTTTTTATTTGCTTGGGTTTCGCTTGCGGTGCGTTTGCCCAAGAAATAGACACTACCCAAGTTGAGGCGCCGGCAGAAGTGCCGGTCATTTCGTACTCGTTGGCCGCGAAGAAATACAAGATCGCGGATATAAAGATTACGGGTATCAAGAATTATGATGATTTTGTGTTGATCGGCTTCTCGGGCTTGTCGGTAGGCGATGAGATTACCGTACCGGGAGAGGAGATCACTACAGCAGTGAAGCGTTTTTGGAAACATGGCTTGTTTTCGGATGTGAAGATCTTGGCGACGAAGATCGAGGGCGACCAGATTTGGCTGGAGATCCAGCTGAAGCAGCGTCCGCGTATCTCGCAAGTCAATTACCACGGGATCAAGAAAGGCGAGCGTGAGGACTTGGAGGCGAAGCTGGGCTTGAAGAAAGGTTTCCAGGTGACGCCGAACGTTATGGACCGTGCCAAGATCGTGATCCAGAAGTTCTTCGATGGCAAAGGCTTTAAGAACGTGGATGTCGAGATCGAGCAAAAGGACGATCCCGCGAATGAAGGTGAGGTGATCGTGGATATCAATATCGATAAGAATGAAAAGACCAAGATCCATCGTATCTATTTTGAGGGTAACGAAAAACTGACCGCCCGGGAGTTGAAGAAGGCGATGAAGAAGACGAACGAGAAGTTCAGCTTGCCGAACGACTGGAAAACCAGTATCATGGAGATGTTCAGCACGAAGAAGTTCACGACTGAGGAATATGAGAACGATAAGAAAAATATAATCGCTAAATATAACGAGCATGGTTATCGCGACGCCGTATTGTTGTCCGATAGCGTAGCGAACTTTAACGAGAAGAAGGTAGATATCTTCTTGAAAGTGGATGAAGGTGAGAAATACTATTTGAAAGATATTCGCTTCGTGGGTAATACGCAATATTCTACGGACTATTTGATGGCCGTGCTGGGTATGAAACCGGGCGAGGTGTATAATCAAAAGAAATTGAACGAACGTTTGAGTACGGATGAGGATGCCGTTTCGAATGTCTATTTTAATAACGGTTATTTGTTCTTCAACGCCGATCCGGTAGAGGTGGATGTAGCGAATGACTCTATCTCGTTAGAGATCCGTATCCAAGAGGGTCCGCAAGCGACGATCAACCGTATTATCATTAATGGTAATGACCGTCTGTATGAGGATATCGTTCGCCGTGAGTTGCGTACGAAGCCGGGTATGTTGTTCAGCCGCGAGGATTTGATGCGTTCCGTTCGTGAGTTGGCCCAGATGGGACACTTCGACCCGGAAAACATGAATCCGGTGCCGCTGCCTGATCCTGAGAATGGAACCGTGGATATCGAGTATAACTTGGTTTCCAAGGCGAATGACCAGATCGAGTTCTCCGCAGGTTGGGGACAGACGGGTGTGATCGGTAAGTTAAGTTTGAAGTTTACGAACTTCTCTATGAAGAACTTCTTAAACCCGAAAACCTATAAGGGCATCATCCCGCAAGGTGAGGGACAGACATTGACCTTGAGCGGCCAGACGAATGGGCGTTACTATCAGGCTTACAGCATCTCCTTCATGGATCCTTGGTTCGGCGGTAAACGACCGAATACATTGTCTGTCAGCGCTTATTTCTCAAAGCAAACCGATATCAGTAGCAATTACTTGACCAATTCCGGTTATGGTTATGGCTATCCGGGCTATGGCTATGGTTATCCCGGTTATTATGGGGGCGGTTATGGCTATGGTAGCAACTATTACGGCAACTATGGTTACAATAATAGTTATGAGTATGCTTACGACCCGGATAAGTCTATCATGATGTTCGGTTTAGCGGCCGGTTATGGTAAACGTTTGAATTGGCCGGACGACTACTTCCAGTTCATGGCGACGTTGAACTATCAGTTGTATATGATGCATGATTGGGACTATTTCTTGGTTAATAACGGAAATTGCCATAATATCAACTTGGAGTTGATGTTGCAACGTAACTCTATCGATAACCCGTTGTATACTCGTAAGGGTTCACAATTCATGTTGTCTGTAGCTGCTACGCCTCCTTACTCTTTATTCGATGGTAAGGATTATGCGTCGATGTCAAGCTCAGACCCGGATAAGTATAAATTCATCGAGTATCATAAATGGAAGTTCAAAGCGAAGATCTTCTCTCCGTTGGCTCCGTTGACCGTGAAACGTACGCCGGTATTGATGACCCGTGTTGAGTATGGTTTCTTGGGTACTTATAATAAAAATAAGAAGTCTCCGTTCGAGACCTTCTATATGGGTGGTGACGGTATGAGTGGTTACTCCAGTACCTATGCTCAGGAAACGATCGGTTTGAGAGGTTATGAGAATGGTAGTATCGCCGGTAATGGTGGTTACAACTCTTATGGATACGCTTATTCTCGTTTGGCTATGGAGTTGAGATATCCGTTCTTGCTGGAGCCTTCCTCTACGATCTACGGATTGGTATTTGTGGAGGCTGGTAACGCTTGGACTGATTTGAAGAATTTTAATCCGTTTAACTTGAAACGCTCCGCCGGTGTCGGTGTCCGTATATTCTTGCCGATGATCGGTTTGATGGGACTCGACT
>OGOQ01002632.1_pt1 | contig 10813 bp, 6 predicted proteins | sample 1552691 | NCBI WGS metagenome assembly OGOQ01 (sample SAMEA2580209, study PRJEB22360) | human gut metagenome | biome: human gut; feature: human-associated habitat; material: faeces | place: Denmark | collected 2008/2010
AGAGCCAAGAGATGTGGAGCGAAGGCTCGTTGCCCTGGTTGTAGAGCGTGCGCAGTCCGGCAAAGGCCTCCACCTCCGTGCCGCCGCTGAAGATGCGCCGCTGCGAGAGTGTGAAGATGCTGTCGAGGCGCGCGTTGAAGACCTCGGTCCCCACCTTGGCGATCATCGCCTGCGGGTCGTGGGGCACGTAGAAAGTGTATTGCCACGCGTTGCCCTCCTGGAATCCGCGCCACACCTCCAGCGGGTCGAAGTTTTCGACGAAGGTGCCGTCGTCGTAGCGCGGCCGCACGAAGTTGCACGTCGAGTCGTAGAGGTTTTCCCAGCCGTGCGACAGGCCCATCAGCCGATCGTAGTCGGCCTCTTTGCCCAAGGCCCGGGCCAGCTGCGCCACGGCGTAGGCACTCCATCGTGTGGGACGCCGAGAAGTTGTAGAGTCCCCCATCTGCGGCATGAACGTGGGGCACGTAGCCCAGGCGCAGGAAGTCCTTGGTGTCGGCCTTGCCAGCTCCCCGCGGGCGGTCCTCCCATCCCAGCTCGTTCTTCAGGCAGGCCTCGTAGGCCAGCGGCAGGTCGAAGTCGCGTATGCCCGCCATATAGGCCGCCACGATCATGTTGCTCAGCTGATTAGTGCCCACACCCGAGACGAAGCGGCTGCAGGCCAGTCCGTCGGCCAGCCAGCCACAGTCCTTGTAAACCTGCAGGTGGCTGCTGATATAGTCGCTCATGTGGTCGGGATAGGCCATCACCCAGAGCTGCGTCAGTCCCCACTGTGCGCCCCACATGGCGTCGGTATTGTATAGGTTGAAGGCCGGACGCCCCTCCTTCGTCGGCAGGTGGCCCACCGTGCCGTCGTGCTTCGGATAGTCGCCCGAGACGTCGCTGCAGACGCCGCGCCCCAGCAGCGCATGGTAGAGGCCCGTGTAGAACTTCACTTTGTCCTCCCTGCGGTCTGTCTCGACGCGGATGCGCCCCAGCATCTCTTCCCATTGGCGCGCCGACTCTTCCCTGGCCTCGTCGAAGGTCAGCGTCCGCGCCTCGGCCAGTCGGTTCTGCCGTGCGTTCTCCACGGAGGTGTAGGAAATGCCCACCTTCACCGTCACCTGCTCGCCCTCCTTCGTGGCGAAGGAGAGATAGGCTCCCGCCCCTTCGCCGCGGGCCTCGCGCTTGTTGTCATGTATGTTGTCGTGGTGGAAGGTGCCCCAGCGCTTTGGTCGTTTGCTGGTCGTGGCCGAGAAGTATATGGGCACGACTGCCCCGGGCTGGTAGGCCTTGACGTATTCGGGATAGGTGACGACGAAGCCCTCGATAGTGCCGTCGTCGAGGATGCGCACCTCTGCGTCCTTCACGGCTCCGCTCTCTCCCATACGGTGGCCGATGTCGAAGATGAGGTGGCTCTCCTGCGATTTGGGGAATGTGTAGCGCTGCAGGGCGACGCGTTGCGTGGCCGTCATCTCTGCCCTAATGCCGTAGTCCCGCAGCAGGACGCTGTAGTAGCCCGCCGTCGCTACCTCGTCGTCGTGGCTGAAGTGGGAGCGGTAGCCCTTTTGTATGCCCGCCTCCGTGGTGTCTCCGGGCACGGTGATGAGGCGCCCCGTGGTGGCCATGACGCTGATGCCGCCCACCTGGAACTCATGGGTGCAGGGAAAACTCTCGATCGATCGGTCGCGATAGTCGTAGCCCGTGGCCTGCCAGCCGTCCACGTTGCCGTAGTGGCCGTTGGTGGAGGGTCCGGGTTTGGCCATGCCGAAGGGCAGCGCGCCGGGCGCGAAGTGGAAGTAGCGACAGTGGGCCGTGCCGATGCGCGGCTCCACATATTGTCTCAGACCGTCTTGGCTTTGCGCCAGGACCGACGTGGAGAGAGCCCATAGCGCGGTGGCGAGCAGGGCGAGGAGTAAGATACGTTTCATCTATTTGGTGGTGTCGTTGGTTGGTGATGGTTGAAATTGACGTTGCAAAAGTAGCAAAAAAGGAGTGATTGCGCAAATGATGCTAAAGAAAAAAGTAAGTAAGAGAGACGATAAAAGATGAGGAAAAATAGCATAGTAAACGTTTAAACGTGTTTTTGAAGAAAAAAGACCGTTCGCAGCGTGTTGGTATGAAGAAAAATGACTAACTTTGCAAGAGAAGCCAGCCCTCATGGCACGCGCTTCCCAACAAACAATTATACCTGAACGTTATGCAGAAATATGCTGAATACATCAAGGAGATAGAGATCGACTCGCTCTGGAGCGGCAAGAAGCACGTCTGCTGGGAGTTGCACCGACAGGTCAACATCCTGAGCGGCATCAACGGTGTGGGAAAGAGTACCATTCTCAACAAGGTGGTGCGGAGCCTGGCCCGTGGCGGCGAGTTGCCGAGCCATCCCGTCAAGGGAGTCCGCCTGCGTGTGGCGCCTGAGGAAGCACGCTGGGTACGCTTCGACATCATCCGCTCTTTCGACCGCCCGCTGATGAGTACGGAGATAACGGACAAGATCGACGCCTCCCTCGTCACCGAACTCGACTGGCAGATCTACAAACTGCAGCGGAAGTATCTCGACTACCAGGTCAATATCGGCAACCGCATGATCCAGGCCCTGCAGAAGGCCACACCCGAGGCTGCCGAGGAGGCCCAGCGCATCAGCCAACCGAAGCGGAAGTTCCAGGATCTCATCGACGACCTCTTCTCCGAGACAGGCAAGAAGATCGTGCGCACGGAGAACGAAATCCGCTTCGAACAGATCGGCGAGACGCTCATGCCTTACCAACTCTCCAGCGGCGAGAAGCAAATGCTGGTCATCCTGCTTACCGTGCTCATCGAGGACGGACAAAACTACGTGCTCTTCATGGACGAGCCCGAGGTGAGCCTCCACGTCGAATGGCAGAAGCGGCTCATCGACCTGATACTCGAACTCAACCCCAACGTACAGATTATCCTCACCACCCACAGTCCCGCTGTCATCATGAACGGCTGGCTCGACAATGTGACGGAGGTGTCGGAGATAACGGAGGACGAATAATAAGGAAGGCTGCGATATGGCAAAACGGCTGAAAGACAATATCACCTCCGACTACGTCACTGCCTCCAACCGCCTCAACGGGCGCAAGGCGAGGCGCAGGATCGTGGCCTACGTTGAGGCCTACGACGATGTCTTCTTCTGGCGCATGGTGCTTGCCCGCTACGAGAACGAGCATCGCTACTTCGAGGTGATGTTACCCACGCGCAAAAAACTCTCGCGCGGCAAGAAGTCGGTGCTGACGAGCCTGCTGCTCCACGGCACGGGCAAGGACATGCTGGCCTGCGTCGATGCCGACTACGACTACCTCCTCCAGGGGCGGACGGAGGACTCGAAGCAGGTCTGCGACAACCCCTACGTCCTCCACACCTACGTCTATGCGATAGAAAACTACCAGTGCTACGGACCGAGCCTCCACGATATGTGTGTCTCTGTGACCCTCAACGACCGCAAGACCTTCGACTTCGATGCCTTCCTGCGTCGCTACAGTCAGATCATCTACCCCCTCTTTCTGTGGAACATCTTCTTCTATCGGAGGAGGAAGAACAACCTCTTCACCATCGCCGACTTCAACAATGTCGTGGCTCTCGGCGCCTTTTCTACGGGCAAGGCCTCCGTTCTGCTCGACAACCTGCAGCGCAAGGTCAACCGCAAACTCGCTGCCCTGCGCAAGGGCAATCCGGGGACGAAGGAAAAGCTCGGTGAATTGTCGCGCGATCTGTGCCGACTGGGTGTCACGCCCGAGACCACCTATCTCTACATCCAGGGCCATCATCTCTTCGACGGTGTCGTTGTGCCGATGATGCAGAAGGTCTGCGACCAGCTCATCCGCTCCCGTGAAAATGAGATCAACCGTCTGGCGGTCCACAACACGCAGCGCCTCAACGAGTTGTCCTGCTACGACCATAGCACGGTCGATATTGTGCCGACGCTCCGCCGCAACATGGGTTTCATGCAGTCGGAACCCTACCGTCGCCTGCTCTCCGATGTGGAGCGTTGTCTGAAATTGGGAGAAGTCAAGACCAAGCCCGCCAAGCACGAGGACAACCCCGCCGAGGTCAAGCCCGCCCCCACCAAGGCTGAGACTAAGCCTGTAGAGGTAAAGTCCGAGCCTACCGAGGTAAAGCCCGCCGAGGACAAAATCCCGCCCGTCGAGGCTGAGAATGAGAAAGAGGAGTTGGGACAATAACAAGCAATGATCAAAACACCCCAGTCGCTCCATTTATCGGATGATCCAAAAGAAAAACAAGGAAAAGTTTGGCCCACTAAGCTAAAAACCGTATCTTTGTGCCAATGAAAAAGCAAGGAATCAATCCCGTCAATTGGAGCAAGAATATCATCATCGTTGATGCCGATTTCGTCGATCACGTCGCCTTCGACCTGATAGTCAACTTTGAACGCATGTTGGGGCGTCGTATCCCCCAGGCCGACCTCAGTCAATGGCTGGTGGACGTCGCCCTCGATGGACGCCTTCGCCCGGGCGACCACGAGACCCAGGTCGTGTTGCTCCACGACCGCAAGACCCCGAAGCTCCTCCATTTCTCCCCCGCCGACTATGAGTCCGAACTCGACGGCAAGGCCTTCCGCTCAGAACAGTTGGGCGAGTTTATCATCAACTGCATCGCCACGGGCGAGGAGGGACAGGCGAAAGGTCCCGTGCTGGCCGACTTGGTCCGCCTCTTGCTCTCGGAAGAGGAAGTGACGCGCCTGATGATACTCCCCGATGGCAGTGACTCCTCGCTCTGGCAGGAGTTGCGCCATGCCCTCCGCGATGTCGATGACGAGAAGAAGCACGTCACGCTCTTCACCATGCAGCCAACGCAGACTGCCGGCTGCCGCGAGGAGATGCTCGGATTCTCTCTCATGGACGCCCTCGGCATCACCCAGGCAGAGATAGACCAAAAGATGAAATAACAAGATAAAACGAAACATAGAATGAGCAGAGTATTAATGATCGGCGCGGGTGGCGTGGCTACCGTCGCCGCCTTCAAAATTGCGCAGAACACGGACGTCTTCACCGAGATGATGATCGCAAGCCACCATGTGGAGAAATGCGACCGGCTCGTGAAGGCCATCCACGACAAAGGCTACAAGATGGACATCCAGACGGCCGAGGTCGATGCCGACGACGTGGAGCAGTTGAAGACCCTCATGTCGAGCTACAAGCCCGAATTGGTCATCAACCTCGCCCTGCCGTATCAGGACCTCACCATCATGGAGGCCTGTCTGGCCTGCGGTTGCAACTACCTCGACACCGCCAACTATGAGCCCAAGGACGAGGCCCACTTCGAGTACAGTTGGCAGTGGGCCTACCGCGAGCGCTTCGAGCAGGCGGGCCTCACAGCCATCCTCGGTTGTGGTTTCGACCCGGGTGTCTGCAGCATCTTCACGGCCTATGCCGCCAAGCACTACTTCGATGAGCTCCACTACCTTGACATCGTAGATTGCAACGCTGGAGACCATCACAAGGCCTTCGCCACCAACTTCAATCCGGAGATAAACATTCGCGAGATCACGCAGAAGGGCCTCTACTACGAGGATGGCAAATGGCTCGAGACAGACCCGCTGGCCGTCCACAAGACGCTCAACTATCCCAACGTGGGACCGCGCGAAAGCTACCTCATGCACCACGAGGAGCTGGAGAGCCTCGTGCTCAATTTCCCGACCATCAAGCGCGGTCGCTTCTGGATGACCTTCGGACAGCAGTATCTCACCTATCTCGACTGTATCATGAACCTTGGTATGGGACGCATCGACGAGGTGACCTACGAGGCGCCGCTCGCCGACGACCCGACGAAGAAGGTGAAGGTCAACATCGTGCCGCTGCAGTTCCTCAAGGCCGTCCTCCCCAATCCGCAGGACCTCGGCGAGAACTACGAGGGCGAGACTTCCATCGGATGCCGTATCCGTGGCATCAAGGACGGCAAGGAGCACACCTACTACGTCTATAACAACTGCAAGCATCAGGAGGCCTACAAGGAGACGGGTATGCAGGGCGTGAGCTACACGACGGGTGTCCCGGCCATGATCGGTGCGAAACTCTTCTTGGAAGGCGTCTGGAAGAAGCCGGGCGTGCACAACGTGGAGGAGTTCGATCCGGATCCCTTCATGGAGCTGCTCAACACGCAGGGACTGCCCTGGCATGAGGAGTTTGACAAGGACTTGGAATTGTAATCATCCCTTTTCTCTCCCCCTGCTTCGCCGAAGACCCTCCGTGGCTTCCGGTCAAGCAGGGGAGGAGGGAGGTTTAGCAAGATAACACATAGAAAAAAATATGGCAAAGAAAGAAGATGCCGCGCAGGACCCGAAGGCCGACAAGATGAAGGCCCTTCAGGCAGCGATGGCCAAGATAGAGAAAGATTTCGGCAAGGGTTCCATCATGCGCATGGGCGATGAGCATGTGGAGCCCGTCGATGTGATCCCCACGGGCAGCATTGGCCTCAATGCTGCCCTGGGCGTGGGCGGCTATCCCCGTGGCCGCATCATCGAGATCTACGGACCAGAATCTTCTGGTAAGACGACGCTCGCCATCCACGCCATTGCCGAGGCCCAGAAGATGGGCGGTGTGGCTTCCTTTATCGATGCGGAGCACGCCTTCGATCGCTTCTATGCCCAGAAGTTGGGTGTAGATGTCGATAACCTCTGGATCTCGCAGCCCGACACGGGAGAGCAGGCCCTGGAGATCGCCGACCAGCTCATCCGCTCCTCCGCCATCGACATCCTGGTGGTGGACAGCGTGGCGGCCCTGACTCCGAAGAAGGAGATCGAGGGCGACATGGGCGATAGCAGCGTAGGACTTCAGGCGCGCCTGATGAGCCAGGCACTGCGCAAACTGACGGGTACGATCTCGAAGACCAACACCTGCTGCATCTTCATCAACCAGCTGCGCGAGAAGATCGGCGTGATGTTCGGCAGTCCCGAGACCACCACGGGTGGCAACGCCCTGAAGTTCTACTCCTCCGTCCGACTGGATATCCGCAGGATCTCCTCCATCAAGAATGGCGACCAGGTCATCGGCAACCAGGTCCGCGTCAAAGTGGTCAAGAACAAGGTGGCGCCGCCCTTCCGCAAGACGGAGTTCGACATCATGTTCGGTGAGGGCATTTCCAAGGCTGGTGAGATCATTGACTTGGGTGTGACCTACAATATCATCAAGAAGAGCGGTAGCTGGTTTAGTTACAAGGACACGCGCCTGGCGCAGGGCCGCGACGCCACGAAGCGGCTGCTCCAGGACAATCCCGAACTCTGCGAGGAGCTGGAAGCGCTCATCATGCAGGCCATAACCAATCCTTCCGAGGAACAGAAGGATGCAGCGAGCACAACGTCCAAAACCAACGTCGGCGACAGTATCGAAGGCAGCGAGGCCTAATATAGAAAAGCCGCAGGCGGCTATGATATAGAAAAAAGGGGATGGAAAGCAATTGCTTCCCATCCCCCTTTTTTGGTCCCTGGCCCTCAGGCCAAAGAAATTATCTGTCAGCCTGGAAGAGCGGATCCTCCGGCATCACCATGATCGGCTTCTGCTGCTCGGCCTTGATGATCTCCTCGGAGCAGTACTTCTTGTTGACCACCAGGCGGAACATGAAGTTCTCAAACCACTCGTTGGTCATGATCAGGCAACCGCCCTGACCGTAGCTGGCGCCCCAGCTGTTCTCCACCTTCCACTTCTTCGGCTGGCCGTTCTCGTCGAGATCGACGGCCACGAGCGTCATGGCGTGGGTAGAACCGCTGTCGAAGGTGCTGATACGGTCGGCCTTGTCCATGGGGAAGGTCGTTCCGTAGAGCGATCCGTAGTCGTAGTTGTCCATGGCGAGGTAGCCGCGCTTGCGGTCAAGCTGCTTGCCTACGTCGTAGCTGGAGTACATCTTCGTGCTGTCCTTGAGTGAGGCGATGGCGAGCTTGGCAATCTCCTCCACGGGCAGGTTGAGATACTTCCAGTTGTGGCCGTCGTAGGTGTGGCGGTCATACTCCACCTCGTAGGTCTTCCAGTAGGGACGGCGCGGGTCGTTCATCACCATCACGAAGGTGCCGTTGAGCGGATGGCCCACGGTCTCGTCGTAGAACTCCTTCGGGGTGTACTTGCGGGGCTTGCCCACGGTCTTGCCGTTCTTGTCCTTGAAGGCGTAGGTGAACTCCTTTACCGGGTTGCCCAGCGAGACGGTCAGCATGTGATAGACCGTGCCGAGCATCTCAGTCTTGCGGGCCTGAATGTCGCGCTTCGACTTCTTGGCAGCCACCATCTTGCGCAGTTCCAAACCAAACTCGCGCAACTTCGAGGAGATCAGCTCCGCCATACGCGAGGTGTTCTCTGCGGAGTAGGGCTCCGGCATGGCCTCCATCGGCACGACACCATACTTCTCAGCCAGGTCGGCAGCACCACAGAACGTACCGCCGTCATTGAGCGGATTTTTGAAGAAGAACTGCACGCGCTGGTCGTCAATGGGTTTGTCGGCGCAGTCGATCACGCCCTGCAGCATCAGGTTGGCCTTCTCCAGCTGGTCGTAGAAGGAGAGATAGACCTGACTGTACTCCACGCGGATGCTGTCCTTGTGCAGACGGGCGAAGTTGGCACGCAGCACGTTGAGGCCCGAGAACAGCCAGCAGCGTCCCGAACTCTTCTGGTTGTGGATGCTCTGTGCGGGGGTCTCCACGCTGAAGTAGGTGTCCAGACGGCCCTGCTCTTTGAAGTTCAAGGCCAAGTCGTCGATCTTGTTGGTTGCCAGCGCATTGCTGATCACGCGGTCACTACTCTGAACGCCATTGCGCTCGATCTGTGTGAGCATCTCGCTGGAGATGCCACCACCCTTGGTCGGCGTCTGCGCATGGCCCTGCATCGTGAGGCAGAGAAGAGCCGCCGCTAAAATTTGGTTCTTTCTCATACTTTGGTTGGTTGTTTCCCCGCCCCACATCCGCACTTGCCGATGGGGGCGGGGGGATAGATATTAGGATTTGCTATTTTATTGTATTTCTCAAAATCGTGTTGTTTCTCTCTCAAAGCCGTTAGGTCCCTTGAGCCTCTGGCCCCGAAATCCTACTTCTCGAGGTCGTAGGCGTGCTTCGGGTAGTCGATGGTGTAGTGGAGTCCGCGACTTTCCTTTCGCTCGATGGCCTGTCGTGTGATGAGGTAGCCGACGTTGATCATGTTGCGTAGCTCGCAGATGTCCTTCGTCGCCTTCACGCGCTTGAAGAGTGCTTCCGTCTCCTCATAGAGCAAGTCGAGGCGGGCCCATGCGCGCTTCAGTCGCAGGTCGGAGCGGACAATGCCGACATAGTTGGACATCACCTGTCCCACCTCCTTGATGCTCTGTGTGATGAGCACTTTCTCCTCGTTGGTCATCGTGCCCTCGTCGTTCCACTCCGGCACACGGTCATTCCAGTCGTAGCCGTCCACCACCTGCAGGCTGTGCTTGGCTGCCGCGGCCGCATAGACCACGGCCTCTATCAGCGAGTTGCTGGCCAGTCGGTTGCCACCGTGCAGTCCCGTGCAGGAACACTCGCCCAGGGCATAGAGACGATGGATGGAGCTCTCGCCGTTGAGATCCCCCTTGATGCCGCCACACATATAGTGGGCCGCCGGGCGCACGGGGATCATCTCCTTCGTGATGTCAATGCCGATGCTGAGACATTTCTGGTAGATGTTGGGGAAGTGCTGGCGCGTCTCCTCCGGGTCCTTGTGGGTCACGTCGAGGCAGACATGGTCCAGGCCGTGCGTCTTCATCTCCTTGTCGATGGCCCGCGCCACGATGTCGCGCGGGGCCAGGGAGAGGCGCTCGTCATATTTCTCCATGAAGGTCTCACCTGTGGGCAATTTCAGAATACCGCCGTAGCCGCGCATAGCCTCGGTGATGAGGTAGGCCGGATGGGTCTCACCCGGATGGTAGAGCGACGTGGGGTGAAACTGTACGAACTCCATGTCCTTCACCGTGCCCTTGGCGCGATAGACCATGGCCTCGCCGTCGCCCGTAGCGATGATGGGGTTGGTCGTCGTCTGATACACCGCTCCGCAACCGCCTGTACACATCAGCGTCACGCGGCTCAGATAGGTGTCCACCTTCTGGGTCTCCGGATTGAGCACGTAGGCTCCGTAGCATTCGATGTCGGGCGTGCGCCGCGTCACCTCAACGCCGAGGTGGTGCTGCGTGATGATCTCCACGGCGAAGTGGTTCTCCTTGATCTCGATGCGCGGATGGTTACGACAGGCCTCCATCAGGGCGCGCTGGATCTCGGCGCCCGTGTCGTCGGCATGGTGCAGGATGCGAAATTCGCTGTGGCCGCCCTCGCGGTGGAGGTCAAAACTGCCGTCCTCCTTGCGGTCAAACTGGGTGCCCCATTCGACTAGCTCCTGGATCTGTGCCGGCGCGTTGCGCACCACCTGCTCCACGGCCTTGCGGTCGGAGATATAGTCGCCGGCTATCATGGTGTCTTTGATGTGCTTGTCAAAGTCATCTACGGCGAGGTTCGTCACCGAAGCCACACCGCCCTGCGCGAACGAGGTGTTGGCCTCGTCGAGCGTCGTCTTGCAAATCATGCAAACCCTTCCCTTGTGCGCCTTGGCTATCTTCAAGGCATAGCTCATTCCGGCGATACCAGCGCCGATGATCAGGAAATCGTATTTATGAATCATTTCTAAGCAAACAGTTGTGCTCCCTATGGGGAGCGGAATAACGTTTCGCCCGCAAAATTACTCATTTATTGGCAGATGGGCGAATGTTTCTCCCGATTTTTGTGCTTAGTTCCTTTGTGATGGCAGGAAGTTGCATGTTTTTTGAGAATTTATCGTCCAAGGCGAGGTGTAGATCTATTTTTCTTGGATCGAAA
>OGOQ01002635.1_pt1 | contig 10808 bp, 8 predicted proteins | sample 1552691 | NCBI WGS metagenome assembly OGOQ01 (sample SAMEA2580209, study PRJEB22360) | human gut metagenome | biome: human gut; feature: human-associated habitat; material: faeces | place: Denmark | collected 2008/2010
GAATATCAGGATATGTAAGATTGTACAAGGTGGGAATAAAGTTACCTCTTATAAAATAAAACAAAGATACGAAAAGCTAGCCATAAACGGGGATTTGAAGGAGTGATTTTTTGCTTAGATGTAACTTTTTAACTATATGAGCCTCGAAAAACATGGAACTATAGACTGGGAATGTAATTGGTATCACATATAGCCTAGGTCGGAATATCTGGAAACATTAGCATATCATCTGCAATGATTCTAATGATAAATCCCTAAACCCCTTTATATATTGTTTGAACTCGTCAAGTTTGCTCGGAAATCATGGGTATGACTTTATACAGAGTAGCTCGAGTTGCAACATTGTAGCTGAAAGCTTTAAATGAAAGATATTATCATATGATTGCTGGAAATTTGAATTCAAATTTTCCAGATTTAATCTGACTTTTCTTCTGTCCTCAATATACTGTTGCCAGTTCGTGCAAATTGTTGGAATAAGCTTCTAGCATTGTTAATATGGACATATTAGGCAGATGTATCAATTGACTATGCCGGATATTGTTTCCGTGTTTGCCGGATTTTCAAGATGGATTGTTGCTGAGATTATCCAGTCAAAGAAATTTTGTTTGCCAGATCCATGATAAAAGTTTGCCATAACATGAACCAATTTTTGCAAGTGGGTATGTGGTATACTCATTGAACATTCGTAACTTGATGCTGATAACGAGTTTGACTGCAAACATGGCAAACCAAGCTCGAAAGTAGGGGATACAATATCAACAAAATGTCTAATAGCCAAAGCATGGGACTGTCCGATATTCTGCCGAATGGATTCAAGAGTTTTTGTTGAAGACCTTACACTAAGGTATCGCTGGATTATCCCTGTTTCACATGATGTGTTTTTGCGCCAACCATAACTATCGCCTCAAATCATAACTTGGTTAAAGTCCTATCCGGTTCTTCTGCGGAAGCTATGTGCATAAAGCAGATATCATCGTTGGCTACAAGAGAGATAGGATTTTTCGTCCACTGTCCAATCCCTATAGTGATTTTCCCGTGCCCAGCTTGCTGTTTTAAGTGGCACGCATCCTGTCGCCGAAAGGCGAATGGGGTATTAGGCTCCCCCATTGGGTTTACTACTGGCAGACGGGCAAGCCCGGCATGGATGATAGTTTCGCTTCAAATAATACAGATGCTGTCCGGTTTCCAATGTACATACAAAAGGAAGTATGGCAGATTGCACCTGCATGATGAAACCTGCCATAGCTTTGCTTTATTCTTATATCTACACCCCGGCATTAAAGTAAAGCCGGGAAATGTCACAGAAAAATGTCACACCGGGATTTAATGGCATAGTGGCTCAATAATGGAAATCCCGGTTGAATTTGTATTCTTTCCCTTCTTTTACGACCATCCGCTTGTTACATAGGAACTTTGCCAATTCCACCGTCTTGTTGTACCCCAGTTTTATTCCCTGCCGTCCGTAGCCCTCTTTCAGCCGTTCAAGGTAGCCGTTATAGCCGCTGATGTTCCCGTCCTCAAAAGCGGCGTTCAAAGCGGAACGGTGCGTATTCTCAGGTATTTCCTTGTACGGGTCGAACGGTTCCTTAGGCGGGCGTCCTGGTTGCCTTTTCTGGGGCTGATATGACTCCACCAGTTCGGGCAGGGAATCATCGTTTACCCGGAAGGCAAACGGTTCAAACTCACGGTCACGGCTGTGTATGGCTTCCACCACGCTTATGGACTTGTCGTCTTTGTCCGGCTCTATCTGCATGACTGTTTCCGCCTTGTTGTTCAGTTCCGTGCCGACATGACCACGCGCGTGCTCGTCATTCTTGTTCTGATGCAGGACGGTATGGATGTGTATCTGCCTGTCATCGGTCCATTGCATGAATTTGGATATCACATCGGTGGATTCACCGGGTGAATTGATATCATGGATGAAGTCCCGGATGCCATCTATGATGACCAGACCTAAATCGGGTATCATGCCGATAGCCTCTTCCGTTATAGCCAGTCGTATTTCGGGCGAATATTTCCGGAGTGCCAGCATCGTCAGATTATCGGTATCACAGTCTTTTGGTAGACCTGCCAATTTCAGAATTCTATTCAGAACAATCTGGCAATGGTTCTTGCCCTGTTCCGTGTCAACGTAGAGAATCTTCCTTTTCCCCTCCGGGAAGCAGGCACGGTAATGCAGCACTGTGCCATTCTTCAGGGCAGCCGCAGCGATGGCGGAGACATTGAAGGTCTTCTTGCTTTTGGCCTTTCCAATGGATGCACTGAAGTTTCCCAGAGTCCCGATTGTGGAGTCATCCACCATAAGTACGGAAGCGGACTGTTCGTATGTCCCGGTCACACTTATGACCGATTCATTTATGTACTTTCTCAATTCCTCCGGAGTAGGAATATTGCAGCTCGTCTTTTCCATATTCCTACAGTTCTCTTGGTTTGGCCTTATGTCTTGTCGCAGCAAGCATCTGCTCGTGTTCCTCCTCGAAGCTCAGAGGCATCTGGCTTTTTCTTCCTGTCTCCAGCCATTTGTCCAGTTCGTCGCGATATACGAACAGATGCTTCCCCTGCTTGATGACAGGTATCCCTCCGTGTTTGGCTTTGTAATAGAAGGATGACTTGGATATTCCAAGGTAACTGCATACTTCCTCCACGGTCATGGGAACATGCAGGTTTTCTTTGACAGGAACCTGTTTGGCAAAATTGTCCTTCAACGCATTTTCGAGACTCTCGATTCTTTCGCAAAGTTTGCCTACCACTTCCGGCAGGTCATTGAATGTCAGTTTCTCGTTTGGCATGTTTTTTATATTTAAATGTTAAACATGCTGCAAACCAATATAATGATATTATGCAGATTATAATCAGCAGAAACTAATTATCGCTGTCTGCTGAAGTTTGCATACAACTGAAATGATAGTCCCCGTTCTCCGGGACATCTATAGCAATTATGGCGGGAACTGAGTCACGAAGATTTTTACAAAGGTATTCGATTGTAGCATTTTCCAGTTCATGCGGGAATATTGTTTTTATGAACTTTGCCCTGTCGATTAAAGGGATATCAAGTCTCTCCCCGATATTCCATGCATAATGTCTTAGCGAGGGGGACTTGATTTGATTATCGGGCTTGGAACGAATCGGTTTATATGGTTCCGCTTGTCCGTATGCCAGAGATTCTATGTTCTCATGGAGAATTTCAAGATCGTCTATGGATAAGAACTGTGACATTTCGTGTGTGGTGTATTCATGTATCGCATGCACAATAGCGCTCTTCTTCTCCATTTCATTGCGCCGCAATTCTTCTATGTGGGCTTCATATTCCTTAAGATATGGACTCTCGACCTGTTTTTCACTGGTTGCATTATCAGTTTGGAGCAATTCTTCCTGGGTATCAGGATTTGTCTCGGAAGGGACAGTTCCTCTTGAGGATAACTCCTTGCAGCCAAAAGAAAGATAGCTGTTGGAGAGTAGAGAACAGAACAGGCGTTGCAGTGCAGCGCATGACATGATGGTTACTACGGTTCCTAATATGACCGGAGTGGAATAGTCAATCAGGTCAATCTGATAATTGTTGTACAATATTGTTGCCACTGTTGTGTAGGCGACACACATAATCGCAAGAACTCGGCTTGTCTTTTTGATGGATATTCGGTTGTTATCTGCCATAAACTGTTATTATTTGGAATTGTGATAGGACAAAAATAGATGTCCGGTTTCAGACAGTTGTAAATAATGGCGGAAAATCAGCCGGGAATTAAGAAAAAATATGGTTAGAGTATGATTTTCAGCGAAAAATCATACTCTAACCGATAAAACAGGCACGAATCAGTCTGGTCAGCCCTTTCTTGTCAATGTGATTCTGGTGGTCGCCTCACGCTTGTTGCTGTCGACTACTTTCATGTAGCGTTGAGTGGTAGTGATGCTTTTGTGTGCCATGTTGCTTTGGATGGTACGGATATCAGTACCCGCTGCAGCCTGAAGGGTTGCGTATGTCCTGCGATATGAGTGGAAAGTTATGTTTTTGGTAATTCCTGCGGAACGGATCCATTCCTTCATCGGCTGCTGCGTCCAGCTCCGCTTCAGGCCTTTGAACACAAGACCTTTTTTCTCGGGACTGTACCCGATCAGTTCCAAGGCTTCATCGCTTATCGGGATGATGTCTTCCGTCTTGGTCTTCTGGGTGATGGTATGGACACATTTTCCTCCAGCTGCAAAGTCAACGATTTCCTCCCAGCAAAGGGAAAGTATATCGCTGAGCCGCAAACTGGTCAGACACGAAAAGAGAGAAGCAGTCTTTAGAACAGATATCTTGCACGGAGTTTCAGCCAGACAATACAGCTCTTCCACACTTAGGTATTCCTTGGCAACATCTTCCGATTCGATTTTTTCCAGAAAGTCATTGACATTGGTCTTTATCATCCTGTTGCGGTACAGAATCTTCAGAAATCCCCGGAAAGTAGACCAGTAGCCGGAGGCGGAGTTCTTTGAAATTTGTCCGTCACGCCGGAGTTGCTTTGCGTTAAGCAGGTATTTCCGGAACTTGTTACACAGGTCTACATCTATTTCTTCGAAAGTGCATTTGCCGTGAACGAAGTTGTAGAAGTGCTGATAGACAAATCCCCATTTCTGGTCGTGCTTGCGGAGCTGCTTCCGGTAATACTCCAGAAAGTCCGCTTTGTACTTGCGCTTGTCGAAGAAATCGTACCGTTCATTTACGATGGCTTCAAACCTCCGGCACCGGATTGCTTCGGCCTTTTCCGACATGGCAGCGTTGAAGTCGCGTTCACGCTGATTCTTGGGATTGGCATAGATGTAAATGTTCAATCCTTCATGGCGGATGGTCTTCATTGTTTCCTGATCCCGGTAGCCCGGATAATAATCAAGATAGAACGACAGCATACCTTTCTTCAAAGGGCGCGTCCTCAATGTAACTGTTTTGCATTCTGACATAATGTTGAATATTAAATGGTTGTAACTGATTTTTGCTGCGAAAATCCTTAATGCTTTTATACAGACCATAATCAGCAGGAAATAATTTCCCGATAATTACAGTCGGTCGCATTTAGCCACTAACGGGCTCCCATGATGTGGTCGAATTCCACCTTCAGAAAGCGCACGAACCTGCCTTTCTTCTCCCGTTTTATTTCGTGGAATTGCAAGATGCCGTAAACTGAATCCCTGGTGAGATTGTATTTTTTCATAGCTTCCTGTACGGTGTAGTATTCAGACGAGTCATCTTCGGCGGTCTGTTTTGACAGGTCGAAGTGAAGTTTGGAGTAGAATATCTGGCCGTGCTCTTTCTTCGAGGGGATATTGTTGCGATAGACATGCGAGCGGATGGCTACACGGGTCATTCCATATTTTTCCTCAATCTCTTCCGGTGTGTACCATTCGGTCAAGGCGTCATCCGTCTTGTACTTGGCAAATGCCGCATCGATATGCTTCTTGCTGTAATAGTTAAATTGGTGGACTTTGATTTTGGGGACATCATGTTCTCTGGTATATGTCCATACCCATTTGGTATTTACCTTGTACTTCTCCGCAATCTGTTCGGCTGTATAATATTCGGTTATATCGACATCATCCTTTGGCTTGATGCTTTCATAAGGTTTGGTTTTCAGCATCAGCTCAATGTCGCTTCTGCGGATGAGTGACATTCTCGAACTTAGCCGGGATGCACGAAGTTTGTCTTCCTTCACCAGCTTATAGACATACTGGCGAGAAACACCCATCAGTCTGGAGACTTGAGAAAAAGTGAAGTATTCCTGACTTTCCAGCTTTCTCTTTAACTCAAGCATTTCCTGAATTTCCCTGAGTTCCATTCTGCGCTCCTTCATCCGGTGTTTGTAGCCTCTTTTGGAGCATTGCGGGCTGCAATAATTTGTGGTAGTCTTTTTTGCCATGAAAGGCTTGCCGCACCACTGGCAGATTCTTTTTACTTCCATTTTGTTTGTCCTCCATATTTTCGTTAAACATGAACTTTCGTTGTTCGGGCAATTTCAGCCCTTGCGGTCAGCAATAAAGGCTGCGTTTTATTTCCCTTTTTGTCTACTCACGTAAACCATTGTCAACATACGTCAACTACTGCGTCATCGTGACATTGGGGCAAATCCCGAAAATGTTTCGCGGTAGAAATACGGTAGAAAAATATGGTGAACAACAGTATCCAACTGTTTATAGCTGGATTTTTGGCAAATAAAAAAGCCACTGAAAATCAGCGGCTTCATTATAGTTGGTTCTAATTCGTTGCAGTTGATTACAATATCCTACTTACCGATGCAGAACTTCGAGAATATGGTTTTGAGGACCTCTTCCGGGACGATGTCCTGCCCGGTGACGCCGCTCAGATGGCGGATGACCTGACGGATCTCTTCGCTCAGCAGGTCGGTCGGAAGGTTGTCGCGCAGACCGTCGAGGGCGGCGCTCAGGGCTTCGGACGCCGACGTCAGGGCTTCGTAATGGCGGCTGTTGGAGATGACCGTGCCGCCGTGGTAGAGCGCTTCCGTATCGACCGCGTCGCGCAGGATCCGGCGCAGGTCGTCGATGCCGTCGCCGTTGCGTGCCGAGATGCCGACGGCGCCTTCGGGAAGTGCGAGACCGGGTGTTTTGTCGATTTTGTTGTATACCGTCAGCAGCGTTTGGTCGGGACGGAGCGGAAAGTCCGGGCTTTGGGTGTCGGCGGCCGAATCGGCGCTCGGAACCGCAGGGGCGGATTTCCGGCCCGTTTGTCCGGATGAAGGGCTTCCGCCGGATACGGGTACGGCGGGCTGCGATGCGTCGATCAGGCGGATGATGATCTGCGCCCGTTCGATGCTTGACATGGTGCGGGCGATTCCCATTTGTTCGAGGGTGTCGTTCGTGCTGCGGATGCCGGCCGTGTCGAGGAACCGGAAAACGATCCCGTCGATGTTGGCGCGCTCTTCGATGATGTCGCGCGTCGTGCCGGCGATGTCCGAGACCATGGCCCGTTCTTCGTTGAGCAGGCGGTTGAGCAAGGTGCTTTTTCCGACGTTTGGCGCTCCGACGATGGCTACGGCGACTCCCTCCTTGATGGCGTTGCCGAGCGAAAACGAGCTACGCAGGGCGTCGATCCGCTCCTTGATCTGCCGCATGGTGTCACGCAGCTGGGTGCGGTCGGCGAATTCGACCTCCTCTTCCGAGAAGTCGAGTTCGAGTTCCAGCAGCGAGGTGAGGTGCAGCAGTTTTTCGCGCAGGGTGTCGAACGCTGCGGAATAACCCCCGCGCATCTGGTTGGCGGCGAGCGCGTGCGACGCCCGCGAGGACGAGGCGATGATGTCGGCCACGGCTTCGGCCTGCGAGAGGTCGAGTTTGCCCGCAAGATAGGCCCGGATGGTGAATTCGCCCGGTTGGGCCATGCGTGCGCCGGCGGCGGTCAGCAGGCGCAGCGTTTCGGTGACGATGTACTGCGAACCGTGGCACGAGATTTCGGCGGCGTCTTCGCCCGTATAGGAACGGGGCGCCCGGAATACCGTGACCAGCACGTCGTCCAGTACGCGACCGTCGTCCACGATCTCCCCGTAGTGTACCGTGTATCCTGCTGCTGCGGCCAGCGGTTCCCTGCCGCGGAAGATACGGTCGCAGATGCGCAACGCCTCCTCCCCGCTGATGCGGATGACGGCTAATGCCCCTCCTGCGGCGGTTGCCGGGGCTGCGATGGTATCGTGATCCCGGATCATGTTATCTTCCTTCGATGCGGATTCGCTGTCCCAGACGGAGTTTATGGGCGTTTTTGATGCCGTTCCAGCGCATCAGCTGCGCTGTGGTCACGCGGTAGCGGCGGGCGATGGCGCCCAGCGTGTCGCCCTTCTTGACGGTATAGACTGTTCCGGAACGTTCCTGACGCTTTTTGTCGAGGTTCGCCGGGTTGATGTATTCCTTGAGGTACAGCGAGTCTTTGGCCAGAATAGCAGGCTCGTTGGCGACGTACTGCGTCAGGCTGCGCTGCGGAAGCACCAGCGTATAGGGTTTGGTCGTGGCCGGGATGATGTCGAGTTTGTATTGCGGGTTGAGCTGCCGCAGGGTTTCGATCGGGATGTCGATCGTCGAGGCGATCTGCCCGAGGTGCATCAGCCGGTCGATGCGGATGGTATCCGTGGCCAGCGGGATCGGGGCTTCGGTGAGTTCGATGCCGTGCTGGCGGTGGTAGGCGTAGGCATACGACGCACCGATGAAGGCGGGGACGTAGCCGCGCGTTTCGCGGGGCAGGTAGTCGTAGATGTCCCAGAACGTGCGCCCGTTGCCGCCGGAGCGGGCTATTGCCTTGTTGACGTTGCCCGGGCCGCAGTTGTAGGCGGCGATGGCCAGCGACCAGTCGTTATAGATGGCATAGAGGTCTTTCAGGTAGCGGCAGGCGGCCTGTGTCGAGCGGACTGGGTCGCGGCGTTCGTCGACCAGCGAGTTGATTTCCAGTCCGTAGCTTTTGCCCGTCGAGGGCATGAACTGCCACAGTCCTACGGCGCCCATGGGCGATACGGCCGTGACGGAGAGCGCCGATTCGATGATCGGCAGGGCCCGCAGCTCGATGGGAAGCCCCTCTTTGAGCAGCTCGTCCTCGATCAGCGGGAAATAGTACTGCGACATGCCCAGAATCCGGCTGATCGTGCCGTAGCGGGAGTCGGTGTAACGGTTGATGTAGCCCCGGACGATGCTGTTGTAGGGGAGCTGGATGGGCGATGCGAGGTCGCGCAGACGCCGGGTATAGACCGAGTCGGGAACAGCGCCGGTCTGTGTGCTGTCCACCAGAATATAGTTGTCGAAGAACTCCCTGAACGAGTCGCAGCACTGCCTTTCGCGCCATACGGCGACCAGCGAATCGGCCTGCGCGGCCGTCAGTCCCAGCGTCATGTCGTTATCCGGGAGCGGTGCGGGTGCCGGCGCGGCAGGTTCGGTTTTGCGCTCGGTGTGTGCGGGCTTTGCGGCCGGAGGAGCGGGGGCCGGTGCGGGTTCGGCGACGGCTTCGGTCCGGGCTTTTTTCTTCTCTTTCTTGCGGGGTTTGCGGTCGAGGCCCGATGCGGGCGCAGCGACGGCCATCAGCAGCACTATGGTCAGGAGGATTCTCATCGGTTAGAATTTGAAACTCAGGTTGAACCCGAATACCGCACGGTTGCCGCCGGCGGAGGGAACGTATGTATAATCGACCAGCGGTTCGAGATTCATCGACAGGTCGTCGGAGACGTCGTAGTCTTTCAGGTGGGCGTCCACATGGGCGTCCACGATCTGAAGGACGTACAGTCCGGCCGAGATGATGATGCAGAGGTCGCGGTTGCGGCGGTAGTTGTTGCGCAGGTTGCGGATGAAGTCCGCCGAGTAGCGGCCGTGGAATTCGTCGGTCGGGCCGTCGGGGTAGGCGTCCGGATTCTTTTCGTAGTCGCTCAGCAGCCGGTATGCCTTTTTGAAACGCTGGTAGCCGCGGTTGTTCCAGTCGATACAGTAGATCATCGCGGCGAAACCGCCCACGACGAAGGGGACTTTCCAATAGCTTTTGTTGTAAATCTGTCCCGCGCCGGGGAAGATGCAGGCCAGCGTGGTGGCTTTCTTGACGTCCGATACCTCGTTGGTCGAGTAGTTCACGGCGGCGTCGCCGATGAAGTAGATGTACGAGGCCACCGTAAGGCCCAGATAGACCTGCCGGCGGGTGTTGCTGCGGATCATCCTGCTTTGCAGCGCGTCCAGTTCGGGCGTGCGCGAGAGGTTTTTGTTCGTGTAGGCTTCGTATTCGCGCTTGAGGGGCTTGTAGGTCTTGTTTTCGTGGAGATAGAGGGCCAGACCCGCGCCCAAGGTGCCGTAGAGAACGGGCAGTTTCCAGTATTGTTTGTTGTAAATCTGTCCGTAACCGGGCAGTACGGTCGAGATCCAGCACACTTTCGAGAGCGACATCGAATCGCTCATCAGCCAGCCGCGTTTATGCTTGGTGGTGTCCGATTCGATCTTTATGCCGGCCATTTTGAGCCGGTAGAGCGAGTCGGCTTTGCTTATGTCGTCGGTGCGCAGCTCCGCGACGGCGGCCGAGTCGGCCGCGAAGAGTCCCGTCATCAGCGAATCCAGTTCGCGGACCAGCGAGAGGTCGGCCAGCGAGTCGGTTTTCGAGGCGAGCGAATCCCGCTGCACGAGCATGCCCCCGCGCACGATGGTGCGCGCCCCGCGGTGGAGCTGCGCTTGGGCGGGAAGCCACAACGTGAGTGCCGCGAGTATCGGCAGCAGGTGTCTGAACCGGATTCTTACCATATTTTATTTGAGGCGGCCGGAGAACCGTTCGATGAATTGTTCGATGTCCTTGTCGTCGTCGAAGCCGATGACGATCCGTCCGCCGCCGTTTTTCGAGCGTTTGATGCTGATTTCCTGCGAGAAGAACTTTTCGAGCTGTTCCCCCAGCCGCGAATAGCTTTCGGGATACTCCTCGTCCTCCACATTCTGTGCCGCTGCGGCCGGTTGTTCGGTGAGCGAGCGTACCAGCTCCTCGGCCTGGCGTACCGAAAGGCCTTTCTTGATGATGCGTTTGAGCACGCGTACCTGCATCCCGTCGGGGGCGCCGGCGATGGCTTTGGCGTGCCCCATCGAGATGAGCCCCTCCTTGAGCGCCAGCTGCACCTCGTCGGGCAGCTTGAGCAGCCGCATGTAGTTCGAGATGGTCGAGCGTTTCTTGCCCACCTTTTCCGAGAGGGCGTCCTGCGTCAGGTTGCACTCGTCGATCAGGCGCTGCATTCCGAGCGCGATCTCTATGGCGTTGAGATCCTGGCGCTGGATATTCTCCACGAGGGCCATGGCGTGCAGGTTCTCGTCGTCCACCTCGCGGATATAGG
>OGOQ01002642.1_pt1 | contig 10795 bp, 7 predicted proteins | sample 1552691 | NCBI WGS metagenome assembly OGOQ01 (sample SAMEA2580209, study PRJEB22360) | human gut metagenome | biome: human gut; feature: human-associated habitat; material: faeces | place: Denmark | collected 2008/2010
ACTCCCTGTCCCTGCAATGGGGTGTGTATATCCCCACGGGCAAAGGTTTCCTGAATCGTGCGACCACCATATCCCCGGTTCTCGAATGGGAATGGCGCGCTTCGAACGCGGTTTCCATCGGAGCCGGGATTGGATATACCCGCGGAGCCGAGCGTAATTACACCCGGGATACGTATGAAGGCGACCTGGTGACAGGGCCGTCCGACCGCAGCCTGACACTCATGCCCCTTACGGCCCACTTCCGCTGGTTCCCCACGACGTCGCCGCAACACCGCCTACGGCCGTTCATCGGAGCCGGAATAGGCGTACAGTACGCCGTATTCCGAATCGAAGGCGAACTGATCAACAAATCGGAAGTCCAGTCATGGGGTGCCGTAGTAAGGCCAGAGGCGGGCGTCAGCTTCTGCCCGCAGCAAAACGGCCGTATCTGCATCGAAATCAAATGCGGCTGGCAGTATGCCACCAACAAGTTCCCCATAATGAGCATAGAATCGCTTCAGGGCGTGCAGATCAGCGCCGGCGTGCGCTACAAGTTTTAGACATTCTCCGCAGAAGGAAAGACAAAAACAAAAAGGCTATGAAGAGCAAACTGATTCGATATACATTACCATTGATGACATTCCTTGCGGCTGCTTGCTCCAAGACCCTGGATCAACCTCCCGTGGAGACAAAAGAAGCCCCCGTTACGATCCGCACCCAAGCCAACGGAGGGAATGACACCAATCAACTCAACGCCTCGGAAACCGCCGTAAAGTCGGTGCGCATCTATATTTTCGACGGCGGCAAACTGGATCGGATGCAATACTTCGACACACCGGACGGCGGCATACAACTGAAAATGCGCGCCAAGGTCGGTTCCGGCAAGACGTTCTGCGCCGTAGTCAACGAACTGCCAGAGGTGAAAGACGAACTGGACAACGTCGGGACGCCCGGCCAGCTAAACGCCGTAATGTACTCACTGGCTGGCTATATAGCCCCCGACCGTAATATCGGGATGGGGGACGCCTCGCAGACCGAAAGTTATTTCCTGCCTTTTTACGGGCAGACCGACAACGTGACGATCACCGAGGACGGAGCCGCCCTGTCGCTCGAAATCGAGCGCGCCGTAGCACGCATGGACGTATACCTGCGCGCAGAAGAAAAAGCCGTTCTCGACTGTCACGTCACTCCTGCATCGACCCTGAAAGTCGAACGCAGCTCTGCGAAAGGCTATTTCGCCCCGGCAACGCCCAACCAGACGCCGGGCGCCGACCGCACGTTCACGTCCGGTACGACAACACGATTGGACAAAGCGACAAGTACGGATAAAAGCGGCTACAAAATAATTTTCTCCTTTTACCTGCCGGCCCAGCAGTTTGCACAACCGGAAAACCGGCTTCGGTTGACTCTTGCCGACCTGACATGGGGAGAAGACACTAAATGGACTTACAAGCCGTTCCTCTTCGGAGATCATATCCCCGCGTTCGACAATACGATCCGGCCCAACAAGGTTTACAAACTGTACTGCACGCTTTCACAGGCGGCTTTCCCGGTCGATATCTCCGTCGTGGTCGAGGACTGGGATGTAAAGGTACAACACGGAGGACTGTAATCCGGGGGAGGCAAGCGTGACTCCCGTATTCGGAACGCCTGGGAGTCATCCCGGGATGGACACATTCCCGGAGCCTGCAGGAAATATGCACCGGCTGAAACTATGCAGATCCGGAAACTATGGCTGCGGATGCAGCCGAAATAACAGGTGCCGCCACGACAACAACCGCGTAAACAGGCGGGAACGAAATTCCAACGGAAAAATGAGAACGTCAAATCTGAACAGGCTCCTCCGGCACACCGCACCGCACCGATTTCTGTTGTTGTGCCTGCCGTTCACAGCCTCCTGTTCCGAAGGCTCCGTCCCGGAGCCCTGCGCCGAGCTGCCGACACGCACCGTACTGGTTTACCTCGCCGGCGACAACAACCTCGAGGAAATCGGCCGCACACCGGAACTGCTCAGGCAAGGCTGGAAAGATACGGGTAGCAAATGCCTTATTTACTACGACGCACCGCAAGCTGCGCCGAAACTTTTCGCACTGACCATCCGGCATTCCGATGCCTCCTCCGTCCTCGAGACCGTTGAAGAGTATCCGGAAGAGAACTCCTCTTCGGCCGGTGTTTTCGGCCGCGTACTCGCCGACGTCGTGCGAAAATATCCCTCGGACAGTTACGGGTTGATCTTTGCCTCGCACGGAAGCGGATGGCTTCCGTGCGGTGCGCTTTCCGACCCGACACGCACGATCGGCGACGACCGAACTCCCGGAACAACGGGTGGGGCAAGGGAAATGGAGATCACAGACTTTGCAGCGGCAATCCCCGACCACCAATTCGATTTCATTATTTTCGAGGCATGCCTGATGTCGGGAATCGAAGTAGCCTATGAACTGCGTAACAAGACGGACTATCTCCTGGCGTCGTCGGCAGAACTGCTGGTTCCGGGTTATGCCCCCGTCTACCCCACGGCTTTCCAATACCTTTTCGACACAAGCCTGGGGGTGCCGCAGGCCCTCGAAAAATTTGCCGGGAGCTATTTCAATTACATCGATACCCGGAACGGTGCTTACCGTTCGGCGACGCAAAGCATCGTATACACCCGGGAAATGGATGCCTTGGCAATTTTGGCCGGGAAAACGACGGGCAATACACACGGACGATGGGATGACGCCTTGCTTGGCAAGCTCCAGCATTTCGACCGTCCCGGCAGTTACGGCGACATCCCTGCCAGACCCCGTTACTTCGATTTCGGGCAATATATGGCATACCTCGCCCCGGAGCGGCAGGCCGACCTGGATGCCCTGCTGCGAAAAACAGTCGTCTGGAAAGCGGCGACACCGGAGTTCATGGCCGGGTACAACGGCTTCACGATCCTGACGCACAGCGGGCTGACGACCTATATCGAACAGGACGAATTTCCGGAGCTGAATGCCGCTTATAAAAAAACGGCCTGGTGGAAAGCAACGCATGTGCAGAAGTAATACATTACCGGAAGGCCGCAACGCAGGCAAAACAGACGAAAAAACAGGCCAAAGAGCCTACGCCTGCGGTTAAAATATTTTATCCGAATAACTTTTTGAGCGTTTTGGATAACTGAATAACAAAAAACACTCCCGACCTTTGCAGACAACGAAGATCATTCCGGTATCGAAACCCCAAAAGGCGCGACAGAAAGACAGTAATGAATGAACAGTAAACGAATCATAGCTACGGCGAAATTGCCCGTCCTGCATGCGATCGTGCTGGCATGCGTACTCCTTTTACCAAGCGGATGCCTGAAGGATCTGGGCGGGGAGCAGCAGAAAGCCCCCGTAAAAACAGAGGAGGTTATCCTAACGATCGCAAACACGGGGAACAGCGCGGAAGCTACGCGGGCAAGCGAGACCAACAACGAGGGGAAAGTTGAAAAAATCTTGGTTTTGCAACTTGAAGCGGGCGAACCGAATATAATACGCCGCATGTCCGAGGGAGAGCCCGTGGACGGATCACCGGGGAGTTACCGGGTAGAGTTACTCGAGACTGCCGGCAGTGAAAAATGGAAAATCATTGTGGTAGGACAACCAACCACTGACCATAAAATCAATCCTGATCCATTTAAGTATTTGGGAAAACCTTATAAGGATCTTACAAATGCCCTAACGGCTACGTACCCCCTCCCTATTACACACAGCATGCTAACCCACTGCGAAACCGTAGGAATGGCCTACCTTAACGGAAGCAGTGACCTGAAGGTATCCGAATGCCTGAACGGCCTGTCGATAAAGCTTTTGCGAGCGTTCGCAAAGGTGGATATTGGGGTTGGAAAATACAACGAGAAAAACAATACCTGGAGCAATTCGGGCCCCGGTAAAATCCCCTTCGAACTGGTATCGGTAGAGACGCGTAGTATCCGTAAGGATGCGCAAAGATTTTTCAACATCGACAAAGAGACTTTCGACCCGTCGATTCCCGCCGTCAAAAAGGCAAGCATAAAAGAGACTTTAGTGAACTATGGCACTTGCCAATACCCCAGTTCCGCCATTATTTCAGGGACTTACATCAAAAATACAATCTACTTCGTCGAAAATGAGCTGAGCGGCACCCGCTACGATGACGATCACCTCAAACGCCCGAGGCTCATCATCGGCGGCAAATACGACGGCGGCCCGACAACCTATTACCGAATCGACTTCTCCGGGCTGGACGGCGGGTCGAAGGACTCATTCACTTCGGATATCCTCCGCAACCACCTGTATCGCTTCACCATCAACAGCGTCTCGGGCCCGGGCCAGGAAACAGCCAACGAAGCGGATGCAACCATACCGGAAAAACTCGATTTCGCAACGGCCATCGAGCCGTGGGAAACCGGCGTAGAGGACACCCCGAACCAGCAGATCGGATATTATATGAATTACGAAGGCCTGAACGGGGATATCACCTATACGAAACAAACGGGCCCCATCCCGGTCAAAACCCGGACATGGAAGGGACGCCAGCCGAGCAACATATTCGATTACAACACATTCTACGGCGAGGCGGATAATTTTTGGGCACACTTGTCCAGCGCAGACCCGGGAAATTGGAACGGCGACCTCTACGCAACGGCAAACGGCGAGGCCAACCCTTCCCAGTACAACTTCGCGGCCCTGAAAACCGAAGGAGCATACCCGACGCTGATGATCGCCGCCAACAATTTGGTCAACGTCAAGGGGGATAACACGTTTCCCTGGAAAGAAGGGCAGGCGCTGACCGCATTCGACATGTGCCGCGCCTACAACGGCGGAGGATTCAGCGACTGGCGGCTGCCCCGCCTTTCGGAACTCGCACTGATGTACGCAAACAGGGCGGCATTGGAGGATCTCAGCGGCTTCGAGCCTTTCGGAGAGAATGCGGTCTACTGGAGCGGTTCCGAATACGGAGAGGGACGGATCCTAAAATCCTCCGAGGCCTGGACCTTCACGTTCACTACGACAGACACGGCGGAGGTATTCAATAAAGACGTCAAGAGCGCCAGGCACTTCATCCGCTGCGTGCGCCAGCCATAAAGTCCCGAAACGGCCGCCAACCGGAGAGGGCCCGCGGGGCGGCGGGCAGAAGCAATGCAACCACGGCCCGCGGAGAGGGGCAGGAGCTATGTAACAATGGCCCGCAGGAACAGGTGCAGATGTAACCACAGCCCGCGGGGCGGCGGGCAAAACAGGAAGAAAATGAAAATTCTGAACAGATATTCCAAACCTAATTCCCGACGGCACGAGCCGGGGTGCGGTCGCATTCGCGGTGTGCCGCCCGGCTATATATTCTTGTTCGCAGCGTCCTGTCTGGCAATGAGTTCATGTACCTGGGAAGAGTTTCCCGATGAGCCGGCCGTATTGCAGAAACCCGTCGCGCTGAGTTTCGCCACTGCTGTGGAAACCGCCCCGGAAGCAGACACGCGGGTCATCAGGCCGGGTACCGATTTCGGAGGGAACGCGTATTTCCCGGTCGGGAAGTACGCTATCGGCATTCACCTCTACAACCTTAACGGGAGCGAGGTATTCGAAGGCTCGGACAACATGCAGGGACTGATGGAGATAACCGGAACCGGAACCGGAACCGGAACGGATAACGATGAGTGGAAGTACTGGAACAGCCAGGGGACTCCGGTTACACCCAAAGGTTTTCCCGGAACCCGGATCCGACGAATGGCCTACACACCTTACGACCCCAAAGCCACAATAGACAGCATTCCTTTCGATTTCACGAATAAGGTCAACGTCGAGCCGCAGTACGGCCAGGCCAACCTGCTGCTTTGCAGCACCGGAGAGACCGATATCCCGGCAGACCCGCTGGCAAACCCCATCCAGCTCAGATTCAAGAATGCCTACACGAAAGTAGTGCTCCGGATCACGAAGAAAGAGGATAAGAACGACAACCAAAATATAGGCAAGGTGACCGAAACGGCGATCGACAACCTGACCGCCGAGTGGATCAAAAACCGGGGCGGCATCGACCCGGCAACGGGCTATGTCAAACCTACGTCGGAGCCAGGCAAAATATGGAACGACTCGACCGCCATGCTGACGACGATCGAGCCGGTAGAATTCACATTCCTGGTTCCGGCGTTCATGGACAAGGATGTGAAGGACGACAATTTCGGATTCGTCCTGCAGATCGACGGCCAGCAGCGCCTATTCCCGCTCAAAAAGAGCCAGCTCAACACCGGCGCCGATGCCGGCCGCAACACCACATACGGATTCGAATCGAACAGGATCAACACCTACAACCTCGTATACAACAATTCGCTGCTGTTTCTGTCGTTGCAAAGCTGGAACTCCGTCGATGCGAGCGCCGGCTTCGGCCAAACCGCAGAGAACAACCCGACGTTCTCGTTCGACCTGAGTTTGGGGCCAACTCCTCCTCAGGGAACAGGATACTATTTTCTAACCCAATCTCAGCAAATAGCAGAACATTCCGAAACCTCCGAACTGAATTACCCCAAGGATCCCACGGAAGATCCGTATGTAATGTACGATGACCCGAGACCTCTTCCAAAGAATAAATTCATCTATCGCACAGACCATCTGAACAACACCTACCTGAGTTCCGTGCTGCTGGGCGGAAACGGCCCCGCAGTCCCGGAGAACAAGGGCGGAAGATTATATTCCGACTGCGAGCGACCCTACGTCAAACTGCAGGTAACCGCACTCGACGTAGGCGGCAAGGCGGTGGTATGGCAGGACGGCAGAGGCGGACTGATCGCCAAGGACGTATGCCGGAACTACCGTGGCAACGGCTTCACCGACTGGCGGCTGCCCCGCGTCACCGAGATGAAGCTCATCATGATGTGGGCCGTTTTCAACCGCAACCAGATGGGAAGATTTTTAGGAAAGACCGACGCCACCCTGGAAAAAGAGGATGCGAAACCCTACTGGACTGCCACGGAAGCCGATATGGGAACCCAAAACGAGGTCGACGAAAGTGAGACCGCCTGGTATGTACAAGGTTATTACTCCAAACTCGGCGGCGGTAAACGGAATTATAAGGTAGCGACCCGGAACAAACAGGAGGCGGCCTTTATCCGCTGCGTCCGCGAAATGTAAGCGACGAACCCCAGTATCCAGTATGAAGAAAAAACCGATATACCTGCTTTGCGCCGCCTGCCTGGCGTGGAGCTGCACGAACGATCCGACGGCCGACCCGGCCGGGCTGGCCGGCACCTCTTCCGGAGAACTGGTGCCCGTGAGTCTGGAGCTGCGAATGACCGATTTCGCGGCACCGCCGACCCGGGCCACGCAGAACATACGGGCCACGGCGCCGGGCGGCGGCACCGCGCTGGTCGACGCGGAGATTTCCGCCCCCCAACCCGCTTCCCGGACGCGGACGGGCGGCAGCGGGGAATTCACAATCCCCGACGACCAGAAAGTATTCAGGCTCGACATCCTGCAGTTCAACGGCACCGGCACCCAGGCGCAACTGGTCAAAAAAGCGGCTTATATCTCCGAGGACGGCGACTATACGCGTTACGAATTCTCAGGACTGGAGTTGGTGGACTCCGGCAAGGAAAAAAACAGGATCGTTATTCTGGGCAACGCCGATCCGGCCCTGGCGGGGAAACTGCAGGAAAAAACATCCGGTACCGAAGGCACCAAATACGAATCGTTGCTGCAGGAAAGAATCTCCCGCACCGGGGAAACCGACACATCGTTTCCGCTCGTGCCCCGGAATCAAACCGATCTCCCGGTCTTCTCGGGCATGGCCGTCACGATCGTCACCTCGGGGTCGCAGATCGGTGTCGAACTCATGCGCAATGTGGCCAAGGTGAATTTCAGCTTTTTCCTGACCGAGCCCATGCGGAAGGCCTACGACGAGTGGGACATCGTGCTGAACACCATCCCGCCCGCGTCATTTTACATCCCGCAGGCATACGAAGCGCCTTTCCCCGAACTGCAGATAACCGATCCCTATTACAGCAGGGTGCTGGGCGTGGGCGTCGCATCCCCGGGAAATGCGGACACTCCCCTGCTGGTGCCCGCCGCGGAGAACCTCTACCTGCCCGTCAACCTGCAGTACAGCGTTCCCGGGACGGTGGTCTCGACCCGTTACCTGAACGCCCCGGTCTTCGCCACAAGCCTGCAACTGCTGGGGAAAAAGACCGCAGGCAGTTCGATAACCCAGACCGTCGTCTACATGATTCCCCTGGGGGCCAACTTCACCGACGATTACAGCATCCGCCCCAACAACGCGATCAACTACCGGATCACGCTGGTCAGCGACAGCCCGGACGACTCCAGCGTGGTCAAATTCATTGCCGGGAAATTCGCCGGGAAATTCGAAAAATACCAGAACCCCGCAGACAATTCCGAATGCTGGGGCTACACGGATGAACTCGAGGTATGGCCGACGGATGTCGAATACGTCCCTTCCCCCGGCGATAGCCGCGACTACGGCACATGGGTGCCGTGGGCGGTGGTTCTCGTGGCTAACACCCCGACAGGCATGGCGGACGGTTTGGCGAACACACAAACGCTGTGCCAAGATTCAGGCACCTGGAGCCATCCTATCCCGGCCTACATGTGTTACAAGCAGCTCAACGGCCTGACGGAGCCGCTCCCAAGCCCAGCACCGAATATGTGGTTCCTGCCCGCCATCCATCAACTGGTCGGCATCTACGTCGCCGGAGGCTCCCAGGTCGCAGCGATGCAACCCTACTACTGGTCATCGACCTTTTTGGGAGGAGTGGCTTCGATGCAGCAATCTTACCGGATAGGCAAAAACGGGCTGGTGGAGGCGAAGACAAACTCAGCCAACATCAAAGCCGCCGTACGCGGATGCAGAATTCCCCCCCCCGTTGAGTTAGCGCCCGAAACAAGCCGCCAACAGACTAAGACACAATAATATACCAGCACAAGAAAACCGGGCTGAAAAGCCCCGAAAACCGCAATAAAACCCGATATACAATGAATGCCAGACACTACTATCGCTATTCGCTGATGCTGCTCGTGCTGTCGGCAGTGTTCTGTCCCGCAGCCGGGGTACGGGCGCAATACATCAAAAAAGAGACGCTCCCGATCAAGGGCGGCGGCGAGCAGGAATTCGCAGTCTTCTATGCCGACGGAATGCCCGAAACGGCGCAATGGCCTCTGGGAACCGTGATCGTAGACGACGTGGGAAGAACGACCCGCCACCAGGTCTCCCGCGGAAACGGGCGCAACCGCAATATCAACAGCAAAGTCTCGGCACGGTTCATCATATCGCCCTTCGACGTACCGATAAGCGGCGCTGAGATGTGGACAACAGGTTCCGTCCAGGGCGAGTGGAATTACGCAGTGGGCGAAGAGGGCAACGCATCCTTGACGTTAGACGAACAATTTAAAGACGTAACCGTTAAAACAGGATGCTTTTGGTTCGGCGGCCACAAAGGAAACAGTAGCGGTAAATATACCAACCGGAAATGGCGGTTACCCACCCAGCGCGAGCTGATGATCATGATGGTACTGCAGGATGGCATCAATGCCATATACGGCATAGACAGAGATTCACTCAGATACCCGCAGAACAACAGCTCCAAACCCATACCCGAACCGACAGACCCCACGGGCATGAACGGCAAGATTTACTGGAGCGCCACGGAGGAACCCAACGACGGCGCCCCGACCAAGAGCAATAGAGCCTGGGTAGTCGATTTCACCCGGGGAAAGCCCGCGGTATACCCGACAAAAAAAATTGACGACATCGACAATACCAAACATTACAAACTCAGATGCGTAAGCGATTATTAAAAACACGATGACGATGCCCGAAGAAATACCGCATACGATTTACTTTATCCTGCTGCTCGCAGGCCTATTCGCAACGGCAACAGCCGTAGTTTTAACCTGCCATTTCCGGAAAGTACGCCGGAGACGGCGGCTGGTCAGTCCGCGAAAAGATTACATTCACAGGCTGCGGGTATGATCAGGATTTTCACACGGGCGGCGCTCTGCATTTGCTGCGCCTGCGGCCTGTGGGGCTGTCCGCGGCAGCACGCCGCAAGCGCAGCGGCCGGTTCCGCCCCACAGCACCCGCAGGATTTCAAACTGCCCCACATCCCCGCGGCACTGACCACGCCCGAAGCCCGCGACCTGCGCCGCCGCGAACACCTGACGGTCAAGAAGGTCACCGAGGACATGGGCAACCGCTTCCAGTTCAACACCGCCATCTCCGCGGTCATGGAACTGGTCAACGCCATGTACCTGTCCCGTGAAAAGCTGGGCAAGAGCGACGCCGAGAACCGCGTCTTCTCTTCGGCCATGGCCACGGTGCTGACCCTGCTCTCGCCCATCACCCCGCACCTGTGCGAGGAACTGTGGCAGCGTATGGGCCACACCTCTTCCCTGCAGGAAGAAGCCTGGCCCGTGTGCGAGGAAAGCGCCCTGGTGCAGGATACCGTCACCATCGCCCTGCAGGTCAACGGCAAGCTGCGCGGTACCATCGAAGTGCCCGCCGGTGCCGACAAGGCCCGGATGGAAGAAGTGGCCCTGGCCGACGCCGCCGTGCAGCGTCACACCAGCGGCCTGACCATCCGCAAGGTCGTGGTGGTGCCCGGCAAGCTGGTCAACGTGGTGGCCAACTAGCCCGCAGGGAGCCCCGCTCCGCAATACCGAACTGAACCGTTGCGGGGGAAGAAGGCCCGGACATGCCGTCCGCCTTTTTTCCCCGCAACGTCGTTTTCCATCCCGAACCCAGGACGTACCATGCCCAGACCCGGTTTTTCCTTTCTCGTCTGCCCGGACAGCCGCCTTTTGCAGGCCCGTCTGGAAGCCCTTGTGAG
>OGOQ01002652.1_pt1 | contig 10759 bp, 10 predicted proteins | sample 1552691 | NCBI WGS metagenome assembly OGOQ01 (sample SAMEA2580209, study PRJEB22360) | human gut metagenome | biome: human gut; feature: human-associated habitat; material: faeces | place: Denmark | collected 2008/2010
TCCCTCGGCGGGGCGGCCGCGGCCCGGCCCGGGGCGGGCGCCCTGCGGATAAGGCAGATCCGCGACATAGCCGGTGACGGGAGGGTTATGTACCGCAACTTCCGCTACAGCACCTATCCGTCCACCGTTAATGGAGGAGGAGTCCGCACAGTCATCCCGGCGCCGTCCTCATACCCGGCGGACACCAACGAGATCTACTATAGGGAGACGGTCTGCACCGAATATGGCGGGAGCCTGCCTTCCGTCCTCGCGACCTACAAGGAGCGCGTGTGGACGGACAACACCTTGGTCGGACTCCTGTCGAGTGACGGATCAAGCGTGAGCTACCCGTATGTGTTCGAGAGCAGGTCCAGTGACTCTGCCGGATCGGATATGTCAGGCACCGTCACGCACTCGTTTGACATCGCCTCGTCGCATCCGATGAAGACCCATGGCACCAGCCTTGTCCACGACAACCGCAAGGAATGGACATCTGGCGCGAAGACCTCGGAGACCTCCTATGCCATTGATGGCGGTGCCCTGCGCAAGGTCAGCGGGACAGACTGGAGCCACTCGACCGAGCTCGACTACGGCATGGCCGCGACCGCCGTCAAGCGCCGCCAGGTCTACAAGTCCGGCAGGGTCTACGGAGTCGACGAGTCCTCGGTTCCCGAGGAGAACAAAAAGATACTGTGTCTGACCACCACCCTAAGCCAGGGGCGGCGGCTTCTGTCGTCCGCGACTGAGAGGGCCGTTGAGACCAACGGCACGCTGACCAAGACCACGTCGTACACCTACGACACCTATGGCAACGTGGTCACGAAGACTGAGGATGTAGGGCTTCCCGGCCTCGACAGGAAGGTGACCGCCTACTCCTACCCGCAGGACAAGGCCGGCGGCGCCTTTCCGGCTATGGTGTCCGCTGGAATGACCGGGATTCCGGTCGAGACGAATGTCTATAAGAACTCGGCCGATGGCGCGAACCTGCTTACAACCCTTTCCACAAGCTATGGATCCTATCCTTGCGCATCGGGGACGTTCTTCGCCCCCTCGGCCAGGTCCCTTACGATCCGCGGCACTGGCACCTCCGAGCGGAGGATCCTGTTCAATGAATATGACCGCAGGGGGAATCCTCTTGAGACAGAGGACACTGACGGCAGGAAGACGGTCTATCTGTGGGGATACAATGGGTATTACCCTGTGGCCATGGTGGAGGGCAGTGACTGGGACAGTGTCAAGGATAAGGTTGACACGTCCGGCCTCAATGGCGGCGACTTTACGCAGATCCGAAAGAAACTGGTCTCATTCAGGTTGAAATGCAGGGACGTGCAGGATATGTTTGTCAACACTTATGAATATAAACCTTTGGTTGGCTTGTCGTATCTTAAGAGTCAGTCAGGTAGTATATTTGATTATGAATATGACGGCCTCGGCAGACTCTGTCGGACATTTGTGAGGAACGGAACAACGCACGAGAAAGAGCTTCTCTCATCCTATTCCTATAGCTACGGGCCATCAGCCGGCGGCAACCGCATCCGGGCAAGAGACTACCTAAGCGCCGATGCGGCATCCTTCAAGGAGACCAACACCTATCACGATCTCCTTGGCCGGCCGGTTGAGACGGTGATGACAGCGGCGTCCCCTGCCGGCAAGGACATTGTCCTTTTGAGCGAATATGATGATTTCGGCAGGCCGTACAGAAAGTTCTGTCCTGTTCCGATGACGACATCGACAGGAGCCTATGCAGACCCGTCGGCGGCCAAGTCGGCCAACGCCATCTACGGCTGGGATCCGTACGCATTTTCCAAGACGCTATACGAGGTCTCGCCCCTTGACCGCGTGACCGAGGAGTACGGCCCTGGCTCCCCATGGCACACGAGAGGGAAGTCGGTGAAGACCTCGTATCTGGTGAACGATGGCTCGGGACTTCTCTCGTGTTCGGGGTATCTTGTGGAATCCGACACATCCTTGACCTGCGTCGGGGCTCTGCCTTCCGGAAACCTAAGGGTTGAGAAAAAGACCGATGAGGACGGAAACGTCTCGTTGACGTTCACTGACAGGCTCGGACGTAAGACTCTGGAGAGGACGGTTGATGGAGAACGGTACCAGGACACCTATTACGTGTATGATGACCTTGGATTGCTCAGGTATGTACTAACACCGGAGGCTTCAGCCGTGATGTCTTCATCAGGGACGTTCGGTGATTCCTCGTCTCCGTTGTCTGCGCAGGCCTATGTCTACAAGTATGACGGCAAAGGCCGGTGCGTCAGCAAGAGGCCGCCTGGCTGTGCTCCCATCCTTTACAGGTACGACAAGGGCGATGTGCCTATATTTTCTCAAGACGGAGAGATGAGGAAGAGAGGGAAGTGGATGTTCTCGTTCCGTGACGCCTTGGGCCGTGACGCGGTAAGCGGTGTCTGGCCTTCGGCTCAGGCCCCGTCTCCTGCCGTGCCGGTTGTGGCCACGTATGACGGAGCCTCCCCGCTCGGCGGCTATTCGGTCAACACCCCAGTTCCGTCCGACTGCAAACCCCTGTCCGTCAGCTATTATGACGACCACTCGTTCATGGACGACCTCGTCCCGTCTGACGCAAGGCGCGTCCTGGCGTGTGACACGCTGTCCAACTACGGGACACCTGTCGTCGGATCTGACAGGTGCAAAGGGCTTCTGACAGGCACCGCCGTCTATTCTCTGGCCGACCCGATGTCCAAGACGGTATCGTCATTCTATTACGACTACCAAGGCCGCCTGATCCAGAGCCACCGCAAGGAGGCGCTTGGCGGAGACGGACATATTCATCAGTCCCTTACTTTCACGGGCAAGCCGTCTAGGACAAGGGAAACGGTCGCGCTTCCAGATGGCCGCATTGATTCGCTGGTCACAGTGAGGTCTTATGACGGACAGGAGAGACTGGTCTCGGAGACGACATCGCTGAACGGCAGGTCGCAGTCCGTGTCCTATGGGTATGATGAGACAGGACGGATGACAGGGCGGATATATGGCACAGAGGCTAATCCGTCAACATTGACTGAGACCCTGTCCTATAATATTCGTGACCAGTTGACCGGATTGAGTTCCAGTGTGTTCAGCATGACTCTCCGGTATCAGGAGCCTACACTTGGATCCGTCCCGAAGTATAATGGGGGCATTTCCGAGTGGGAATGGAATCACGGTGCGGGAACTGAGACAAACGCCTGGTCGTTGTCATACGATGGCGTTGGCCGTCTGACGGACGCGCGGAGATTTGTCGGTGGCGCGCAAACTAACTCATTCAGTGAAAGGTCCATCACATATGACAGGAACAGTAATGCCTTGACCTTGACCAGATACGGGGAGAACGCGGCAACCCCGGAGGAGATGTTGGCGTATTCGTACGACGGCAACCTGTTGAGTGGCATCTCCAACACCGGCGCGTCCGGTGGCGGAGGCCAGTACACTCACGACGCGAACGGCAACATGACCCATGAAGGCCTCTCCGGGCTCGACATCGTGTACAATGAGCAGAACCTGACAAGGCGCATCTCATCCGGCGGGACGACGCTGGCTGAGTATGAATATCTTGCTGACGGCACGAAACTGCGCGCGTTGGACGGCGGCGGCAACGGCTACCAGTACAGAGGTTCCCTGATATACACCCAGACCGCAGGTCAATCAGACTCTCCGGTTATAACCCTTGACTGCGCCGTGACCTCCGCCGGCAGGATAGCACGTGAGACCTCCGCCGCCGGCGCGGTCTCCTACAGGCCGCTCATCCACCTCCACGACCACCTCGGCAGTGTCCGCGCCGTTATAGACGGCGACACCGGTACTGTCGTCGAGACCAGCGACTACTACCCGTTCGGCAAGCGGATTCAGGTGACTGCTCCGGTCTCCGAACCCGTTGGAGGGTCACAACATGCCTCGGAGCCAGTAGTCGCCCCGGTAGCCCCGGCAACCTCGGTGGCCTCCACATCCTCCCCGAACCGCTGGCACTTCTCCGGCAAGGAGGATTAGTCGTTCCTCGGCACGGGCATCCCGCTCCTCGACTTCGGCGCCAGGATGTACAACCCGGCCATCGCCCGCTGGACCGCCGCCGACCCGCTGTCCGAGAAGTACTACGGCATCAGCCCGTATGCCTATTGCCTCGGGAATCCAATCGGTCACATAGACGATGATGGCCAGATGCCTCAGGTGGTTGTCGGTGCACTGATAGGAGCGGCAGTCGGCGGCATAATCGCAGCTGCGGAGGGAAAGAACTGGCGAGAGATCGGTGGAGCCGCAGTGGGAGGAGCCGTCGGAGGCGCGCTGGTTTCTGCGACTGGAGGGATGTCTTTGTTGGGTTCTAAGGCGGTAGCGACTGTTCTCTCTGCAGGTGCGGCAAGTGCCGCAGGGAGTACAGCCAACCAATTGATAGGAGAAGAAGGTAGTGTTGAAGCAAAGCAAGTTGCGTGGGATGCGGGAAATGGTTTGGTTTTTGGAGGATTCGCGAAGCCAACATTTAATAATGTAGCGACTAATGTAGGAGATAGAATTGCCACGGAGGCGCAACAAAAATATACCTCAAAAGCCGTACGATCCTCGGTTGAGAAAGAAGTGAAGAAAGAGATGAGGATGTCTGGCATAAATATAGGTGGCAAGTCCGGATCGAGGAAGGTCAAGCTTGAGGTTGATGATCGCCTTGTCACTCAAAGGGATTTTGAGTTCTCCATAGCAAATGCGATAAGGAATACAAAAGTCGGAGATATCGCGAATGATGTGGCAGCTCATAAGGTCAGTCTTTTGATATATAACAAAGACGAATGAAACCATATATTATTGACGACAGAGACATAGTTACAGCAAATGTGAAGTGCATTATTTTCTATACTACGCTTTTTGCCATTATGTATAAAGGGTGGTTGGAATATAAAGGTCGCACTATTACTATAATATTGGGTTTGATGGTGGCCAAATTAGTCATATCCAGCGTCATCGCCTCAATAAGGCACTTGAAAAGATATTATAGGACAAGACATCAATATTTGAGAATCGACAAGGAAGGAATATTCATGTATGATGGTGAGGGAATCGTCACGGTTGGATGGGAGCAGGTGAAAGAAATAGATTTTTGCCGTAACAAGGAGAATTCCAAGACTGCTGATCTATGCGTCTATATTTATCTTGACAACAGTGGTGTCCGTGTATTTAGCCTGGAAAAGTACATTGACGGGATCAATATTTACGCGCTTCGCCGAGCCTTCCGCCATTTTTCAAACAGGCCTGACATAGTTAAAAAGCGGAACTTGATTATAATCTGAGCGTGTCCGACAGTATGATACATTATGTAAAAGTTGCTTCAATGGTTGACAAGCCCTGCAGAACCACACATACAGTGATCTCCCCGAACCGCTGGCACTTCTCCGGCAAGGAGTCCCAGTCCTTCCTGAACGCCAGCATCCCGCTCCTCGACTTCGGCGCCAGGATGTACAACCCGGCCATCGCCCGCTGGACCGCCGCCGACCCGCTGTCCGAGAAGTATTACGGCATCAGTCCGTATGTCTATTGCCTAAACAATCCGACAAACAGCTTTGACCCTGATGGAAAGGCGGTTTGGTTTATTCCGCTTATCAAAGGTGTTGTAGGAGCCGCGGTGGATGCCGGAGCGCAAGTCACCGTTTCCTTATCGGCAGGAAAGACCTTCATGGAGTCTTTGAAATCTGTGGACCTGACAAGTGTGGGAACATCAGTCATTACATCTGCCGTCATCTCTCCGGGAGCATCTAAAGGATTGAAGGCGGCGGTTGTTGGTGCGAACCTGCTTGACGCCGGGGTCGATTATTCGATAGATGATGGCACAAAAACTGTATTCGATGAAAAAAATATTGGAAAAGCCACAGTTGAGTTTACGTTGGGGATTGCTTCTGGATTAGCCTCGAATGGTGTTCAAAAGGCTTTTGAAAAAGACACCAATGCCAAGCTGGCTCCATCAGCTGCAGCTCCATTAACAAAAGCTGAAAGGGCATCATTGAGGTCGCGTAGAGATTTTGTGAAAAGTGAAAAATTCCAAATAATATTGGACGAAACCTTTTCTTTCACATTTGGAATGACTGGCAATACGATAGTCGAATTTATTCCACCTCCTAAAGATGTCAAAGATGAAAAAGAAGAACAATAATAATTAGGTATAGGTTATGAACTCAATCAAAAGTGTTGTTTACTTATATGTCATAGGTTTATTTTTTATGTATTCAGTTGTATTCATATACAATCGGATATATTATCATAATATGATGAATCATGCAGCGGTAACAGAAGCGGTGCTTACTGAAAGATTCAAGCTGGGGAGATGTTATTATTATGAATATTCATACAGGGCCAAATCAGATGAATATATAGGATCAATGGCGGTAACAAAAAGTGTGTCGGTTGGTGATACAATTATGATAGTATATGACCAACATAAAAACATGAAGAGTAAAGCCATTAAGTTACGTAAAGGTAAAGCTATCTTTTCAAATGAATGTAAAGAATGTGTGATAGTGAACAATAAGACTGAGGACGAAAAGAAAGAGATTGCTGATAAACTAATGTCAGAGCTGAAAGAACGATATCATGTGAACGAATGAATTACTTATAGAGATGGATCGTTATTCGCATAAAATGAGATACTGTACGACAAGTAGCGGCACGGTCTCCTACAGGCCGCTCATCCACCTCCGCGACCACCTCGGCGGCGTCCGCGCCGTCATCGACGGCGACACCGGTACGGTCGTCGAGACGAATGATTATTACCCGTTCGGCAAGCGGATTCAGGTGACTGCTCCGGTCTCCGAACCCGTTGGAGGGTCACAACATGCCTCGGAGCCAGTAGTCGCCCCGGTAGCCCCGGCAACCTCGGTGGCCTCCACATCCTCCCCGAACCGCTGGCACTTCTCCGGCAAGGAGGATTAGTCGTTCCTCGGCACGGGCATCCCGCTCCTCGACTTCGGCGCCAGGATGTACAACCCGGCCATCGCCCGCTGGACCGCCGCCGACCCGCTGTCCGAGAAGTATTACGGCATCAGCCCGTATGGCTATTGTGCTATCACAACGGTTGTTGGATTCATACGTTTGCTGACAAGTGATTTCTGTGTTGTCAGGGTATGCCATTCATAAATTTGGCAAATCTGTTTGCTGGATGCTTTGTAAATTGAAGAATTATCCGTAAATTTGCAGCCCCAAATGTTTGGGGGAAACATAAATATTAGATTTACAATCATTTATGCCTACAATTCAACAATTAGTTCGCAAAGGACGCGTTGACATTGTCTATCAGAGCAAGTCACGCGCGTTGGAAGCTTGTCCTCAGAAGAGGGGCGTATGTCTTCGTGTCTACACGACGACCCCTAAGAAGCCTAACTCAGCGATGAGAAAGGTTGCCAGGGTACGCCTTACCAACTCTAAAGAGGTCAATGCCTACATTCCAGGCGAGGGACACAACCTTCAGGAGCACAGCATCGTGCTGGTCCGCGGAGGTCGTGTGAAGGATCTCCCTGGTGTGCGTTACCACATCCTTAGAGGAGCTTTGGACACCGCTGGCGTGGAAGGAAGGACACAGTCCCGTTCCCTCTACGGAGCCAAGAGGCCGAAGAAATCTAAGAAGTAGTCCGTTTCATTAATCTTTATCACCTTTAATTTTTACTCACAATGAGAAAATCGAAGCCTAAAAAGAGGATTCTACTTCCTGATCCTAAGTTTCACGATGTCGAGGTAACCCGTTTCGTGAACAATCTTATGTTGCAGGGGAAGAAGAGTATCGCGTATTCAATTTTTTACGATGCCATTGACATGGTAGGCGAGAAGATGAAGGATTCTGACAAGGCTCCTCTAGATATCTGGAGGAAGGCACTCGAAAACGTTACCCCTCAGATCGAGGTCAAGTCACGTCGTGTAGGAGGTGCAAACTTCCAGGTGCCTACCGAGTTGCGTCCGGAAAGGAAAGTCTCGCTCTCAATGAAGAACATGATCAACTTCGCCCGCAAGCGTTCCGGCCACTCGATGGCAGAAAAACTTTGTGCAGAGATCGTTGCCGCCTATAATAACGAGGGTGGTGCATTCAAGAGAAAAGAGGATATGCACAAGATGGCTGAGGCCAACAAGGCATTCGCCCACTTCCGTTTCTAATTTTATTCGCAGATGGCTGCTAAAAGAGATCTTACTTACACAAGAAACATCGGCATCATGGCTCACATCGATGCCGGCAAGACGACCACATCCGAGCGTATTCTGTACTACACCGGAAAGACACACAAGATCGGTGAGGTACATGAAGGAGCTGCCACAATGGACTGGATGGTTCAGGAGCAGGAGAGAGGAATCACCATCACTTCCGCCGCCACCACCGCATTCTGGCACTACAACGGTCACGTTTATCAGATCAACCTGATCGACACTCCGGGTCACGTCGACTTCACCGTCGAGGTGGAGCGTTCGCTCCGTGTGCTCGACGGAACTGTCGCTACTTTCTGCGCTGTCGGACGCGTTCAGCCTCAGTCAGAGACTGTTTGGCGTCAGGCGGACAAGTACGGCGTTCCGAAGATCGCGTACGTGAACAAGATGGACCGTGTCGGCGCTGACTTCCTCGCTTGCGTTGAGGAAATCTACACCAAACTCGGTGCCAAGGCTGTCCCTATTTGTCTCCCTATCGGAGCGGAGGACAAGTTCAAGGGCATCATCGACCTCGTTTCCCGCAAGGCATATTACTATGACTCTGGCGAGGAACTGGTCAACTATGAAATAAAGGACGTTCCGGAGGACATGGCCGGAGAAGTCGAGAAATGGAGAGACAAACTCGTCGAGGCTGCCGCCGAATGTGACGAGGCTCTCATGGAGAAGTATTTCGAGAATCCTGACTCCCTCACCGAGGAGGAGATCATCGCCGCCCTTCGCAAGGGTACGATCTCTATGCAGATCGTTCCGGCATGCTGCGGTTCCTCTTTCAAGAACAAGGGTGTCCAGTTCCTCCTTGACGCCGTGATGCGTTACCTTCCTTCTCCTCTTGACAAGGGCGTCGTCAAGGGTACTGATCCTAAGACCGGGGAGGAAGAGGATCTTCTTCCAGACGCAAGCCAGCCGTTCTGCGCTCTCGTGTTCAAGATCGCCACGGATCCGTTCGTCGGCCGTCTTGCCTTCATGAGGGTCTACTCGGGACGTGTTGACGCCGGTACCTATGTCTATAATGTCCGTACCGGAAAGAAGGAGAGAATCGCGCGTCTGTACCAGATGCACTCCAACCACCAGAACCCTATTGAGTTCGTCGAGGCCGGAGACATCTGCGCGGCTGTGGGATTCAAGGATCTCCGTACCGGAGACACCATCTGCAACGAGGATCATCAGATCGTGCTCGAATCTATGGAATTCCCTGATCCTGTTATCGGTATCGCTGTCGAGCCTAAGACCCAGGGCGACCTGGACAAGCTTGGCATCGCCCTTGGCAAGCTCGCTGAGGAAGACCCAACCTTCACGGTGAGGTCAGACCACGAGACCGGCCAGACAGTCATCAGCGGAATGGGTGAGCTTCACCTTGACATCATCGTGGACCGTCTCCGTCGTGAGTTCGGTGTCGAGATTAATCAGGGCGCTCCACAGGTCAACTACAAAGAGGCCATCACCGCTACAGTTCAGCATCGTGAGGTCTTCAAGAAGCAGACCGGTGGCCGTGGTAAGTTCGCCGACATCATCGTCGAGATCGGCCCTGCCGATGAGGGCGTTACCGGACTTCAGTTTGAGAACCAGGTCAAGGGTGGTAATATTCCTAAGGAATTCATCCCTTGCATCGAGAAGGGCTTCAAGGCTGCTATGTCCAATGGCGTTCTCGCTGGTTATGAGGTTCAGTCAATGAAGGTTACTGTACTCGATGGCTCATTCCACCCTGTCGATTCAGACCAGCTTTCTTTCGAAATGGCCGGCCGTCTGGCATTCCGCCACGCCTGCCCGAAGGCAAAGCCTGTTCTCCTTGAGCCTATCATGTCCCTGGAGGTTGTTACTCCTGAGGACTACATGGGTGACATCGTGGGTGACCTCAACCGTCGCCGCGGTCAGATCCAGGCAATGGATTCCACCGCCAACGGCGCGAGGATCGTAAGAGCCTTCGTTCCGCTTGCCGAGCAGTTCGGTTATGTGACGGTTCTTAGAACCTTGTCATCCGGCCGCGCGACCAGCACGATGACCTTCGACCACTATGCTGAGGTTCCTGCCAACTTGGCTAAGGATGTTATCGAGAAGAGTGGCTACAAGCTCTCTGACGATGACGAGTAGTGAAAGTGTTTAATCGTAATTAAGTATTTTTGATATGAGTCAAAAAATCAGAATAAAACTCAAATCATTCGATCACATGCTGGTTGACAAGTCAGCCGCTAAGATCGTGGACACAGTGAAGGCTACTGGTGCTAAGGTTAACGGTCCTATTCCGCTTCCTACCAACAAGAAGATCTTCACGGTGAACCGCTCGACCTTCGTCAACAAGAAGTCCCGCGAGCAGTTTGAGCTTTGCGCCTACAGCAGGCTTCTGGACATCGACGACAGCAATGCTAAGACAGTCGACGCTCTCATGAAGCTTGAGCTTCCTTCAGGCGTTGAGGTTGAGATCAAAGTCTGAGAATTCAGATTGATGGCCGGGCGGTCAAGTGACCGTCTCTGTCCAAAGTAATACGCCCGGCTTCAGTGCCGGGAACCGGTCCCATAGCTCAGTTGGTTAGAGCATCTGACTCATAATCAGGGGGTCGTAGGATCATGCCCTACTGGGACCACATAATAGCGGGAGGCGCAAAAACTTGCGCCTCCC
>OGOQ01002653.1_pt1 | contig 10757 bp, 9 predicted proteins | sample 1552691 | NCBI WGS metagenome assembly OGOQ01 (sample SAMEA2580209, study PRJEB22360) | human gut metagenome | biome: human gut; feature: human-associated habitat; material: faeces | place: Denmark | collected 2008/2010
GTTCGAGTTCCGCCTGGACGGAGGGAGCATTCCGCTGTATCTGCCAGCCGTGATAATTCGTCCCCTTATAGGATAGGTTCATGAAGTAGCGCATGCGTCTTGTTTTAGCACAAAGATAGGCACCGGTACGCATATCGCGTGCGGAGGCAGCCATAAAATTGCCGGAACCGCCGGTAGGATACAGTAGTGTGCGGATGAAGTGTCCGCTCCGGTTTTGCCGGGTGTCCCCGTGCCTGTGGCGGGACGGGAGGATTTCGCAGCGGCCGGTCGCTTTTTTGTAACCTGAGAGGCGGAGTATTCAGGGATTATATGTTACTTTTGCAAAAAAATTTCGGGCGGTACCCTTTGATATGGCCGACATTAACCGACGGTGCCGACTGCTGATTATTCCGATACTGCCGATGAAAAAAGTCCTTACTTTTTCCCTGCTCCTGATTCTCGGCCTTGCGGCCTCTCAAATGTTGCCCGGTTTGCTCGGCGAAGGGTATGCCGCTTTCCGGAACATCTCCACTACCCTCCTCTATGTCTGCCTGTCGTTCATCATGATAAATGTGGGGCGGGAATTTGAGATAGATAAAACCCGCTGGCGCTCCTATGCGGCGGATTATTTTATCGCCATGGCGACGGCTGCCGTTCCGTGGCTGCTCATCGCACTCTACTATGTCTTCGTTCTGCTGCCTCCGGGGTATTGGGGCGATGCCGGCGCATGGAAGGAGAACCTGTTGCTCAGCCGTTTTGCCGCTCCCACTTCCGCTGGTATCCTGTTCACCATGCTGGCGGCGCTGAATCTCAAGCAGAGCTGGATGTACAGGAAGATTCAGGTGTTGGCCATTTTCGATGATTTGGATACCATTCTGCTGATGATTCCACTGCAAATCATGATGATAGGCCTTCGATGGCAGTTGTTTGCGGTCGTGCTTATCGTGTTCCTGCTCCTGTGGCTCGGATGGAAAAAGCTGAATGCCTATAACCTGCGGCAGGAGTGGTGGGCCATCCTCCTCTATTCGGTTGCAGTTTTCGGAATAACCCAGGTGATTTATTTGGTCTCCAAACATTTTTACGGCGAACAAGGAAGTATCCATATCGAGGTGCTGCTGCCGGCCTTCGTACTCGGTATGGTCATGAAGAACCGCCATATGGATTCCCCCCGCGAACGCGCTGCCTCGTCCGGTATCTCGTTCCTGTTCATGTTTCTCGTCGGACTCAGCATGCCGCTGTTCATCGGGCTCGATACATCGTCGGCTGCGGGTGCCGCTTCCGTAACTGGTTCGCAGCCCATGATGTCCTGGGGTGTCATCGCCCTCCATGTCGTCGCCGTATCTTTTTTGTCCAATATCGGCAAGCTGGTGCCTATGTTTTTCTACCGCGACCGGAAATGGAGCGAACGCCTGGCACTCTCCATCGGCATGTTCACTCGCGGAGAGGTGGGGGCCGGCGTCATTTTCATCGCCATCGGTTACAATCTCGGCGGACCGGCGCTGGTCATTTCAGTGCTGACGCTTGTACTGAACCTGATTCTCACGGGTATTTTCGTCGTATGGGTGAAAAAACTCGCTTTGCGTACCTATACGCCCGACGTTCTTTCCGTAGCCGAATAGCGGAGAGAACCGTGATGTTGCCGGACGGTAGGAAAAATACCGTTTGGATATGCTGTGCATCGGGACGTTTTGAGTACCTTTGCACAATACCGGTCTTTTCCGGAACTCGATAAGAAGGCATGAAAACAGTCATCATAGGATACGGCACGATGGGGCACGAGATAGAACGTGTGCTTATCGACCGGGGCCATACGGTACTTTTTACGGTGGATGCGGGGGAAGAGGCGAAACTTGCAACGGAGCGTTTGGCGCAGGCCGATGTCGCCATCGAGTTCACCACTCCCGCTACGGCATTCGGCAATGTCGAGACCTGTCTCCGGGTGGGAGTGCCCGTAGTGTGCGGTACGACAGGATGGAACGAACGCCGGGAGGAGGCGGAAAAGCTGTGTGAAGAGCTGGACGGTACGTTCTTTTGGTCGTCCAATTTCAGTATCGGTGTAAATATCCTTTTCCGCGTCAGCGAGTATCTAGCCCGCATCATGGACCGGTTCCCGGAGTACGCGGTGTCGATGCGCGAGGTGCATCACACAAGAAAAAAGGATGCGCCGAGCGGAACGGCTGTCACGCTGGCCGAGGGTATTCTGCGTAACATCGGCCGGACCGAAGCGTGGGTGAACCATGAAACGGACTGCCCCTCCGCGCTGGGTATCGTTTCCGTGCGTGAAGGCGATGTCGCCGGTATCCACGAGGTGATATACGATTCAGTGGCGGATACCATCACGCTGTGCCATGAGGCCAAGGGGCGCCGCGGATTCGCCGTGGGTGCGGTGATGGCGGCGGAGTTCGCTGCCGGACACAAGGGGGTGCTGACCATGGACGACATGCTCGGTAGCATTATTCATTAAAAGATAATCGAGATAACTGTATAGAATAGACAGAACGACAGAACAATGAAGGAATTTTGGAGTAAGGTGCGTACGTTTTTCCGGAATCGATGGACCAAATTTACCATCGTATCGGTAATTTATATTTTGTGGCTCGTGATATGGTCGCGCAATCCTTGGATGCTTCTCGGACTGCCCGTCATATTCGACATCTACATTACGAAATATCTGTCGAGGTTCCTTTTCGGTAAAAAACATCAGGAGCGCAAGGCGACCAACAAGGCCTACCGTGAAACCTGGAGCTGGATAGAGGCCATTGTGTTCGCTGTTATCGCGGCATCGCTCATCCATACCTATATCTTCCAGATGTACCGGATACCCACCTCCTCGATGGAAAAGACGCTGCTGGTGGGCGATTATCTCTGTGTCAGCAAAGTGGCTTACGGGCCGCGGATGCCCATGACTCCCCTGTCGTTTCCGTTGGTGCACAACAGAATGCCATTTTCGCAGACGAAAAAGTCCTATTCGGAAGCAGTGAAGCGGCCCTATAAGCGCCTGGCTGGATGCGGCAGCGTGCAGCGCGACGACATCGTGGTGTTTAATTTTCCTGCTGGCGATACCGTACTCATGGAGAATCCCAATGTCACCTATTACGATGTGCTGCGCGAATTCCAGCTCACTTACGGCGAGCGGCGCGGGCGGGAACTGCTCGAGCGGCAGTATACGGTCATCTCCCACCCCGCCGACAAGCGCGAACACTACGTGAAGCGCTGCGTCGGTCTGCCGGGCGATACCGTAGCGGTCGTACACGGAGACCTTTATGTCAACGGCGTACGACACCGGGATGCTCCAGGGCGTCAATACAACTATTACGTGCGTACCGCAGGCAATCCCATCAGCCGGCGGACTTTCGACGAACTCGGCATAGCGAAAGACGACATTCTGTATGACCAGAGCGTACATACCTATCTGCTTCCCCTGACCGATGCCAATGTGGAGCAGCTTCGCGGCATGTCCAATATCGTTTCGATAGAGCGGTACGAATCGAGCGGCACGGGCTACTGGATATTCCCCAACGACGACCGTTTCGACTGGAATGAGGACAATTTCGGCCCCCTGTGGATTCCGAAGCAAGGGGCTACCGTTGCCCTTACGACGGAGAACCTGCCCCTTTACCGGAGGATAATCAGGAATTACGAGGGCAACGACCTCGAAGTGCGTGACGGGGAGATTTATATCAACGGTGCTCCGGCCGACTCCTATACATTCGCCATGGATTACTACTTCATGATGGGCGACAACCGGCATAATTCCGCCGACTCCCGTTTTTGGGGATTCGTTCCCGAAGACCATGTGGTGGGCAAACCGGTGTTTATCGGATGGTCTGCCGATAAAGACAAGAGTTTCCCAGGCAAAATACGCTGGAACAGAATATTCAGCCATCCGGAATAAAGTTTTACAGCAGTTATGGCGGATGGTGAAGACCTTTACCGGACGATAGATGCTCCTGCCGAGGCGCAATTCAAGGAGCGCAGCAGCAAGTTTTTCGCTTATGCCTATCCCGTTTCTTCGCCCGAGGAGGCCATGGAGCTTGTCGAGGGGCTGCGCAAGCGGTATTACGATGCCACCCATCACTGCTATGCCTATCGTCTCGGTGCGGACGGGGGCGTGTACCGGGCGAACGATGACGGCGAACCCTCCGGAACGGCCGGCCGATATTGGGACAGATGCTGTCCGCGGGGGTGACCTACTGCCTGATTGTCGTGGTGCGTTACTTCGGCGGGACGAAACTCGGCGTGCCGGGGCTTATCAACGCCTATCGGGAATCGGCTGCCGGGGCGCTTGCCGCAGCGAAAATCGTGGAGAAAACGGTGGATACAATATTCACGGTCGCTTTCCCGTATGTATGTATGAACGATGTGATGAAGACCGTCAAGGAGGAACAGCCCCGTATCGTTTCCCAGCATTTCGATAACCTGTGTACCATGACGCTGGCCATACGCCGGAGCCGTGCCGCTGCATTGGAGGCGAAACTGGGGAATGTGGAAGGGGCCGATGTGAAAAGGAAGGGATAAGGAACAGATGCAGAAGAACGACGCGGAAAAACACGATTCCATTTACATAAAGGGGGCGAGGGTACATAATTTGAAGAATATCAGCCTCGAAATTCCCCATAACCGGCTGGTGGTCGTCACAGGGCTTTCAGGTTCCGGTAAATCCACGCTGGCTTTCGATACCCTGTTCGCCGAGGGGCAGCGCAGGTATGTCGAGAGCCTTTCCGCCTATGCCCGCCAGTTTCTCGGCCGTATCGACAAACCCGATGTAGATTCGATAAGCGGCATCGCTCCCGCGATTGCGATAGAGCAGAAAGTTAATACGCGCAATCCCCGTTCGACGGTCGGTACGTCTACCGAGATATACGACTACCTGAAACTGCTTTTCGCCCGTATAGGGCGGACCTACTCTCCCGTCACAGGTCGGGAGGTGAGGTGTTATCAGGTACAGGATATCGTCTCCTACATCGTCGGACAGACCGGCCGACGTGTACTCGTCTGTGCCACCGTCCGGCCCGCAGCAGGTCAGGGTGCCGTAGAACGGCTTACCCTGCTCGTCAAGGAGGGTATCCAGCGCATTTATGCCGACGGTGCTGCCATCCCCGTCGAAGAGTATATCTCCCGGCCGGGAATTGAACAGACCGGGGAGTTCGACATCGTGGTGGACCGTGTCAAGGTCCGCGATGACGAGGAGACGAAGAGCAGGCTGGGCGATTCGGTCGCACAGGCGCTGAGTTACGGCGGCGGGAGCTGCAAGATAGTCGTGCAGGAGGAGGACGGCGACCGGGCGGAGATCTTCTCTACCCGTTTTGAGGCCGACGGGATGACTTTCGAAGTTCCGACCGAGCATATGTTTTCGTTCAACAATCCGATAGGGGCCTGCCCGGTTTGCGAAGGGTATGGCAAGGTTATCGGCATCGACGAAGAGCTCGTCGTGCCCGACAAGACCAGAAGCATCTACGACGACGCGATAGCCGCCTGGCGCGGCGATACCATGAAGTGGTGGAAAGAGCAGTTGGTGGCTTCTGCCCACAAGTTTGATTTTCCGATACACAGGCCCTACTACGAACTCACCAGAGAGCAGAAACAGTTGCTGTGGACGGGAAACCGCTATTTCAAAGGGCTGAACGATTTCTTCGCATACCTCGAAAGCGAACGCTACAAGATACAGTATCGGGTATTGCTCTCCAGATATACGGGCAAGACGCTTTGCCATGAATGCGGCGGGAGCAGGCTCCGTAAGGAGGCGCTTTACGTCAAAGTAGGCGGCAAGAACATCGCAGAGCTTGTGGCCATGAGCGTGGACAGCCTCATGGAATTTTTCGGCAGTCTCGTCCTGGACGAACATGACGCACAGACGGCTTCGCGCGTCTTGGTCGAAATACGTAACCGGCTGGCTTACCTCTCCGATGTGGGGTTGGGATATCTGACGCTTGACCGTCTCTCCTCCACCCTTTCCGGAGGCGAGAGCCAGCGCATCAATCTCGCCACGTCGCTCGGTAGCAACCTGACTGGCTCGCTCTATATTCTTGACGAACCGAGTATCGGTCTCCATCCGCGCGATACGGCGCGGCTCATTAAGGTTCTTAGGCAACTCCGCGATTTGGGCAATACGGTAATCGTCGTCGAACACGAAGAGGAGATAATCCGTGCTGCCGACCGCATCATCGACATCGGCCCGGAAGCGGGTTACAACGGCGGACAGGTGGTATTCAACGGTTCGTTCGAACAGCTTGAAAAGGCGGAAGGCAGCCTGACGGCGGATTACCTGACAGGCAAACGTGCCATACATCCTCCGACCTCTCCGCGCGGCTGGAGCAACTGCATTGAAATAAAGGGCGCGAGAGAGAACAATCTCAAAGGGATAGACGTGAAGATACCGCTCGGTGTGATGACCTGTGTTACCGGGGTGAGCGGCAGCGGCAAATCGTCTCTCGTAAAGGGGATACTCTATCCGGCCGTCCGGCGCAAACTGTTTGAAACGGGTGTGAAACCGGGTAGTTTCGAAGGGCTGGCCGGCGACGTCGGCATGTTGAAATCCATCGAGATGGTAGACCAGAATCCGATTGGAAAGTCGCAGCGTTCCAATCCCGTCACCTATACCAAGGCCTACGACTACATTCGCAAGATATTCGCCGACCAGCCCTATGCCGTGAACAACGGCATGACGCCCTCCTATTTTTCGTTCAACCGGCCCGGCGGCCGGTGCGAAGAGTGTCAGGGTGACGGTTTCGTGGTGGTAGGTATGCAGTTCATGGCCGACATCGAGCTCAAATGTGAGCACTGTGGAGGCAAACGCTTCAATGACGACGTATTGGAGGTCAAGTATCATGGCCGGTCGATATACGATGTGCTGGAGATGACGGTGGACGAGGCGATGGAGTTTTTTGCGCTGGACGGCGGCAATGCCGCGAACAGGAAAGTGCTGGAGATACTGAAAACGCTGCAGGATGTGGGGCTGGGGTATATCAAGCTCGGCCAATCCACCTCCACCCTCTCCGGAGGAGAGATACAGCGGGTGAAACTGGCTACTTTTCTGATGAAGGACAATGCTTCGGAGAGTACCCTGTTCGTGTTCGACGAACCGACGACCGGACTCCATTTTCACGACATCAACAAGCTCCTCGCGGCCTTCAATGCCCTCATCGAAAAGGGACATACCATTGTGGTTGTGGAGCACAACATGGATGTCATCCGGTGTGCCGACTGGGTGATAGACCTCGGCCCGGAAGCGGGCGAAGGGGGTGGACGCCTGGTGTTTGCAGGAACTCCGGCCGACCTTGCGGAGTGTCCGGAGAGCCATACCGGACAATATCTCTCTTTACGGGCCCAAAACCGAAACGACTAATGGAATTCATCACATATACCTTGCCCAACGGCATCAGATGCATCCTCAAACAGGTCAAATCGGCGGTGGTACATTGTGCCCTGACCGTAAATACCGGCAGCCGCGACGAGCTGCCCGGCGAATACGGCATGGCCCATCTTGTAGAACACACGCTGTTCAAGGGGACGCAGCGGCGGAAAGCCTGGCAAGTGAATTGTCGGCTGGAGAACATGGGTGGAGAACTCAACGCCTATACGACCAAGGAAGAGACCGTGGTGCATGCCACTACCCTGCGAGGCGACTACGCCAAGGCGGTGGAACTGATAGCCGACATCGTTTTCCGCTCTACTTTTCCGGAACATGAGGTAGAGAAGGAGAAGAACGTGATTTTCGATGAGATAAATCTCTACAAGGATTCTCCGACCGACCGTATATACGACGAATTTGAGGACCGGATTTTCGACGGTTCGTCGCTCGGACACAACATTCTCGGCAGTAAGGCTACGCTGCGCCGGATGCACAGTGAAGATATCCGGCGGTTCGTCGCCCGAACCTATACGACCGACCAGATGGTCTTTTCGCTTATCGGCAACCTCTCCGAAAAGGCTTTTCGGACAGTGGCCGACCGCTGGTTCGGAGGTATATCGGCGAGCCGGCGGGCATTCGGCCGGGCGGGACATCCTGCCCCGGAACCGTTCTGTCTCTCTGTCGGCCGCGGCACCCATCAGGTACACTGTATGAAGGGCAAGCGTGCCTACGACCTGAAGGACGACAGACGCCTGCCGCTGATGTTGCTGATGAATACCCTCGGCGGCCCGTCTGCCAATTCGCTGCTGAATGTGCTGCTTCGGGAAAAAAACGCGCTTTCCTATTCGGTGGAAGCCACCTATACGCCCTTTACCGACTCGGGTGTCGCCTCCATCTACTTCAGCTGTGAGAAGGAGAATGCCTCCCGGTGCATAGAGTTGATGGACAGGCAATTGGATGAGTTGGCAGAGCATGTCCTCTCTCCGCGCCGTCTTTCGGTCGCTAAAAGACAATTCCTCGGACAGCTCGCCATTTCTGCCGAAAACAACGAATCGTATATGCTGGGGGCGGCCAAAAGCTATCTCGTATTCGGAGATGTGGACGGTTTCGGGGAGGCGAAGGAGAAGATAGAGGCGCTCGACGGGGAGACGCTCCGGACGGTAGCGGAAGAGATATTTACGGGCATGTCGGCCCTGATTTACAAGTAGCGGATGGAACGTTTGGAACGTTATATACACGAAATGTCGTCGCCCGAGGACGCATTGATGGAGGAACTGACACGGACCACAAATCAGCGGGCTGTTCATCCCCAGATGCTCTCGGGACATATACAGGGGCGATTCCTCGGTATGCTCGTCAGAATGCTGCGTCCGCACCGGGTACTCGAAATAGGTACGTTTACGGGATATTCGGCGCTCTCCATGGCCGCTGGCATGGAGGCCGGAGCGATACTCGATACGATAGAAGCGGACGACGAACAGGAGGAGCTGATACGTTCGTTCGTGGAGCGCAGCGGATACGGTGACCGAATCCGCCTGCATATCGGCAGTGCTCTCGCGGTGATGCCCTCTCTGAACGAAACTTACGATTTGGTCTTTATCGATGGCGACAAGCGCGAATATCCGGCCTATTACCGTATGCTGATGGACGAAGGGCGGACGGTGCCGCTGGTCCGTTCCGGCAGTTACCTCATCGCCGACAACATCCTGTGGTACGGGAAGGTGGCCGAACCGGAGCAGTACCGCGACCCCCATACCATGGCGATACGCGCATTCAATCGGATGGTCAGGGAAGACGACCGGGTGGAAAATGTAGTACTCCCCCTGCGTGACGGTCTGAACCTGATTCGGGTGAAATAATGCATGCTCGGGATAACGGAAAAAGGTATAATTAATCCAATAAATTAATAAATCAGTTTCTTTTCCGGTAATTTGCCGGACTTATTCGGTAATCTATATGGAGATAATGAAGATAGCGATTCTGGTGGACGGTGGTTTTTTCGATGCCGTTAATAAGAACAGAGTCAACGGTATGCTTCCGACGGCAGACCATGTGAAGCAGGAAGTGGAGAATACGATGCGATTGATTCGGGCGAAAACCCTTACCGATTCGGAAAATATTAAGGACGTATTGTTTCGCGTCTATTTCTATGACGCCCGGCCGTTCAGCGGTAAAAAGACAAACCCGCAAGGGGAAGAGTACGATTTTACGCTATCGAAGTCGTATGTCGCGAAGACCGATTTGTTAAACGAACTTGCCCGAACCGATAAATTCTGTCTGCGGTTGGGAATGTTGTCTTTTGCCGGATGGCAGCCTAAGATTGATGATAACGGCACTTTGACCGGGTATCGTCCATCTTTCAAGCAAAAGGGTGTGGATATCAAGGTCGGAATGGATATGGTTTGGATAGCGACCCATAAGGTTGTAGATAAAATCGCTATCATAGGCGGGGATTCCGATTTCATAGACCCGATTGAATTTGCAAAAAGAGAGGGAATACAGGTATATCTCAACCACATGGGCCTTAAAGTGAAAGATGAACTCATCCAGAGTTGTGATTTCGAATTGAAGTAATTTGTTATCGTAGTGAAAAAGGCAGCCCCCGGGCCCTGCCTTTTTCACTATCGACGCTTTGCTGCCGTGGCGGTTTGCCGGTGAACGCCCTGTTACAGGTGTACCGCATGACCGAGGGCGGCTTCCGCAGCCTCCATAACGGCTTCGCTCATTGTGGGGTGCGGATGTACCGTCGCGACTATCTGGTGCGCCGTCGCTCCCAACGCTTTCGCCAACGTGGGTTCGGCGAGCATCTCCGTTACATTGGCCCCCATCATGTGGGCGCCCAGCAGTCGGTCGGTTTTCGCATCGAAAATCAACTTGACAAACCCGTCTCGGTCGCCTGCGGCCGTTGCCTTTCCGGAAGCCGTATAGGGGAACTGTCCAACTTTGATTTCGTAACCGCCTTCGATGGCCTGTTTCTCCGTCAGCCCGACCATGGCGATTTCCGGCGTAGTGTAGACACATGACGGAATGGTGGTATAATCTATCGGGGCGGGAGCGTGACCGCATATCTTTTCCACGCAGCAGATGGCTTCGGCAGAGGCCACATGCGCCAGTGCGGGGCCGTGAACGATGTCGCCGATGGCATATACGCCTTCGACATTCGTACGGTAGAAGTCGTCTACTGTTATTTTGTCCCCCTGGAGCGTGAGGCCCGCCTCTTCGAGACCGAGTCCTTCGAGGTTCGACTTGATGCCGACTGCCGAAAGGACGATGTCGGCCGTAAGTATCTCTTCGCCTTTTTTCCCTTCGATGCGGAGTTCGCATTTTCCGTCGCCGTTTACCGTCACGTCTTTCACCGTAGTACCGGTCATGACGCCTATCTTCATCTTCCGGAAGGCGCGTTCGAGCGCTTTGCTGACGTCGGTAT
>OGOQ01002656.1_pt1 | contig 10740 bp, 8 predicted proteins | sample 1552691 | NCBI WGS metagenome assembly OGOQ01 (sample SAMEA2580209, study PRJEB22360) | human gut metagenome | biome: human gut; feature: human-associated habitat; material: faeces | place: Denmark | collected 2008/2010
AGAGCGCGAGCGATGCCGTGGCGCAGAGCGCCAGCCTGGCCGGAAACGCCGCCGCCATTGCAGCGAGCGATTACGTCGAAGTGACCCTGAGTGTCGGTAACAACGAACGGGGTGGTTGCGTAGTCGAGAAGAGCCTGACGTCCGAAGAACTCAACACCTTCGCGACCGTTAACGGTTACCTTGCCAGTACCGGGAACGATGCGAACGCGAGCAACAGCGTTCTTGCGACGGCCGGTGCCGTAATACATTGCTTCGCCTGCCATTAGTTATCCTCCATCTTGATCTCGCGGGGCTGCTGCGCTGCATGCGGATGCTCTGCGCCAGCGTAAACCTTGAGCTTCATGCCCATTGCACGACCGAGCGTGTTCTTGGGGAGCATGCCCTTTACTGCGTGCTCGATAACGCGCTCGGGATGCTTCTGCATGGCCTCCTGGAAGGTTTCGCACTTCAGGCCGCCGGGATAACCGCTGTGACGATAGTATTCCTTGCTGGTAGCCTTAACGCCAGAGATCTTGATCTTGTCAGCGTTGATGATTACGACGAAGTCGCCGGTGTCAACGTGAGGCGTGTAGGTGGGCTTGTGCTTACCCTTGAGAATATGAGCGGCCTTCGAAGCGACGCGACCAAGAACCTGGTCCTCAGCGTCGATGAGAAGCCATTCGCGCTCAACTTCGTTGGGCTTTGCGTAATAGGTCTTCACAGTGTTCCTCCAATAAAGTAACAAGTGTCGTTTTTCAAAAGTTGCTGCCAACCCGAGGCGCGGGATCCTACTCCGCATCTCTTTCCTTCCCGCAAACGGTGCTGCCGAAAAGCTCTGGACCAGCTTGGCCGGCGCAGGGACGTTTTCCAGGCGGAAAAGAGTTCGAATCGCAAGCATGTACGGGGCTTTTGAAAGCGAACTTTTGCAGTTTATACTGCATTCGTGCCCTTCGTCAATCATCGCAACGAACCGATTTGGGCCTATGCGAAAATCTTCACGTTTTCTGCAGGATTATCGGGCAAACAAATCACCTAAAAGTGCAAGCTGCGCCCGATTCCGCTTTAAACCTGTTTGTATCCTTGTTCGGGGGCAAGCGTTGAGCGCTGATCCCACAACGCAGCAGCAAGCCCGCTAACCTCGGCGCGGCTGGTTTCACCGTCGGCAAGATTCGTCATGATCGTAATAAGGTAGTATTTGCCATCTTCTTCGATGATGCCGGCATCGCATATGGCGTCGTCGCTCGACCCATTGATCCAGCCAGCCTTGTCATACACCGTTGCCGATTCGTCGGCCGAACTTGTCTTCGTCTTCTTAGCTTCGCCAACCTCTACCGTTTTCTTGCCAGTACACAACGCGCCAAGGAGCTCCTGGGCAACGCTTTCCGCCCTTTCACGGCTTACTGGGTTGGAGGTTGGGTCCACGCCGCTGCGAATCATCGAAACGGCAGTGCCGGAGAACATCTTTTTTGCCCACTCAGTGATTTCCTTATTGGAACCAGGCGAGCTCAAATAAAGGAAAGTGTTCATCCACAACTTCAGCGATTCACGAGCCGAGTAGTGGGGAAAAGACGTGTCGTTAGCAAGCGTAGTAGAGATATTCATGGACGAAAGCCATGCAGAAAGCGATTCGGAGGCCGATCTTTCAAACGCATTACGCATGGCATTGTCGGAATTGATGATGGCATCTTGCGCGCTTGAGTTCACCCGCGAAATGCTTGTTTTTCCCGTTTCAAGCGCCTGCTGACATCCATAGATAAGCACAGGACCTTTGAACGAGGAAGCGCCGTATACGCGTTGATCGAGGTTGTAGACGTATCCGCTGCCGGTTTGCAGATCGATAAACGCAAAACCAACAGTCTTGTTGTTCGCCGTAATGGCCGAAATAGCGTCCCCCACCTGCGTGGCTCCCTCTTCACTTAATTGCGGTACATAGTTCGCATTCGAATCGGCTAGAGAAATGCCCTGGACGTTGGTTCCTGGATCCGACACGCCATCAATGGCTTGGATGGAGGGAGTGTAGCTGATTTCCATTTGGTCGGCCTGCGCGCCGTCACCCTGCGAGGAATTATCGGCCGAAGAAACGCAAGAGCCGATGCCGACCACCAGGGAAATGGCAATCAGCACCACAACGGCTATGCACAAGACAGGCGCAAGCGTGGCGAGGGGCAAAGGGAACGAAGCAACGCGATCAGCCATCCACGATGAGTTAAGGCCCTGACCCTTGCGCGGGCTGAAACCACGATTGCCCGCGCCCACATGCGCTTCGCGCTCGCGCGTTCTGTCACTACGACGAGAAGAGGAATCGCCGGAATTGAGATCGGCACAATTACCGCCTTCGGAATAGCTGCGCGCTGCACGGGCGTATTCACGCCCGCGTCCTTCGCCGTGCATCTGACGCCCGGAGTGAGCACCTCGGACATCGCGACCGAGGGAACCGCGTCCACGCGCCGATTCGTTTCGCCCGCCAGAACGGTTCGAAGAGCGCTCAGAACCAGCACGCGCTTCATCTGAACGCGTGCTTCTAGCGCGATCCGTGCGGCTGCCCGATCGGGAAGATTCCCCCCGGTACTGGCTCCCGCTTCGCGAAGAAGATGTCTGACGGTTTTTCATGAGCGAATAATAGCAGGCGAACACGCGTTATTGACCTGTAATTGCATAAAATTAACACTCCAACCCCGGCCTAGCCAAGAGCGATAAACACATTGGATTATTGTGCCCAGTTTCTCAAGCGCGCGCTTCCATATACGACTCCTTAGGCAATGAAATATCTATCAATATGACACTTAGATAATCTTATAAAAGGTTACAGAATGGTACCTAATTAGCACTCTCGGCATTCGAGTGCTAAGAAACGCGTAGTATTGCAGTTGTCAAAAGAAGCAACGGCCGCGCAAGGGAAATCGGTAAGCCAACAATCCCCTTGCGTGGCAAAGAAAGAAGATGATAAGGATGTTGGCACGTAGGAACTTTTTCAATGACTTTATGAGCGATCCTTTCGATTTCGGATTCTTCGGAACCGAACCAGCGCCTAAGGCAAACGCATCTCTGATGAAGACCGATGTCAAAGAAACCGACAAAGCCTACGAACTCGATATCGATTTGCCTGGGTTCGACAAGGAAAACGTTCAAATCGAGCTAAACGATGGCTACCTCACTATCAACGCTTCTACCAATGAAGAGAAGGAAGACAAGGACGAAAACGGCACCTTCCTTCGCAAGGAACGCTTCGTTGGTTCATGCCGCCGCAGCTTCTACGTTGGCGACGATGTTTCGGAAGACGACATTTCCGCTAAGTTCGAAAACGGCATCTTGAGCATAAACGTACCCAAGAAGGAACTGCCCAAGCCCGAAGATCGCAAGCGCCTTATTTCCATCGATTAGCCCTAGCGCCTGCCATCCCCATCCAGGTAGCTCCAACATAGTCAGAATGATGCTCTGGCCTTTTAATTGCCCCCATTTCTTGGACATGAGAAATGGGGGCATTCTTTTAGCGCAACCCGATTCAGGCGGAATCGGAAGCGCCACAGACCTGGTGGTTTCCCGTATACTAAACAAAGTAGATAAACAAAGTAGAAGGTGCTTTGCGTCGCATGGCTTCGCAAGCTAATCTCTATCGCGAAACCCATTCGAAGCACCGTTTCGTACGCAGCAAAGCAAGGGGCCGACATGTCGTACATCGAATTCAACAACGTTGTTAAGCGGTACGGGTCGGGTGCAGCAGAAATCAGGGCCCTTGATGACGCGTCTTTTTCCGTTGAGAAAGGCGAGCTCGCCGTAATCCTTGGCGCGTCAGGCGCCGGTAAAACCACCGCCCTGAACATCCTGGGTGGTATGGACAGCGCCACCGATGGCAGCGTTCTCGTCGACGGGCAGGATATCGCTCGCATCAGCGAATCGCAACTGGTGGAATACCGCCGCGCCGCCGTGGGGTTCGTGTTCCAGTTCTACAACCTAGTTCCCAACCTTACGGCGCTTGAAAATGTTGAGCTTGCTTCACAGATCTGCCCCGATTCCCTCAATGCCGCCGAAACGCTCTGCCGCGTTGGGCTGGAAAAGCGCCTCAACAACTTCCCCGCCCAACTCTCTGGCGGCGAACAGCAGCGCGTTGCCATCGCCCGAGCACTCGCGAAAAACCCCAAGCTCCTCTTGTGCGACGAGCCCACAGGAGCTCTCGATTATCGTACCGGCAAACAGATTCTTCAGTTGTTGCAGGACACCTGCCGCTCTTCGCACATTACTGCGCTGGTTATCACCCACAACGCTGCCCTGGCCCCTATGGCCGACCGCGTTATCCGCATGAACAGCGGACGGGTAACCAACATCGAAACAAACGCACACCCCACGCCAATTGCTGAAATTGAATGGTAGCCAATCATGGCACGAGCATTCTCTAAAGACACTTTTCGCACTATCGCCAACAGCAAGAAGCGCTTTATCTCCATCCTGGTCATTTGCGCATTGGGCGTAACCATGGTATGCGGCCTGCGCGCATCCTGCGTTGACCTGCGCAATTCCGCCGATGCTTTCTTCAGTGAGCAAGGCCTCTACGACGTATGCGTGCAGTCAACCTTAGGGCTGACCACAGACGATGTTGCAGCCGTTTCTTCGCTAGAAGGAGTTGCCGTTGCAGAAGGAGCTTGGGAAGAAGAGACCTATACGCCGCTCGGCCAAAAACGCGCAAGCGTAGGGGTAAAGGCTCTTTCAAGCGAGGGGTTCAACGCGCCCAGGGTTCTTGACGGCTCCCTACCCGCAAATGAGCACGAAGTTGCCGTGACTGAAAACTACCTAACCGACTCGGGTCTTTCGCTCGGCGATACCGTAACGCTTGAAGAAAACGACAACGAGGTATTCGAGCGAACCCAATACACCATCACCGCTAGCGTGATCGACCCAACCGAGCTCACCAACCCCAATGGATCCATCGCCATACGAGCCAGCGCATCTCCCGACTACTCGTTCTTCGTAACACCCGATGCCGTAACTGCCGATGTGTTCACCACCATATACGTGAAAGCCAAGAACAGCACAGGAGCGAAGAGCTTTTCTCCAGATTATTCCTCGCTTCTCGACAACCTCACTACCCAAATAGAAGGGATCAAAAAACAGCGCGAGGAGGCGCGAACAGAGCAGATTCGTCAGGACGCGCTTGACGAAATCTCTAAAGCAGAAACCGAGGCAAATGAAGAACTTTCCGATGCACAGCGGAAAATCGACGATGCGCAAAGCACGCTTGATTCAGGCAAACGGGAAATTGCCGCAAACAAGCGCACTTTGCGCAACAGTGAAAGCACCCTAGCTCAATCAGAAGCCGAACTTCGACGGCAAGAGAATCAGCTGGCAAGCGCCTCAAAGAAAATCGAGGATGGCTATGCTGCAATCTCAAATGGGCAAGCCCAGATCGACGAAGGCCGAGCCCAGGCAAATGCCGCTTGCGATGATGCAGCGACGCAAGTTAAAGCCGCTTTGGCTGCTGGCATGATAAGCCAAGAGGAAGCCTCGGCACAGCTTGCGGGCATCGAAGCGCAGCGCGCTCAAACGCTTGCCCAGCTCGATGCCCAGGAAAAACAGCTTTCCGCCGCTAAGCAGGAGCTCGACGCCCAGGCAGCGCAGGTTTCAGCGGGAATGAAGGCAATCTCACAGGGCCGGGAACAACTTTCCGCAGGCAAACAGCAGCTGAAATCGGGCAAACAGCAGCTTTCCGCCGCCGAGACAGAGCTCACAGAAGGCCAGGCCGAGCTCGACGAACAGCGCGCGCAGTTCGAAAGCAGCAAAGCTGAGGCCCGCGCAAAATTCGAAGACGCCCGGGCAGAGGTGGATGACATCGAGCAAGGGCGCTGGTACGTGCAAACACGCGAATCAAACGCAGGCTATGCCAGCGTCGAGTCGGATGCTTCTTCCATTGAGGCCATCGGGTTCGTGTTCCCCGTAGTGTTCATCGTAGTTGCCGTGCTCATCGCGCTTACCACCATCACCCGTTTGGTTGAAGAAGAACGAGGGCTTATCGGCACCTACAAATCACTGGGGTACCGCAACCGCGCCATCTTGGGCAAGTACCTAACGTACGCGCTTTTGGCGTGTCTCCTGGGTAGCGCCGTGGGCGAGTTCTGCGGATTCGTGCTTTTTCCCGCATTCCTGTTCTCCGTGTTCCAAATCATGTACCTCCTGCCCACGTACCTGCTTTCATTCGACACGCTCTATGGCGTGGGCAGTATGCTGTTCTTCATTGCGGGAATTGTTGGGGCTGCAGTATTCGCCTGCCGCGCCGAGCTTGCACAAACGCCTGCCACGCTCATGCGTCCAAAAGCGCCCCGTTCCGGCTCGCGCATCCTTCTTGAACGAATCCCCTTCATCTGGAAGCGTTTGGCATTCCTAGATAAGGTAACGGCACGCAACTTGCTTCGCTACAAGAAGCGCTTCTTCATGACGGTATTCGGAATCATGGGGTGCATGGCTTTGCTTATCTGCGGATTTGCCATCAAAGACTCCGTGCATGCCCTTTCCCCTATGCAATATGGCGACATTTATCGCTATGACGCCTTGGCCATCACCGGCCCCAACAACTTCAAAGAATGCGAAACACTGCTTGAGGGAAGCGAGGAAGTTTCCTCTATCCAGGAAGTTGCCGTCGATTCGATAACCCTCACCTCCAACGGTGACGACGAATCGCTGCAACTGTTCGTGCTGCCCGATGGCGCCGATCTTTCTCCCTATGTTTCGCTTAAAAGCGATGAAGAGGCATTGCCTCTTTCCGAAAACGGCATGATTCTCACGCGAAACGCTGCCGACCTTTTAGGAGTAGGCGCAAACGACGAAATTACCGTAAAAACGAGCGCACTCGACGAAGCGACCGTGCCCATTGCCCATATTGCAGACAACTACTTGGGCAATGCCGCCTATCTTACGCAAAGCACCTATGAGCAGCTGTTCGATGAAGAGGTTCAGCCCAACGGCTTCTACCTTGCACTTTCAGGCAGCGACACCGAAAAAGAGGCATTCGCCGACAGCTTGGCTGAACGCAACGAATTCCTTTCCGTTTCCAGTACTCAGCAGATGAACGAGGAATTCTCTAAGTCATTCGACCTGATCAACACCATTGTGTACGTTATCGTCTTCTTGGCAGCGGCGTTGGCATTCGTGGTGTTGTTCACGCTTTCCACAACCAACATATCCGAACGCACGCGCGAACTGGCAACCATCAAGGTGCTGGGCTTCCGCAAACGCGAAGTTAACCACTACGTGAATAAGGAAACGGTGCTGCTAACCATTATCGGCGTAGTTTTAGGCATCCCCGCAGGATACGCATTCAGTCACATGCTCACCTATGTGCTGAAAATGCCTTCCATTTACTTTGCAGTGACCATCGATCCAATCAGCTACGCCTACGCATGCGGCCTCACACTGCTGTTCGCCTTCATCGTGGCGCAGCTCTCCAACCGCACCCTGGCAAAGATCAACATGATCGAAGCACTGAAAAGCATCGAATAGGCACCCATGTTTGCGAGGTGTCAGTTCTCCTCATGGCCCATCGGCTCGATTTACGCCAGGGCCTTGATTTCCCGAGGGTTGCGCTTCTGCTTTGCCGAAGCATCATCGACCAGGCTTTCATCAAGGGCTTACCCCCCCCCGAAAGCTGTCAAAGCTGCTTTCTTAGGCTGCCCCTGGCAAAGTTTGCGCCATTTGTTCTTGCAGTTGTGTCGGCCGATTTCACAGCACAGATGCCGTATCGGACTTTCCTAGGCCGCCATTGGCCCAGTTCGCGCCAGGGCCTATCCTGTTCGAGATTTACCGGTCCTGTTTGGGTTCTTGAGGCTCCCTGAGCTCGGGCTTGCGACGAGGGTTGAAATGATGACTCAGAGCATCGCCCAACAGACGCAGCTTAACGATAGCGTATGCCGTAACCGCGCAGGCAATAAGGAAAATGGGGATGCGCACCAGATTGTCAGCCCAGGTAATGATTACGCCACAGGCAGCAAGGAGCGCCGTCCAAGCCCACATGATAAGCACGGTTGCGCGTTGGCTGAATCCTGCACGCATCAGGCGATGGTGGATGTGCCCCTTGTCTGCTTCGTCGATAGGACGATGCTCGCGCTTTCGACGCACAATGGCGAAAAACGTATCGAGGATTGGAACACCAGCCGCCAGAATAGGCACCAACAGCGAAACGAACAAGGCCGACCGCGCTACAGCAAACAAGGAAATGACGCCCAGCGAAAAACCCAGAAGCAGTGCGCCTGAATCACCCATAAAGATAGATGCGGGGAAGAAATTGGACTTCAGGAAACCTGCGCACACGCCAACAAGAATGACACTGAACAGCGCCGCATCGAAACGTCCGGTAAGCACCGCGAACAGCAAGATGGTTATCGCGGAAATACCCGTAATACCTGCCGCCAAGCCATCGAGGCCGTCAATCAAGTTGATAACGTTGGCAAAAGCCACCAGATAAAACACCGTTAGAGGGTAAGCGACCCAGCCAAATTCAATGTACCCTTCGCCAAAAGGATTATGGATACTGGAAAATAGCAGGCCAGAACCGGCAACCACACAAGCAGCAACTATCTGTCCCAGCATCTTTGCTTTGGGGTTTAGATCAACCACATCGTCAACGGCGCCCACGAGAAATATCAAAACCGTGCCCAGCAAAACGCCCCAATAGTTGACCTCAATGCCGTTGTAGTCGATGAAGGGGTCAACCCATCCGAAGGCATAGACACCAAAACCAGCAACGGCAAGCGCCGCCAAAATGCCGCCAAAAATAGCCACACCACCCATACGCGGAATGGGAAGCATGTTTACACGACGAGCACTGGGGTAATCTATGGCATCGAGCTTGATAGCAAGCTTGCGGGCAAGAGGGGTCAAGGCAATGGTAACCACTGCGGCAACGGCAAAGAGAACGCCGTATTCAAGCCAGTCCATGCGCCCCCCTCTTTCTCGAACTTATTAGATAGCGCGGCAGAACGCACTCACGCCAAATGATGATTATATACCGAAGAGACGCTTCTCCCGACTACAGCTAACTAACGGCATCGCAAGCGCAAAGAGGGGGAGGCCGCCAACTACGTCGGCGTAGAAAAACAACCGCCGGATTTTATCGGTTTTTCGCATGGCCCTGACTTGCGCAAGCGCGGCCCCTCCGCTTCGGGAATCGCAACCGCGAAGAAGCCCACAGACCGCCCGCGCCCGTGCCAAAGAACCTTGCAGTTCCCCTCTGCCAACAGCTTACTTTTGCAGCCTTTGTGGAGAGCAGCCACCAAAACGTGGAAGTACCTTGTACTCCCCGTCAGGCAACACATGCAGCACTACTGCATTGTGTAGAATGAGCGAGTTGAAACCCGTAGATTCAGGAGAAGGTGTTCGTGTCACACAGTCCCGCGATAAGCGTCATTATTCCTGTCTACAACGTAGAATCTTGGCTGCGTCGTGCCGTTGGCTCGCTGCAGAATCAAACATGCACCAGCTACGAGATTCTGCTGGTAGACGATGGAAGCACCGATGGCAGTGGCGCTCTGTGCGACAAACTTGCCGATGACGATGTGCGCATCCGTGTAATCCATCAGGAAAACCAGGGAGCCGCCGCTGCACGCAACGCCGCTATCGAAATCGCTCGTGGCGATTACCTGTACTTCATGGACGGCGACGACTGGTGCGATCGCACCATGCTGAAGGACATGTACCGCGTTGCTTCCGAGCGCAACCTCGACCTTCTTATTACCGGTTTTACCATCGACACGTACTACGACGACGAAGGCAAGTACTATCGCGAGCTGCGCAATGCACCCGATCGCATCTTCGAATCGCAAGAAGAATTCCGCGCAAATGCCTGCCAGCTTTTCGATGCCCAACTTCTGTATGCGCCGTGGAACAAGCTGTATCGTCGCAGCTACATCAAGGAAAAGGGCATCCGATTCCCTGGCACGTTCTGGGACGACCTGCCGTTCAACCTCGATGTCATGCGAGACGTCGAACGCGTGGGATGCATCGACGGTCACTACTACCATTTCCTGCGCGCTCGCGCCGAAAGCGAAAACACCAAGTATCGTCCCGACATGTACGACAAACGTGAAGAAGAACATCGCTGGATGAACGAGCTATACGCGTATTGGAACTTGGATTCTCCCGAAATCGAGGAGTTCTTAGCCCGTCGCTACGCAGAACGGCTAGTTGGCTGCATCGAAAACGTAACTAACCGCAACTGCACGCTTTCGAAGGAAGAGAAGCGCGCCGCCATCAAGCAGATGATATCCACTCCTCACGCACGCGAAGCGTTGAAGAAGGCGCGACCCCGCACCAAGATGATGTACCTGGTATTGGCGCCCTTGCGTATGGGCAACATCACGCTCACCATGACGGAAAGCGAATTCATAAGCTGGGTGCGCCAAAACAGCACCAGCCTTTTCGCACGCCTAAAAGCAAACCGCTAATCAAGAGCTCGCAGATGCGAGCTCTTTCTTTCCTTGCGCCCAAGGGATTACGACAAAAGCGCATCAGCCAAGAACAATTCGCGAAGCCCGAAAAACTCACTGCAATCAGCTGCTTTTTGTTAGGTTCGGAATGCGCGCCGCATGGCGGTGTCGGGCTGGGGTCTGGAGCCGCGAAAGCCACTCTGAACGCCATTCCTGTTAGATGCTCAAAGAGCATCTTCATTCAATGCTTGAAGCAATGAAGCGCATGAAAAAGGAGGCCCGTAGCCTCCTTTTGAACAGCGGAATGGGTGGCTTGAGGCGCTCCAGACCCCAGCCCGACACCGCCATGCGGCGC
>OGOQ01002657.1_pt1 | contig 10737 bp, 13 predicted proteins | sample 1552691 | NCBI WGS metagenome assembly OGOQ01 (sample SAMEA2580209, study PRJEB22360) | human gut metagenome | biome: human gut; feature: human-associated habitat; material: faeces | place: Denmark | collected 2008/2010
GGGACGGGTTCTTTTTATCCCAAAACCACGCCCATGCCTGTTAGAACCCCCAGCACCGCCGCCATCACGGGCGCTGGGGATCGGCACAGGCGGAAGGACTCCGGCAGCAGTTCGCCGAATACCACGTACAGCATCGCCCCGGATGCTCCGCCCAGTGTGAGCATCTGCAGGCCCGGCCCCATCGTTCCCAGACAGAAGCCCAAAACCGCCCCCAGCACCGTGGGCGCGCCGGCTGCCGCTGTGGTCAGGACTGCCCGTCCTCTGCTGGCACCGCCTGCCGCCAGGGGAACTGCAACAGCCATTCCCTCTGGAATGTTGTGGAGCCCGATCACCAGTGCCATCATTCGCCCATCCTCTCCCGCTTCGGCCAGATCCGCAGCGTAGGAGGCGCCGATTACCATCCCCTCTGGCAGGTTGTGCAGGGCAATAGCGGCTGCCATCACCACACCTGCCAGAAAGAGCCCTCCCCGCTTCGCACCTGCCTGCAGCCCGCTTACCAGCTCCTCCAGGAGCCAGATCCCCCCGCAGCCCGCCAGTACGCTGGCAGATGCCGCAGGAAGCGCGGAGAGCCCTGGCCCCGCCTGAATGGCATCGGTCAGCAGGTCTGCACACACCACAGCAAGCATCATGCCCGCCGCAAAGCTCAGCAGCACACTCACGGTCCTGTCCGTACCTCTGCGGAACAGATAGGCGGCCAGGCCCCCCAGCCCGGTCCCTCCCATGCCTGCCGCGGCCGTGACAGCTATGATCGTACCCACAATCTTCTCTCCCTCCCATAAAGATGGGCCAGGAACACCGCATAAGCGGCATTCCTGGCCTTTCGCGTTCTTCTGTATCCGTTGTCGACTCACAGCAGCATATACAGCAGCAGGAAGATCAGCCCTCCGCCTGCCAGCATGAGATCAAAGGAGAAGGTCTCCTCCGTTAGGAAACGGAGGGGTTTCCGTCCGTATGTGCCGAAGTTCTCGGCCCGCTTCGGCACAAAGATGCCGGGGGCCTTGGTAAAGAGGATCCGCTCCCCCAGCAGCACCAGCCAGTCGCCTACGGAGGCGGCCACCCGGGCGCAGAGGGCCCCCACAAAGGTCAGGGCCGACAGCAGCGGGCGGTATACCAGATTCTCCAAATCCAGCCGGGCCGGCCAGCGGTCCAGATAAACCATGCCATCCGCCTCCCGCCGCATCAGCAGCCCTCGGACCACCAGGAGATAGACTGCTGCGCCAATAGCTAGGGAGATGCATGCGCCCTTCAGGTTGACCCAGGCAAAATAATGGACGCTGTGACCAGGATCTGCCCGCAGGAATCGCCCCGCCCATTGGGCCAGAGGCTCCATGGTCAGTCCCGGAGTCAGGCCCAGCACCAGCAGCAGGGCTGCGCCCACACTCAACGCCGCATGGGTGCCCGGGGACATATAGTCCTTCAAGGCCGGCCGTTGGCCAACAGCACGGCTGGAGACAAAAATCGCCACGAACAGCTTTGTCATGTACGCCGCTGTCAGTCCGCCGGAGAGCAGAAACAGCCACTCCACCGTCGTGAACCAACCTGCGGCGGCCCCCGCGTGCTCCAGCACATGGATGTACTCCACGATGCTCTCATGGAGCAGGGTCTTGCTCACATAGCCGGAAAAACCCGGTATGCCTGCAATGGAGGCCGCCCCCACGAAGAACAGGACCTTCAAAACCGGCTTGTTCCGCCCCCAGCCCCGGATGTCATTGAGATTCAGCGAGTGAGTTCCCAGATACACCACACCTGCCGCCACAAACAACACCAGCTTGATGAGAGAGTGGTTCAGCATGTGCAGCACCGTGCCCCAGGCCGCCAGGGCGTTCTCGCCGTTCAGGAAGCCCTGCATGGCTGTGCCCACCAGAATAAAGCCGATCTGGGACATGGAGGAGCAGGCCAGCGTCCGCTTCAGATCGACGGAGAACAGCGCCAGCACAGCTCCCAGCACCATAGTCACCACGCCCAGGGCCAGTACCACTGTATTCCAGGGAAGCTCTGTCCAGAACAGATACCGGCAGAGAATGAGCACACCGAAAACACCGCTCTTGGTCAGGATGCCGGACAGCAGGGCAGACGCCGGTGCCGGCGCCACGGGATGGGCTTTTGGCAGCCAGATGTGCAGGGGGAACATCCCGGCCTTGGCGCCGAATCCCACCAATGCGCATCCACCGGCCACGTACAGGGACCCGCGCTTCTCCGCAGGCAGCGCGGATACCGCCTCCGCCATAGCAGAAAACTCCAGCGTCCCCAGCAGCTGCTGGAGGAGCAGCAGGCCCGCCAGCAGCGCCATGCCGCCGATCACAGCCACAGCCAGATACGTCTGTCCGGCCTGCCGGGCCTCCTCCGTCTCGTTTTGCACCACCCATACATAGGAGGTGAAGGACATCATCTCAAAGAACACGAACAGCGTGAACAGGTCCGCTGCCAGAAACACCCCCATCAGAGCCCCCAGCGTCAACAGCCAGAAAAAGTAGAAACGATTGCAGCCCTCGGCGGCGGCAAAGTAGCTGGGGCAGTTGAGGCCGGTGGCCGCCCACAGGAAGGCGCTCACCAGCGCCAGCAGGCTCCCCAGACTCCCGGCCTGAAGCCGCAGGCCAAAGCCAAAGACCCCCGGCAGCTCCAGGGCAGCCCCGGGCCACAGCAGAAGCAGCAGTGCAGCGGCCAGCTCCACTGCGGGAATGATCTGGATCAGCCAATTCCGGTATCTCCTGTCCCGCCGCCGCAGCGGGAACACCCAGGCAGAGAGCAGCATGGGGAACAGGACCAGAAACAGCAGCAGAATGTTTCCCATCGTCTCCCTCCCTTACCAGTTCCGCGGAACCGCGTTCCATAAAAAGCCGATCACTTCGTTGGACAGCAGCGCCAGAATCACACCGGAGGCGGTCAGCAGCACCAGCGGGATCCACATGGTCCTGGCCGGGTCGTGTACCCGGGCCAGTGCCGCCCGGTCCAGCTCTCCCACCGGGAAATAGGCCCGCACCACAATGGTCAGCATGTACAGCGTCGTCAGCAGCGTGGACAGAATCAGCGCGGCGATGCCCGCGTAGGCCAGCGGATTCACCGAGGCCACTGCCGCCTCCGCAATCATCCACTTGCCTGCGAAGCCTCCCAACGGCGGCATTCCGATCAGCGCAAAGGAGGAGACGGTGAATGTGGCAAACACCACCGGCATGGCCCGGCCGAAGTCCTCCATCTCATAGATATACTCCTTCCCGCTCTTGAGAATAATGGCGCCGGCGCAGCAGAACATGGTGATCTTGGTGAATGCGTGGTAGACCATGTGGGTCATGCCGCCCACCATCCCTGCCGGGGTCATCAACGTCAGGGCAAAGAGGATGTAGGAAAGGTTGCTCACCGTGGAAAACGCCGCCGCTTCAGATGGGGTGTCCGCAGCGCCCGAGCGGAGCCGTAAACAATGGTCACGATAGCCGCCGTCATCACCACCGTCTGGGCCCAGCTTCCCCGCAGGAAATCCGCCCCGAAGCCGTAGTAAATCAGCCGCAGCACTGCGAAGGCGCCGGCCTTGACCACCGCCACCGCATGGAGCAGTGCGGACACCGGCGTAGGTGCCACCGAGGCGTCCGGCAGCCAGCCGTGGAAGGGAAATACTGCCGCCTTCACCCCGAAGCCGAAAAAGGCCGCCACAAACACCAGCTCCAGCGTCCGCTCGTTTCCCGCCGCCAGACTCTGATCCAGAATGCCGCCGTAGGTGAAGTTCAGGTGTCCCACGCCGTAATTCAGCAGAAAGACGATCCCGATAAAGGCAAACGCCGCGCCGGAAAGGGAGTACACCAGATACTTCCGCCCGGCATACCGGGCCTTCTCGTCCATGGCGTGCATCACCAAAGGCAGCGTGGTCAGCGTCAGGACCTCATAGAAGAAATACAGCGTCAGAAAATCCTCGGAATAAGCGATACCCAGCACCACACCGTAGGCCATCAGCCAAAAAGCGAAGAACCGGTTCTCATGCCCCTCGTGGGACATATAGTCCAGCGAGTACGCCGTCACCAGCGGCCACAGCACGGACACGATGGCCCCATAGACCATGGACGCCCCGTCGATCCGCAGGGAGATGGAGAACGCCTCGTTGAATCTCACCATGATGCAGGCCAGAAAGCCGCTCCCATAGAGATAGGTCAGCACGATACAGGCCAGAGACAGTGCTGTCGTCGCCAGGGATGCCGCCATGATATAGATGCTCCGCACCCTCCGGCTCTTGGGCTGCAGGATCAGCAGCGCGATTCCCAGCACGATGGGAAGCAGAATGGGCAATGTCAGAAATTGGCGCACAGACGTACCTCCCTTCTCAAAGCTTCCCCACTGTCAGGGGAACAGCCGGGCCGCCAGAAGACCCAGCCAATGCAGCAGGCCGCCGGGCAGCAGACCCATCAGCACCACAGCCGCGGCAAAGGCAATCATGGGCCATGTCATCTGGACTCCCACTTCCCGCCGCTCCGTAATAAAATCCCGGCCGGGGAAGAATCCCTCTGTCACCACCGGCAGCAGGTATCCCGCCGTCAGCAGGGCGGAGACCACCAGCACCACCAGCCCTGCGACGCCAAAGGCCTGGATCGGTGCCTCCAGGCTGGCGGTGAGCAGGTACCCCTTGCTCACGAATCCCGCCATGGGCGGAATCCCGATCAGGGAGAGGGCCGCCAGGGTGAAGCACCACATGGTTACCGGCATCCGCCGGCCGATGCCCCGCAGTTGATCCACCCGGGTGCAGTTGGTGGAGAAGATGATGGCGCCCGCCGCCAGGAAGAGCGTATCCTTGGCCAGGGCATGGAAGACCATCTGCAGAAGAGAGGCCTGGACGCCATCCGGCGTCAGCAGCATCAGGCCGAACAGCACATAGGACACCTGGCTCACCGTGGAATAGGCCAGCCGCCGCTTCAGCTGCTTTTCCCGATAGGCCAACATGGACCCCACGAACACCGTGGCCAGCGTCAGCGTCAGCAGCACATACTGGGGCCAGCTGCCCGCCAGAAACTCCGGTCCAAACATATAATAAGTAACCCGGATCACAGCCACCACGCCACCCTTGGTAATGACACCGGAGAGCACGGCTGAGGCTGGGGCCGGCGCCACCGGATGGGCGGCAGGCAGCCAGGACTGCATGGGCATCATGCCCGCCTTGGCCCCGAAGCCAACGATCATCAGACAGTATGCCACCAGCAGCAGCGGCTGGTGCTCTGCAGCCCGGGAGAAATCGATGGCCCCACCCGGCTGAAAATCCGGCACCGTCAAGTAATAGGCGATAAAGAAGTAGCCGGCCAGGGCCATGCCCGCGCCGAATACGGAATACCCCAAGTATTTGAAGCCTGCCCGGCGGGCCGCTGGCGTGGCATTGTGCAGCACCAGCGGCACCGTAATCAGGGACATCATCTCGAAGAACATATACATGGTCACGAAGTTGGCCGCCTGAGCAAGGCCCATCAGTACCCCCAGCGTCATGGTATAAAATCCCATGAACTGGTTGCCCTGCCCCGCATGGCGGATGTAGGGTTTTGTGAAGACCACCACCGGCGCCCAGATGCACACTGCCAGCACCATGAAGAACTTGGACAGCCAGTCGCTGTTCAGCACCAAGCCCAAGTCCCCCTGGATGGTCAGCAGCCACAGCCGCTGGGTGGGCATCGTGCAGTTAGCCAGCACCATCACGGCGGTAATCACGATCAGCGTCACCACCAGCCAGTCACGGTAAGTCTCATTTTTCTGCCGGAATACGAAGATCCCGCCGATCAGCGGCACCAGAATAGGCAGCAGCAACAGCATGGGCGCACTCCCTCACAAACAACAAGTCTCAAATCAGCCGGACACCCGCCTCGATCAGGTCTGTGATCGGGTGGTAAAAAATGCCCAGCACAAAAATTCCCACGATCAGGATGGCGGCAGCCGCGGTGAAGGCCCGGTCCGCAGCCAGATCCCCCGGATGCACGTCGGCTAGGACCAGCGCCTCATCCTCCGCCGGGGGCTTCACCCAGATGGCCAGCAGCGCCGGAACATAGTACAGTGCGTTCAGCACCGTGGACAGGGCGATGGTCAGCAGGATCATCGCCGTCATACCGGTGGGCACGGCCGCGCTGGCAAAGTAGAGCTTGGAGACAAAGCCGCCGAACAGGGGGATGCCGATCATGGACAGGGCCCCCACAGTGAAGCCCAAGCCCGCCCCAATGTCCCGGTAGGCGCTGCCCCGCAGGTTCTTCAGGCTCTTGTGGTGGCCGCTGACGGCGGAGAGTCTGCCGGCGCAGAGAAACAGCAGCGGCTTGCAGCAGGCATGGACCAGGATATGGAAACAGGAGGCGATCAGCCCCTCGATGCTCCCCAGGCCCACACCCATGAAGATATACCCCACCTGCGCCACGGAGGAATACGCCAGCATCCGCTTGATATGGTTCTCCCGCATAGCAGCCAGAGAGCCCAGAATCATTCCCAGCAGCCCAAAGGCCAGGATCACGTCGGTGACTCCCAGCTCCACCATCAGCTCCATGGAGAAAACCCGCAGGATCATCACCAGCAGCAGCACGATGTACCCCTTCAGCACCAAGCCGGACAAGATGGCGGAGGATGCTGTGGTGGCGCCGCCGTGGGCATCCGGCAGCCACAGGTGGAAGGGGAACATGGCGCTCTTGACGCCCAGCCCCGCCACCAGCAGCCCTACAGCCACCGTCAGCGGGAGCGTGTAGCTCTCCGAGAGCCGCAGCTCCGCCACTGCCTCCGCCAGAGAGGGCATCAGCAGATAGCCGGTGATGCTGTTCAAAATGGTCAGCCCGATCAGGAACAGCCCGGACCCCACCAGGCTCATGAACAGGTACCGGATGGTGGCGATCAGATTGGGGCCGTTGTCCTTGGCCATCACCAGCGCACAGGCCGCGATGGTGCTGGTCTCGATGAACACATACCCGGTGAACATGTCGTTGGTGTAGGTCAGTGCCAACAGGGACGCCTCCAGCATGTTCACCATGACAAAGTAAAACTTCTGCTTCTCCGGCAGGATGTCCTGAAACAGGTCCCGCCGCCCGCCCGCCAGAGCAAGGGCCATCACCAGGGAGAACACGGCGGCCAGCAGTGCCTGAAGCGGCCCGCAGTTGATGGCGTTGCCGTACGGCGCCAGGAATCGCCCCATGGCGTAGGTGAAGCTCACTCCCTCTGCATAGGTGTATTCCAGTACCCAGCCGTTCAGCAGCGCGGATGCAGCGCACACTCCGATGGTGATCCAGTAGCTGATCCGCCCGCTGCGGATGGCCGCGGTCACGATGGCCGCCAGGATAGCCAGAAAAATCGAAAAGAAGGGAAAGTTCTCCACAAACGGCCGCATCAGTCGTCCTCCTTCTTGGCCCGCTCCAGCAGCTCCCGCATCTCAATGGTGCCATAGCGGCGGTAGATCCGCTGGATCAACGCCAGGGAAAACGCCGTAATGGACACAGATACCACAATGCCGGTCAGCACCAGGCCGCTAGGGATCGGATTGATGTACAGCGGGTCGAAGCCCCGGTCCCCCACGATGGGCGCGACGCCCCCGTCAATATACCCCAGCGAGGCCAGCAGCAGGAAGACGGCCGAGTCCATGATGTTGAATCCGATCACCTTGCGCAGCAGATTCTGCTGCAGCATCAGATTTGTGAAGCCGATGCCAAACAGGATGACGGCAGTGACCGCGTAGCGGTTCTGGATGATCTCCTCCAGCATTCTCTTCTCCGCCTCCTCTCAGATCTCTCCCCTGGAAAACAGGGCGTAGAATCCATATACGGTGCAGGCCACCACCAGCCCCACCGCCAGGTCGATCAGCAGGATCATCCCGGTGAGGTAATTGGGCAGGCCGTTGGCCCCGATGAAGATGTAAACGCCGTACAGCACAGCATACAGCAGCAGACCGAAGGTCCGCACCGCGCTGTACCGCCTCTGGTTCATCAGCACCCGCGTGTGTCCGGGGCCAAAGGCAGCGGAAAACAGGATCAGTCCCGCCCCCAGGATAGTCCCGCCGGAAAACCCGCCGCCCGGCGACGTCTCGCCGTTCAGCAGCACATAGATGGCAAAAAGGAAAATAAAAGGAAGCAGCACCCAGGCCACCTGCTTGAGGATCAGGTCAGAGCGGCCCTGCACGGCGGTCTCTTCCCGCTCCATCTGCTGGAGCTCATGCTCGCTGGTGTTCTTCCGGTCCCGCAACAGCAGGATCATCACCGCCGACACCGCCAGAAACAGCACGCAGCTCTCCCCCAAAGTATCGAAGCCGCGGTAGCCGATAATCATGGCCGTCACCACGTTCTCAGAGCCCGTCTCCTCTTCGCTGTGCTCCAGATATCGCTCCGCCACCTCGTTGTTGATGGGGTTGTCTTCCTGGCCGAATCCGGGCATGTTCATCACTGTGGTGAACAGGATAATTCCCAGCGCCATGCAGATCACCGCCGCGGCGATGGGATACCAGTTGAAAAACTTCCGCAGCCGGTCCTTTTCCCGCCGCTCGAACTCCTCCTCTGACGGGCGGAATTCCCGGTGGGGGCGCTGCTCCATGACGAACAGTGTCCGGTCCTTGGGCTCCCGATCTCCGTCCACCCAGGAGATAAACTGTTTCAGCCGGTCCGGCTGCTCCTCTTTTTTACTCATCCCGTGTCCCCTTCAGCGCGTGGATCTTCTTCAGCGTCAGGAAAAAGAGGATGCTGGTCACACCGGCGCCCACAGCCGCCTCCGTAATGGCCAGATCCGGGCTCTGGAGCAGGCTCCACAGCACCGCCATCATCAGGGACAGCGCCATATACACGATTACCGATGCCAGCAGCCGCTTGCACAGCGGCGCTGCAATAGCACACACGATCACCCCGACCAGCAGGATGTATTCCAGAACGATCATCGTACCTCCACCTCGCATTCCTTTTCCAAATCCGGGACTGTGGATATCTCCATCTCCGCGACCAGATGGCTGCACACCGGACTGGTCAGCCATAAAAACACAAAGATCAGCAGCGTCTTTGCGGCGGACAGGGACCAGCCGTGCAGCAGCATCAGCCCGATCAGAACGCAGAAGATACCCAGGGAGTCCCCCACTGCGGCGGCGTGCATCCGGTTGAGCACATAATCGAACCGGAACAGCCCCAGCACAGCGGAGAAAAACACGAACAGGCCGAACAGGAAACATGCCAGCCCGGCTGCGGTCACCAGATTATCGATCATGGGCGTTTCCTCCCGTCTTCTCCCGCTCCGGGCGTTTCCGCCGCCGGGCCGCCACCAGACGGGAGACCACCACCACCGCCAGAAAGCTCAGCAGCGCGAACACCAGGGCCACATCCACCAGAAAGTCCTCCCGCAGCCAGACGGAGAGCAGCACCAGCTCCGCGATCACCAGCGTACTGATGACATTCACGGCCACGATGCGGTCCGTAAACCGGGGGCCCAGCACCGCCCGCACCAGCGTCGCCAGGATCAGCAGCGCCAGCACCACGGCGCCCGCGGTCAGCACCCAGGTCCTCACTTGTTCCATTGGGCCGCCTCCATCCTCTCCAGCCGCTGCTGGAAGGAACTGTCCTCAATCCCCTCCGCCAGCGGCGTGTCCAGTGTGTGCACCAGCATCCGGCCGTCCTCGGCCCGCACGGTGATTGTCCCCGCGGTGAGCGTGATCGAGTCTGCCAGCATCGCCCTGCGGCGGTCTGTCTTCAGCGGGGTGTGGAACCACACCAGCTTGGGCTCGATGCCCTTGGGGCGGGTGTAGATGATCCGCATGATTACCAGTCCGGCCTTCAGCATCTCCGCCAGCAGGTGAGCAAAATACCGCGCCATGGCCCAGATTCTGGAAGGACTGCCGCAGAACACCCGCCACTGATAGCCCAGCACCCGCTTGCAGAACCAGGAGATCAGCGCCGAGACTGCAACGCCCCACAGGCAGGTATGGACACTGATCCCGCCGGACAGCAACAGCCACAGCAGGAAAAACAGCAGGAACATCGCTTTGCCTCCCTCTTTGCGCTGTATACAAAAAGAGACGTCTCAGCAAGTGGTGTGTTTCCTCCCTCAACGGCGGATGGCACACGCTTGTTGGACGTCATCGTCTACCCGTTTTTCGTTAAAAAACGCACAAGCTTTAACATTATTTTAACGATTCTCCACGTCTCTGTCAACTATTTCAGCGGTTTTGACCCTCCTGGCACGCCGGAAAATATCCACAAATCTCTGAATCAAATTTCGGCGTTCTGACAAAGCGTCACAATTCTTCCAAATGTGCTCTGTCAAGCAGCCGTCTCTTCCGTCATATTTTCCAACTCCCTCCAGTGGGCACCGCATATCCCCACCCCGGCCTGCATAGTCTCCAAAGGAGGTGATGTCCAACATGACGATCCATGTGGTCCAAGCCGGCGAGACGGTCGGCTCCATCGCGGAATCCTACGGCGTCGATCCCGCCCGCCTGGCCGCGGACAACGCCGTGCCCCCCAGCGGCGCCCTGGCGGTGGGACAAACTCTGGTGGTCCGCTTTCCCCGCCAGGTCCACGCTGTCCGGGCCGGGGAGACCCTGGCTTCCATCGCGGAGGCATACGGCACCACAGTCCGCCGCCTCTGGCAGAACAACTGGCCTCTGGGCGGCTGAGCAGCTCTCCAGCCCGGACAGGTCCTGGTGATCTCCTACTTTGACGAGCCCCTGGGCGCCGCCGCCTTCAACGGTTATGCCTACCCCTACATTGATATGTCCCTTCTGGATGCGGAGCTTCCCTATCTCACCTATCTGACCCCTTTCACCTACGGGATCACCGC